>Ga0265316_10000655_pt1 | contig 38435 bp, 26 predicted proteins | sample 4522metaG_FD_202092 | JGI IMG/M metagenome (GOLD analysis project Ga0265316, IMG submission 202092) | Rhizosphere microbial communities from Carex aquatilis grown in University of Washington, Seatle, WA, United States - 4-5-22 metaG | ecosystem: Host-associated > Plants > Roots > Rhizosphere >... | reverse complement strand
CCGCGACATGGAGAGCGGGGAATTCTGGAGCCCGACCTGGCAGCCCACGCCGGGCGTGAAACTCGCCTCGTATGAATGCCGGCATGGTGCGGGCTACACGCGCATTGCCAGCAGCCACAACGGAATTGCGGCCAGCCTGCTCTATTTCGTTCCGCCCGCACCCAAGGACGAATCTTGCCCCTGTGAATTGTGGGTTCTCAAGATCAAGAACACCGGCAAGAAGGCGCGGAAACTGCGCACGTTTTCCTATGTGGAGTTCAGCTTCCGCGATGCCCTCAATGACCAGCTCAACCTCGACTGGTGCCAACACATCCTCGAAGCTAGGGTCAAAGACGGAATCATCACCTCAAAGACCCGTTTCGCGCCGACCACGAATTTTTTCGGGTCTAGCGTGAAGCCAGCCGGCTTTGATACCGACCGGGAGGTCTTCGTCGGCCGCTGGCGGGATCTGTCGAACCCCGAGGTGGTCGAGCGAGGCAAACCGAGCAACACCGAAGCGCCCCGAGGCAACAACATCGGATCGCTCTGCCACAACGTCACTCTCGCCCCTGGCCAAGAGAAGGAAATCGTCTTTGTCATGGGCGTGACCGACGAGCCGGCGCGTATTCCCGCAGTGGTGAAGCGTTTCGGTGAGGCCAGAAATGTGGCCGCGGCGTTTGCGGATCTGCGCGCCGACTGGGACGAATACTTGGGGCGGTTCACAGTCGAAACACCGGACCCGGTCGTCAACGCCATGTTGAACGTCTGGAATCCCATTCAGTGCCGCACGACTCTGTTTTGGTCGCGCTTTGTTTCGGCCTACGAGACAGGCACCGGCCGGGGCATGGGCACGCGCGATTCGGCGCAAGACACTTTGGGCACGGTTCACAACGCCGCTGACCGCGCCCGCGCCACGCTGAGCATGCTGTGGCATCTGCAATACAAAGACGGGCACACCTGGCACCAGGTGCTGCCATTGACCGGCGAAGGCGGCCCCGGCCTGGCCGCCGAATTCCCGGCCTGGCCGCAGTGGTTCTGCGATGACCACTTGTGGCTGATCATCGGCGTGTGCGCCTATCTGCGCGAAACCGGCGATCTCGCCTATCTCGACCAGAAGATCGACTACTGGGATGGCGGCAGCGACAGCGTGTGGAACCACATGCTGCGCGCGATCGCGTTCACCCTGCAGCACCGCGGTCCCCAGGGGTTGCCCCGCATCGGTTTTGCCGACTGGGACGACACCATGAACGTGGATCACGGCAGCGGCAAGGCCGAGAGCGTCTGGTGCGGCCAGCAGTTCTGTCGCGCCCTGATGGACCTGGTCGAGCTGTCGGATCACCTGAAGAAACCCGACGAAGCGAACCGTTTCCGCGCCCTGCACACTGAGATGGCCGGCATCATCAACAGGGTGGCCTGGGACGGCGATTGGTACGCGCGCGCCTTTGACGACGAAGGCAAGCCCATCGGCGTGAAGAGCGAAACCAATCACCGGATCGCGCTCAACACGCAGACCTGGGCCGTGATCGGCGATGCGGCCCCGCCCGAGCGCGCCCGCAAGGCGCTTGACCAGGCCCACGACAAGCTCAACAGCAAATTCGGTTTGGCTTTGCTCTGGCCGGCCTACACCGCGGGCGACGAGCGGGTGCGCGGCACTACGACTTATCCGCCGGGGGCCAAAGAAAACGGCGGCATTTTCTGTCATGCCAACACCTGGGCGATTGTGGCGGCGGCCAAGATGGGCATGGCCGAGCGGGCCATGCAGTACTACCTGCAGATCACGCCCTTCATGCGCCGAGATGTCGACGTGATGAAGGTCGAGCCCTACGTCTATTGCGGCAACATCACCGGCCCCGAACACAAGCAATACGGCTATGCCCGCAACGCCTGGCTATCCGGCACGGCATCGTGGACCTACGTGGCCGGCACCCAGTGGATTCTCGGCATTCGCCCAACCCACGCCGGCCTGATGATCGCTCCGGTCATTCCCGACAAGTGGAAAGGCTTCAAGGCGAATCGACTCTATCGCGGCGTCCGCTACCTGATTGATGTCAAGCGCGTGGGCAAAGGCTCGGCTGTACAACTGACGGTCGATGGTCAAGTGGTCGCTGGCAACGTAGTCCCCCTGCCAGCCGAAGGCACCCAAGAGGTCAAGGTTGAGGTGAGATTGGGGTAGGAAAGTGAAAACGAAACGCGAACGCAAAGCGGAGATTCGCCGCATGTCGGCCTGCTATCCGCGCGTCATCGAGTGGAGCGAGGCAGACCGCTGCTATGTGGGCAGTGCTCCGCCGTTGGTTGGCCAGTGCTGCCACGGCGTGAGCGAGGCCAAGGTGGTGGCTCAGCTGGCGGTCATCGTCGAGGATCTGGTGCAGGACGTGATCGACGGGAAGATGCCCGAGCCAGAGAGCCAGAACTACGGTGCCTGCGTGTAGGGCACGCCATTGGCATTGCAGAGGTAGAAGGCCCGGTACTGTGGGTCCGTCACGAGCCCCTTTTGCGTGGTCCAAGTAATGGCGGAGCAGGAGGGACGGCAGCAGTCCTCCATGGTGGTGGTTTCATACATGTTGCTGCCACCGCCGGTCTTGGAGCGAAAGTCCGGATCCTTGGCTGCCTGCGCTGCCGTCTTCACGTCCTTCTTCACAGCGGGCAACCCCTGCGGCGCCAATTTGCATCCGGTGACTCGGGTGAGGTTTTCGGGGCACTCGACCTTGGCCACGTAGACCGACCAGTTGAGGTGATAGAACGTATCGATCGTGTTCGTCTTGATGCAGCCACTTTGACCCTGCTGAGTTAGGCCAGGGATATTTGAAGCGATCTTGTTGCAGGCGTCGGCGGTCTTCTGTACGCAGGCCGCGGAGGTGAGGGTCGCCTGGGTAACCCAACTTTGGTTGGTCTTGCACTCCTGATACAGACTCGCAGGCTTCACGCCACCCTGGCTAGGTTGACCGTCTGCCGGGTAACTGGTGTACATGTACAGCCCGGATCCTGACTTGGCCCCGCCGACTTGGGCACAGGCGTTGTTGGCTCCCAATCCACCGGCGGGCATGTACACGTCGAAGGTCGTGGGCGTGGCCCCTGTGTTGAAGGCCTGTGCGATGAGTGGAGGCGGAACGGGAATCGCCGACGCTGGAGGATTCGGATTGTCGGGATTGACTTGCACTTGCCGGTCGTTGCTCGGGCTCGGATACGCGTAGACCAGCTGATAGCACTGGCAGCAGGCACTCTGGGCGTTGCCGTCGATTCCTCCTGGATCTCCCACGTCGTGTCCGACAACGGCGTAGTGGAAACCGGCGTTTCCGTCGTCGGCCGCAGCTTGTTCCATCTCAGGGCTGAACAGGAGGTTTCGCTGGCACATAAAGGTGTAGTCGGCGTGAGCCTTGCTGCCGGGGGGATCCGTGCAAGCGTTGGCAACCGTGCATTTTCCGCCGCAGTCGGTGGTCGCGTCCCCGTCCAGACACCCCTTCTTGGCGTTGTAGTCGTAGGGGATGAAGTCTTGATCGTGGCATTGGTCGGGCGGTGGAAGCTTGTAGGTCACCCCGGCGCTTGCTGTTCCGCCTGCGCCACCGGTTCCGCTGTCGCCACCCTTTGCGCTGCTGCTGCCGCCTATGCTGGCCCCGCCGATGGAACTGTTGCCGCCCGAAGGGCTGGTTGTGGAATTGCCCCCAACAGCCGGGTTTCCCCCGGTGGCCGTGGTTCCGCCCGTGACACCTTGCCCGCCGGACGAGCCCGACGTGGTGGTGCCGCCCATGGCCGTGGTGCCGCCGCTGGCGCTTCCGCCTTTGTTCGACGTTGTCCCGCCGGTCTGACTACCGCTGGCGCCGCCTGTCCCGCCTCGGCTGCCGCCGGCTGCGGTTGTGCCGCCGGAGCCCTCGGTGGTCACCTTGGCACAGCCAGCGGTGGTCGCAGAGCAACAGATCAAAGCGAGTAGGCCGATGATGCGCGAGCGTCGAAACTGCATAACGCTACTTTAGCCTGAGGTTCCGAGTGGCGCGCAAAGATCTGGCGATTCCGGCCGCCAATTCGGGCGGTGCGTGAAGCGAAAAGCCGAAGCGTCAGTAGGGAATCTTGTTCACCAAGGCAGCGTAGACGGCAAAGGGCAGGGTGGCGTCAGGCACCGCGACCTGCTCGACCAGGATGGGCAGATTGGCGGGCGCCAGGTTGCAGGCACCATAGAGCACGGCGTCGTCGAAGCCGGCTGCTGCGGCGTCAGCGCGGCCAGCGGCGTAGTACACAGCGCGCGGCCGCGCCCAGCACAGGGCAAACAGGCACATGGGGCAGGGCTCGCAACTTGCGTACACATCGCACCCGTCCAGGCGAAACGAGCCGAGCGCGCGGCCGGCCAGGCGCAGCGCTTCGACCTCGGCATGGGCCGTCGGATCGTTGTTCGCCACAACGCGATTGCAGGCAGCCGCGAGCACCAGTTCGCCCTTGACCACCACCGCGCCAAATGGCCCGCCAAGGCCGGCACGCGCGCCGCGTATCGCCTCGTCCAGCGACAGGGCCAGAAAACGTCGCTTGTCGAGAGGTGAAGAAAGCGTCATGGCTGCAGACCAAACGTACAGCCGGATCGACGGCGCCGTCCAATGCCATTCGCGCTCGTTAATGGAGACCGGAAGGAGTACATTGTTACGATTATCTGTCTAGGAGCGATTGTCATGCACCTGCGGTCTGGAATGTTTCTGTTGTCTGCCTTGGTGGGCGCGTCGGCCTTGCTGGCAGAAAGCACCGCCATCGCCCAAGTCCAACCCTCTAGCGGGAGCGCCCCATCCCAACCAGAGGCCGCCGCCCCGTCGCCACCAGCGCCCGGCTATCAACCGCCGGCACCGGGCTACCCGCCGCCTGCACCTGCCTACGGCTACCCACCAGCGCCTGGCTACGGCTACCCGCCGCCAGTCTATGGCTACCCGCCGCCAATTTATGGCTACCCGCCGCCGCCACCTGTCATTGAGCCGCCCGAAGTACCCGCTTCCCAACGGCCTGGCTATCACACCCATGATGGCTTCTTTCTGCGCCTGCACGCCGGCATGGGCTATCTAGCCAGCTGGGAGACCCAGCAAGGAATCAAGCGAACCACATCGGGTGGCGGCTTCTCTTTTTCGGCTGCTTTCGGCGGGACGGTCGCTTCGAACCTCGTTTTGTACGGCGAGATTCTTGGAACGGTGGTGCCGGACCCATCCCGGTCGAACAGCGAAAATTCCCTCTACCCGTACTCCACGTCCGGATTGACGGCGGGTATGGTGGGAGTTGGACCTGGAATCGCCTACTTCCTTGAGCCAATCAACATGTACTTCTCGGGCACGGCGACCTACGCGCAGTACACCCTTGATGCGAGCTGCGACTACGACAACGGAACCTACTACTACAACTGCAACAGCGGCAGCAGCTCGACTGTCGACAAGGCCAACGGATTTGGCCTCAGCGCGGTGGCGGGCAAGGAGTGGTGGGTGTCGACCAACTGGGGCCTTGGTCTTGCTCTCCAGTTCCAGTGGGCCACGTTGAAGGACAAATACGCCGACGCGTGGAGGAATGCCCTGGGGTTCGCGCTGCTCTTTTCCTCCACCTACAACTAGCGGCCGTTGCTCGCGAAGACCGTTGCCTGACTGTTGGTTGACGTCGGCCGTTCCATCGGCCATCCTCCCGCGCGCTGCGGGCCATTCAAGATCGCGCCCGGCTGTGCCGAGGTTTCTTCAACGGACCACGGCGGCACTGCAACAAGGACAGAAATACCGAAAATGAAACGCGAGGACTGCATTTGTTTTAGCGGCGCCGCCACTGGCGCTGAAGCGACCTTCGGGGCTGCGGCGGAGCGCTGCGGCATCGACGAGGTGAATTTCACATTCGAGGGGCACAGTCCCGCCCGCCAGCGCGGTCGACGTGTTTTGACCCGGGCCGAACTGCGCCACGGCGACGTCAGCCTCGGCTACCTCAGCAAACTGATGCATCGCAAGTATCCCGACACACCGATCTTCCAGAGCATTCTGCAGACCATCTGGCACCAAGTGCAGAACGGACAAGAGATATTCGTCATCGGGAAGATCAATCCCGATGACACGGTCACCGGCGGCACGGGCATCGCTGCGGAGTTCGCGCGAATGTTCAACAAGCCGGTGTATGTGTTCGATCAGGTCCGATCGGCCTGGTTCCGCTGGAATGGCCAAGCCTGGGAAGGCGTGGCCGATCCGCTCATCCGCCAGCCGCTTTTCTGCGGCACGGGCACGCGTTTCCTTGAGCCCAACGGGCGCGCCGCCATCGATGCCCTTTTTGCCCGCAGTTTCGGTTAGGAGTCTATCCCAGTAGGTCATCGGTCGTCTGGCGGTATAGTCGGTGCCCATGACCCGCTCGGAATTTCAAAGCGAATTGCAGCGCCTGCGCCAAGCCGCTGGCGTGGCCGAAGAGAACGCGGGCAGCTTTCGCAGCCAAGACTGCCAGGGTTGCCTGCGCTGCATGTTCTGCTCGGGCTGCACCAACTGCTACCGCTGCACCCACTGCCGCGAATGCGAGGCGACCACCGGCAGTTCCCACTGCCTGCGCTGCACCGGTTGCCACGATTGCTCGCACTGCCAGGACTCGCAGGGCTGCACCGGCTCGGCCTATCTGGTGAACTGCGCTTCGTGTAGCGACTGCACCTACTGCACCGGCTGCGTGGGTCTGTCCCGCAAGGAGTTCCACATCCTGAACCAACCCTACAGCCGTACCGAGTACTTCGCCCTCATCAAGACCCTGTCTCTCTGATATGGGAACCCTGGAAGGGTTCCCAAGCCCACGGCGGTGCGCCGCCGGCGACGAGGGCGCGCGAAGCGCGGGGCGGGCGGCGTGGGCTGTCCGTCCCGAAGCCCCCGCAAGGGGAGCCGGCGGGCTCCCCACGCGACTAGGCGACCAAGTTGCGGTCGCCGGGGGGGCGATGTGATAGGATGCAGGGAGTCCATGCACGGGAGCCCCGGCTGAACATGAGAATCCAATTCTGGGGAGTCAGGGGCTCTCTTCCCGTTCCGGGCTCGCGTACCGAGCGATACGGCGGCAACACGTCGTGCGTTGAGGTCTGTTCCGCCGCCGGAACCCGCATCATCATCGACGCCGGCACGGGCATTCGCCGCCTGGGCAAGGATCTGATGCGCGCCGAGTTCGAATCGGGCAAGGGAACCGCGCACATCCTCATCAGCCACACCCACTGGGACCACATCCAGGGCCTGCCCTTCTTCGCGCCCTTCTATCATGCGGGCAACAAGCTCTTCGTGTATGCCCGCCAGCGCGACGACCAGAACCTGCGCAGCGTGCTTTCCCTGCAGGTCGATTCTCCGTTCTTTCCGGTGCCTTTTCATAAGGCCCACGCCGAGGTCGCCTTCCGCGAGCTTCATGACGGCGCCCACTTCGAGATCAACGATGTGGCCGTGTCCTGCGCGCGCCTCAACCATCCCTACATAGCCACCGCCTACGCCCTTTCCGCCGACGGGGCCAAGGTGGCGTACATCGCGGACACCGCGCCTTTCTCGGACATCTTGTTTGGCCACGAGTTCATTGCTGCGCCGCCCTCGCGGCTGAGCAAGGTCGACCAGAAGATGCTGCTAACCATGCGCAGCCAGGTGGTCCGTCTGTGTGAGGGCGCGGACCTCGTCATCTACGACACCATGTTCACGCCCGAGGAGTACCGCAAGGCACCCCACTTCGGTCACTCGCGCCCCTCGGACGCGGTCGAAATCTGTCACGCGGCGGGTGCGCGCCGACTGGCGCTGTACCACTACTCGCCGGATCGCTCGGATGCCGAAGTGGATGCGGTGCTGGCCGCCACACGCAAGGAGGCCAAGGTGACGGCGCCCAAGTTGGACATCGTCGCGGGCTTCGAGGGCCTGGACGTAACCCTGGGGAAGGGATGATGGAAGTCACCTTCTGGGGCGTGCGCGGTTCCATTCCTTCGCCGGGCCCAGGCACGGTTCGCTACGGCGGCAACACGGCTTGCGTTTCGGTTCGCCTGCCCAACGGCGAGCTCATCATCCTCGATTGCGGCACCGGCGCGCGCAATCTGGGGATCTCGCTTCTGGCCGGCCCTTTTGGCAAGGGCAAGGGATCGGCCACGCTGCTGCTTTCCCACGCCCATTGGGACCACATACAGGGCTTCCCGTTCTTTGGTCCTTTCTACGTCCCGGGCAACAGCTTTACCGTGTATGGCGGCAGCCGCGGCGAACGTTTGCTGGAAGATGTGCTTGAACGACAGATGGCGGCCCAGTTCTTCCCGGTGCAAAGTTTTCGCAACATGGGCGCCCGCATCGAGATGCGCGCCCTGGCCGAGGACATAGACGTTCGGGTCGCCAGCGCGACTATCCGCGCGCACGCAAATCCGCATGGGCCCAATCCCGCGCTGGCTTTTCGTATCGAGGCGGGCGGCAAGTCGCTCGCCTACGCCAGCGATGCCGGCTACGGGGCGGACGGCCCACCCCAGGCGGCGGTGGACATCTACCGCGGGGTCGACTTGCTGATTCACGACAGCACCTTCACCCCCGAAGATCGGGCTTTGCGGCTGGAACGGGGTCTGTCGTCGCTCGAAGATGCGGTGGACTGTGCGGCGCGCGCCCGGGTTAAGAAGTTGGCGCTCTTTCACTATGACCAGGACTACAGCGATCACGACGTGGACGAACTCGTGGCGCGGGGCCGGCGGTCGCTCAACGAGCGCGCGGCTGCGGGCATCGAAGTGATCGGCGCCGCCGAGGGGCTGACTGTTTCCCTCTGAATGGGCGCGAAAATGCTCGTGTGGGGCGTTACCGAATCGTTCGCTTGGCAGGGCTTTGGTGGGGGAAACACGCACCTTTCCCGCAGCAAAAACGTGGGAGTGAACAGAATTGCGTGTTTTTCCCGCGAATTTCATCGCACTTCACTCCGGAAATCGGCTAGAGTCCGCCGCTAGCGCTTGTTTTCGTGGCGTCCAGCGCTGGTGCTGCATACTCGCCGCGAAGATCAGGTGTTTCGAGGTCCACCCCAACCCGAAGGAGATACGATGGCTAAAGGTCCCATTTCCAAGTCTGCTCTAATCCAAACTCTCTCTGAGAAGTCCCCCAACGAGCTCTCCCGCAAGGACGTCAAGGGCATCCTTGAGATGATGGCTACGATTGGCCATGCCGAGCTGAAGAAGAACGGCGTGTTCGTCGTTCCCGGGCTCGTCCGCATGGTTGTCGTCAAGAAGCCGGCCACCAAGGAGCGCAAGGGTATCAACCCGTTCACTGGCCAGGAGACCGTGTTCAAGGCCAAGCCAGCCCGCAAGGTGGTCAAGGCACGCCCGGTGAAGGCGGCCAAGGACGCCGTAGCGTAGGTCTGCGTATGCCCGCTTCGGCCGAGTGGCTTGAAGCGGGCGATCACCGACCGGGGCGCTTTGGCCCAAGCCAGGCGCCCTCGGTTGGTTGTTCCTTTTGTAGTGGGAGGCAGGAGCCGGAAGGCCGGGCTCGGCGACGCCGATGGCTGGTCGGCCAGCAGGTGGATAGTTTTTCTGGCGGGACTGACGATGCCTGAAGCCGCGGTGGTTCTCCAAGGCGCCTGCAAGTCATTCGGTGACATGCGTGCGGTTGACGATCTCACGCTGGCTATCGTGCCAGGCGAGATCTACGGTTTGCTCGGTCCCAACGGTGCGGGCAAGACCACAGCTTTGCGTATGCTGGCCGGTCTGCTTCAGCCTTCGAGCGGCCAGGCTCTCTTGTTGGGCCATGATGCTGTCTCGTTGTCGGCCAAGCGGCGGATGGGATTTCTGAGCGGCAGCACGGGCCTCTATGGCCGGCTGACTCCGCGGGAGACCTTGCAGTACTTCGGCCGCATTCACGGCATGTCCGGGGCTGCCCTATGCAGTCGAATTGCCACCTTGGCTGGCTGGCTGGGTTTTGAAAATCTTCTCGACCGTCGCTGCGATGGCCTGTCGACTGGCGAGCAGCAGCGCGTTTCCCTGGCGCGCGCCGTGCTGCACGACCCGCCGGTTCTGATTCTGGACGAGCCGACCAGCGGCCTTGACGTGCTGGCCAGTCGATCGTTGCGTGACTTCGTGGGCCGCGAGCGCGCCCAGGGTAAAGCGGTCCTCTTCTCGACCCACTATCTAGCCGAGGCCGAGTTGCTGTGCGATCGCATCGGGCTGATCTTTCGGGGCCGCCTCTTGCGCGAGGGCACGCCCGCCAGCATCCGCGCCGAGTTTGCCGCGACCACTTTGGAAGAAGCCTTCTTGAAGCTTGTGGACAGCGTGGCCTGAACATGTCTTTGCGTCTGTCCCACGTGTGGCTCACGCTCGGCAAAGAGTTGCGCGAGTCTCTACGCGATCGCCGCACCCTTGCGGTCATGATCCTGTTTCCCCTGGTCGTGTACCCGCTGCTTTCCCTGCTGGTGGCCCAGGTGGCGGTGTCGCGGGACGAGACCCGCCAAGCCCGACCTTGCCTGGTGGCCGTGACTGGTTCCGGCCCTGCGCGCGACGATCTGGCCGCCCGCATCCGGAAGCAGCCAAAGCTCTTCACCCTGACTGAAAGAGGCGACCGAGCTGATGTCACGGCGGGTAGGCTGGACGGCCTTGTTCATTTTGATCAGGCCATCACCCGCCGCGCTGAAATTGTGTACGACGCTAGCCGTGAGGAATCCCGCGAGGCAGCCGAGCGGCTCTCCGATGTCGTTGCCTCGGCCTTGCCCGAAAGTTGCGCGCCCCTGTATTCGCTCGAAAAGCACAGCGTGGCTCCCGAGGCCAGCGTGGGCGGGTACCTTCTCGCCAAGGTGCTGCCGTTGCTCATTGTCCTGATGGTGTTGCTGGGTGCGTTCTACCCAGCCATCGACGTGACCGCGGGCGAGCGCGAGCGGGGGACGCTGGAGACCATTCTTTCGTCGCCCATCCGACGTTTCGATTTGCTGCTCGGCAAGATCCTGGCGGTGACGACCCTGGCCGCGTTGACTGGTTTTCTCAATCTCGCCTCTATGTCGGTGACCCTGATTCAGGTAATGCGGCTGGCGGACCCAGGGTCGGTGCTGCCGGTGCCCTGGACCCGCGCCGCTGCCGCTGCCTTGGTGGTGTTTCCCTCCGCATTCCTTTTCGCCTCGGTTTTCGTGGCGGTGGGCGCCGTCGCGCGTGGATTCAAAGAAGCCCAGCACCTGCTGACACCCGTGTATTTTCTGTCCATCGCACCGGCAGTCGCAGGAGCCATCGGCGAGTACCGGCTGGTGGGACTGGCCGCCTTTGTCCCTTGTATGAACGTCACGCTGCTCGCGCGAGAGCTGTTGCTCGGTCATGTCCCGTGGTCAGGCGCGCTGGCCACCTTGGCGTCGACGCTGGCCTGCGGTTGTGCGGCTCTGGCTGTGGCCGCCCGTATCTACAGTTCGGAGCGCTTTGTCGACCGCGGGCCGCGCAAGCGGGTCTCCAAAGAACTTCGCGGTCTATCCACTCCGCCCTCGGCCGGACAGGCCCTGCTTCTGTACGCCCTGGCCTTTGTCCTGCTCTATTTCGTGTGGATGCCCTTGCAGCGACGCCATCTGGTCTTCGGGCTGCTGGCATCGGAATGGGGTGGCCTACTTGGTTTGGTGGTCCTGTTTTCCGTCATCACCCGGCGATCCCTGGTGGGTCTGTTGCCGATTGCGCGCCCATCGGCGCGCAGCCTGGCCGGAGCGGCGCTGGTGGGCCTGTCGGCATGGGCCGCAGTGGCCATTCTGAGTGAGTGGGTGAGCCCGGTACCCAAAGAAGTCATTGAGCAGCTTCGGCGCAGTCTCATTCCCACTGACGGCAGCCGCGGCTTGCTCGGCACACTGGCCCTGGTCGCGCTGACCCCAGCCATCTGTGAGGAGGCCCTGTTTCGCGGTCCCATCTTGCGCGGACTGCGCGGGCAAACCGGCCCCGCCGCAGCGGTACTCCTGACCGGGCTTCTTTTCGGCGTCTTTCACATCGAGCTGTCGCGCATCTTGCCCACCGCCTTGCTCGGGGTTCTGCTCTCGCTCGTCGCCTTGCGAAGCGGCTCCATTCTCCCGGCCATGCTGGCCCACTTCCTCAACAACGCCACCTTGGTTGGACTGGCCTATTTCCACATCGACGAAAAGGTCACAGCCATTGGCACCACGGCATCCGTCCTTGTCCTGGCCGCCGCCGGTCTGCTGACCGTTTTCGGCCTGCTTCTCGTGCGAGCCGGTCCCAGCCATGGAAAACTGTAGTCTCCAGTGAGGTGAGGGAATGAATGACCTGATTGAGAAGCCCATTCATTGGGCAGAGCATCTCTTTCTGATTGGCCCGGATCCCATCGATCCCAAGGAATCGCCCCGTGTTTGGGATACGGCGCTTTCCTGGCCCGTTCGTCTCCTGCTGGTGTTGGTGGTGGCGGTCATCGCTTGCCAATGGGCACACACGGGCGTGGGCGAAGAAATCGCTGCGGCCCTGCAGTATGGCGGCCTGGTGGCAGTGTCAGTGACTGCGTCCAACTGGTTGATCATCCTGGCTGTCAATGCGCTGCTGGCGCTTGCCTGGATGCTGCTCGGGAGCAGGCCGCGCGACCCAGATTCGTTCTGGGGCAAGGCCGCGCAGATCTGCGTCTTTCTCAATCGCCAAGTGGGCCATATCGAGCTGCAGGCTGTGTGGTGGACTGTGGCATTGGCGCTCAAGCAAAACCTGCTCTGGCAGTTGCTGCTCTTGGCGGCAGTGGTGTTGCTGTGGGAACCCATCATCAATGGCATCGGGTCCACCCGGCCCTTTCGCGATCCGAATCGCAAAAATGAGCGGCCCGACAAGCATGACGGTGCGCTGTACTGGGCGCGGCGCCCGGTCATCTACGCCGCTACCCTGCTCGGCCAGATCGTGATCGCTTTGTCGGCCTACCGGCAGATGCACAAGCTGTTCCCCGTCATGCTCGCAGTCGGCCTGCCCGACGTCATTCGCTATCTGCACCATCGCTGGCGCACGCAGGCCACTGCGAAGGATGACGAGGTTGCCCGCCAACGCCGCGTCGACACTCACGCAAGTCAGCGCCGCGTGGGGCGACACGCCGACGTTTGGCTCGGACCGGTGCTGGTTGGGGTGGGAATGCTGGTCGCGGTGCTTGTGTCCTGGCAGGCGCGTGAAGCTTGGACCAAGACGGCGATGCGGGCACTCGGCACCGCGGGCGTGCCACTCGAAGTTTGCGACAGCGCCTCGGCCGAGCCGCCGGCCGAACTGTCCGTGTTCCTGGTGGCCGACAATCACTGGCACCAGCTGGGCGGCGAGCGTTTTCCCGGTCAGCGCGATTTTGCCGACGCCCTCGTGCCTGTGGCGCGGCGGCCGGTCGAGCTCGACATCCTGTCAGTGGGTGCGTTGCTTCGCTTTGCCAGCGTCTACCGAACCCTGGCCCAACAGGAGCAGGCGGCTGGTCGCACCTTGTTGTGGGCGCATCTGGGCGATCTGGCCGACCTCGGGTGCTGCAACGAACTCGAACGAGCCAATCAGGCGCTGATTGAACGCTTTTCGACGGCAAACTTCATTGGCGTGGCACCGGGCAATCACGACCAGGCATTTACTGGGAACTTCTTCTGGAGCCCGTTCTGGGACGAAGCCTGTCGTTCGCAGCCCTTCGCCAAACCCAGTTCCGACGGCCTGACCACCTGTTCGGGGCGATTGGAGAAGGCCACTTCGGATCGCATCTTGAAGGAGGTGTGGCACAAGGCCGTCGAAACGCAGGGTGGTCGGATGGAAGCCGTTCCCGGCGGCGAGCTGTATTCATGGCTGACCAGCCGGGGCAGTGCGCTTGCCACCGTGACACCCTTGGGCGTCGTTCACCACCAGGGCCATGCGCGCGGCCTGCTCGCTGTCTTCATCGACACCGCGGATGAACGCGGTCGCGACTACGGCATTGCGGGCGAGTTTGGCACCCTGTCCGGAGCGCAGGTGGACAAGCTGCTCGACCTCAGCAAGAGCGTGGCCAGGCAGAAGGGTGGGGTATTCGAAACAGCACCGCTCTATCTTCTTTTTGGTCACAGTCCCATCGGTGCCCTGACATCCAAGGCGACAGTCGAACTCGGCCGCTTGGTCAAGGGCCTGGACAAGTTGGAGGAAAACCAAGGGCCCAAAGTGGCCGCCTATCTGGCCGCGCACACGCACACCAAGGCGGCTGCGGCCGAATGTGTGGTGGAACGAAGACTGCCGGAGATCATCATCGGCTCAACCCTTGATCCCCCGCAAGAAGCCGCCATTCTGCGCGTCGCGCCCGACGAAAAAGGCGACCTAACAGTGCGCGTGCGAGCCTTGAGCCTGGTGGATACGCAGTCGCGTTCCTGCGGCAAGGAACCTGTCATCGTGGCCGGTGAGTGCACGCGGTTGCTGGCCACGTGGGAGCGCAATCAGCCCTGCTGTGCCAATCTCTTCCGGCGCAGCGACGGTGCGATTGGTCCCGACTGCCAGGCCTTTGAAAGAACCGTGTCGATGAAAGACCGGTCGAGAGCGGCATTTGAGGCAGCCGCGCCAGCCGATGAGAAGGAAATCTTGGCCGAACAGAGGCGCCGCGCGCGATCGCTGTTCGCCTGCCTGGCGCCTGCGCCCGGCTGCCCGGTTTCTGACGATCTCATTTCCCTCGACGACGACACCTATACGGCCTTCTTGAAGCGCGTGTCTGCCGCGCCCGAGGGCGAGAAGGCGCTGGCGTGTCTGGCCTGGGCGGCGTCGACCATGCAGGCCCACAAGGGCACCGGGATGGAGTTCGCCGACGCGCTTCGCTGTGCCTTCGATGACTCGACCGTGGCTGGGCCGATTGAGTACGTCGCTTCCATGGAGGTCATTCCATGTCGTTGAGAATCGTGCTGCTGGTATCCGTCACCCTTGCCTCCGTGGCGCCGGCCTGGGCCTGGGATCCTCTCAAGTCGGCCGGGCGGTCATTGGTCTCGGGTGCGGCCGAGGTCATCCAGCCGGTGCTGGCCTACACCGTCGACCAAGCCACGGCCTCGGCGCACGGGATCGTGGCTGACGTGGACGTTCGTGCGGGCAACCCGGTCGACCGGGCCGGCGGCGTGGCCAGCCAGCTGTTGAGCCAGACCCAGGGTGCCCTGGCTGACACTGTCGACCAAATCGATGGCGCGCTGGAAGAGCGCATCCTGCAAATCGATCGAACGGCAGCCGGTGCCCTCAATCGCGCCGACAATATTCTGCGCGAGCGTTCAGACCAATTGGGCCGATTGGTGCAGGATCGCCTAAATCAGGCCGACGGCATTCTCAGTGAACGCATTGACCAATTAGACGAGGCGGTGGGGCGCCAATTGGGCAATGTGGATGTCCTGGCCACCAAGCAGCGACTGGCAATTGAGGCGACGGCATTGCGCCTAGCGGTGCTGGCCGGCGTTCTGGTCTTCGTGGTCTTTGTGCTGGTGTCTCTGTGGCGCAAGTACCCCAAAATTGTGGCCCAGCTCGCCGGCAAGCAAGGCGCCTACCGAACCTGGGGATTTGTGACCGGGGTGGCGCGTCCCTTGGGCTGGCAATTTCTAGGCGCGGGCGCCGCTTTGGCGATCCTGCTTGGTCTGTATCAATGGCTGCCCCTCGGCGCACGCAAAGAGGCGGCGGCCACGCTGGCCCGCCACGAGGCGGCGCTGGCGCAAAGCCTGGCGCGTTTCGATTTCGCGCGGGCGCGCTTCCACGCGGCCCAGCTTGAGGTTCTCACCGACGGCGACAGTCTTCGCTACCAGGCCCAGGCCGCCAAGGCCGAGCTGCTGCGCGATCTGCTGGCACGGCCGGTGCTGCTGACCAGCGACAGCGGTCTGCGCACCGTCATAGGTCGGGTGCAGGGCATCGAGGGCAAACTCGGCTCCGGCGTCGACCCCGATGTTCTGACCCTCAAGGCCATGGTGCTGTGGCAGGTTGGCCGCTTGCACGGGGACGAGTACGAGGCCGCCTCGCTGTGTGCGCGCGCCTTGCGCACGCCCGGTCAGGCCTTTGCCCTGGCACCACTGGCGCGCAACTACGTGCGCAACTACCTCGACGCGCCCACTGTGGCCAAGGACGCTCCTTTGGATCGCACGCACGAGACTTTGGTTACCATGCGGGACGTGCTGGCGGCCGGCCCCGCCGATCCGTCTGACTTTCCCTTGGCGGCGGTGATCCTGCTCGATCGGGCCATGCTCACGCTCGACCGCGACGTCAGTGCAGCCTATCTGGACATGGTGCGGGCGCATGCCGAGGTGGTTCGACTGGACCGCTCGCGTTCCCCCAAGTCGCGCGGCCCCGTGCCAGGGCTGGCAGCGGCACAACAAAGCCGTCTTGCCGCTGCTCAGTCGGTGCTGGCCGCCTGGGCCAGATTCGACACGGCCCTGCAGGCGATTGATGGCCTCGGCGGGAATGCAAGTGCGCTGGCCGTGTTCCGCCTCGACGATGCCACCTTTACCCGGGCGGCCTGGTTCGTCGAAAATCCCGCGACCAGTGACGTGGCACCGCTGGCTGCCGACCTCACCAATCTGGATGACGCTCACAAACGACGGCTCGCTCCCCCGCGCGTGCAGTGGGAACGGCGCTACCGCGCGCTGGTCGACGACAGCCTGTGGGCCGTGTTTGCTTTTCAGGAAGCCGATCGCTTCCGCGCCTTCGAGGCCGAGGCCCGCGCCTTTGAACTGGCCTTCATGCGCCACCAACTGACACCAGACGATGCGGACGCTCGCCAGGCAGCCGCCCAGGCAGCCGCTGCCATGGGTCTTCTCGTTCCGTCGCCGTCAAGAAGCGAGCGGGTTTCCCTGGCTGAGTCGTTGCTGGGCGCTTTACCAGTCAGCCAGGATTTGGCGCGCCAACTAGCCGTGCGCCATCTTCGCCTGCTTTGATTGCCCGTCTGCCGAAAATCCTGTCGCTGCGAAATCGAACCCGCTATGAACCCGACAGTGAATTTCGCAGGGCTTCCCAGCAACGGCCTGGGTGTGTTGGCCGGGTTTCGTGATGTGTGCAACCCCAACCTGTGGGACAGCCAATAGCTGTGGCAACTAGGCTCATAGGCGCTCCTTCATCCGGCTTGGTCTTGCCGGCCGAGACATCGATCGAGATCCCCGACCGCTATGAGTGGAAGTACCTCATCTCGGAGCGACAGGTGGCGATGGTTCGCCGGGCCATCGAGCCCTTCTGCGTGCTTGACCCGAACAGCGCGCGAACGCCGGGGCAAGAGTACGCCCTGCAAAGCCTGTATCTCGACACCCCCAACCGCGACCTGTACCGCGTCTCGCGCGAGCGACGCGCCCGCCGTTGGAAGGCGCGCGTCCGATGCTACGACGGTTCGGATACAGTCTTTCTGGAGGTCAAACACAAGGATCAGGATCTGGTCAGAAAACTGCGCGCCCAGATCCCGGCCACGGGCTGGGTCGAACGCATCCATCGCCCGCTGCCCGGGGATGCCAGTGTGGCCGAGCGCCTCTTCTGCGACCGGCTTGAACGCTTTCATCTGGTTCCCACGCTTATGGTGCGCTACACGCGCGAGGCCTGGATGAGCACGGTCGACAGCTATGCGCGGGTCACCTTCGACCGCCGCGTGGTCTGCCAGGCTTGGGCCAGCTGGTCGCTCGATCCCGACGAACGCAACTGGCTCGCCCTCGACAGCCGTCGATCGATGCGGACCGTGCCCGAGGGAGTGGTGCTCGAGCTAAAGTGTCTGACCGCAGTTCCTCGCTGGCTGTCGAACGCAGTCCGCAATCTGGGCCTGGTCCGCGCCCGCTATTCGAAGTTCTGCGAGGGCGTCGAGCGCCTGTGGGCAGGCGACACCTTGTCTAGTGTACTCAACCAAACCTGAGGCTCTCCATGTCAGATATCCTGTATCAAAGTCCCGATGTCGTTCTGTGGCAGGCGGCGCTGGTCTCCATCCTGGTGTCCTACTTGCTCGCGCAGTCCATCGCCTTCGTCTACATGCGGACCCACCAGGGGGTGTCGTACTCGCGCTCTTTCGTCGTGGCGCTGGTTGCGGCCGGGCTGGTGAGCGCCGTGCTGATGTTGGCCATCGGCAACAACCTGGCGCGAGGCATCGGCATTGTAGGCACCTTGGCCCTCATTCGTTTCCGCATGCAGCTGCACGACCCCTTGGACATGATCTACGTGTTTGCGTCCTTCGCTGGCGGGGTGGCCGCGGGCACCGGCAACTTCGCCACCGGCGGCATCGGCACGGCGGCGTTTCTCATCGTCGTCAGCACCCTACAGATGACCGGTTTCGGCTCCCGGCACCGTCACGACGGCGTGCTGCGTGTGCAACTGCCAGCGGCTGAAGTATCCGAGCGCGCTCTGCTCGCTGCGCTCAAGACCTACTGCCGGCAGTTCGCTGCCATCACCGTCTGCGAGGTGGCGCAGGGCCGCGAAGTAGAACGCGTCTACCAGATCACTTTGCGGAGCCCGGGCAAGGAGGCCCTGCTGGTGCATGAGGTGGCCGCTATCGAGGGAGCGCATGCCGTCTCCATTGCCATGCAGGAGGCGACTCATGAGATCTAGCCTGCTTGGCACCAGGCCCTGGTTGCGTCGAATTTTGCCCTGGGCTTTGTGGGGACTGGCCGCGGCCATCGCCATTCCTCTCGGCCTGTCGTACGCGGGGATTGGCTCTTCGCCCTGCATGGTCGAGGCACGCGTGGCCACGCTGTCGCCCATGCGCACCGGCCACCGTCTGCGCGTCAGCAAGGTGCACGTCGCGCCTGGCCAGCGCGTGAAGGCCGGCGAGTTGCTGGTCCAGATGGACACCACCGAAATCGATGCCGACCTCGCCATCGCACAAGCCAAGCTCGCCTACGTCGAGATCCTCGCCGGCTGGCAACAGATCAGGCTGCAGGACGACCGCGTACGGACCTCCCACGCGCTGGCCACCACGGCAGAGCGCGCCGCCATTGATGTTGCGCGCATCATTGCCACCGCCGAGCGCGATCGCTCCGAGCTTGGGCAACTGGAAGTCAACCTGGCGGCGGAAGAAAAGCTGGTCGCCGACCAAATGACCAGCGCCTATCGCCTGAAGGCCATGAAACTGCAACGGGCGGCTCTGGCCAAGAAGGTCGAGGAGTATCGGGTCGCCATCAACGAGGCGCGCCGGAGCGCCAGCGGCTCGACCCGGCGTCTGGGCGAGTGGCGCCAGGACGGTGCGAACACTGCCTCGGCAACGACGCAGTCCTTGCAGGCCGACGCGCGGGCCGCCGCGGGCGAGCTGCAGCGCCGCGAAATCGCCCGCCTCGAGCTTTTGCGCAAGTACCACGAGATCCGGGCGCCGTTCGACGGGTGGGTGGGAGAGATCTTTCTGCGCGTTGGCGAGTTGTCCGCGGATCCCGCCAGCCCAGCCATTACTGTTGTCGAGGACTACTCCCAGACCGCCATCGCCTACCTCAAGCAAAGCGACGCACTCAGGGTTCACCTGGGTGACCTTGCCAAGCTCGTGCCGCGCGATCTCTCGGGTCCTGCCTTGAGCGGCCGGGTGATTGCTCTGGCTCCCAACATGACCGAGATCCCCCAGCGCTTCCGCCGCGTGCCGACGCTGCATGAGTTCGGCCGCAACGTCTACATCCGACTCGACGCCCAGGCGAACCTTCCAGGCCGAGCCTACGATGCTGTGTTCCGCCGGTCGAAGGGAGACGGCCGATGATCGGCCCTGTGGCTCTCCTCGTGATGGCGGGCGTCCCGGCGGTCACCGGGCCGCTTGGCGAGGAACAAGCTGTCGAGATGGCCTTGCGCAACAGCCCGCAGGTGAAGTTCCGCGGTCACTTCGTCGACGAGGCCCAGGCCAAGACCGACGTGGCCTTGAGCTGGAACAACCCACAGCTTCGCTTCACAGACCTGCGCTACGATCAGCTCCTCGAGCCCGCCATCGATCGCCGGAGCTACGCCGACCACCCTCTTTATCACGCGGCGATCGGGCTGCGCTGGTCGCCACCCGGCCTCGGCGAGCGGCGCGCGCGCAGGGCCGAAGGGTTGGCCAACGAAGCCGACGCGCGCATGGAGCTGGCCATCGCCCGGCGCGACACCACCGCGCTGGTGCGCAAGCTGCACGCAGAGATCCTGAGCTACGATGCCCAACTCGCCCTCGGCAAAGACGTGCTCGAACAGCGCAAGAAGTTGCGTGCCATCGTGAGAAGCCGGGTTGAGCAGCAGGCGGCGACTCTGCTCGACCAGAGCCTGTCCGATGTGGACTGCCTGGACGCCATGACCCAGCTCGCCGAGCTAGAGGTGCGGCGACGCGCGGCCTACGACGAACTGCTCATTCAGCTCGGGTTGCCTGCCGGGGACACCATTGGCCTGGCGCTGAACGACAAGGACAGCTGCACTGCCCCGCCAGACACCGCGAAACTGGCCGAGCGGGCTCACGCGGCCAACCCTCGCTTGCGCCTGTTGCGCGCCCAACTGGACGCGGTGGACGCCGAGCGAAGGCGGCGGTGGCTGGACCTTGTCCCGTGGTTCGACTACGTGCAGGTATCGCACTTGATGGCCGGCGACAACCAACCCAGCCACATCGCCTTCCAGTTCCAGCTCACCTTGCCCCTGTTCGACTGGAAACGGCCTCACCGGCGAGCCCTGGCGGCGAGAAAGGAGGGGCTGCTCGAGCGCATCCACGCCGACGACCGTGCGCTGTCAGACCTCGTGCTGCGCGCCACCGCAGCCCAGTCCGAACAGGCCGCACTCGTCGAACGCTACCGCGAGGCCGCCTCGGTCGTGGAAGGCGGGCTGACGCAGCTGCGCCAGGCGCTCGAACAGGGCCGGGTCACCAATCTCGTCCAGGTCGTCCAGCTGCAGACCCGCCTCTTGGCCGCGCAGCGCTCGTACCTGCGCGCGCAGCTCGACTGCAAGCTGCAAAAGATCGAACTGGACCGGATCACCAGCACCGGCCTTGAGGGCGAGGACTAGTTCTTCTCCCGGAGGTCCGGTGGCGTAGCGTCTGCCGAAAATCCTGTCGCGGCGAAAACGAACCCGCTATGAACCCGGCAGTGAATTTCGCAGGACTCTCCAACAACGGACTGGGTGTGTTGGCCGGGTTGTCTACGGCGGTGCTGTGGACTGCCACGGCGGTGTGCTTCGAGGCCTCCAGTCGCCGTCTGGGAAGTTTGGCGGTCAACGTGTTGCGCCTGGCTGTGGCGGCCGTGCTCTTCACGGTGCTTTCGCTGATCCGCACGGGCGGTCTTCTGCCCGCGGCCCTGTCGCACGACGCTTGGTTCTACCTGGGCCTTTCGGGCCTGGTCGGATTTGTGGTCGGCGATGTGTTCCTTTTCCAGGCCTTTGCCCTCATTGGGGCGCGTCTGTCCATGCTCATCTACGCCTCAGTGCCGCTCATGACGGCCTTGAGCGGTCTTCTATTTCTCGGCGAAAATATGAGCGGTCGCGCTCTCCTGGGCATGGCGCTCACTGTGGTTGGAATTGCCATTGCGGTCGGCGGCAAATCGCATCCGTCGAATGACGGGACGGAAAGTCGCTCTCGTCGAACCACCGGCATCCTCATGGCCTTTGGTGGATCGGCAGGGCAGGCCGCTGGCCTGCTCCTCGGCAAGCGCGGCGCCAGGGGAATCGACAGCTTTGCCGCGACGGAGATTCGCGTGTTGGCCGGCCTTGTGGGCTTTCTTGTCGTGCTGGTGGCGGCAGGTCAGACCCGCGCCTTGGCCGATCGGCTTCGCCAAGCCGTGACCCCAGGGCGAGTTGTCGGAGATCCACGCCAACTTCGTTCCCTGCGCCCGACCCTGCTGGTTCTGTGCCTGGGCGCCCTGCTTGGGCCGTTCCTCGGTGTGTCCCTGGGCCTGCTCTCCACCCAGCTTCTGCCCGCGGGCACGGCGGCCACCTTGATGTCCACCGTGCCGGTGCTGCTCATTCCCGTCTCGGCCCTGGCCTTCCGCGAACGAATCACACTGGTTGAAGTCGTGGGTGCGGTTCTGGCCGTTGGTGGGGTCGCGGTGTTGGCCGGCTGATGATCACATCGGCCGTTGGCGATCCGGCTCACAGCCGAACGAGCACACTGGCCAGGGCGTAGGGCATGGGCACCACCACGCGGCCGTCGCGCACTTCAAGGTCGGCAAGCCTGTGCTCGCACGCGTCGCACAGGGTGGCCTTGGTAATCGGGCGGCTCGGGCACGACACCGTCACGTCGACGGCCCTTTGCGCGCAGCTTGCCAGGCGCACCACCACGCCTTCACCGCAAAAGGCAGGCTTGAGCGCAATGACCTGCACGTCGTCGCGGTCAGTGACGACGACGGAATTGGCCAGATCGTCGAGGTCGGGCTCGTGCGGGCCGAACATGGCGGCGCGCAAAGCCCGGCGCACGTGGTGGGGCAGCCCGTTTTCCCGGGCATCACCGCTGGCGGTGAACCAGACCGCATAGTCGAGCTGCCCCTCGTGCGGATCGGTGCCCGACGCCGGATGTGAAAGAATGGGCAGCACTCGAAAGGCCATCTCGCGCGGAACGTGGCGCAGGGCGATCCACTCCAGGGTGCCCGCCCCGTCGCTGGCCACGGCGGCAGGGCCGCCCAAAAACGCCGCCAGACCCGCGCTGCCAGTTCCGCCGCGTAGGTGCACGAATGATCGCGCCGGCCAGAAAGTCGGCCGGTACAGCTTGTGCGCGGGGCGATCCACGATGCCGCCCGGCACGTCCATGGTTAGTTCCTGTCCGGCAAGGCGGGTGGGGAACCGGCAGGTGATGGTTCGCCGGCGCCGGGCCGATCCCACCAGGCGCATGCGCAGCACCGGCGATTGCTGGCTCATCCACAACCAGCGCACGAACCGGCAGCCGTCGAACTGCGAGTCAACCCGGACCTGGAGCACGCCCCCGAGTTCCTCCACGCTAATCCGCGCTGGCAGGCGACTGGCGCGCGCTTTCTCGACAAAGCTTCCGCCGATGAATTCGTGCCCCAGCCGCCACAGACCGCCACTATCGCGGTAACTCACCAGATCGTTGGCTGGGCCCAAGAGCAATTCGTCGGCCGAGCCGTGTAGGCGGAAGCTGGTAATGGCGCCGCCTTGTTGCTCGCACAGTTCAACCCGATAGGCGTCGGTCTCCACTACCAAGTTTCCCGCGTGCATGTGCCACAGTGGCGCCGCGCTTTGGCGAAATTCGGCGGCTGCCGGACGGAGGGCACGAATGCGGGCCAGGGCGTGATCGGCCAGCGCCTCGGCCTGCTCAAGCCACGGGAGCTGCTCGTCCCGCCAGATTCGATCAGGCGATGTCCCGGTAATGAAATCGTGGTGATTGCTCATCACCGTCAGATCCCACGCCTTGCGCAGATGGCGTGCGATCTCGGGTTCGACCGGCGCGGCCCCGGCGTGCGGATCCACAGTCGCGCGCGCCGGCAGCACAGTCAGCTTTTCGGCAATCACCAGCTTGCGCACAATGCGGTTGGCCCGGCGTTTGGCCTCGGGGCGGCTGGCGTAAAAGCCCATCCAGTAGGGATTGGGGTCAAGGGTCAGCACCGGCAGGGCCGCGCGGTGGCCATTGACCAAAGCCAGATAGTCATCGAGGCCAGCATTGAGCGCCCAGACGCCGCTTTTGGGGTAGCGAACGCGGTTGTAGCGGTCGAGCAATTCCACCAGACCCACGATGGGTCCATTGAAATCGCCACCAATCGGACAGAACAGGTAGGGCGTGCGGGCCAGCGGCGCGAGATCCCGTACATAGCGGCGTATCTGCCGTGCGATGTGCGCTTCGCTTCGCCAGGAAAGGCCGTAGGTGCGGTCCATCCAGCGAACCGCGCCGATGGCGCCCAACATGTCGCCCTGGAAGTAGGTGAAAGGATTCCAGTGGCACAGTACCTCCGAGCCATCTGGCCCGCGCCACACGAAGTCGGCAGTCTTGTGTTCGCGCACCAACTGCTCCGCGCTCGATCCCCGCAGGGGAAAAGACGACTTCGGCCGGTAGTCACAGCCGACGAAGTACATGCCGTCGATGCGGGTGACCGCCGCCTGGTCGACGCCCAAGGCGACCAGCATGGTGGGCAGCGCGGGCGAGTGGCCAAAATCGTCGGGCAAATACGCCAGATGCGGCTGCACCGTCATGCCGTTGGCGCGCAGCCACTCCTGTCCGTCGGCATAGTCGCGCAGGATGGCCTCGGTGTCGGGCAAGACCGTGTCGGGCGTGGTGATGCCTGTGCCGGTCAGGCGCAGACGACCCTGGTTGATGAGGCCGCGCAGCCGCTCGCGCTCGGCCGGATTGCCCTGCCAGTAGCGCTGCAAGAAAAACAGGCTCTCGATTGAAAAAACTCGGCGCGGCTCCTCTTCAAGCGCGTGCATGACCCCTTCGAGAATGCGCGGAATGCAGAGCCGGTAGTATTCCTCACTGGTGTGCAGCCAGTTCGGATCCCAATGGCTGGTCTCACCGAAGATGAGTACGCGCTTCGCATCTGTGGGAATCCCGAGCCGAGCGCGCAAGCTGGCCTCTTCGCTCGCCGCGTCCGTTCCTGCGATCAATCCGTCGGCGAGATTGGACAAGGAGCCTCCGTCCCTCAAGTGGCCTCCAGAAAACGCGCGCCATCGCGCCCCTGTGTACAAGCGTAGCAGACGAAGCTCTACAAGGCAGATTTCAGACCCACCGCCGCGATTTGGGCCTGGCGAGACATGTCGATGGATTCGCCAAGAATGCGCGCCAGTTCCTGGGGGGCGTGAAAGCCCATGGAATTCTCAGCCGCCACAAAGTCGAGCCGCCACTGGGCCTTGCGCTGCAGTTCCAGGATGGGCGCAAGCTGGGCCTCGGTAGCCTGGCCGGCCTTGGCGGCCTTGATCGCGTCGAGCATGTCGACCAAGGCATTGCCCGCCCGGGAAAGCAGGGCGTAGTGGCGATCCTGGATGGTCTCGACACGTTTGACGATCTCTTGCTCAGGATAGTGGTGGCACACCTGGCAGGCCCGGTTGATGTTGAGCAATGGTGAGCGCACCCAGTGATCGGAAACCTTGAGCGCGCCTTCGCGCTTGTAGGGCATGTGGCAGTCGGCGCAGGCCACGCCGGCCTTGCCGTGGGTCCCCTGGTTCCAGACTTCAAACTCGGGATGCTGCGCCTTGAGCACCTCGGCCCCGGTTTCCTCATGCTTCCAGTCGTAGAAACGGTGGCCATCGCCGAACTTGGTGTTGTCGTAGCTGGATTCGATTTCCTCGACCTTGAGTCCCGCGCCCCACGGATAGAACAAAGTGGTTTTGGGGCCACAGTAGTACTCGACGTGGCACTGGCCACAAACGAAGGATCGCATCTCCTGGCGGGTCGCATCGCGGTTGGGGTCGTAGTCCGCGACACCCTCGTGCGCCTTGAGGGCCTTGATGCCGGCGATGAAGCCCGGCCGAGTCACGCGCAGTTGCATGCTCTTCGGATCGTGGCAGTCGACACAGGAAACCGGGTGTTTGTGCCCGGATTTTTCCAGCTTGGCGTTGGCCTCCCAGTAGTCGAGCTTGCCGATGGCCTCGAAGCCTTTCTGAATCTGTTCGGTCGGCGAGCCAGTGGGAAAAATCTGGGCGCCGGTTTGCCGGTAGAGCGGAATCACCGAAGCGTGGCAGTGCAAGCACGAACCCGGTTGTTTTCGCTCTTTGGTGCGTTTGGTGCTCTCCTGATCCGCGAGCATGTTGGCGTGGCCGCGCCGATCGCGATAGTCGATGGCGAAGGCATAGCCCGCGAACATGCGGGTGAGCCAGGGGCTCTTTTCCGCCTTCTCGGGTGGCAGCATACCTTCGGAGGGCGCGCCCCCACCGTACTTCGTGCGGGTCGGCGCGACGGTGCGCAGGTAGCTGTCGTACTCGCGTGGCCAGTTCTTGCCCCACTCTGCGGGATCCGTCGTGTCGTTGTTGACATCGACGAAGCGCAGATAGGGATTCTTGGCCTCTTGCTTGCGCTGAAAGATGTTCACCAGCAATCCCGTGATGACCGCGGTCGATCCGGCCACACCGATCACGAGGGCGAAGAGAAGAACCAGCTTGAGCCTGCGCGGTTGGGGGGCCTTGGCGTCCGTGGTCGAGTTTCCGTCTGTCATGTTTTCACCTGATGGAATGGATCCCTGCCGTCAACGCGGAGGTCCGTGGCCGACTGAACTGTGGCAGTGCACGCAGCGGACGGCGTTGGTGTCCGTGGTGCTGCCGGCGACGATGTCGTGAACCACATCGCCATGGCAACCCAAGCACGCCTCCTGCAAAATGCGCGCATTGTGCGGCTTGATCATGATGGGTTCGTGGAAGTCCTGAAACGTGAAGCCCTTGGAATGGTGGTAGCCATTGAGCGCCTTGGCGAAAAGTTTGGGAATCAGGGTATGCGGCAGGTGGCAGTCCACGCAGGTGGCCACGATGTGATGGCTCGACTTCACCCATGAATCGTATTGCGCGTTCATGATGTGGCAGTTGGCGCAGGCCTTGGGATCGGTGGTGAAGTAGGAAAACCCCTCGGCATAGATGAACGTGAACAGGCCGAGGCCGAGCAGCATGCCCAACCCAACCGCGCCAGAGACGAGCACCTTCCTGGAGAAGTGGATCACCGCGAGCTTTGATGCATCAGGAAGTCGGATCTGTCATCGCGGAGACGACCTTGCGCAATCGGGGCTTTTCGACGAGCTTGCGCGGACGGCGGCGTGGCGAAAGCCGGGCCTTCTGGCCTACCACCCACGCTAATCGTGATAGGCTTCTTCCTCTATGGCAGCAGAGCACGTGAGCGCCAGGGGCGCGCCCCAGCCCTGGCAGGTCGTTCTGCGGCGCGTGCTCGATGCCTCGCTGCTCGCTGCGCTTGGCATCGCTGTGTTCGACTGGTCCGCCTCGGTCAAGGCTTGCCCGGAAGTCGGGGGTTTGGGCCAGACTTTCTTGATCCTGCTCGTCGCCGCATCCGTGCTGGCCATGCTGCTGTTCGGGATGGCACAGACCGCCCTGCGGCTTCAAACACGATCCCGATGGCCGGGTTTGATCATGGGGCTCGTCGCGGGAGCCGCGCTGGCGGGACCGAGCCTGCTGGTCCTGCGCCTGCCGCTCGGCTGGCCGGGCGTGTGCCTGCTCGCAGTGGCGGCTGCAGCCGCGCTGTACGGGTTTGTGCTCGGGCGGCGTGCGCGATTTCCTTTGGCCTGGCTTGCCGGGGCGCTGATCGCGGGCTGGGCCACCCACGACGTCATGTCGGTACTGGCGCTCAGACTGCGAATCGACCCGGCTACGCCCAACCTTTGGCTGCTGCTCGCCGTCTTCTCGCAGGCCGCCGGGGTTGTTCTCGGCACCGTGGTCTATGGCCTGGTCCGTGCCTGCGCGGGGTGTCCGCTGCCGCGCGTTCTGTCGTTGGCAATTGTGATCGTTGCCGCCGGGGCCTGGCTGGGCATCAACGCCCTGGTGCCTGCCACCTACGGCCGGGTCTTGCTGACCGCCTATGGTGGGGTGGGTCTGTTGGCGGCGCTCGGCACGTCCGGCCTGGCTATTGGGGGCGCCACCTGGCTGCGCCTGATTCCGCTCGGGGCGGCCTGGCTTGGCGCGGCCTTTCTGGTGTCGGCGCAACCGATCGCGACGGCCTGGCGCTTTTCCAAGTGCTCCAACGTCGGACGCGCTGTCGGCAGCAAGGCAAGCGTGATCCGTTTGTTCACTTGGCCACAAGACTCGGCCTTGCGACGCGAGCCGGAGTTCGCCCAGGGCGAAGCCAATGCGACCAATGCGAAGCTGTGGAACCGCCGACCCGTCTCGTTGCCCCCGGCCCGCCCGCTGTCGCTGCTGCTGGTGACCTGCGAGAGCCTTCGCTACGACATGGTTGGCTATTCCGGCCGCGTGGCCCCGGGGACCACCCCGACGCTCGATGCTCTGGCGGCGCGGGCTCAGCGTTTTCACCACGCCTACGCCAACGGCGGCTGGACATCGCTGTCGATCCCATCGCTGATGTGGAGCCGCCACGCCAAGGACATCAGCCTGGTCAAACTCTACGAGGACAGCCGGGGCCAACTGCACTTCGAAAACGAGATACCCGCCGGGGTCAGCGTCGAACACGTCTTCTACTCTCCGCGTGGAGAGGGGAACCCCAGCCTGGCGCGCGTGCTGTACGAGGCGGGCTTCGTGACGGCGGCTGTTCCCAACGACGGCAACTCGTACTACTTCGACCCGCGCCTGCAATTCACCAAGGGATTCCAGAAGGTCTACTACCCACGCCACGAATTGGCGAAGGCCACAGGAATTACCCTTCGCGATGTGCCCGACCGGGTCGCTGTGACGCTAGCGACGGCCGTGCTGAGACAGCTCCAGCACGATCGATTCTTCGTCTGGGTTCACCTATTCGATGCGCACCTGCCACACGAATCCGAGGGTGGCCAAACGCAGATGGCGGGATTCCAGGGGGAAATCCGCAGCAGCGATGCCCAGATTGCTCGCCTGCTGCGGGCCTTGGCCGATGTCGGCCGCCTGGATGATACGGTCGTGGCCGTGATGGGCGACCATGGCGAGGATTTTCGCATCGACCCCAACGGCCTTCACGGACTCGACCTACGCGACGATTCAATGCGGGTGGCGCTGTTGATGGCGATTCCGAACCTGCCAGGGCGGGACTTTCACTTCGACGTGGGTTTGATCGACGTGGCCCCCACGTTTCTGGCGTTGAGCGGGATTCCCATCCCGGATTCCATGCAGGGGCAAAGCCTGCTGCCCTGGATCGCCGATCCAGCGCTGACCGCCGCGCATCTCCCGGTCCTCATGGAGACGCGCCGCCATCTTCTGGGCGACGACAGGCCCACCCTCCACACTATCGGCGCGGTGGCCGATCACAACAAGGTTGTCTACGACGTGAACGACGGAATCACGAGCTGCTACAACATCGACAGTGATCCGCAAGAGGACCGCCCGATCCCATCTCCTCTCGCCAGCAACGGGCCGTGCCGCTCCTTGGCCGCGTACCTGCAGGGTTGGGCCGCGGACCGGCCCCGGCCAGCGGCTCCTTGAACGACTGGTTGAAAGTGTTCCAATTGGTCACGGTGGCATAGGCGTTATGTAGATGCTGGGGCTACCCATGTCCGGCGCGACGGCGGAGCATCCATTCGCTGGCGAGCAGGGCGACCGCGAGAAAGAGCAGCAAGGGGTGCGACCAGAAAGCGACTGTGCGCAGGCTGCCGACTCGCACCTGGCGGGCCGGCCGGATCGTCGGCGTGCCCAGGGTGCCGGCTCGATATTCGCCATTGGTGGCCGCGGCGATCTGTTGCAGCACCTCGGCGCGGCTGACCACATCGTCCAGCTCGCGTCCCTCGGGGCGTAAGACAAAGGTGGTCTGTTCCTCGACCGCGCGGCCGTCGAGGGTCGCCCGACCCACCAGGCGATAGGCGCCCGAGGCCAGGCCAGGCAAGTCGGCGTGGGCTTCGCCATCGTCGTCTGTGGTCACAGTCAGGGCCTGCAGGGGTTTTGCATCAGCCGCAGCGCTGCCCTCGTTGTCCACCGGGTGCAGGTCCAGCTCGACGACCACGCGGCCCGCGGGGGTGTAGTCGGCATGCAGGGTGCGCACCCGCGTGGACACGGTCTGACCGCGCCGATACTCGGTGCGATCAAGATCGATGTGCAGCAGGGTCAGCGCTGGATCGCGCACCAACCAGCGGATGGCGCCTTCCCAAAAACGCTGCAGGGCACGGCCATCGTCGTTGGTCGGCTTCGTGCCCTCGTCGCTGTGCCCGCCTCGCGCGCGATTTTCGTCACTGGTCGCGCCCGCCGCAAAACCCCAATTCCAGGCACTGTCAGTCAGCAACGCCAGGGTGCGGCCCTTGCCCACGTTGTTCACCGCCAGCACCGGCGCTGGTTTGCCGTCGCCCGTCGTCTGGCTGGGATGCACTAAGAGCGCGCTGGCGCCCGGCTGTAGCCGCGCCACCCGATTGATCCCTTGCAGCGGAGGCAACGCGGCCCAACGCGCCTCGTTGGCTTTCGCATCGAGGCTGAGCGAAGTCACTGGGTGGTTGCGTGCCGCTGGGGTCAGCCGCGGCTTGAAACTGTCGGTGGAAAACGCCCGCGGGCCATCGACCGGGATGCCGGTCAGGTCGACAGGCAAGACATCGCGCAAGGCACTTTCGCCGTACTGGCCGCTGGCAAACGACAGATCGCCGCCGATCATGGCCAGGGCGCCGCCTGACTGAATGTAGTCGCGCACACCCGGCAAATAGGGCTCGACCCAATACGGCTTGTAATTGAAGTTGTGGAAAATCAGCAAGTCAAACGAACGCAACTGATCGTCGAAGATCTCTTGATAGGGGAACGGGATGAGCGACATCTCGTTGGTGCCCAGGGGCAGCTCATCGGTGTCGGTACGCAGAATGAAGAACGACACCAGATCCACATTGGGATCGAGCCGCAGAATGGAGCGCAGAAACCGCTCGTCCCACGACGGCCGGCCGCACACGTGCAGCACCCGCACGCGGTCGCGAATAACCTTCATGGTGAAGGCCTGGCTGTTGTTGCTTTCCAGGGCCTCACCCGCCAGCACGGGTGTCTTGATCTCGAAGACGAAGTTGCCTGGCTCGGTCGGGGTGTAGTCGAAGCTGACCCTTTCCTGGCCGGCCTCGCCGCGCAAAACCACTGCCTTGGCATCAAGCACGCGGCCTTCGCGCGCCAGGGAAACTTCGACTTGGCGATCGCCGTAGCCCTTGTGGCGCAGAATCGCCTCCAGTTTGATGGGTGTTCGCACGAAGGCGAAGTCGTCGGTCAGCACCGCCGCCACGGACAGATCGCGCAGCTCGCGCTCGCCGACCAAGACTGTGTGCACCGGCGCATCCAGCGCCTCCAGGGTCCGACGGGTCTCGCCGTCGAGCGGCCCGCGTGCGATGCGGCCCGTGTCGATGCCGTCGGAGATCACGATGACGCCGCCCACGTCTCGGCCGGCCAAGCGTCCGCGCAACTCGGACAGGGCTTCGCCCATGCGGGTGGCCTCGCCCTGCGGGGTGGCGCGCAATGACTCAGGCGAGGCGGTGGCCAGCGCCTCGGCAAAGGAATAGATCTCGACCCGGTGGCCGGCGCGTTCCCATTGCGCGAACAGCGGCGCGGCGTCGGCCACGATCTGGGCGGCCCGCTGCGCGCGCGACGGCCCGTGGTCTGGCGGCGACACCGTCATCGAGCGCGAGGCGTCCACCAGCACCGCGACGTGGTTGGGCAGAAGGCTGACCTGACCCAACTCCACGCTGGGTTGCAGGGCCACGAGCAGGCAGCTCCCCACGGCGAAGAGACGCAGAAGAAAGATCGCGACGGCCCGACGCCGCCGCGACTCGCGCCACAGTGACACGCCCGACAGCGCCACGGCCAGGCCAGCCGCCACACAAAGTACCACCAGGGCAGGGCGGCCAAGCTGCGCGCCCACGGTCACGCGCCAATCCGTCATGAGAAAATGGGGCGTCACGCGGACGCGCTCCATGTGACCGATCGCACGCCGGGGCGCCTGCCACCTTTCGAGTTGGCGCGTGCGGCGGAGGGAAGACAGAGACCCATGGGCAGTTGCCGCGCCATTCTGCCACCTTGCCGGTCACGTGCAGGTTTTGTCTCGCCCGAGATAGGGATAGACTCCCCGGCCATGTCGCGCCTTCGCCTGCCCATTTCCCTGACCTTGCTCCTGGTCTTTTCTGCCGTTGTTCGGCCACAGGCCCACGCCGGGGAGAACTCCTCAGCGGTGCCGGCCTGTCCTGCGGGCAACCTGCTGGCCGGCAAGCTGCCGGTGGCGTGGCAGGAGATCGCGCGCGATCGCGCCTTGCTTACCGACGAAAGCGTGGCGCAGGAAGGCGCGGTGTGGGACGCGTCCCTGGCCGCCCTGTTTGAAACCGGCGCCTCCACCGTGACCTGGGATTTCGGCGAGGTCGTGAGCGTGCGTTCGCTGGCCATCCAGGCCGACGCGAACGACACCTACAACGTCTGGGGATCGCTCGACGGCAAAGACTACAAGGTCATGGGGCAGATCGATCCCGCCACTGGGCACGGGCTGCGCATGCGCACCCTCGACGTGGGCGGCATGGCGGCGCGCTTTCTGCGGGTGGGCGAGGGCAAAGGCGACGGTTTCTACTCAGTCTCCGAGGTCGCGGCGTACTGCCAGACACCCACGCCCTTCCCGCCGCAATTCAAGGTCCTGGACGCGCCAGCGGCTACGGCGCCCAAGACCTACCTCGACTACTGGAACAACGATACCAGTGCCCACTGGGAGATGATTCTGGCCATGCTGGCCGCGATCCTGCTGTGGTGGGAGCGTCGGCTCACCGGCCTGGGCATGGCCGCTTTCAAGCTGCGCCTGCGCAAGATTCTGCTTGGCGTGATGGGCGTTCTCGGCTTTCTGACTTTCTTCAATTTTGGTTTCTGGCACTTCCCCAATTTCGTGCACGGCTGGGACACCTTCCACTACTACATCGGGTCGAAGTACTTCAAAGAGATGCACTACGAGCGCCTCTACGAGTGCGTGGCCACGGCCGATTCCGAGGAGCCAGGCCTGCGCCGCCGGGTCGAGCTGCGCAAGATGACCAACCTGCGCACCAATGTGGTGGAGAAGACCGACGACATCCTCGCCCATCCCGAGCGCTGCAAAAGGCACTTCACCGACGCGCGTTGGGAGTCGTTCAAGAATGACCTGCGCTACTTCCGCACGCTAGAGAACCCGCGCCGCTGGGACGATGCCCAGACTGACCACGGGTTCAACGGCACGCCGGTGTGGGCTATCTTGGGGAGCGCCTTGGCCAATCTGGCGCCCGCCAGTCGGCTCGACGTGCTGGTGCTCGACGCCATCGATCCGGTGATGATCACCATGATGGCGCTGTTGATGTGGTGGGCCTTTGGCTGGCGGGCGGTATCGGTCGCACTTATCGTGTTTGCCACCAACTTCCCGTCGCGTTGGTACTGGATCGGCGGATCATTCCTACGTTGGGACTGGCTGTTCTGGATGGGCGCCGGCGTGTGTTTGATGAAAAAGGAACGGCCGTTCTGGGCCGGAACAGCGTTGGCCTACGCCGCGCTTCTGCGTATCTTCCCGGGATTTCTCTTCGTGGCGCCGCTGATTGGGCTGGGCGCCCACTATGTGAAAACCCGGCAGATCGAACGCCGCTTCTTCCGCCTGATCATGGGCGCGGCGGTGGCGGTGGTGGTGCTGGTTCCGGTCAGTTTCGCTACATCGGGCGGCCCCAGCATTTACCCGGAATTTTTGCGCAACACCGCCAAGCACTCGGAGACGCCGCTGACCAACTACATGGGGTTGCGCACGGTGCTCAATTTCCGGCCGGCCGAGGCGGCCAATCGCATGAACACGCCGGCCATGGTGGATCCCTGGCTGCGCTGGAAGCAGGCGCGCCTCAAGGCCTTCCACGAGGCCCTGCCGCTCTACGGGGCGCTGGTGTTCTGTTATCTGGTGTTGATTGGCTTGGCCATTCGCAAGGTGGAGCCTTGGGTTACAGTGGTCCTATCGGCGACTGTGATTTCGTTTGGCTCTGAATTGACCTGCTACTACTACGCCTTTCTCATAATTCCGGCCCTGCTCTACGCGGTGGTTCCGCGTGCCGGCGAGTGGCTGCTGTGGCTGACGGCGCTGACCCAGTTCTTGGGCTGGGCGCCCATCAAGCACTTTCCCGATTGGTTGCTGGGCCTGCTCCCCAGTTCGCTGCGACAGAGCGCGTTCATCACCAACTTCAGCATGCCCAATGGGCTCGACGAGCAGTACACCTGGATGTCAGTTGGCACCCTGGTTGTCTTCGCGCTGATTGCGCGCGAATTGATGCTGGCCCGCCAGCCGGCCGCCGTGCCCAGTCTGGCCGGGTCCGGCGACGGCAAAGAAGCGAAGGCGCCCCTTTCGGCACCGGCCTTGGAGCCGGTTGTGGCGCGAGCTTCCCGCCCACAGGATTCACGTCCCCGCAACCGCAAGCGCAAGCGGCGATGAGGTTTTCCGTGTGACCGCTCGCACACTTTGACTGCACGAGTAGGTTCTACCTCGCCCCAGATTCGGGATAGACTCCCCAGACATGTTGCGCCTTCGCCTGCCCCTGACCCTACTTCTGGTCCTCTCTGCCTTTGTCCCGCCACGGGCCCACGCCGGGGAAAGCTCCTCGGCGGTGCCGGCCTGTCCTGCGGGCAACCTTTTGGCCGGCAAGCAGCCGGTGGCGTGGCAGGACGTCGCGCGCGATCGCGCCTTGCTTACCGACGAAAGCGTGGCGCAGGAAGGCGCGGTGTGGGACGCCCCGCTGGCCGCCCTGTTTGAGACTGGCGCCTCCACCGTAACCTGGGATCTCGGCGCGGTGGTGAGTGTGCGCTTGCTAGCCATCCAGGCCGACGCCAACGACACCTACAACATCTGGGGATCGCTCGACGGCAAGGAATACAAGGTGATGGGTCAGATCGATCCGGTCACCGGGCACGGGCTGCGCATCCGCACCCTGGATGTGGGCGGCATGGCCGCGCGCTTTCTGCGCGTGGGCGAGGGCAAGGGCGATGGCGCCTATTCGGTCTCTGAGGTCGCGGCGTACTGCCAGACTCCCGCGCCCTTCCCGCCCAAATTCAAGGTTCTGGACGCGCCGGCGGCCACGGCGCAAAAGAACTACCTCGACTACTGGAACACCGATACCAGCGCCCGCTGGGAACTGGTTCTCGCCCTCCTGGCCGCGATTCTGCTGTGGTGGGAGCGTCGGCTCACCGGCCTGGGCATGGCCGCGTTCAAGCTGCGCCTGCGCCGGATTCTCCTGGGGACGATGGGCGTGCTGGGCTTTCTGAGCTTCTTCAATTTCGGTTTCTGGCACTTCCCGGGTTTCGTGCACGGCTGGGACACGTTCCACTACTACATCGGGGGAAAGTACTTCAAAGAGACACACTACGAGCGCCTGTACGAATGCGTGGCCACGGCCGATTCCGAGGAGCCGGGGCTGCGCCGCCGGGTCGAGCTGCGCAAGATCACCAACCTGCGCACCAATGTGGTGGAGAAGACCGACGACATTCTCGCCCATCCCGAGCGCTGCAAGCAGCATTTCAGCGACGCGCGCTGGGAGTCGTTCAAGAATGACGTGCGCTACTTCCGCAACCTGGAGGGCGCGGCGCGCTGGGACCAGGCCCAGACCGATCACGGGTTCAATGGCACGCCGGTGTGGGCCATCTTGGGCAGCGCTCTGGCCAACCTGGCGCCGGCCAGTCGGCTCGACATACTGGTGCTCGACGCCATCGACGCGGTGACGATCGCCATCATGGCGTTGCTGATGTGGTGGGCCTTTGGCTGGCGGACGGTGTCGGTCGCGCTCATCGTCTTTGCCACCAACTTCCCGTCGCGTTGGGACTGGATTGGCGGGTCGTTCCTGCGCTACGACTGGCTGTTCTGGATGGGCGTGGGCGTGTGTTTGATGAAGAAGGAACGGCCATTCTGGGCCGGGGCCGCGTTGGCCTACGCCGCGCTTCTGCGCATTTTCCCGGGATTCATCTTTGTCGCGCCGCTGATTGCTCTCGGCTATCACTATGTGAAGACCCGGCAGCTGGATCGCCGTTTTGTCCGCCTGGTCATGGGTGCGGCGGTAGCAGTGGCGGTGCTGGTGCCGGTCAGTTTCGCCACATCGGGCGGTCCCGGTGTTTATCCGGAATTTCTGCGCAATATCGCCAAGCATTCGGAGACGCCGCTAACCAACCTCATGGGGCTGCGCACGGTGGTTGCCTTCCGACCGGCCGAGACGGCCAATCACATGAGCACGCCGTCCATGGTGGATCAGTGGCAGCGCTGGAAACAGGCGCGACTCAAGGCCTTTCGCGAGGCCCTGCCGCTCTATCTTTCGCTGGTGTTCTGCTACCTGGTGCTGATCGGCCTGGCCATCCGCAAGGTCGAGCCCTGGGTCACAGTGCTCCTATCGGCGACTGTGATTTCCTTTGGCTCCGAACTGACGGGCTACTACTACGCCTTCATCATAATTCCGGCCTTGCTGTATGCGGTGGTTCCGCGTGCCGGCGAGTGGCTGTTGTGGCTGACGGCGCTGTCCCAGTTCTTGAGCTGGGCGCCCATTAAGCACTTCCCGAATTGGCTGCAGAGCCTGCTGCCCAGTTCCGTGCGACAAAGCTCTTTCATCACCAATTTCAGCATGCCCAATGGACTCGACGAGCAGTGTACCTGGATCTCGCTTGCCACCCTGGTGGCCTTCGTGCTCATCGCGCGTGAATTGATGCTGGCCCGCCAGCCGGCCCTGGTGCCGAGCCCGGCCGGGCCCGGCGAAAAAATCGACAAGGAAGAAAAGCAGCCCCTGGCGGCTCCGGTCTTGGAGCCGGTGGTGGCGCGAATCCCGCGCCCGCAGCCCGCGGATGCGCACCCGCGAGCGCGCAAGCGCAAGCGGCGCTAGAGAGGCGGACGACCGGATGCGAACTGGGACGCGGGAATGCAGGACGATCTGGTTCGTCTTTGCGGCGGGGGCATTCTTGTCCTCGGCATGCGGGCGGACGGGACTTCTGCATCGCGAGCAGCCCGACGGTGCCAGCGTGGATCGCCCCCGCGATTTGTCGCCGGACGTGACGCCGATCGCGGATACAGCGATCGCGCGCGACGCTGCCTTGCCGGAGGTCACGCTGATCGCGGATGCAGCGATCGTGAACGACGTGGCCTTGCCGGAGGTCGCGCCGCCGATCGTGGATGCACCGAGTTTGCGCGACGCCGTAGCCGCGGATGCTGCAGGCCCGGTCGCGGATGCGGCGATCATCAAGGATGTCGCGCCACCGGACATCCCGCTGCTGGCCAGGGACGCGTTGATTCTTTCTGATGTGCCGCCACCGGATGTCCCACCGCTTGTCAGGGATGCTCCGAACACGGCGGATGTGCCGCCACCGGATGCCGTCGCGGACGCGTCGATCCTCGGCGATATCGCGGACCTCGCGCCGCCGCCGGCCGATGCGCCGGCCACGGCATGCACGATCGCCTCGGTGTCTTTCGCCAGCGGCGCCGCGAACCCCGACAATCGCTGTCAAAGCTGCCAGCCCAGCCTTTCGACCAGTGCCTGGTCCGACTACGCCACCGCGCCGGGTTGTGGCCCGACCAGCATCGTGGCCGGCTACTATCACACCTGCGCAGTGGTCAACGGCGGCGTCCGTTGCTGGGGCGACAACTCCAGCAGCCAGCTTGGCGACAACTCAACCACCAACCGCGACGTGCCTGTGCAGGTGGTTGGCCTCACTGCCGGCGTCCAGTCCATTGGTGCGGGCCTGGATCACACATGTGCGTTGGTCAACGGCGGTGTTTGGTGCTGGGGCAGCAACGACAGCAGTCAGCTTGGAAACACCCGGCCGTTCGGCAGTCTCGCGCCGATCGGGGTGATGGGCCTGGCTGCGGATGTCCAGGCCATCGCCGTAGGGGGACGCCATACCTGCGCACTGGTCAACGGCGGCGTCCGCTGTTGGGGCGACAACATTCACGGCCAGCTGGGCAACAATACGCCAGGCAACAGCCTAGCGCCAGTGCAGGTGCAGGGCCTCAGTTCAAATGTCCAGGCCATCGCCGCGGGTGGAGGCCACACCTGCGCGCTGGTCAGTGGCGGCGTCCAGTGCTGGGGCAACAACTCAAATGGCCAGTTGGGGAACAACACGAACGTCAACAGCCTAGTCCCAGTCCCCGTGCAGGGCCTCGCGTCGAATGTCCAGGCTATCGCTGCTGGCCCAGGCAACGTCTGCGCTTTGGTCGACGGCGGGGTGAAGTGTTGGGGCCGGGGTTTGTCGGGCGCCCTCGGCAACGACTCGGTTGTCGACAGCACCGTGCCGGTGTCGGTGTCGGGCTTGACCGCGAACGCGCAGGCCATGGCCGCAAGCGAGCAGGGGTGTGCGGTGGCCAACGGCAAGGCCTGGTGTTGGGGACCAAACAGCTATGGCCAACTCGGCAACAATTCAACGACGGAACGTCACGTGCCTGTGCCGGTGTCTGGGCTGCAAGCGGGCGTACAAACCATTGCCACCGGCGCCGATCACACCTGCGCCCTGGTCAACGGCGAGGCCTGGTGCTGGGGCAACAACGACAAGGGCCAGGTCGGCGACGGCTCGATGATCAACCGCGCCACACCCGTCCGGGTTGCCGGCCTCACGTCGGCCGTTCAGGCCGTGGTGGCAGGATCGGCGATTACCTGCGCCGTGGTCAGCGGCGGACTGCAGTGCTGGGGCGACAACCTCTACGGCCAGCTTGGCAACAGCTCGACCAGCGAATCCCATGTTCCGGTGCAGGTCACGGGCCTCGGCGCGGGCGTCCAGGCTGCGGCCACGGGCGGGTACCAAACCTGTGCCTTGGTCAACGGAGGCGCGAGCTGTTGGGGCGGAAACCAGTACGGGCAACTTGGCAACAACTCGACCAATGACAGTCACGTGCCGGTCCCGGTGTCGGGCCTTGGCTCAGGCGCTCAGGCCATTGTCGTTGGTGGAACCCACGCGTGCGCGCTGATGAACGGCGGTGTCTGGTGCTGGGGTGCAAACTTCAGCGGAGAGCTTGGCAACGGATCGACTGATGACAGCCACGTGCCGGTGCCGGTCCCAGACTTCGGCGCCGGCGTCCAGGCCATTACCGCTGGTCAGGATCACACCTGTGCGCCAGAGTTCGTTCCGGATAGGCGAAAGCGCGTAGGAATCAGCGGTGTATTTTCATAAGAGATTGGGGAATATTTTCCGTTGTGGAGCTGTCTTACATGTATGACGATATTGGCAGTGCTTCCGCTCC
>Ga0265316_10000653_pt1 | contig 38528 bp, 35 predicted proteins | sample 4522metaG_FD_202092 | JGI IMG/M metagenome (GOLD analysis project Ga0265316, IMG submission 202092) | Rhizosphere microbial communities from Carex aquatilis grown in University of Washington, Seatle, WA, United States - 4-5-22 metaG | ecosystem: Host-associated > Plants > Roots > Rhizosphere >... | reverse complement strand
TATTGACCTTAGAAGAAAAACGCCGCCACATATACCTTGCCTGTCAAACCATAATCCATAGCGATATAGAGGTTGAGGTCCTCCCGGAATCAAGAATAGATACCGCGGGATTAAGAATAAAAGACCTTTACACGAGATCCGAAAATGTTGAGCCAACAAGGGCAGTTTCCGGCAGCATATTTAAACACTCACCTCTGGCGACAAAAGTTTATCTTGAATTGCCTAAACCTAATTTTGAAGACACAACCGGTGATTTAGAAAGGATCTATAGGGAACTGCGCGAACTTAAAGGTTTTTCTGTCAGCCGCACAGGCTTGACCAATATCCGCCAGTTAGGGGAACTGCTCAGGGATTCCGACTGGAAGATTACCGTAACCTTAGCCAGGAGGAATAACACCGTAGAGATTGTCATGATCGAACCTGGAGACACTACGGCAAAAAATTACGGTCTTGCTTTTGATATCGGAACAACCACTATTTCCGGCCAACTTATTGACCTAAATTCAAAAACCGTGCTCGGCACCAAAGCCAGTTACAATAAGCAAGCCAGTTTTGGCAGCGATGTAATTACGCGGATAATTTACGCGCATGAACCGGACGGCCTTGAAAAACTGCATAACGCGGTAATTGAAACCATAAACCTGATCATCAGAGAGTTAACAAAAGAACACGGAGTAAATTTAAACTATCTTAATTGTATTTTATGTGCCGGCAACACCACAATGATACATTTATTATTAAGCGTTGACCCCACATATATCAGAAAAGAACCATATGTGCCTACCATAAACTTCATCCCGACGATCCGCGCAAAAGAAGCCGGGATAAACATAAACCCACGCGCTCTTTTATCCTGCGTTCCGGGAGTTTCCAGCTATGTCGGCGGAGACACCACTGCCGGGATCCTTTCAACCGGACTTTATAAAGAAGAGGAGTTGAGTATTCTGATCGACATCGGCACTAACGGGGAGATCGCGTTAGGAAATAAGGAATTCATGGTGGCGTGCGCTGCTTCAGCAGGCCCTGCTTTTGAAGGAAGCGGTATAACCTGCGGGATGCGCGCAAGCAGAGGTGCTATACAAAAAGTTAAGATAAACCCTAAAGATCAAAATGTAACTTTTGAAACTATAGGAGGAGATAAACCGCGCGGAATTTGCGGTTCCGGCTACATCGATATTATAGGTGAAATGCTTACTGCTGGGATCATTGATAAAAGCGGAAAAATTATTACCGAAGGAAAACGTATCCGGCAAAGCGATCTAGGCAAAGAATTCATAGTTGCTTTCAAGGAAGATACTGCAACTGAAAGAGACATAGTGATAAATGAGGCCGATATAGATAATATCAAGAGAGCAAAAGCCGCGATTTATTCAGCTGCATCCATTCTGGTAGAACATTTGAACTTTAATTTCTCTGATGTAAAAAAGATATTTATTGCCGGAGGGTTCGGGACTTCGATCGATATCGAAAAGGCAATTAAGATCGGATTGCTTCCGGATTTAAAAAGGGATGTCTTTAAATTCGTAGGCAATAGTGCTCTTAGCGGAGCGCAGGAGATGCTTCTTTTTTCCGATACTGAGATAACCGCGGAAGAGATCGCCAATAAGATCACTTATTTTGAACTATCGGTTGATCCGGGATATATGGATCATTATATGGCAGCATTGTTCTTTCCGCATACCGATTTATCAAGATTTCCCTCGCTTAAAGAGAGGAAATAATGGGCCGGGTCATTGCTATGGCAGGAAAGGGAGGCACAGGTAAAACTACAACCGCTGCCCTGATCATAATGGCTATTAAAGAAAAAAAACTGGGCTCTATACTGGCAATTGACGCCGATCCAAACAGTAATTTGGCTGAAACCTTAGGGCTATCGGCAAAAGAAACTATCGGCTCGATCTTAGACGATATAACTGCCCACCCTGAAAAAGTCCCTTCGGGAATGACCAAAGACAGATTTATTGAATATGAGGTACAGGCAGCAGTAGAAGAGGGAGACGGCTTTGATATTTTAACCATGGGCCGGCCCGAAGGCCCGGGATGTTATTGTTACGTAAATAATGTTTTACGCAATATTATGAGTAACCTGATCAAAGATTATGATTATATTATTATTGATAACGAAGCCGGGCTGGAGCATCTATCCCGCAGGACAACCAAGGCCGCGGATGCCATGGTCGTCGTATCTGACCCTTCGGCAGTAGGGCTTAAAGCCGCAAAACGAATAGTCGAGTTGACAAAAGAATTGAAAATACAGGTTAAAAATAGTTTCCTGATAATCAACCGTGCTTCAGCAGATATAGAAAATGATAAAATAAAGGATTTAAACCTCGAATATTTGGGATCCATTCCCCATGATATTGCAATTGAGAAGATCAGTTTAAACGGGTCATCATTGATGGATTTAAAAGAGGGGATTTTAAGTTTAAAACATTTAAGAAAACTGGGAGAGAAAATATGGCAGCGCAATCAATGCTAGAAAAATGGTCAGGCCAGGTTTCAATCGTTACAATAGGTGATACAAAGAGCGAGGGCGGAAGCAGGCAGCATTCAATCAAAGTAGGAGGACAAAAGACCCTTCCGTTCTTATTTGCCGAGGGAGAAATACCCAATAAACCCGTGATCGCTTTTGAGGTTTGGGATACACCTCCTCAGGATTGGCCGGATCAATTAATGAAAGAATACGGAAACGTTTTAAGTGACCCTTTTGCCTGGGCGGAAAAATGCGTAAAGGAATTTAAGGCTGAGCTTCTGTGCGTAAGGCTCCAAGGCGCGCATCCTGACTTTGGGAATAAAAGCGCCCAAGATGAAGCGAAATTCATTTCAGCTTTGCTTAAAAAAATTAGCGTGCCTATTATTATTTTAGGGTGCGGCGATGACGCCAAAGATAACCAAATTTTACCGGCAGCCAGCGAAGCGTCAAAAGGAGAGCGCTGCCTGATCGGATGTGCTGTGCAGGATAATTATAAAACATTGACCGCAGCTGCTCTTGCCGACGGGCACAACATCATCGCGGAATCCCCTATAGATATCAATATAGCAAAACAATTGAATATTCTGATCTCGGATATGGGCTTGCCGCTTGAACGCATTGTCATAAACCCGACAATAGGAGCATTGGGCTATGGGCTGGAATATGCCTATTCGATCATGGAGAGGGCGCGCCTTGCCGCGCTTTCAGGAGATAAGACGGTTGCTTCTCCTTTTATCTGTTTTATAGGGCAAGAGGCATGGAGGGCAAAAGAAGCAAAGGACTCTTTGCCTGATCAAGGGGTGATCTGGGAAGCAATTACTGCTACTGCTTTGATACAGGCGGGAGGGGATATTTTAGTAATGCGCCACCCCAAGGCAGTTGAAAAAGTGGATCAATACATAAAAGCTTTATGGAAGAAATAACGAGGTCAATATGTTTATAATCGGCGAACTCATCAACGGGATGTATCAGGATATTGGTAAAGCCATCAAAGAAAAAAACAAGCAGGTAATACAAAAATGCGCCCTTGATCAGATCAATGCGGGTGCCGACTGTTTGGATGTAAATTGCGGCCCGGCTTCAAAACAACCAATATCGGATATGCCCTGGCTGATAGAAACTATTCAGGAAGTAACGGACAGGCCTTTAAGCCTTGATTCCAGTAAGCCGCAAATTATCCAGGCAGGCTTAAAAGTTATAAGAAATAAAGTAGTGATCAATTCCACTACCGCGGATACCGATAAGCTGGAGATATTAGTACCGCTGGCTAAACAATATAGTGCCAAACTTATCGGTCTTACTATAAGCGCAAAAGGGATCCCGCAAAATAAAGACCAGCGCCTTGAACTGGCAGCAACTATTGTAGCTCATTGTATGGACGCGGGTTTTCCTATTGATGACTTATTTCTTGACCCAATAGTTATGCCTGTTAATGTAGCGCAAGCCCAAATGAAAGATATTTTAGAGTCTATCAGGGAATTTAAGATCCTCTCCGAGCCCAGCCCTAAAACCATTATAGGCTTAAGCAATGTTTCGCAAGGCACTAACACAAGAGGGTTGATCAACAGGACGTTTTTGACTATGGCAATCAGCTTCGGACTGGATGGGGCGATAGTTGACCCGCTGGATAATGAGCTTATGGATTCTTTGATAACTTCCGAGTTGATTTTAAACAAAAATATCTACTGTGATTCTTATTTGACCGCGTATAGAAAAAAGTAACCAAGATAAATTGTTTGACAAATAGCTTTCAAAAAGGTATCCTTTGGCATAGATTTCGGCGGCGTAACTCAGCCTGATAGAGTAGTCGGCTCATACCCGATTTGTCACTGGTTTAAATCCAGTCGCCGCCACTTAATTTTAATTAAAAGGTATCAATGATAAAAAAACACCTTCCTAAAATACTCCTTATTCTTCTTGTCGCCGCATTTTTGTTTATTTCCTTTGCAGCAACGAGTTATGGCGACGATGAGCTATCGTTAAACGCGATATGTGATAATAACTGTTTTTCTAAATATAACCAGAATGTTGCCAGCATTCCCAGCTCCAAATTACTTGTAGTCCAGGAAAATTCCGGAAAAAGTTTCCTTAAACAAATCATACTTTATATCGAAAGAAACGAAAAATCTCCTCCCGCTTCAGCATAATCACCTGAACTGTAAATTCCTAAAACAATTATAATTTAATTATACTGGAGATTAAAATGAAAAAATTATTACTTAGTTTATTGATGGTTGGCTTATTAGGAACATGGTGTTTTGCGGCAGAAACCACCACGGCAACAGATACTACAACTACTTCTGATGTAACTAAGACAACTGCAGGCAAAAAAGGCGAAACAAAGAAAACTACCAAGATTAAGAAAACAAAAAAGGTAAAAAAAGAAACCAAGAAAGAAACTAAAAAAGAAGAAAAGAAGGAAGATACAAAACAATAAATAGGTACAACGCACCTTAATCCGGAGCCGGATCCAAAAGTCCGGCTCCGGATTGTTTTACCCATACTTCTTGACAAGTTATATTTGTAACGGTATACTATAAAGTAACAAGGAGGCATCATGTGCAAAACTTGTGGTTGTAAAAAGAAACCCAAATAAGTTTTTTAGGATTGAATAACATCGGGATATATTTTTTTTAAAAGGCAACTCTCACCGCAGGGTTGCCTTTAATCTATACAGAAGATGATCATTACTAAAGTAAAAAATACGGTCAAAAATCACAGATTGATCCAAAAAGGCGATAAGATCCTTATCGGTGTTTCAGGCGGACCCGATTCAGTTGCGCTTTTGCATATCTTAATTTCATTGAGCAAAAAGCTTAAATTCAGCCTGTATATTGCCCACCTTGACCACATGTTAAGAAAAGATTCAGTTAAAGACGCTGAATTTGTCAAAAAACTTTCCAAAAAACTAAAGATCCCATTGGCTTTAGGGCGCATAAACGTAAAAGCATTGTCAAAAAATGCCTCTATCGAAGAAACTGCCCGCAACGCCCGGTACGATTTTTTCTTTAAAATTGCCAAAAAAAACAAAACTAACAAAATTGCCCTTGCTCATAATCTTGATGATCAGGCTGAAACCGTATTAATGCGTATATTAAGAGGCGCGGGATTAAGCGGCATGTCAGGAATACTGCCGAAGCGTATAATTTCCAAATACGAGATCATCCGTCCGCTACTTGAAGTAAAACGCAGCGAAATTGAGTCTTACTTAAAGGTTAACAAGATCAAATCGCGCCAGGACCGCTCCAATTTCAAGGATATTTATTTTCGCAATAAGATTAGGCATAACCTGCTTCCGTTGCTTGAGAATAATTACAGCCCAAACATAAAAGAACTTTTGGCCAACCTTGCTGAAAATTCCGCTTCGGATTATCAATTCCTCGAACTTGCATCCACAAAAATGATGAAAGGGGATAAAACTAAGTTTAGCTTAAGAAAACTTTCCAAGCTGCATACTTCTATGCAACGCATGCTTTTTCGAAGGGCAATTTCTAACCTGCAAGGGAATACCCGCAGGATATCATTTCAACACATAAGAGAAATAGAGGATTTGATCTTAAACCGGCCTCAAAATTCCATAGTTGACCTGCCTAAAGGCATATCCGTAATAAAGAAGAAAACCCTCGTTTTCTATCGAAGATAATTTCAATAAACACTTGATTTTTAACCAGGTTAAGGCTATAATAAATTTTCTAAAAAGGGGAAAATAAAATGGCGAATAATAATCATAAATCCAAGAAAAATAATGTACTTAAGCGAATTCCTTTTGGTTGGATATTCGTTGTCATCATGCTTGTCATGTTAATAAATTCCTTCAACATCCCGGTAGGTGGAGTACCGAAGGAAATAAGTTATAGTGAACTTTATGGAGATTTAAAGGATAATCCCAATAATATCAAATCCCTCACAAAGACTGAATCCATTCTACAGGGAGAGTATAAAAACGGTTCCAAATTTTTTGTAAATATTCCCGATAATGACACTGAGCTGTTGAATTTGATCCGTCAAAATAAGACACATTTCGAAGTAAAGCCAGCACGGACATTCTGGGTTTCCCTGTTATTTAATGTCGGGCCTATTTTACTTTTGATCTTTTTCTGGTGGATGATGGCTGCCCGAGGAGAGCAGATGGGCAACCGGATCATGGCTTTCGGAAAGGTCAAGCCCAAAATACAGGGTGAAAAAGAAAAAACAACTTTTAATGATGTCGCCGGAGTCGATGAAGCAAAAGAAGAGTTAAAAGAGGTTATTGAATTCTTAAAAGACCCCAAGAAATTCCAGAAATTAGGCGGTAAGATCCCTAAAGGCGTTTTATTGGTCGGACCTCCAGGATGCGGTAAAACCTTGATCGCAAGGGCCGTAGCAGGAGAAGCAGGCGTACCATTTTTCTCCATAAGCGGTTCTGATTTTGTGGAGATGTTCGTGGGGGTTGGTGCCAGCCGCGTGCGCGACCTTTTTGATCAGGGAAGAAAAGCCGGAAAAACTTCGGGTAAAGGTGCCATAATTTTCATTGATGAAATCGATGCCGTAGGCCGCCTGCGTTTTTCAGGGATTGGCGGAGGCCATGACGAAAGAGAACAGACATTAAACGCGCTTCTGGTTGAAATGGATGGTTTTGACGCTCAACAAGGCCTGATCTTAATTGCCGCGACAAACAGGCCGGACACATTGGACCCCGCGCTTCTCCGGCCGGGAAGGTTTGACCGGAATATCATCGTTAATTTGCCTGATATAAAAGGAAGAGAAGAAATTTTAAAAGTTCATACACGCAAGATCAAACTTGCGGAAGGGGTAGATCTTAGGTCAATTGCCGCTTCAACTCCCGGATTTTCAGGAGCTGACCTTGCGAATCTTTGTAATGAAGCCGCTCTCCTTGCCGCCAGGCACAGTAAAGACGCGGTAGGAATTATTGAATTCGAGAAATCTGTAGAAAGGGTCCTGATGGGCCCGGAAAAAAAGAGCCATATTATGTCCAAAAAAGAAAAGGAGATCACCGCGCTTCATGAATCCGGACACGCATTGATGTCTCTTTTATTGCCTGAAGTCAATCCTGTAAAAAAAGTTTCAATAATCCCGCGCGGCTTAGCCGGAGGGTATACATTTACTCCACCGCTTGAAGACAGGCACTACTGGACCAAGCGCGAACTTATATCCGAAATCGCCATGATGCTCGGAGGCAGGGCGTCTGAAGAGATCAATCTGAATGACGTTACCACCGGAGCCCAAAATGACCTTGAAACAGCAACGGGTATGGCGCGCAGGATGGTTACCCAATTCGGTATGTCGGAAAAATTAGGGCACCTTACTTTGGGCCGCAGAGAAGGTTTGGTTTTCCTTGGACGGGACATTATGGAAGAACGTAATTACAGTGAGCAAACCGCCCGCATCATCGATGAAGAAGTAAAAAGCATAATAGATGAAGGATACGCCAAAGCTAAAAATATGCTACAGCAGAATGTAGACAAGTTAAAATTACTTTCAAACGCACTCATAGAAAAAGAAGTTTTAAACGGAGAGGAAGTTAAAAAGTTACTTGGCATAGAAAAAGCAGATCTCGCCTAAAAGTAATGCATATACTCAAGAATTGTTCTCCTGAAGCGATAAAACAGGCAATGCATGATATACATGTTGATCCAAACGGCATCGATATCATGTGGCCTAAGGCAGTTAATTATATTATAAAGCTTGACGCTCTTTCAAATATAACGGCTAATATCCTAAAGCAAGAAATGCTTTCTTTCGGCGCGGAAGCAGCTTTAGCTCGGGGAGCGCTTACGGGAAAAACAAAACAAACCGGCGTTCTCCTAATAGGCAACCTTGCTCAATTCAGAAAATTGATCGAAAAGCTCAAAAATCAACCATTCGGTTTGAAAAAATTATCGGATGAACTTGATAACGCAATAAATAATTACCAAAACAATAGTTTTACGGTTTCCGCCGGCCGGTATAAGCTAAATTTATCCGACAGGGCCCACATCATGGGTATAGTCAATATTACCCCTGACTCATTCAGCGGTGACGGACTTAATAATTTGCCGCTTAGCAGAATAATTGATTACGCCCAAAAACTGGCTGAAGACGGAGCGAACATAATAGATGTAGGAGGAGAATCTACCCGGCCAGGAGCAAAACCGGTACCTTTAAAAACTGAACTTTCGAGAATTATACCTGTAATTAAAGCTTTGGCTAAAAAAAACAAACTTCCTATTTCAGTAGACACTTATAAACCGGAAGTTGCCGAGTGTGCTCTTGATAGCGGAGCAGCAATATTAAACGATATAAGCGGTTTGCGTGACAATAAAATGGCCAAAATCGCATCCAAATATAAAGCCGCTGTTATAATTATGCATATGAAAGGCACGCCTTTAAATATGCAGAAAAACACAAAATACATTTCAGTTGTCGATGAAGTTATTGACTGCCTTGCTTCTTCAATAAATAAAGCCCGGGAAGCTGGAATAAAACAAGAAAAGATCATAATTGACCCGGGATTAGGTTTTGGAAAAACCGCGGGGCAGAACCTTGAGATCCTGAAAAATTTGACTAATTTCAAGGTTTTAGGAAGGCCTATATTGGTCGGGCCGTCTCGGAAATCTTTTATCGGCAAGATCCTTAATGAACAACCCGGCAACAGAGTATTCGGAACCGTTTCAGCGGCCTTAATCGCGGTTAAAGAAGGTGCCAAGATCATAAGGACCCATGATGTTAAAGCCGTTAAACAGGCTTTTAAAATTGAGGAAGCAATAGAAAAAGCATGAATTTATCAAATTCAATAATCCTTTGGAAAACCGTAATAGAAATACTCATATTATGGTTTGTAATTTACCGGATAATGCTTTTTTTCGAAGGGACCCGGGCCTTGCAAGTTTTGCGCGGGATAATCATAGTCCTGGTCGCCTTTCTGCTTACTCAAATATTCCAATTGGATATCCTCGATTGGCTGATGACCAAATTATTCGGCATATCGGTTATTGCTATCTTGATTATTTTTCAACCTGAAATACGCCAAGGGCTTGCCCGACTGGGACAAAGGCACCTTTTTTCAACCACGTTAAGAGAAGAGGATTTGGACTATATGCTCAAAGAAATTGGGAGTGCTACAGAAGCTTTGTCCCAATTAAAATTCGGAGCATTAATTACCATAGAGAAAAATGACCCGCTTGCAAGCTATATGGAAAGCGGCGTTATGGTTGACGCAAAAATATCCGCTGATTTGATTGAAGCGATATTCACACCGAATAATCCCCTGCATGACGGAGCAGTTATAATACAACATGGCCGTATAATGGCTGCCGGATGCCTTTTCCCGTTAAGTGAAAATCAGGATTTAAGCCGTATTTACGGCACCCGCCATCGCGCCGCTTTAGGCTTAAGCGAAGAAACAGATGCCTTAGTGATCATTGTTTCCGAAGAAAGAAAAGATATATCTTTGGTCTATAAAGGAAGGCTTTTTAAGGATATGGGCAAAGAAGAACTGCTGGCAAAAATTAAAGAAATCTTAAAACTAAAATCAGATGAGTAAACAAAAGGTGCTTATAACTGAACGGATCATCCATTTATTCACGTATCATCCCTGGCTAAAACTGATCTCATTGGCATTGGCAGTAATCGTATGGTTTTATGCTCGCGGGGAAATGGCCCGGTTCTCAAATTTCTAAAATGTCGAAATTAGGCGTTAATATCGACCATGTAGCTACTTTAAGGCAGGCGCGCCGCGGGATCGAACCTGAACCGGTGAAAGCAGCTTTAACCTGCGAGAAAGCAGGCGCAGACAGCGTAGTTGCGCACTTAAGGGAAGACCGCAGGCATATTAACGACAGAGACATCGCTAATTTAAAAGAATCAATTAAAACAAGGTTTAACCTGGAGATGTCAATTGCGCCTGGAATTGTGGATATCGCCTGTCGTATCAAACCGGATCAGGTAACATTAGTCCCCGAAAAAAGACAGGAACTGACCACTGAAGGCGGGCTTGATGTTGTTAGGTACCTGGGTAAAATTATTCCGGTAATTAAGAAATTACAAGATAGAGGGATAGAGGTAAGCTTATTTATTGACCCGAATAGAAAACAAATTGACGCAGCCCGGATATCTGGTGCTTTAATGATAGAATTGCATACTGGCCGTTACGCGGACGCGAAAAATAAAACCGTTAGAAATAAATACCTCAATCAGATCAGAGAAGCTGCTAAGTATGCGTCTAACCTTGAGCTTAGCGTTAATGCCGGACATGGACTTAATTATTCAAACGTATCAAAAATTGCGATGATCAAAGAAATCGAAGAATTAAATATAGGTTATTCAATTATCTGCCGGGCAATTTTTACCGGCTTAGATAAAGCAGTAAGGCAGATGAAAGCCATTATATGATAACCGGAACCGGAGTTGATATAACCGAAGTACGCCGCCTTAAACAGGCAGTGCAAAAATGGGGTAACGATTTTTTAGGAAGAATATTCACCGAACCTGAATTAGAACAAGCAAAAAAACGCGGGAGCAGTATTTACCAACATTTAGCCGGCAGGTTTGCGGCAAAAGAAGCAGTATTTAAAGCCGCGGGCAATAAAAACCTTAACTGGAAAGACGTTCAAATATTAAACGATAAAGACGGCAAGCCGATTTGCGTTCTTTTAAACGGTAAAGGCAAAAAAGTAGATGTGCAGATATCTATCTCTCATGTAAAAACTTATGCGGTTGCCAGCGCGATTGTTACGCCGAAAAGCTAACTCGAATAAAGGCGATTTCGGGCATATTTTTATATTGGCAGGGTCGAGCGCGTTCTCGGGTGCTGCGGTTTTATGTTCTGAAAGCGCGATGCGCTCAGGAGCGGGTTTGGTTACTTTAGGCATACCTAAAGGTATTAATAACGCGATCATAAAGATCAAATTGCCCGAAGTGATGACTTTACCACTGCCGGAAACAAAAGAAGACAACGTAAGCATAAAAGCCTATAAAAGAATCATTGATTTTATAAATAAAGCCGATATCATTGTTATCGGGCCGGGGCTTGGGCGGGAAAGATCAACCCAGAAGTTGATACAAAAGTTGATAAAAAATATAAACAAACCGCTTGTTATTGACGCGGATGGTTTAAATGCTTTGGCCGGGCACTTAAGTATTTTAACGGCGACCCGCGGCAAGCGACCGGTGACCATATTAACCCCGCATCCGGGTGAAATGTCGCGGCTTTGTGGGAAAAGCATTAAAAAGATCCAAGATAAAAGGCGGGAAGTAGCAAAAATGTTTGCCGCCTGCTATAAAATAACTCTGGTTTTAAAAGGCCATAAAACAATTGTTGCGGATTTTAAGAATAAATTGTATATTAACAAAACCGGTAACCCCGGGATGAGCACGGCAGGAAGCGGGGATGTTTTAACCGGAATAATCGCTTCATTTTTAGGCCAAGGATTGGATGAGTTTAATGCCGCAAAGTCAGCGGTTTATATCCACGGGTTAGCCGGCGACTTGGCAGCAAAAGAAAAAAATCAACTAAGTTTGATAGCTTCTGATATAATAGATAAAATTCCGGAAGCTATAAAGATGAGCGGGTTTTGCCGGCTTAGCTCAGTTGGTAGAGCAGCTGTTTTGTAAACAGCGGGTCGGGGGTTCGATTCCTCTAGCCGGCTTTTGATAATTTAATTCGGGTAGGTACCCAAGTGGCCAAAGGGGACAGACTGTAAATCTGTTGCACTTGTGCTTCAGAGGTTCGAATCCTCTCCTGCCCACCATGATTTTCCGGAGAACGGAAAATTTATGCGGGAGTAGTTCAGTGGTAGAACAATAGCCTTCCAAGCTATATATGGGGGTTCGATTCCCCTCTCCCGCTATTACAAACATAAGGAAAATACTAACCATGGAAAGAGATTTCTTAGAACCTGTTTTTATCGACGCGTTTGACCTGGACGATGCCTGGTTTCAATGTTTATCCGCTATTTTGGATAAGGGCCACGTTTATACGATCACCCGCGGCAGTTACGAAGGCCAGAGGCGGCTTGAATTTGATTTTGCTACCATACGCGTAAAGAAACCTTCACACCAGATCATCCCCATAATACCTGAAGGAATGAGCATTCCTTCACCGACAGATATGGATTATATCCAAGGTTATTTAAGCTACCTCCTGACAGGGACAAAAACAAATACCGAAGATTATACTTACGGAGAAAGGCTTGTGGATCCTAAGGTGCGTTTCAAAGAAACCATCGAAGGCAAAGAGATGGTTAAAGAAATGCCGCTTCAAGTAAACCAGGTAGAAGAAGTGATCAAGCTCTATAAAGAGAAAGGGCACGGAACAAACCAAGCTACTATGGAAATTGGCATGCCCGGGGACATTAAATTGGTTGACCCTCCATGCTTAAGAATCATCGATACCCGCATACGTTACGGTAAGTTGCATTTTATACTTTATTTCCGCTCTTGGGATTTATGGGGGGGTTTTCCTTCTAATTTAGGCGGACTCCAGTTAGTAAAACAATACATGGCAGAAGAGATCGGGGTTGATGACGGTGAGATCGTCGCTGTCAGCAAAGGCCTGCATCTATACGAATATTCGTGGGATTTGGCAAAACTACGCACTAATAAAAACAATTTGGTTGTAAAATAATATGGAAAACAACTTTTCAGGCCCTGAACGAAGGCAGTTCCCGAGATTCGAACACGCTACACCTTTGGCTTACAAAGTATGCAATAAAGATACCGTTTCAAAATTGCTTGAAGGCTATACCGCCAACGTTAGCCAATCAGGGCTATCGTGCAAAATACAAAACAAAGTAAATAAAGACGATATCATGTGGCTTTCTTTTGACCGCGCGGTTCTTTCTGTTTGCGCGGAAATCGAAAAAAGGGTTTTTATTTACCAGAACGGCGTTATCGCAAAAGTCGCAAGGGTCGAACCCCTAGACGATAACTCTTATGATGTGGGCGTGCATTTTATCCTGCGGGAAGAAAAAAACATTTCTTATGTTTATCCCAGTGTCCATTTTATAGAAAAGAAAGAAAATGAATAAAACAACAAATATTTCAATCATTGGTGACGGAGGATGGGGAACGACTTTGGCTATACTTCTTTCAAAAAAAGGGTACAGGGTCAGCTTATGGGGCGCTTTTCCCGATTATTGCGCTAAGGTCGCCAAAAAACGGGTCAATTGGAAATTCCTTTCCGGTTTTAAGATCCCGAGAACCGTTGAAATTACTTCAGATTTAAAAAATGCCTTAACCGGTAAAGAACTGGTTATCTTTGCCGTGCCATCTCAATATATGAGAGAAGTATTAAAAAAAGTTAAGAAATCCGGATACCCTAAGGATGCGATATATTTAAGCGTTACTAAAGGTATTGAGATAGGGACACTAAAAAGGATGTCCGAAGTGATCTCCAGCGAACTGGGCCGGGTCAAGATCGGTGTATTATCCGGTCCGACAATTGCCCATGAAGTTGCAAAAGGAATTCCCACTGCAGCAGTAGTAAGTTCACACGATAAGAAGATCAGTAGCTACTTACAGAATATATTTATAACCGATAAATTCAGAATATACACAAACCCGGATATTATTGGCGTGGAATTAGGCGGGAGCCTAAAAAATGTAATAGCAATTGCCTGCGGGATATCCGACGGGATGGGGTTCGGAACAAATACAAAAGCAGGGATATTATCCCGCGGGTTAGCCGAAATTTCACGGCTTGGGGCAGCCATGGGTGCTAATGCCGGAACTTTTTCCGGATTAAGCGGTTTAGGCGATCTGGTAACCACCTGTATCAGCAATTACAGCCGAAATAGGTTCGTAGGGGAAGAATTGGGGAAAGAAAAAACTTTAAAACAAATTGGCTCCCATATGCAAATGGTAGCAGAAGGCGTACCTACGGCGAAATCCGCCTATGCTTTATCCAAAAAATATAAAGTTGATATGCCGATAACAGCGGAAGTTTACCGAGTTCTTTATAGTAATAAACCCCCTTTAAAAGCAGTTAAAGATTTAATGACCAGAAAGAAAAAAAGGGAATAAGTAAATATAGTGAGGCTTGTAGCGAGGGGCGTGGCTCAGCTTGGCTAGAGCGCTTGAATGGGGTTTCCCGATATAATAGTTAATAGCTACGGATCGTGATCCCGATCCGCTTAATTAAGAAAGCATATCGGGACAAGAGGTCAAAAATATTAGCGGGGGATGGCTCAGTTTGGCTAGAGCGCTTGAATGGGGTTCAAGAGGTCGAGAGTTCAAATCTCTCTCCCCCGACCAAATTTATTAGATTTTAGAAAACTGGCAATCTTAGGATAAGAATACTTAAGACAGGAGGATCAGTATGGGATATACCGGACCTGAAAGGCGCAGACATCAGCGTGTAAACGGCCGTTTCATCGTATCATACCGTATCATTGATCCAGAAGACATAAGGGATATTTCCCAGACAAAAAATATCAGCTTGGGCGGAATGCTTCTTACAACTAACAGGCATTTTAATGTAGGGACAAACTTAGCCCTGGAGATCCGGCTGCCTTTTGACCCAAACCCCATAATGATCATCGCGAAAGTAGCTGAATCGAACGAGATCACTAAAAATATCATTTATGATACCCGCCTTACATTTTTGAAGGTTGATGAAAAGCATAAAAAAGCAATAAATGAAACGATTAATTATTACGTGAAGAGAGGGCGTTAAATGAGGAAAATAAATGTCGGTTTGATCGGTTTCGGGAACATCGGCTCCGGAGTAGTCAAGGTCCTTCGCGAGAAGAAAACGTACCTAACTCAAAGGATCGGCTTAGAGATCGATATCAAAAAAATATGCGATAAAGATACTGTCTCCAAAAGGTCAGTTTCAGTTGACAAGGGCCTACTTACGAATGATGTCCGGAAAATCCTTGACGACCCACAGATAGATATCGTGGTCGAGTTGGTAGGCGGGATCCATCCGGCAAAAGAATTTATCTTAGAAGCTCTGAAAAAAGGCAAAAGCGTAGTTACCGCTAATAAAGCCCTGCTGGCGCAGCACGGAGCAGAATTATTTGCCGAAGCGCTTGACCGGGGAAAGAATATTTATTTTGAGGCTTCCGTTGGCGGAGGAATACCCATAATAAAATCGTTAAGAGAAGGACTGGTAGCAAACCATTTCAACAGTGTTTTCGGTATTGTAAATGGTACCTCTAATTATGTCCTCTCCAGAATGTCTCAGTGTGGATTGACCTTTAACGAGGCGCTTGAAGAAGCAAAGAAAAAAGGGTTCGCGGAAAAAAATCCGACTTTTGATATCGAAGGCATTGATTCGGCGCACAAACTGGTCCTGCTTACTTACTTATGTTTCGGAAAAATGATAAACTTTGATGACGTTTTTATCGAAGGTATATCCCGCATCTCTGCTTCAGACATTGAATATGCCAAAGAGCTGGGCTTAGAAATTAAGCTACTGGCTATTGCCAAAAAGAAAGGCGACGGACTGGAAGTAAGAGTACATCCGACCCTGATACCGAAAGATCACCTGCTTGCTTCTATTGATGGCGTATTTAACGCTATACACGTTTCCAGCGACTTAGCGGGTAATTTGCTATTTTACGGCCCGGGAGCAGGACAGTCGCCTACGGCATCAGCGGTAGTTTCAGATTTAGTTGACCTTACTCAGGATATCAAGGCGGGTTTATTTAGGCCAACCCTGAATATCATACCTGATAAATCCGTTAAGAAGCTGCGCAAAATAGATGAAACCGAAAGCCGTTACTACATACGTTTCATGGCACTGGATAAACCGGGAGTATTGGCAAAAATTTCGGGTATCTTGGCCAAATTCGGCATAAGTATAGCTTCTGTCTCTCAGAAAGAACGCAGGAAAGCGCATGTAGTGCCGGTGGTGATCATAATCCATCAAGCCAAAGAAAAAGACCTGCGCCAAGCCTTGTCCATGATATACAAACTGAACATTATCAAAGAAAATCCTGTTGCTATAAGAATAGAGGAATTTTAATGGAAGCCAAGAATTACTGCGGGATAATCAACAAATACAAAAAATTTCTTCCCGTATCCGATAAGACCCCAGTGGTCACTTTAAACGAGGGCAATACTCCTTTAATTCATGCCGGATATTTAAGCAAGCTGCTCGGCGAAGAATTTGAGGTTTATTTAAAGTATGAAGGCTTAAACCCAACCGGTTCTTTTAAAGACCGCGGCATGACCATGGCTATTTCTAAAGCCTGCGAGGCAGGTTCAAAAGCGGTGATGTGCGCATCAACCGGCAACACATCCGCATCTGCCGCAGCGTATGCCGCGCGCGCGGGAATTAAATGTATTGTTTTGATCCCCAGCGGCGCTATAGCTCTAGGTAAATTAAGCCAAGCAATGATACATGGGGCGACTGTTCTGGCAGTAAAAGGAAATTTTGATGACGCACTCGATCTGGCTAAAGAAATAACCGCTAATTATCCGATAACACTGGTCAACTCTCTTAATCCTTACCGCATTGAAGGACAGAAGACTGCAAGTTTTGAAATATGCGACGCATTGGGCAATGCACCTGATTTTCAGGTCATGCCTGTTGGCAACGCCGGAAATATCACGGCATATTGGAAGGGTTACAAAGAATACAAGGAATTAAAATACACGGATAACCTGCCAAAAATGCTAGGTTTTCAGGCAGAAGGTGCCGCACCTATAGTCAAAGGACATCCGATAAAGAACCCGGAAACTATCGCAACTGCCATAAGGATCGGAAATCCGGCAAGCTGGAAGAGCGCCGTAGCAGCCAGAGATGAATCAGGCGGGCTTATTGATATGGTCTCGGATAAAGAAATACTTAAAGCATATAAATTATTAGCGGAAAAAGAAGGGGTTTTTGTCGAGCCGGCATCTGCTGCGTCAATCGCGGGATTATTAAAGTTATCTAAAGACAGATATTTTAAACAGCCGGCTAAAATCGTATGCATCCTTACCGGGCACGGATTAAAAGACCCTGACCGCGTAATTAAAACAGTTAAAAAACCTAAAATAGTAAAAGTAGACGCTAAAGCAATACTGAAAGAAATCGGTTATTAGCACTTTGAAAAAACTTGAGAATAAAAGAATACTGATCACAGCTGGGCCGACATGGGTTGCTATAGATAAAGTGAGAGTTTTAAGCAATACCGCAACCGGAGAAACCGGAAAATTGCTTGCTCAAGCATTGATCAAATCTGGGGCAAAGGTCACATTATTATCCGGGCCTTTTAGTTTTGATAATTTAGCGGGCAACTTAACAAAAGAATTAAAATCAAAAGAATACGATATTGTAATACATTCGGCAGCGGTTTCCGATTATCGCCCGGAAAAAGTATTTAGCGGAAAACTGGCATCGGGGATCAAATCATTCCGGTTAAAACTGATACGGACTCCGAAGATCATAAATTTGATAAAAAAAGCATCCCCAGATTCCCTTTTAGTGGGTTTTAAATTTGAACCTGATGCCTTAAAAACAAGCCTGATAAAAGAGGCAGCCGTTCTTTTAAATAAATCAAAAGCGGAATTTGTGGTTGCGAATACGGTAAACGGCGGTAATTACCGCGCCTATATTGTTTCTCGCAAAGAAACTTTAGGCCCATTTTCAAAAAAGAAACTGCTGGTCAATGCGTTAGTTAAAGTTTTAAGTTAAATTATGAAATATATAGTTTTAGTTGGCGATGGAATGGCTGATTATCCGGTTAAAGAGTTGGGGGAGCGTACTCCTTTAGAGGCAGCCCGCACCCCGAACCTGGACTTTATTGCCAGCTCAGGAACACTCGGCAGGATCAAAACGATCCCTGATAAGATGAGCCCGGCGTCCGATGTGGCAAATCTTTCCATTATCGGTTATGACCCGCAGAAATATTATACCGGCCGGGGCCCGCTCGAAGCGGCAAATTTGGGAGTTAACCTTGAGGAGAACGACGTTGCTTTCCGCTGTAACCTTGTAACTGCTTTAGCAGATACACTTGTTGATTACAGCTCCGGACACATTAAATCAGAAGAAGCAGCCATTTTAATAAAATACATTGATCAGGCATTAGGAAGCGAACGGATAAAATTTTATCCAGGAGTAAGCTATCGCCACCTTCTTTTAATTAAAGGCGGATCCACGGAGCACCTTGAAAATTTAAAGTGTAAGGCGCCGCACGATATCGCCGGTGAGAGTATCTCAAAGAATTTGCCCAAAGGGGAAGGCGCGGAGATCATCATTAAACTGATGGAAGATTCCCGCAAATTGCTGGAACGCCACGAGATCAACCTTGTCAGGGTTGACCTGAAAGAAAACCCGGCTAATATGATCTGGCTATGGGGACAAGGGAAAAAACCGGCATTGCCTAAATTTTATGAAAGATTCGGAATCAACGGCAGCGTTATCTCTGCCGTAGACCTGATAAAAGGGATGGGAAGGATACTCGGCTTAAAAGTGATCAATGTCGCGGGTGCCACCGGATATTATGATACAAATTACAAGGGGAAAGCCGATGCCGCGCTGGAATCCCTTAAAGATAACGATTTTGTATTCGTCCATGTTGAAGCGCCCGATGAAGCCGGGCATAACGGTGACTTAAGAGAAAAAATCACCGCAATAGAAAGATTTGATCAGCTTGTTGTAGGAACTATCCTGGAAAAATTCAAGGGCCGCGATGATTGCCGGATACTTGTACTTCCTGATCACGCCACCCCGATATCGGTAAAAACACACACTTCGGAACCGGTGCTCTTTGGAATTTACGGCAAAGATCTCCCTAAAGGCAGCTTTCAGGCGTATTCCGAGAAAGAGGCAGAAAAATCCGGGCTGTATTTTGACAAAGGACATGAATTAATGGAATATTTTATCAAAGGGACTCACCAATGAAAAAAAAGTTGATTGTTCAAAAATTCGGCGGTTCATCGGTGGCAAATGTCGAACGCATCCAGAATGTTGCCCAGCGCGTGGTTAGTTATAAGAAGAAAAAGCATGATCTGGTAGTTGTGGTTTCCGCATTAGGTGACACAACAGACGAATTGATCGAATTGGCAAGCAAAATAACGAATAACCCCTCAGAGAGAGAAATGGATATGCTTCTTTCCACAGGAGAGCAGATATCGGTGGCACTTCTAGCACTTGCGATCCATAAATTAGGGTACGAAGCAGTATCTTTTACCGGAGCACAGGTCGGCATTATCACCGATAAAAGCCACACCAAGGCGCGCATAATCAAGATCAACGCGGATAAGATCCGCCAGGCATTAAAAGAAAGAAAGATCGTGATCGTCGCCGGGTTCCAAGGAGTAACTTTAGACCAGGATATTACAACTTTGGGCAGGGGCGGATCGGATCTAACTGCCGTAGCCCTAGCAAAAGAATTAAAAGCTGATGAATGCGAGATATACACTGATGTGGAAGGGATTTTTACCACCGACCCCAGGATCGAACCAAAAGCAAAAAAATTAGATAGTATTACTTACGATGAAATGCTTGAGATGGCTTCCCTTGGCGCGCAAGTGATGCAACCGCGCTCAATTGAAGTTGCAAAAAAATTTGATGTCCCTTTACACGTGCGTTCTTCATTTTCCAAGAAGCCCGGGACCATGATCATCAAGGAGGTAAAACGAATGGAAGAGGTAGTTGTCAATGGAGTGACCTTGAATAAAAGTGAAGCCAAAATAACTGTTTGCGATGTTCCTGATAAACCCGGGGTTGCGGCTAAAATATTCAAAGAGTTATCCGCCGGAGGTATTAGCGTTGATATGATCGTTCAAAATGTAAGCCATACCCGTAAAACCGACCTTTCCTTTACGACTTCAAAAGCGGATATAACAAAAGCACTCAGGCTGGTAAAAAAAGTTGCCAGAAATGTGGGTGCTGGAGAAGTCCTGAAGGATCAGGATATCGCAAGGGTATCTGTCGTAGGCGTTGGGATGAAATCGCACCCGGGTGTAGCAGCCACTATGTTCGGCACAATGGCTGAAAACCAGATCAATATCGAGATGATCTCGACTTCCGACATCAGTATTTCCTGTATCATCAAAAAGAAATTCGCGGAGACCGCGGTAAAAGCATTGCATGAAAAATTCAGCTTAGCTAAATAAAATTTTGAGGTTAATATGGCCAAAATAAAATTATACGATACGACATTGCGCGACGGAGCACAAGGAGAGGGTATTTCTTACTCCGTAATGGATAAAGTTAGCATCGCGAAAGAGCTGGATTTATTAGGAGTAGATTACATTGAAGGCGGCTGGCCGGGCTCAAATCCAAAAGACATGGAATTCTTTCTGCGGATGAAAGAAAAGGAGCTTAAAAACGCTAAATTAGCTGCTTTTACCATGACCCGAAAAGTAGGCTCAAAAGCCGAAGATGATACAAACCTTAAGGCAATATTAAAATCCGGGACAAGCATAGTAACTATTGTAGGTAAAACATGGGCTATGCATTTAAGCGACGTGCTTAAGATCTCAGCCGATGAAAATATAGGGATGATCAAAGAAACAGTTGAATTCCTTAAGAATTCGGGCGTCACGGTATTTTATGACGCAGAACATTTCTTTGACGCATGGAAAGACAATAAAGAGTATAGCTTGAAATGCTTAACTGCCGCAGTTGAGGCTGGGGCTAAAGCTGTTTGCCTTTGCGATACCAACGGAGGAACAATCACTTCCGATATCTCTAAGATCACTACAGAGATAAGGCATAATTTTAAAAATATTATAGTCGGAATTCATTGCCATAACGATTCAGGCCTTGCCATAGCGAATTCGATCGCGGCAGTTGAAGCGGGGGCAGATATGGTACAAGGAACGATCAACGGGTATGGCGAAAGATGCGGGAACGCCGACCTTATCCCGATCATCGCTAACCTTAAGATCAAAATGGGGATCAACTGCATATCTGATTCAGGATTAAAAAACCTGACCCATGTATCGCATTTTATCAGCGAGATCAGCAATATGCGCACGAAAAACGACCAGCCATTTGTGGGAGAATCTGCTTTTGCCCATAAAGGCGGGATGCATATCAACGCAGTAATGAAAGAACCTAAAACTTACGAGCATATCGATCCGGCATTAGTCGGGAACCACCGGAGAATGCTGGTTTCCGAATTAGGCGGTAAAACAGGAATACTTTTGCGCGCCAAAGCATTAGAACTTGACCTAAGCAAAGAGGACCCAAAAACCAAAAAGATACTTGAGTTGGTCCAAAAATTAGAGCATGAGGGATATCATTTTGAAGCTGCTGAAGCTTCTTTTGAGCTTTTAATGAAAAGGTCACTCAAAAAATATACTGATTTCTTTGAATTGGAAGGTTTCCGGGTGGTAATAGAGAAACGTTCGGATAACAAGATCACTTCGGAAGCTATTATTAAATTAAAGGTTAAGGGAGTAAAAGAACACACTGCGGCTGAAGGAGACGGCCCCATCAATGCTTTGGATAACGCCCTAAGAAAAGCCTTAAAAGATTTTTATCCCACACTCTCCAAAATGCATCTCTCGGACTTTAAGGTCCGCGTGCTGGATGAAAAAGCCGGTACTGCAGCCAAGGTCCGCGTCCTTATCCAATCGCAGGATGAAGCCGAGACATGGAATACTATCGGCGTCCATGAAAATATTATCGAAGCCAGTTGGCAGGCACTCGTGGACAGCGTAGAGTACAAGTTATTGAAAGAAACGAAATAGCTCCTTACTATGACAGATATCCCCAGCCGTTACGACCCGAAAACCACGGAAGATAAATGGTATGGTTTTTGGGAATCTAAGAAATATTTCAGCGCGAAACCTGACCCTAAAAAGAAACCTTTCACCATAGTTATTCCCCCGCCTAATGTGACCGGAATACTGCACATGGGCCATGCTTTGAATAATACCATTCAAGACATACTTATCCGTTACCACCGCATGAAAGGCGAAGAGGCGCTTTGGATGCCGGGTACTGACCATGCCGGTATTGCCACCCAAAATGTGGTAGAAAAGTCCATTGCCAAAGAAGGGTTGAAACGACAGGATTTGGGGAGAGACAAATTTATCGAACGAGTCTGGAGTTGGAGAGAACAATACGGCTCAACTATTATAAAACAGCTTAAAAAATTAGGCGCATCCTGCGATTGGGAACGCCTGCGTTTTACCATGGATGAAGAATACTCCAAATCTGTAATAGAAGTATTCGTCAAATTATACGAAAAGAAATTAATCTATCGCGGCAGCTATATTATCAACTGGTGCCCGCGCTGCCAGACCGCATTGTCCGACGAAGAAGCACCCCATAAAGAAATACAAGGATATATGTATTATATAAGATACCCCCTTGTCACCGGTCACCGGTCACCGGTCACCGGTCAGACTTCGACTGGCGACTGGCGACTGGCGACTGGCGACTACATTACCGTTGCCACCACCCGGCCGGAAACCATGTTGGGGGATACGGCAGTTGCGGTTAACCCTAAAGATAAAAGGTATAAAAAACTCATCGGCAAAAGCTTGATCTTGCCATTAGTAAACAGAGAGATCAAGATAATAGCCGATCCTATTGTTGATATGAAGTTCGGCACCGGAGCAGTTAAAGTAACTCCGGCACATGACCCTAACGATTACGCTATGGGCAAAAAGCATAACTTAGAGTTCATCAATGTAATGCACCCTGATGCCCGGATGAATGAATTTGCTGGCGAATATAAGGATATGGATAGATTTGAAGCGCGTGAAGTGATCATAGAAGACTTAAAAGAAAAGGGGCTTCTGGAAAAAGTGGAGCCGCATCCTTTATCTGCAGGCCACTGTTACAGATGCCATACTATAATCGAGCCTTACCTATCCAAACAATGGTTCGTAAAAATGAAACCCCTGGCAAAACCAGCTATTGAAGCGGTCAAAAAAGGTAAGATCAAATTCCATCCTGCACGCTGGACAAAAGTTTACCTTAATTGGATGGAGAATATCCAAGACTGGTGCATATCGCGCCAGATCTGGTGGGGCCACAGGATCCCGGTTTACTACTGCAAAGAGTGCGAAGAGATAATGGTTTCGAAAACTCAGCCCGATAAATGTTCGAAGTGCGGATCAGCTGATATCTATCAGGATGAAGACGTGTTGGATACCTGGTTCTCCAGCTGGCTTTGGCCGTTCGCTACTTTCAACTGGCCGAAAGATTCAGAAGACTTAAATTATTTTTATCCTACTTCGACGCTAGTTACCGCTCCTGAAATAATTTTCTTCTGGGTGGCGCGCATGATCATGGCCGGTTATGAATTCAAAAAGGATAAACCGTTCAGCGATGTTTATATCCACGGGACAGTGCGCGATATTGAAGGCAAGAAAATGTCCAAATCACTTGGCAATATCATTGATCCGCTGGAGATCATCAATGAATACGGAACGGATGCGCTCAGGTTCAGCCTTATTTCCATTACAGCGCAGGGACAGGATGTTTTTCTTTCAAAAGAAAGGTTTGAACAGGGTAGAAATTTCGCCAATAAGATCTGGAACGCTTCAAGATTCATCCTGATGAACCTTGACCAAAGTCAGGTTAAAGTTGACCTCTGCGAATACGCCAAAAAAGAAGAGCTGAGTTTAGCAAACCGCTGGATCTTAAGCCGTTACTACTCCACCTTAAAAGAGGTGAACAAAAACCTTGATAATTTTAAGTTCAATGAAGCGGCGAACCTGCTTTACGCTTTCTTCTGGCATGAATTTTGCGATTGGTACCTTGAATTGATCAAACCGGAGATCAAATTACATCAAAATCAGGTAGTAATGTATAAAATCCTTGAAAAGTTCCTGCGCACAATTCATCCATTTATGCCTTTTATTACAGAGGAAATATGGCAGCAGCTTCCGCATCAGGGAGATTCCATCATGGAACAACCTTGGCCGCATATTCAGGAACAGATGCTGGATAAAAAAATTGACCATTCAATGGCCGCACTATTTGATGCCATAAACACGATCAGGAATATGCGCATTGAGCTGGAAGTAGGATTAACCGAACCTGTGGATATTAAAATAGCTTCTGCGTCAAAAGACACTCTTAAGCTATTTGATTCGGCTAAAGAATATATCAAAACACTGGCGAAAGTCAACGAATTAACCTTAGCTGGACATTACACTCAGTGTAAATCTGAATTTGCTACGGTCGTAAATGACATCCATATCAGCATACCTTTGGCTGCCTCAGATATAGAAAAACAAAAAACTAAGATCAGCCTGAAAATAGAAAAGACAAAAAACGATATTATTACAAAAGAAAAAATGCTCGCCAATGAAAATTTCGTGAAAAGAGCGCCTAAGGAAATCGTAGAAGAAGAACGGGAGAAATTAAAAGGCTTGGGGGAAACCCTAAAAAAACTGGAGGCGGTGAAAAATGGACTCAGGTAAATATTTTCTTTCCGAAGAAAAGTTTGAGTTAGACCCGCAAAAGTTGGAATCAATAGTACGCCACGCTTTGGTCGAAGATATCGGCAAAGGGGACATCACGACACAGCTGACCATACCAAAAGAAAAAAACATCCGTGCGGTCCTTTTAGCAAAAGAAGATTTCGTAGTATGCGGTATGAAAGTAGCGGAAAAGGTTTTTAAGACAGTTGACAGCAAGATCAAATTCAAGCCGCTTATTGAAGAGGGAAAAAAAATAAAGAACAAAAAGGCCTTGGCGCGAATATCCGGCAAAGCCTCAAGTATCTTAAGCGCTGAAAGGGTGGCACTCAACCTCTTAAGTATGCTTTCGGGTATGGCAACAAAAACAAGGGAGTATGTTAAATGCATAGAACCCTATAAAACCAAGATCACCGATACCCGTAAAACATTTCCCGGGTTAAGGGACCTGCAGAAATACGCGGTAAGAGTAGGCGGCGGGCACAGCCACAGAATGGGCCTCGATGAAATGATCCTTATCAAGGATAACCACATAAAGATAACCGATGGCTATGAAAAACTTCCCAGCGTGCCTCCAGGATTTAAGATCGAAGTAGAAGTACAAAACCTCGAAGAATTTGAACACGCAATTAAATTCAAGCCTGATGTTATCATGCTGGATAATATGGGGCTTGATGATATTAAAAAGGCGGTAAAACTGCGCGACGGTATCGTATTTAATTCACATCACCCTAGAACAAAACTCGAAGCATCAGGCGGAATAGACTTTAAAAACGTGCGTAAAATCGCTTCCAGCGGAGTGGATATAATTTCCATAGGCGCTTTGACGCATGATGTGAAATCCGCTGATATAAGTTTAGAGGTCTTGTAATTGTTTAAGTTAACCTCAGATTACAAGCCATGCGGCGACCAGCCAAGGGCAATAGAAGAACTTACCAATTCCATAAGATCGGGTAAAGAATGCCAGACACTTTTAGGTGTAACCGGATCGGGAAAAACTTTTACCCTTGCCAACGTAATCAAAAATCTGGATCTACCCACCCTTGTTATCTCCCACAATAAAACTTTAGCCGCGCAACTTTACTCTGAGTTTAAAGAGTTTTTTCCGGATAACGCGGTTGAGTATTTCGTAAGCTATTACGATTATTATCAACCGGAAGCATACGTGCCGTCAACCGATACATATATCGAAAAAGATGCTTCCATTAACGATCGATTAGACCGTCTGCGCCTTTCGGCAACTACATCATTGATGAGCAGGAAGGACGTTTTGATCGTAGCTTCCGTTTCCTGCATATACAACCTCGGTTCACCTGAAGATTATCGCGAGATGCTGGTTTTTCTTAAAAAAGACGACGTAATCTCCCGTGACGATATCATCAGTAAACTCATTCAAATCCAATATGAACGCAATGATTATGAATTCGTCAGGGGCAAACTGCGTGTACGAGGAGATGTATTGGAAATATTTCCTTCTTATGAAGAAACAGCGATTCGCATAGAATTGCTTGGGGACAAAATCGAGAATTTAAGTGAATTTAACCCGGTTTCAGGGAATAAGATCACATCCCTTGAAAAGATCGCGATCTACCCGGCAAAACATTTTATCGTATCAGGTGACAGGGTTGAAAACGCGATCAGATCGATCAGGGATGAACTGGAAGTGCATCTCAAATTCCTAAGATCAAAAAATAAGCTGCTTGAAGCTCAGCGCCTTGAATCACGCACAAATTACGACCTCGAAATGCTTAAAGAGATAGGATATTGCCATGGCATAGAAAATTATTCCCGCCACCTTTCAGGAAGGCCGGTAGGTTCCCGGCCGTTTTCTTTAATTGACTATTTTCCTAAACAGTTCCTGACCGTCATTGATGAATCGCACGTAACCGTTCCACAGATCCGGGGAATGTACGAAGGGGATAAAGCAAGAAAGCAGACATTAGTTGAATACGGATTCAGATTGCCATCCTGCCTTGAGAACCGGCCGCTTAAATTTAATGAATTTGAAGAGCTGGTCAAACAGGAAGTTTTTGTTTCCGCGACACCCAACGATTACGAACTTAAGAAATCATCCGGCAAAACAATAGAACAAATTATCCGGCCAACAGGGCTCATAGATCCGGAGATCATCATAAAACCGACCGAAAACCAGATAGAAGACCTGATCGAGGAAATAAAAAAACGAGCCAACGCCAATGAGCGCGTACTTGTCACCACTTTGACCAAAAGAATGTCCGAAGATATAACTAATTATTTACAGGAGAAGGGATTAAAGGTAAAATATCTGCATTCCGATATTCAGACCATTGAACGCTCAAAACTGCTCCGAGACTTAAGAAAAAAAGAGTTTGACTGTCTCGTAGGGATAAATTTATTAAGGGAAGGCTTAGACCTGCCTGAAGTTTCACTTGTAGCCATACTGGATGCGGATAAGGAAGGTTTTCTGCGATCTGCCACCAGCTTGATACAGGTTTCGGGGAGGGCCGCGCGTAATATCAACGGTAAAGTAATAATGTACGCAGATACCGTTACCGGCTCAATGAAGAAAGCCATTGATGAAAGCAACCGGCGCAGGAAGATCCAGATCGAATTTAATAAAACGAATAACATAACGCCCCGCTCTATTGAAAAATCAATAAAACAGGGAATTGAAGACTTAGTTGACGCGGAAGAGTTCGTTGAAGAACTGACCGGTGAAAGCAGGGACGAATTTGAATTAAGGAAATACATATCTGAGCTTGAATATGAGATGGAGCTGGCTGCGCGTAATTTGCAGTTCGAACAGGCTGCAAAATTAAGAGACCAGGTAAAAGAACTAAAAGATGAAATAAAGGTGAAAAACTCATGATACTGGCTATAGACGTAGGGAATACAAATATAAGCTTCGGGATATTCAAAAATAAGGCCATCAAACAGAAGTTTGATATCCCCACTAAAGGTTTTACCCTTAAAACTTTAAAGAAAAATTTGGGTAAAACAGAGATAATCGATTCCATTATTTGCAGCGTAGTTCCTTCTGCGACAAAAAAACTATCCAAGAGTATAAAGGCCATCACCGGTAGCACTCCCTATATAATAGGTAAAGAAATAAAAGTCCCGGTTAAGAACCTATACCGTAAACCTAAAGAGGTCGGACAAGACCGCTTGGTGAACGCTTATGCAGGAATCGAATTATACGGCGTTCCGCTGATCGTGATTGACTTTGGGACCGCTATTACCTTTGACGTAATATCCAAAAGAAGAGAATACCTCGGAGGCATGATCTTACCGGGGCTGAAGTTATCCCTTGAAGCGCTTGCCCAAAAGACGGCGTTATTGCCTAAGGTGAAATTGGAAAAACCAAGGGAATTCATAGGGAAAGACACGAAAAATAGCATGTTAAGCGGAATAATTTACGGATACGCCGCGCTAACTGATGATTTAACCGATAAAATAAAACAGACTATAGGAAAAGAAGCGAATGTTGTTGGCACAGGGGGAAATATTAACATAATTGCCGACTTTTGCGGTAATATAGGCAAAATTGACCCACTATTAACATTAAAGGGGATCAACTTGATCTATCATCGGAGTGTCCATGTCAATAAAACGAAATGATGCCTTTACCGTTATAGAGATACTCATTGTAGTAGCCATTATAGCAACTATATGCGCCATAATCATCCCTAACCTTTTTATGGCAAGAAGGACAGCAAATGAATCCGCGGCAAAAAGCAACCTACGCGGCATGTCCACGGCTGCTGAAACTTTAAATGCCGCAAAAAACCATTATCCTAATGACTTGGAAGAATTCGAAACTTATCTTCCTTCTGTAAAAAGTTTCTGCTCTGACCTTGCCGGAGCCAAAACCCAGCAGAAGGGATATGAATACTCCTGCGTTTCCGACGTAAACGGGTATACTTTTGAAGCAAGCCCTATAACCGCGGGAGTTACCGGCAATATTATTTATACTATAACTACAGGAGTAATACTGACGCCTTCGTAAAAAATTCTTGACAAGATTTTTTTTTGCTTTATAATTAGCACTCTTAGGGATTGAGTGCTAAGATAACCAATAAACTTTTTAAGGAGGTGTTGGAAATGGATATAAAACCATTGGGCGACCGCATAGTTGTTAAACCTTTGGAAGCAGAATCCAAAACCAAAGGCGGAATACTGCTGCCGGATACCGCTAAAGAAAAACCGCAAGAGGGTAAAGTTGTTGCCATAGGCAAAGGTAAAGTTCTGGATAACGGCACAACTCAGGCTCCGGAAGTCAAAGTGGGCGATAAGGTATTATACGGAAAATATTCCGGTAATGAGATCACCACCAAAGAAGGCGAAGAACTATTGATCATGCGTGAAGAAGATATTTTAGCGATCATCAAGTAAAAAAGGAGAGAACAAAAATGGCAAAGCAATTATTGTATAGTGATGAAGCGCGCCGTAAGATCTTAAGCGGCGTGGAACAGCTGGCTGCAGCTGTTAAAGTTACCTTGGGGCCAAAGGGCCGCAATGTCGTTATTGACAAGAAATTCGGCTCACCCACGATAACCAAAGACGGCGTGACTGTTGCCAAAGAGATAGATTTGGAGGATCCCTTTGAAAATATGGGCGCCCAAATGGTAAAAGAAGTCGCTGAAAAAACTTCTGATATCGCAGGCGACGGAACCACCACCGCTACGGTTTTAGCAGAATCAATTTATCGCGAAGGTTTAAAGAACGTAACTGCCGGAAGCAATCCCATGGAATTGAAGCGCGGTATTGAAAAAGCAGTGGCAGCGGTTGTTGAAGCGTTAGAAAAACTTTCAACTCCGATCAAAGATAAAAAAGAAATAGCGCAGGTAGCCAGCATTGCCGCTAATTCCGATAACGAAATAGGCAACTTAATAGCCGAAGCAATGGATAAAGTCGGTAAAGACGGCGTAATTACCGTCGAGGAAGCAAAATCAACCGCAACCACCTTAGAAACAGTAGAAGGCATGCAGTTTGATCAGGGATATCTTTCTCCTTACTTTGTTACCGATGCCGAAAGAATGGAAGTCCTGCTGGAAGACCCGTTCATTTTGATCTATGAGAAGAAGATTGCTACCATTAAAGACATTCTTCCTCTTTTAGAGAAAATTGCCCGCGCCGGTAAACCATTATTGATCATTGCCGAAGAAGTAGAAGGCGAAGCATTGGCAACATTAGTCGTAAATAAGATCCGCGGCACATTCGTTGCCTGCGCAGTGAAAGCTCCCGGATACGGGGACAGGCGTAAAGCTATGTTAGAAGATATTGCCATTCTAACCGGCGGAAAAGCCATCACTGAAGATCTGGGTATAAAATTAGAGAATCTTGATGTGGATGACCTTGGCCGCGCTAAAAAAGTCAAGATTGACAAAGAAAATACCACGATAGTCGAAGGCGCTGGTAAAAATGTAGCTATTACCGCAAGGGTTAACCAGCTCAAGAACCAGATTAGTGAAACTGATTCTGATTATGATAAAGAGAAATTACAGGAACGCCTGGCAAAACTTTCCGGAGGGGTCGCGGTAATAAATGTAGGTGCTGCTACTGAAACCGAAATGAAGGAAAAGAAGGCCAGAGTGGAAGATGCGCTTCATGCCACACGTGCCGCTTCTCAGGAAGGTATTGTTCCCGGAGGCGGAGTAGCATTGATCCGCACTTTACCGGCATTAGAAAAACTAAAGCTGGAAGGTGATGAAAAGATCGGCGCTAACATAGTAAAAAGAGCCATTGAGGAACCCTTAAGGCAGATCGCCCTTAATGCGGGGCTTGAAGGCTCAGTGGTTGTACAGCGCATAAAAACTGAAAAAACCAATATTGGTTATGACGTTTCTCAGGATGCTTATGTAGATATGATCGAAGCGGGTGTAATTGATCCTAAGAAAGTTACCCGTTCAGCATTACAGAACGCTGCCAGTATCGCATCATTGCTGTTGACTACGGAAACACTTATTGCTGATAAACCTGAAAAAGAAGGTTCAGCTATGCCGGCTATGCCAGGTGGTGGAATGGGTGGCATGGGTGGTATGGGAGGTATGGGAGGATATTAATAAGGCGATAGGTAACAAGAATGAAGTAACTAAAACAGGGACAGGCACTTTGGTGCCTGTCCCTGTTTTTTTGTTTTTTACATTTGACAAAACGCTTTTATTGTAGTATACTTACAACTCAGCAAGATTTTACATCAAATTCGGTTAAAATTCGTTAAAAATTATTAAAACTGGAAAGAAAGGAGCGAAAATGAAATTTCGCGTGATTTTACTGGTATTAATTGCTACTTTTATGCTTTTAGGTACTTCTTTCGCCGCTATAAATATTGATAACCGCGTTGGCGCTGTAAAGATCTTCATGCCGGACAATAAACAGCTGATCATTCAAAAAGGTGACCGCTTACCGGTTATCCCAGATGGCGCTCTTATCACTATTCTCGCAGGCTCTGCTACTGTCAGCACTACCGGAAAATCTAAGGTTTCAGTCTCAATGGGCAACTATACTATAACTTTGAATGAAAAATCCAAGGTAAACTTAATTTTAAACCCTGATGGGACAGTAGGCACTACGATAATTCTAGGCTCAGCGGATATTAATAGAAAACCTGAACCTTACCATGAGCCTTTACCTCCTGCAGGCACGGAATTACTACAAAGCAACGTCGGAGAGAAAAAAGAGATTAGTGCTTCGCAATAACTAACCTTAAATAAAATAGTTAATTAAATCAAGGGAGAAATTATGGAATTTTTAAAAAAATTATTACTGACTTTATTTTTTTCAATCATTTTTTTTAGCCGTGCTTATGCTGGGCCATTTTTGACCCAGACCCTTACTGATGAATTTAAACCTGAAGGTATTGTTTTAGGCGAAGACCTGAATAAAATGAATGGCACAAGGGTGGGCCCGGTAAGCTTTAAAGGAGACATGACTGTTTCCGAAATGTGGGACAGTAATATATTTCTTACCCCTAATTCACAGAAAAGCGATTACATAACCGAAATCAGCCCAAGGATATTTATGGATATGCCTTTCGGCATTGATGGACGGCATAACTTTCAGGTCCTTTACGCAGCCCAGCTGGGCAGTAATGCAAGGTACTCCAGCCAGAATTATCAGGACCAGGAAGCCACCGGCTTGCTTAATTTTAAACTTCCTTTCGGCTATTTTGCCGTAAGAGATTTCTTTAATAAAACTTCCGATAGGTCAAGCACAGAATTTACCGACTTGATAAGGCGTACAGACAACCAAGCTGATGTTCTTTTTGGAACGGAATTCAATAAATTGGCGAATGAAATTGATTACACCCATTTCAGCAGGAAATTCAATAGCCTTGATTTTCAAGGCTTTGATTATTCTGAAGATGTTGCCACAGATACCCTTTATTACCAGCTTTTCCCGAAAACAAAAGCGTTATTGGAATATAATTACGGCTTGATCAACTACACAAAAGATAATTCCCGCGACGGACATTTTAACCAGGTAAGAGTAGGCCTTAAAGGCAACCTTACCGGAAAAACAGTAGGTATAGCTAAAGTAGGTTACCAGGAAAGAGACTATACAAAAGGGGAAGGCAGGGAAGGTTTTAATAATATCGTTTCCGAAGTTGGCTTGCAAAGTGATTTAAGCGAACGTACCCTGTTAAGGCTCAGGCTAAGTAATACCGCAATTGAATCAATTTATGACAATGACAGCTATTATTATAACAACTCATTGACCGCGGAATTAAGGCAGGGCATGGCACATAACCTGACCCTAGTCGGTTTAATGGGCGTAGACAGGAACCTCTATCCGGAAGTAGGGACTATTGTAGCTAAAAGACGCCACGATACCATATGGTCCGGCAGTTTGGGCGTGGAATACCAGGCAAGAGAATGGGTTAAAGCAGGATTAAATTACGCCTATTTTGAAGACCTTTCTAATATATCAGAGCAATGCTATCGAGATAATAGAATAACGGTCAGTATTACCTTTATGCGTTAAACTCTCCTTAAAAGCCCCTTATGAAGAAATACTTAATTGCCGGATACGTAATAATTTGCTTATTTGTTTTACTTTCGCAATGTCATCTTTTTGCTAAAGAAACAGAGTATCTTATCGGCCCGGAAAATCTTATCCAGATCACCGTACATTACGGAAAAGATGGTTTGATCTCCCAGAAGGTACGCGTTTCTTCCGAAAACAAGATCACTTTTCCATTAATTGGCGAAATTGACGTTAAGGGGCTAACTATCACTGATCTTGAGAAAAGACTTTATACGTTACTTGAAAAAGATTATTTAGTAAATCCTCAGGTAAATGTAGTAATAGAGGAATATAGTACTGTCTCGGTAATAGGTGAAGTTAAAAAACCCGGTTCTTACCCTATTAAAGGCAGGCTTACTGTGGTTGAAGCAGTCTCGCTGGCAGAAGGTTTTACAAAGATCGCCTCTCCAAACGGCACTAAGGTAATTAGGGCCAATCCGGACGGCTCAAAAACTGAAATACCGGTCCGTTTAGGCGATATAATGAGAGGCAGGCGTGAAAAAAGCAATATAGACCTTAAAGAAGGAGATGTGATAGTTGTTCCGGAGAGTTTATTCTAATGGAAAATCCTAATTCCCCCCAAGAAGAGAAACTTATAGAAATAGACCTGCATGAGCTGTATTTAAAGCTCTTGAAACACCAGAAGCTCATCCTTAATTGTATTTATATCTGCGTTGGTATCGCATTTCTCTATTCTTTCATCGCCCGTCCTGTATATAGATCCACAGCCCGTATAATGACCGAAGGCAAAGCACCCAAAATAACCAAGGTAGATGATGTTGTGCTGCCTCCGGATTATATTGACCGCGCTAGTTATTATAATTCACAAATCGAAGTCTTAAAGAGCCATGCTGTGGGAAATTTAGTTTTTGATGAGCTTGGCGGGTATCAGCCTTGGGGAGCGTTGCGAGGCAGGGGCAGAGATCCGAAAAATCTTAATAAAGATGAGCGCGTAAACAGGCTTTTAAAAACTATCCGTATTAATCCCGTACGTATGACCCAAATTATTGAGATCAGCGCTGAAGATGTTGACCGTGAACTTGCCGCAAAAATAGTCAATAGTTGGGTAAATTCTTATATTGTATTTTCTTCCCTAGACCAGCTTATTCAAAGAAAGAGCGAACTGGAAGCTGAAATTGACCAAAACTTAAAATATGTAAAAGAAAAACACCCGATCATCCAAGGCTTGCACTCAGAAATTGATGCTATTGATGTTAAGATTAACGGAGCCAAAAAAAATTCTTTTAACGCCAATGTTAAAATACTGGATGCAGGACAGATCACTAAAAAACCCATCCGGCCAAAACCGCTTTTAAACCTGATTTTTGCGTTTTTTATAGGAGGTTTCGGTGGAATTGCCTTAGTTTTCCTTTTAGAGAATATGGATCAGAGCATTAAAACTCCGCTGGATATTGAAAGCTTCCTACATATGCCATGTTTAGCAGCTCTGCCGGTTTATTCGCAAGTAGAAGGAAAAGATGTTTTCCCTTACGGGTTTATCTGCGACAAAGACAGCAATTCTATGTTCGCGGAGCGACTTAGGGGATTACGAACAAGCATTATTTACAGTAACCCGGATTTAAAGAAAAAAGTGCTTCAGGTAACCAGCGCTGGGCCTGCGGAAGGTAAAAGTACTATCGCGGTTAATCTAGCTACTATTTTTGCCAAGACAGAAGGCAAGATCATCCTTATTGATGCTGACCTACATAAGCCTACGCTACATTCCATTTTTAATTTTCCCTGCGAAAACGGCTTAACCGAATTATTGGCGGGCAATAGTTTCGATTTTAAAAGATGCGTTAAGAAAACCAGTATTGCCAACCTTGATCTTATATCCTGCGGAACTCTACCTTTAAATCCAGCGGAGTTGCTGGGATCAAAAAAGTTTGAATTACTTATAATCGAACTTTTAAAAAATTATGACAGGGTCATATTTGATGCGCCCCCCGTGCTTGCGGCAACAGACGCGGTAATACTTTCTACGAAAGTTGACGCTACTATCCTTGTGTTTAAGGCAGGATTTACCCATAAAGTTGCTGCCACAAGATCATTGAAACTTATCCACTCTGTGCATTCCAAAATTCTGGGCGTAGTGTTGAATATGGCTAAAGCAGAAGAGAGCAGATATTACCATTATTACAACTACTACTCACAAACCGACAAGAAAGCGCAGTCTTAGTTTTCTAAATGCCAATAAAGCTCATTGATGCGTTACTCATCTCATTATTAATATTCCTGCCTTTAGCACTGGGCGCCGTGCATGCCTGGTCTATTACGCTTTTTGCTATTACCGCAGTAATACTATTTAATCTTTGCGTTTTTAATCCGAATTTTAGTTTTAAAAAACTTTTTCGTTATCCCGTTGTAATTGCAAGTATTATTTTTCTTGCGTATTTAATATTTCAGCTTATTCCACTTCCTACACCTATTTTAAAGGCCATATCTCCAAACACTTATAAATTATATGTAGATTATTCTCTTACTTATCCTTGGGTTAACTCCTGGCGTTCAATAAGCGTATATCCCTGGCTTTCAATATCGGAACTTTTCAAAATTATCAGTTATGCTTTAATATTTCTAGTTATTCTCTTGAGAGCAGAATTCAGAAAAAACACAGAGAGAATCTCCGACGTGGAACATAACACTTTTAATTACCTTCAATTAGGCTGCCTTACAGGGATACTGGTAATTCTTTTGCATAGCTTAGTTGATTTTAACCTACATATAACCGCCAATGCATTTTATTTTACAGTTTTCTTAGGATTAGCTGTAGCAATGGGCAGGAAAGAAGAAAATCTCGATAAAACGTTTATATTGAAAATAGTTAACGTTATCATTTATACGGGTTTTGTAATTGCAATATTCGGAATAATACATAAATTAACCGGTAGTGAAAAGATTTATTGGCTAATAGAAAAAGATGGTGCTCATTTTGGGCCATATATTAATTATGACCATTATGCAGGATTTATGGGCATGTGTGCCAGTCTCGCTATTGCTTCTTTTATGGCAAGGATACGTTTTTCGACATTTTTCATGATCAAAGACACCAAAAGTAGGCTCCTCTGGTTTTCATCAAAAGAGGCAAACCAATTAATTCGACAGTTTTTTTATACTGTCATAATGACAGGATCAATACTATACTCCTCAAGCCGTGGAGGAATTTTAAGTTTTATCGTTGCTATAATCTTGTTTTGTTTTTTTATTACTGCTCGCACCAGAAAAAGTCGCAGGGGAAGATTAATATTCTTCTTTGTTTTAGTGACACTTTTAAGTAGCGTAACTATTTTCTGGGTTGGACCTGATGAAACTTTTGATAGATTTAAGAAACTAAATAAAATTGCCCGTTCTGTAATCCATGAGCCTTCAGTGTTGAGTGAAATGCGGCCTGAGATCTGGAGCAATTCAAAAATAATAGTTAAGGATTTTCCCCAAACGGGAACTGGTATTGGGACATTCTCAAGTATTTTTCCTAAATACCGCACCTATGAATGGGGAGGAAGATTTCTGCGTTACGCGCATTGCGACTATCTACAATTGGTTTCAGAAACAGGTATTTTCGGTATAATTTTTATTGTTGGATTCCTCGTTTATTTTGTTCGATTATATATATTAACGCTAAAGAAGTTAAGATAAAAATATGAGAATTAAAATTATTATACTTGTTTTAAGCATAATATATACCGGCTATCTACTAACGGCCCTGGTCGCAAGCCATTATCAATCTATCTCATTGAATCCGCTAAGTTCAGAATACTATTATAAGAAAAGATTATTTGCTAAAGCAATAGAAATAGAGCCCGCGAAAGCAGAATATCACATGTCCTATGCTTTGGATTTAATCAAGAATAACCAAAATCCTAACACCTCAACAAGTGAACTTATACTTATTCAGCTTAAACAAGCAAGCGAGCTTAATCCTTCTAGTAAAAAATATAGAGAAATTTACAATATTTATGCGGCTTGGATAAATAAATAGCTTTAACATAATGACCATGGTAAATTTTTTAAAAAAACTGAAGGTTAGATATATAGAGAAGGGGTCGTTTGGCCATAATACGCTTACGCTTATATCCGGAACAATCATCGCGCAAATAATAGTAATATGTTCTTCGCCGTTCCTTACCCGCCTATATTCACCGAATGATTTCGGTATATTCGCTATCTATTATACTATTGTTATGATTGTAGGATGCTTGGCTACAGCACACTATGGTTTTACAATTACACTACCGATTAAAGATGATGATGCTATTGATTTGTTAGTTTTATCTCTTTTGATTTCTTTATTAGTTAGCTTATGTATTCTAATATTAATATTGTTATTTAAACAGCAGCTATTCAACTATCCAGCAATTAAAAATTGGATTTTTTTTGTTCCGCCAACAATTCTTTTTTTTGGTGTTTTTGAGAGCTTTTCTTATTGGTTATTACGGAAGAAGGAATTCAAAAGCTTATCCATCAGAAGAATAATCCAATTTACAGTCATGACTTTAGTCCAAATAACAGCCGGTTTATTATCCTTTGGATATATAGGGTTAATAATTGGCTTCTTCATCGGACAAATAGCCGGATATGGGTTTCTTATTTACGAATCAGTTAAAGAAAATTTTAATTTAATAAAAAAAGTCAGTTTATACAGAATTATCAAACAAGCAAAAGTCTACAGAAATTACCCGCGATTCTCTATGCCTTCTTTGTTAATCTCAAAAGCAAGCATTCATTTTCCCAACATATTACTTACCAAGTTCTTTGATATCTCTATTGTTGGTTTTTTTTCTTTACCGATGAGGATATTAGAGGCGCCACTATCATTAATTTCCCAATCAATTCTTGATGTATTTAAAGAGCGCGCCACTCGCGAATATAGAGTCAAGAATGACTTCAAATATATTTTTTTCAAAATATTAAAGTTTCAAATTCTTATCGGAATTGTGCCGTTCACTCTTGTATTTTTATTCGCCCCAAAAATTATACCTATAATTTTTGGCCCAGAATGGAAAATATCCGGAGAATTCACCCGAATTTTATCTCTTATGTTCTTTTTCAAGTTTATTAGCGGACCGTCAGCGTCTGCTTTATATATACTGGAAAAACAGAAATATGAACTCGTTTGGCAGATATCTCTTTTTCTACTTACTAGTGCCGCGCTTATAGTAGGAGGCTTAATGCACAATTATACAATTAGTATTGCCGCCTTTTCAATTACTTGCTCGGTAGCGTATGTTATATACATATTAATAGTTACTATAAATGTTAAAAGAAGTGCCATAAGAAAGATTTAGAAGGAAGATGAAAAGAATTGTTTTAATCAGACCAAATATAGACAAAGATTATCCTTTTGGAAAATTACCAGCATATCTCCCGCTTGGTCTAGGATTCATCGCTGGCGTTCTTAAAGCAGAGAGGTACGACGTAAAGATTATTGATTGTTATCTAAATGCCCTTAGTCTAGATGACGTACTCCAGACCGTTAAAATTCATGACCCTTTGTTTGTTGGCATATCAGTACATATATCTTCAACAGAAAATACTAATCAACTATCAGATCTTTTGGTACATAATGGGTTTTACGTTGTTTTAGGCGGACCCCAGGTAACAGTCTTTCCTGATAAAACAATGTTAGAATCAAAAGCCAATCTTGGAGTGGTTGGAGAAGGCGAACGAACAATTGTAGAAATAGCTAAGCGTCTTATTCAAAATAACTATAAAATGGAAGATGTACAAGGAGTTATCTATCTATCCGACA
>Ga0265316_10000651_pt1 | contig 38560 bp, 31 predicted proteins | sample 4522metaG_FD_202092 | JGI IMG/M metagenome (GOLD analysis project Ga0265316, IMG submission 202092) | Rhizosphere microbial communities from Carex aquatilis grown in University of Washington, Seatle, WA, United States - 4-5-22 metaG | ecosystem: Host-associated > Plants > Roots > Rhizosphere >... | reverse complement strand
TCGGCATCGAAGGTCACGGACATACTTGCCTCACGCCATCATACCGGACGTTTCCGGGTGGGGGGCGGGGGGCGGCGGGGGGCGGCGGGGGGCGGCGGGCGGCGGGCGGCGGGGGGCGGCGGGGGGCGGCGGGCGGCGGGCGGCGGGCGGCGGGCCCTCAAAGGCGGGCCCTCAAACCGAAGGCGCCGGGCCATCCGCCCTCGGCCGAGAATCCAATTTGTATTCCACGTCTTCGTGGTCCACTATAGATGGAGAATGGCAACCGCTACTCTCTCTCCTTTTCTTAATGAAGCCTGGACCGATTTCTCCCTGCCCGCTCGCCGGCAGGCCATGGAGGAAGCGCTCCGGAAAGTCCGCGCCGAATTCGGACGTGAATACCCGCTACGCATGTGCGGCGAACCAATCACTACCGGCGACAAACTCGTCTCCGTCAACCCTTCCCATTCGAGCGAGGTCGTGGGCGTGCACCACAAAGCCACGGCCGAGCTCGCGAGGCGCGCCGTGGAAGCCGCCCATGCGGCCTTCCCCCAATGGGCCGCCACCCCGGCGGAAGAGCGCGTCCGCATGACCCTGGAGGTGGCCCGCATCCTCCGCGACCGCAAGCTGGTCTTCGACGCCTGGCTGGTCTACGAGGCCGGCAAGACCTGGATCGAGGCCGACGCCGATGTCTCCGAAGCCATTGACTTCTGCGAATATTACGCCCGCGAAATGGCGCGTCTGGCCGGCCCGCAGCCGGTGGTGCAACTCCCCGGCGAGCAGGACGAGCTGATTTACATCCCGCTGGGCGTCGGGGTGGTCATCCCGCCGTGGAATTTTCCGCTCGCCATCCTGGTCGGCATGACTATGGCCTCGCTGGTCACCGGCAACACCGCTATCATCAAGCCCTCCAGCGACACCCCGACCATCGCCGCCCAGTTCGCCGAAGTGCTGCGGGAGGCCGGGTTCCCGGAGTTCAGTTTCACCCTCCTGACCGGCAGCGGCGCGGCGGTGGGCGACGTTCTGGTGGAGCACCCCAAGACGCGCTTCATTTCGTTCACCGGCTCGCGCGATGTCGGCCTGCGCATCAACGAACTGGCCGCCAAGGCGCAGCCCGGGCAGATCTGGATCAAGCGCGTGATCGCCGAAATGGGCGGCAAGGACCCCATCGTTGTGGACGCGGATGCCGATCTCGACAAGGCGGTCACCGGCGTGCTGGTCTCGGCCTACGGCTACCAGGGCCAGAAATGTTCCGCCTGCTCGCGCGCCATCGTAGACGCGGCGGTCTACGACCAGTTCCTGGAAAAGCTGGTTCCCAAAGTCCGGTCGCTCCCCGTAGGGCCGTCCGACGATCCGGCCAATTACATGGGCCCGGTCATCAATGCGAGCGCCCGCCAGTCCATCCTCAACTATATAGAGGTTGGCAAGCAGGAAGGCCGCCTGCTGGCCGGAGATACGGCCGTTCCCGCCGGGGGATATTACGTCCCGCCGACCATCATTGCCGACGTCGAGGCCCAGGATCGCGTCTTCCAGGAGGAGATTTTCGGACCGGTTCTGGCCGTCACCAAGGCGCGGAACTTCGAGCACGCTCTGGAACTGGCCAACGACTCGCAATACGGCTTGACCGGAGCCCTTTTCTCGAATTCCCCCGAGCATTTGGAGGAAGCCAAACGCCGTTTCCACGTAGGGAACCTGTATTTCAACCGGAAATGCACCGGCGCCATGGTGGGCGCTCACCCGTTTGGCGGGTTCAACATGTCCGGGACCGACTCCAAAGCCGGCGGCCCCGATTATTTGCTGCTGTTCCTGCAGGCCAAGTCCGTGGCCACCAAGTTGTAATAGAATCAATGCGGTCTAGCCCGGCCTAAGGGTTTAACCCTATTATGGTTGACGGCCCGTTCGCCGATCTAAGATAATAGGGCGTCACTTAAATGAAACGTTTCTTTCTCCCGCTGGCCGTGGCCGGCCTGCTGGCCGGTGCGCAGTTTGCCGTAGCGCAAGCTGTTGCGCAAGCGCAGCCTGGATCGAAAGCGCAGCCTGCATCGAAGAAGAGCGCACCTTCCACCGCCAGGAAAACGGCGGCGCGGAAGACAGTCTTGAGGAAGTCGCCACCGGTCGATCCCACCGAAGGCGACAATGTGGACGGCGAAGATCTCGTTGTTCGCCGGGCGGCGGTTGCGGCCCTGGGCACCACCAGAGGGAGCGTCGTGGTGGCCGATCCGAACACCGGGCGCATCCTGACCATGGTCAATCAGAAGTTGGGTTTACAGGCCGGGTTCACGCCCTGCTCCACCATCAAACTTGTAACCAGCCTGGCGGCGTTGAACGAACACGTGGTGGAGCGGGACACAGTGATCCACCTAAGCCGGTATACCAGTTTGGACCTCACCACGGCCATCGCCCATTCCAACAATCCGTACTTTGCCACGCTGGGCAACCGCCTGGGATTTGAGCGAGTCATCCACTACGCCCAACTACTCGGCCTGGGTGAAAAGGCGGGCCTGGATATTCCCGGGGAACAGCCTGGCAGCGTTCCCGCCGAGCCCCCTAAGGGCGGCGGCGTAGGAATGATGACCAGTTTCGGGGAAGGTTTTCTGGTCACGCCCCTGGAATTGGCCGGTCTGCTCACCTCCATTGCCAACGGCGGCACTTTGTACTACCTGCAGTATCCGCGCAGCCCCGAGGAAGTGGACCACTTCACCCCCAAAGTGAAGCGCCCGCTCGATTTGGCGCCCGAAGGTCTGGCCGACATTAAGGTGGGCATGCGGGGCGCCGTCGATTTCGGCACCGCGCGGCGCGCCGGCTACGACGCCAGCGAGCCCATTCTCGGCAAGACCGGCACGTGCACCGATTTCAGCTCCTCGAGTCACATGGGTTGGTTCGGGTCGTTTAACGATGTGGGTAACCACCAACTGGTAGTGGTTGTAATGCTGGCAGCGGTCAACAAGTCGGTCAACGGCGGAGTGGCTGCCGGCGTGGCCGGGGCCATCTACAAGAACCTTTCCGACCAGCGCTACTTTGCCATGGACGTGTCGGATAAGCCGGCTCTCCCGCAGATGCTGGTCAGCACCCCGGCCTGTTGCGCGCGGTGAAGGTTTGTGGGGCAGACTCTGCTGGTCCGCCCACAGGCGTCACGCACCCGTACTGCCACCGGATCCTCGGGTATGGGCTACCCGCCCACTTGAACCCTTTCCGAGTGTCTTTATGGTTGACCTGCGACTCGCTCGGATTTCGCCGGCGGATGTGCTCGAACTCTCGCGGACGATCCTGAGCGCCCAAAAACGATATTCTGCGATCATGCGTTAAGATTCCGCCGCCTATTTCGTCTCCGAATCGAAGAGGCTGGCGCAACGCCTTAGGTGGAAAGGCGTTTGCAGAGGAGGAACATGAGTTCGAGCTACAACCCTGGGAGAGTCGCCGGATGCCTTTACCTGCTTCTCGGCTTCTCGGTGTTCCGCCCAATCTATATTGCCAGCGCGCTGATTGTGCGTGAAGATGCGTCGGCGACCGCCAAGAACATCGCCACCCACGAGTTGCTCTTCCGCCTCGGCATCGTCAGCGACCTGCTTGCAGGGATCAGTTGTATCGTCGTCGCGCTGGCGCTTTATCAAGTGCTCAAGGGAGTGGACCAGAAGCTCAGTGTGCTCATGGTCATCCTTGGAGGGCTGATGCCAGCAGTCATCGGCTTTCTCAACGTGCTGAATGACGTTGCCGCACTACTGCTCGCGCGAGGTGACAATTTCCTCTCGGTATTTGGAAAACCGCAGCAGGCCGCGCTTGCCATGCTGTTCCTCCGTGTTCATGATCATGGGGCCCTTGTCAACGAGATCTTTGCCGGTCTATGGCTCTTTCCTTTCGGAGTCCTGGTATTTCGGTCGGTGTTCCTTCCCCGGTTCCTGGGCGTCGGGCTGATCATTAGCGGCTTTGCCTATCTGACCATTAGCTTTACGGGCTTACTGGTGCCGCAATACGTGGATAGAGTCTCCAGGATCGCCTCCCCAGCCCTCCTTGGGGAAGGGGGCATCATCCTGTGGCTCTTGATCAAGGGAGCCAGGCCCCAACCGCTACGCGCCGCAGCCTAGTCGCCGGCGGCAGGCTAACCTGCATCTGGCGTTCCCGTAATTCGCACAGGCTGCGGGCAATTCGGGGGCAATGCAAATGGCGGCGTAGTCAACTCGGACTTTGGCCCGACCGTCGGTCCCAAACAGTCGATGGCGCTTCGGGCTGCGCTAACACCCCGGCGGCCTGTGCGAAGAGCCGAGTAGCAGGGGTTTTCCTCAGGGCAAGCCCAGACGCCAGAGCGGGCGAAGATAAGTAAGCCCCTTCCTCCTATTGATATCGGTGTTTGAGATAAACTTGTTCGCATGAAACCCGCGGCGATTCTTGTTATAGTCTGCGCCTCTTTGGCCGCGCAACCGGCCAGTGTGGAAGGCACAGTCGTCAACCGCACCAACGGACAGCCGATGAGCGTCGCCCATGTCCGCCTGGTTCTCGGCGAATCCACCGATTCCCCCGAAGCATACGGCGCCACCAGCGACAAGGCCGGGCACTTCTCCTTTCCGCAATTGAAACCCGGCTCGTACCTGACGCAAGTAGAAGAGCAATCGGAGTTTCCACCCCGGGTGTATCTGACGCCGGTAGGCACCCTGGCGTATGCCGCGCGGGTGGATGTCGGCGCCGACGACACTTTCACGCTGCCGAAAGTCGTGCCCGGGCGATACCGTGTTTTTCTCTCGTGGCCCAACGTCTTTACCAAGTCGACGCAGCTGGGTACGGTGCAAACGGAAGGTGAGATCCTCGATGTGCGTAATGGCGCAGGCGGTGCCCCGCTCACCGTGCTGGTAAGTGGCGCCAACGGCAATATTTCAGGAACCGTCCACGACAGCAAAGGCCCTGTCGCCGGCGCGGGAGTGGCCCTGACGTCGGACGGCGAGGTCAGCAGGTATTGCCGGTTTGCCACAGCCGGCGCCGACGGAACCTACAAGATTTCCGACGTTCCTCCCGGCAAGTACCTGCTGCTGGCGGCGGATGACGATTATACCGGCCTCCTGCAGACAGGCACGGATCTGGCGGATTACGAAGGCGTCATCGAGCACATCCAGGTTCACGCCGGCGAGACGACCGAGAAGGATCTGAAGTGGCACCCGGCGGGCAGCCAGGAGTAAACGACTCACCACCCCGTTAAGACGCAATATCGGAACCCAACTCCGCGGGTGGGCAAGCCGCCGAGGGGCTGTTTCCGAGTGGCGTGATCCGGGCGCAGACCTTTCCTACGATTGCCTCCACGCCTCCGGCATGGATCAATGGACGATTCACGTGCCGCTCGGCAAGTTGAAGACCGAACGGATGGTCCCGGTAGACTCCTTCGTGTGTGAACTGGTCCAGTGCCTCCGCTTCTTCCGCTCGTTCGCTCCGCTTGCCTGCGGATGGCCGACTGCTGCCTCGTCCGCGCAGCAAGCCAACCTTGTGTCGCAGGTTGTCCAGCCGCATCACGGGCGGCCGAGGTTATCGCGGCAGGGCCTCATTTCGACGCCAGTTGCCTTGCTCTGTGCGGGTCTCCGTCGGGCCCACTCTTCTCGCGCAAAGGTCAGCTCGCCTCAAGCAATCCGGCGGGGGCGTCGGCGGGCCCTCTGCCCCGGGGCCTTACTAAGTATTCCTGTTCCGAATTACAGCCACGTATTGTTCGGCCGTTGAGTGGGACAAGCCTCCTGGCCTGTCATGCGCGCGGAGCGCGCCTTCGGCGCGACGACAGGCCAGGAGGCCTGTCCCACTCAACGCCACAGAATACGTGGCTGTATTTTGGAAAAGGTATACTAATTAGGTCGTTTTAGGCGTTCGGCGTAATCCTCCTGTTGGAGGCAGCCCTCGCAAGCCGCCGAATGAAACGTCCGATCTGAGGCACCGGATCGGCACCTTCAGAGCGCAGCGCGCAGACCGCTGGGTCGAGAAAAGTGCACCGAGCCAGGCCGTAGGCCTCGCCCATCCGGCAACTCGGCGTATTCGAAAAAACTTCGCAAAGCACCGATGAGTTTCCACCCCCTCGGCGGTTATATAGGGTGAGAGCACAGAGAAAGGAGACCAGAGCGATGCTGCTAAAGAACAAGGTTGCCGTGATCGACGGAAGCAGTGGCGCAGTTGGCTCGCCCATTGCCGGAGCATTCGCGCGGGAAGGTGCGCGAGTGTTCTTAACCGGCCGTAACCGCAGCAAGGTTTACACGGTTGTGAAAGGGATCATGGATGCTAAGGCACATGGAATTTCGTGGGAGCAGTTCCACGAAATGACTGCGAGCAAGAACCATTGGCGGCGACTGCTTACTCTCGCAGAGATGTCCACTGCGGCGGTCTTCATGCCCTCCGATCGGACAGCCGCGATGACCGGGCCGGTCGTGAACTTGAGTATGGGGATGCTGGACGGCTAGGCATCTCCCGACAGCCCAATTGTAAGGACTTCGGAACTTCGAAACAGCAGTGCAGAAAAGGAGAACATTATGAACATTCAGAGCAAGACAGTCTTGATCACCGGCGCGAGTCGCGGCATTGGCCGTGCGCTTGTCAATGAGGCGCTTAGACGGGGAGCGAAGAGGGTATATGCGGGAACCCGCGGCGCACTGTCAGCCGACGACCCTCGCGTCACACCCCTGACGCTTGACGTGACCAACGCCTCGCAGATCGAGCAGGCGGCCAGAGAGGTCAACACCCTCGACGTCTTGATCAACAACGCGGGCATCGCTCTATACGACGATCTGAGCAATTTCGACGTTCTCGAGCAGCACCTGGCCGTCAACCTCTTCGGAAGTTTAAGAACGAGCCGCGCTTTCTTGCCACTGTTGAGACGCTCCAAAGGCGCCATCGTCAACACTCTGTCCTTGCTGGCGCTCGCGCCGTTGCCACTCACGCCTGCTTACGCGATTTCGAAAGCCGCCGCGTTAAACATGACGCAATCGCTGAGAGCGCTCCTTGCGGGTCAGGGCGTGACGGTCCATGGCGTGTTCCTCGGCCCCACCGACACCGATATGACCCGAGGCTTTGAGATACCGAAGGCCTCGCCCGAAGCAGTCGCGCGGGGCATCTTCGACGGGTTGGAGAACCAGGAAGAGGATATCTTCCCCGACCCCATGTCTCAGTCAATAGCCGAGGGCTGGCGCACCGGCGTAGCCAAGGCGATCGAGCGCCAGTACGCGGGCTTCGTGCCGAAGAGCGTTGCGCTGTAGTACTATGTCTGGCCGACAGGAGAACAAGCCATGAAGAAGCGCAGTTTCACCACAACCATTTCGGTGGACCAAACACCGAACGAGGCCTTCGCTGCCGTCAACAACGTTCGTGGATGGTGGTCTGGAGAGATCGAGGGCGCCACGGACAGGCTGGGAGCCGAGTTCACGTATCGCTACAAAGATGCGCACCGCTCCACGCAGAAGGTCACGGAACTCATTCCCGGCAAGAAGGTCGCCTGGCATGTTTCGGACAGCCATCTGAGCTTTGTGAAAGACAAGAGCGAATGGACCGGCACGGACATCGCCTTTGACATCTCGACGAAAGATGGCAAAACCGAAATCCGTTTTACCCACTCAGGCCTCGAACCGGAGATTGAGTGCTACGGTAGCTGCTCCAACGCTTGGAGCATGCTCATCAACGGCAATTTGCGCAAGCTGATCGCCACCGGTAAGAGTCAGCCAGACGTGTTCGCATAGGAGGGACCAGCCATGTACAACCCGGACCCGAATTTCACCACAACCATTTCGGTGGACCAAACCCCGAACGAGGCCTTCGGCGCCATCAACAACGTTCGTGGATGGTGGTCGGAAAACATCGAAGGCAGCACCGCAAACCTCGGCGATGAGTGGACGTATCGTTACAAAAACGCGCACCGTTGCACGATGAAAGTGACCGAAATGGTGCCCAACAAGAAAGTCGTCTGGCTTGTTGTGGATAACTACTTCAATTTCACTGAGGACAAGACCGAGTGGAAGAACACAAAGGTTGTGTTTGAAATCTCCACCCACGGTAACAAGACGGAAATCCGATTCACCCACGAGGGCCTCGTTCCCGCGTATGAGTGTTTCGATGTATGCTCCAACGCATGGGGCTCCTATGTAAACGGCAGTTTACGCAGTTTGATTGCTACCGGCAAGGGCCGGCCCAACCCGAAAGAGCCGAAGGAAAACCAGGAGGGACCCGGATTGCTTGTTTGATGGTAGAACCCTTGACGGACGGTCACCCGAAAGCCCATACTGACGGCAAATGACACCGGAATCGTCACATCACCCGCAAGCCGCCATCCCTCCAAGCGAGGAGTTTGGACGGCTTGCGGAACCGTTTCGCCGCGAACTCCAAGTGCATTGTTATCGTATGCTTGGCTCCGTACACGAAGCAGAGGATCTGGCGCAAGAGACATATTTGCGTGCTTGGCGCAGCTTTGGCAGCTTCAAGAACGTCGAGGGCGGTTCTTTTCGGGCATGGCTGTACCGGATCGCCACCAACGCCTGCCTGAATGCCCTGGCCAACCGCAAGGACACGCAGCGCTTCTTGCCGAACCAGTTGGGACCTGCGACTCTGCAGATGCCGTCAAGCCCGGCAACCGACGTGGCGTGGCTCGAACCTTACCCGAATGCCTACCTCGAAGCGATCGGGGACGAGGCGACGAACCCCGAGGTACGCTATGCCGCTCGCGAGGCCGTGCAACTGGCTTTCGTCGCCGCCATTCAGTTGTTGCCGGCTCGTCAACGCGCCGTACTGTTGCTTTGCGACGTGCTCGGTTGGGCTGCTGCCGAAGCCGCGACCCTCCTCGAAAGCTCGACGGCCTCGATCAACAGTGCTTTGCAGCGGGCGCGAGAAACTCTTGCCAAACACTATCCGGGAGGTCGCCCGCGGGACACACCTCGGTCGAATCCGGCCCAGCAAAGGCTGCTCGGGCGCTATCTGGATGCTTGGCAGCGGCACAATGTGAACGGCTTTGTAGCTCTCCTGAAAGAGGATGCCACGGTCACAATGCCGCCATGGAGAGAATGGTTTGTTGGCCGCGATACCATTGGGTCCTTCTTTGGGGCGGCTTGGAAAACTTGCAACGGTCTTCGCCTGGTTCCGACAGGAGCCAACGGCCAGCCCGCTTTCGCCGTTTATGAGTTCAGGAGCGGCCCTGATGACCGGTGGGCCGCGCACTCTATCCACGTGCTCTCACTCGATCAGGAAACTATTGCGACCATCACGATGTTCGTGCCGCCTACTGGACCGGACCTGTTCAAGTCATTTGGACTTCCGCTGATTCTCCCGGACGTTGGAGACGTTTCCACCGCGCATCGGTCCTAGGATGTCAATCCGGTTCTTGGGAGGTCTCGCGCACTGTCGTTATGCAACATGCTCCGAGCTACCCCTGCGCCCTTGTGGGCACTGCCCGGATCGAGGGTGCCCCGCTAGCCGCCGAGCGTTTAGCAACGGTTTCGCCGTCATCCACCTGGACGGACGCCCAACCCGCGGAAGTGGACGCGGCAACTCGCCCTTCTCGGAGGTTGTAATCGGCCGGATCGCGGGTGGACGAAGTTATCGCGGTGGAGGCCTCATTCTTGCGCCCGCGCCCGGATCTGCGCGGGCTATCCTACACCAGGCCGGCACGGGTTTCTGCCCCGGGCCGGCGCATCACCCACCTCCCCCAGGCGGCAGGCGCCTGGTCAGGCTGCCCGGCTGGCCCGCCAGGGCAGGTCGGCGGGGACGTCTGCCGCGGACGGCCCGCCCCACCCCCCCTCGCATCAAGCTGCCGGCTGGCCCGCCAGTTCCATGGTGTCCGAACCAACGCCGGCGGCGGGTAATTGGATGGTGAAGCGCGTGCCCTTGCCGGGCGTGCTGTCCACATCGATCTTCCCGTGATGCGCTTTCACGATCCACGCTACGAAACTGAGGCCCAAGCCCAACCCCTGTTCCGGGGCGGGAGCGCTGCCTGAGCCCGGGACGCGGTAGAAACGGTCGAAGATGAGGGGCAGGTGCTCGGTAGCGATGCCGCGGCCCGTGTCCTCCACCACGATCTCCACATTCTCGGGTGAGGTGCGGAGCCGAAGGCGTACTTCGCCTCCTTCGGGCGTGAATTTGATGGCGTTGGACAGCAGGTTGGTGATCAGGCGCTCGATCTGCACACGATCGCCATTCACGAAACACTCCGGATCGAGGTCCGCCGTCAGCCGAACGCCGGCCGCTTCAGCCGGGATCTGGAACTGGTCCACCAGGTCCTGAGCCACATCGCAGAGATTGAGCCGCGACTTCTGCAAAACCAGTTGGCCCGATTCCGCCTGGGAGAGCAGCAGCAGTGCGCGCACAATCTGCGAGAGGCGGTCGATATCCTGCAGCGCGTTGAACATGGCTTCGCGGTACTGATCGGTGGTCTGCGCGGTGAACAACGCCACTTCAAGCTGGCCGCGAATGGCGGTGATGGGTGTGCGCAGCTCGTGCGACACGTCGGCCGAGAACTGCTTCATCTGCTGGAAGGACGCTTCCAGCCGGTCGATCATGCGGTTGAAGGTGAGGATCAGGTAATCCAGCTCGTCGCCCGTCTCGCGCGTGGGAATGCGCAGGCTCAGGTTGGAGCCGGAAATCCGCTGCGCGGCGCGGGCAATATCCATCACCGGGGTGAGCGCGCGCCCGGCCATCACCCAGCCGAGGAACGACCCCAGTATCAGCGCGCCGGGAATCACGGCGAAATAGATCCACGCCAGCTCTCGCAGCAGGTTCACGTTGTCCGAGAGTGGAATTCCGATGGCCGCGTAGTAGGGAAGGTGACGCCCCGGTACTAAGTGCGCTTCGTCATACACCAGGCCGCCGCGAATCAGAAAGGGCTTGCCTTCGGAGTTGCGCCGCTCCGCCCAGTAGGTCTTATCGGGAGTGTTCGGTTTGGCGGCGAGCATCTTGGCCACCCTGGCCTGGATGGCGGCAGGAGGGTCGATGCCGATATCCTCATAGGTGGTGGAAACTTCCGGGTCGCCGCTTTTCCCGTTCAGCAGGACGTTGCCGTTCTGGTCGGCGATCAGGTACACCTTCTTGATATCCAGCACGATGGCCGACTCATCCGGGTCGGTGTCGTCGTAGAACCATCCCGCCGCGTTCTTCCCCGATTCGACGTCGATGCGCAGGTAGCCCTTCATCGCGGCCCAGTCGCCGTTGAGGGTCTCGTGCGTCTGGTTGTCAAGCTGGTTCACCAGGCTGGCGCGAACCACCACGGCCACGCCAATCAGGAGGATGGCGAAAAACAGCGCGTACGCCACCATCAGGCGCGTGCGCAGCCCGCGCATGGCCACCAAGCGGCGTCGCAGATGGCGTGCCCGTATCACGTCACACCTGCGGTTGCTCGGCGGGCTTTTCGGGCACTTCGATCATGTATCCGATGCCGCGCACGGTCTGGATGAGTTTCTGCTGAAAGCGGTCGTCGATTTTGCTGCGCAGATGGCGAATGTAGACGTCCACGATGTTGGTGAGACCGTCGTAGTCCATGTCCCATACGTGTTCCACGATCATGGTCCGGCTCAGCGGGCGGCCGCGGTTGCGCATCATGTATTCGAGAATGCCGAACTCCTTGGGCGCCAGGTCGATCGCCTCCGCGCCGCGCAGCACCTTGCGGCGGACGCAGTCCAGCGTGAGATCGGCCACCTGCAGCTTCTCGGGGGCCGGCTGCCCCCGCCGCAGCAGCGCCCGGACGCGCGCCAGCAATTCCACGAAAGCGAACGGTTTCACCAGGTAATCGTCGGCGCCCTGTTCCAGGCCTTTGACGCGGTCGTCCAGCCCTCCCCGCGCGCTCAGTATCAGGACCGGCGGCCCGGTTTTGCGATCGCGGATTTTCTCCAGCACCTGGAGGCCATCCATGTCGGGGAGCATCAGGTCGAGGATCACCAGGTCGTAGTCCGTGGCGTGGACGTTTTCGAGCGCCGCCGCGCCGTTGGGCGCCGCGTCCACGGCGTAGCCTGCGCCCTGCAGTCCGCGGCACAGGAAGTCGGCGATGCGTTTTTCATCCTCTACGACCAGGATTCTCATTTCACTTGAACCTCACCGTAATGCGGGATGCCGTGGGACCGTAGCGCACCTCCAGGTCCTTCAGCTTCTGCTTCTCCATGGGAAAATACAGCAGGCCGCTGGCCGGCTGGGTGGTCTTCTTTTCCTCCAGGATCTTGTCCTTCAGCACCTTTTCGAGGGGGTTTTCCGGCACCGCGGCCGGGTTCTGAACGGTGGTTTTCAGACTGCCGTGATCGTTCTGGCCGCCCGTACCCATGCCGCCGCCCATGCCGCCGATGGAGATTCCGCTCCGGCGCTGGGGGGCCGCTGTCTGCGACACGATGAGCGCTTCGCGGCCGGCGATCTGGCTGGGTGCGAACGGCTTGGCCTTGTCGCCATCCTTGTCGGTGTGGAGCACGAAATCGTCGCGATCGATGTTGATTTCCTTGCCGTACTTAGGCTCCATTTTTACATCGGCCACGATGTAATGTCCGCCGAGGTCGTCGCCGATTAGTTCTTTGACGTCGGCCGGGTCGGAGTACAGCGTGATACTGAGGATCACGTCCTCATTTTCGCCGCGCCCGGAGCCGACGGTCTGCTTTTTGGCCGGTGCGCCGAGGAGGAGCGCCGGCAGGAGTGCAATAGCGTAACGGCGGCTCAGCATGGAAAATAACCTCTGGAGCGATTATACCGTCCGGCCGGTACTCCGGTTGCTACAATGGGCTTTTCACCCCACCTAGGAGTAATACCCGGACATGGACGAAAAAGAGCGTGCGCGCGCGTTGGATGTGGCTCTCAGCCAGATTGAGAAGCAATTCGGCAAGGGCTCGATCCTGCGGCTCGGGTCAAAGGAGGCGCTTGTACCGGTTTCGGTGATCTCGACGGGTTCGATTTCTCTCGATGCCGCTCTCGGCGTCGGCGGCCTCCCGCGGGGCCGCGTCATCGAGGTTTTCGGCCCGGAATCCTCGGGCAAAACCACCATCGCCCTGCAGGTAATCGCGGAGGCGCAGAAGAAGGGCGGTATTGCCGCGTTCATCGACGTGGAGCACGCGCTCGATCCGTCGTACGCCAAGAAACTGGGGGTGGACATCGACAATCTCCTGGTTTCCCAACCCGACTATGGGGAGCAGGCTCTCGAAATCACCAACACCCTGACGGGATCGGGACAGATCGACGTACTGGTGGTGGATTCCGTGGCTGCGTTGGTTCCCAAAGCCGAGTTGGAGGGAGAGATGGGCGACAGCCACATGGGTGTCCAGGCGCGGCTGATGTCGCAGGCGCTGCGCAAGCTCACCGGCGTGGTCTCGCGGTCGCGGACGTGCCTGATCTTCATCAACCAGATCCGCGAAAAGATCGGCGTGATGTTCGGCAATCCGGAGACCACCACGGGCGGGCGCGCCCTGAAGTTCTATGCGTCGGTGCGGTTGGATATCCGGCGCATCGCGGCCATCAAAGACGGCGATACCGTGGTGGGAAATCGCACCAAGGTTAAAGTGGTGAAGAACAAAGTCGCCTCGCCGTTCCGCGAAGCCGAGTTCGACATCATTTACGGCGAAGGCATCTCCAAGGAAGGCGACCTGATCGACCTGGGCGTGGCGCAAAACATCGTGGAGAAGAGCGGCTCCTGGTTCAGCTACAAGGGTGAGCGGATCGGCCAGGGCCGCGAAAACGCGCGCCAGTTCCTGAAGGACAACGCCGACATCCGCCAGTCCGTCGACACCGAATTGCGCAAGGCGCTGGGTCTGGTCAAGGCGGACGCCGCGCCCGCGGGTGCGGCTGGGGAATCTCCCGTACCCGCGGCCGCGGCCGCGCCCGCGCCAGCCGCCAAGGCGTCACCGCCGCGCCGTTAAGGTTGGTTGTAGGGGGCGCTGTGGGGCAGGCGGTGCCGCCTGCCCTCCCCCTCCCGAGGCCGGCCCGCTGCTCAGGGCAGGCGAGCACCGCCTGCCCCACCACGGTACCGGCGCGGGCTGATCGCTGACAGCTTACTCGCATGACAGAACAGGACCGGCAACGCGCGATTCGCCTTCGGCTCGCCCGCTCGGACCAGCGCCATCCGGGGCGCGTCCTGCCGACCGGTTTCGCTGCGCTCGATGCCGCTCTGGGAGTCGGCGGAATGCCCCGCGGCGCCCTGGTGGAGCTGTTCGGCCCGTCGGCCAGTGGCAAGACGACATTGGCGCTGCAGATCGCGGCGCATGCGCAGAAGAACGGGGAGACTGCCGCGTGGATCGACGCCGAGCACGCTTTCGATGCACCCTACGCCTCCCATCTCGGGGTTGCGGTGAAAGAGATGCCGCTGGCGCAGCCGGAGTCGGCCGAGCAGGCGCTCGAAATCGCGTACCGGCTGGCCGATTCCAGCGCCGTGGATTTGTTGGTGGTGGATTCCGCTGCGGCGCTCGTGCCCAGGCTGGAGCTGGAATCCGGGGTGGGCGAAGCGAGCGCCGGTTTGCAGAGCCGCGTCCTGGCGTCCGGGTTGCGCCGGCTCGCTCATGTTGCCGCAAGGCGCGATTGCGTGGCGCTGTTCCTCAACCAGACGCGCTCCCGCATGCTCGCTTCGGGTGGCGAGGCGGAAACCAGCGCAGGGGGCGCCCCGCTGAAGCTCTACGCCGCTTTGCGCATCTCTCTCGATCCGCGGAACGGCGGGCGAGTGGCGTTCCGGGTGCTGAAAAACAAGCTCGCGGGGGCCTACCGGGAGGGGGAACTCCGCCGCCGGCAGGGCGGAGAATTCGCGGAAAGCCCGTAAAATGGGGCTTCCAACCGTACTGTTGCAAAAAAACATAGGAAAATAGGCCTTTTTTCGCGCAATTCCCTTTACTTCGCACAGTCCTTCCCGTATGATTGATATCGTTCAGACACTTGTTCGCAAGAACGTAGGTGTTTAAAAATGTTTTGATGGAGACGACGGGAGAATCAAAGGAGATTTATGGCGAATCAAAGAATGACCCAGACGCAGTTGGTGAGAGCGCTGGCGGAACACGGGACGGTAAGCAATAAGACGGCGCGGGAGATCCTGGATGGCCTGGCTGCCCTGGCCATCAGCGAAGTGAAGAAGAACGGCGTGTTCGTGCTTCCCGGAATCGGCCGCCTGGTGCGCGTGGATCGCAAAGCTCGCACGGGGCGCAACCCGGCGACTGGCGAGACCATCAAGATCCCGGCCAAGAAGGTTGTGAAGTTCCGCGTGGCCAAAGCGGCCAAGGACGCCATCGTTCCGCCGAAGAAAGCGAAGTAGGTTTCGACGCGACGGCAGCCCCCAAAAATCGAACCCCGCGAGGTGCAGACGCACTCGCGGGGTTTTGTTTGCCGATCTCTTGAAGCCGAGCTGGAACCGGCCCACCTTGCGGGCGGTTCTCGAAGCCAAATACTACTTCTTCTCTTCTTCGGGCTTTTTCCCTTCTTCTTCCTTCAAGGCTGTCTTGAAGTTCCGGATCCCTTCGCCCAGGCCCTTCCCGAGTTCCCCGACCTTCTTGCCGCCGAATAGTACAAGTGCCAGCACAAGGATCGCGGCGACCTCGGGTCCGCCCAGGCCGAACATACCGGCGGCTTGAATGCCAGCGGGTTCCATACGGCCTCCTTTATATGGCCATTGTAGCGGATTGCGAGCGTTCCCGCTCAAACCGGCATTTCGAGCTTGTCGGGCCTTCCCAAGCGGCACGCGCTGAGGGCGCCCCCAGTCACCACGCGGCGCGCGGCCCCAGGGCAAATCCCGCGCACCAACCCTGGCAACGCTCGAGCGCACGTCGCGGGCACCACTGCGTCAGGGCAACCACCCGAGCCCACGCCAGGCGATCCTCGGCGCGCGTCCCGGACACTGCTCAGGCCGTTGAGTGGGACAGGCCGGGGTGCCCTTTGGGCCCGCCTGTCATGCGCGCGAGCGCGCCTTCGGCGCGACGACAGGTGGCCCAGAGGGCACCCCGGCCTGTCCCACTCAACGCCACAGAATACGTGGCTGTGTTTTGGAAAGGGTATACTCAGGCGACCACGCCGGGCACCAACCCTGGCAACACTGAGCGCACGTCGCGGGCGCCACAACCACCCCGGCGCCCCGGCACCGCCGGGGTTCGCCAGTTGGGATGTCAAGGTTAAGCTCGCTTGTCGATGCGGGATAATAGTCCAAGGTCGCCATGGACTTCGTCCAGGAGCTCAAATCCCGCATCGACATCGTCACCGTCATCGGGGAGCGGGTGCGGCTGCGCAAGACCGGCGCCAACAATTATTCCGGCTTGTGCCCGTTCCACACCGAAAAAACGCCCTCTTTCTCCGTTTCCGCCACCAAGCAGTTCTATTACTGCTTCGGCTGCCAGGCGACCGGCGATGTGGTCAAATTCGTCATGGAAATGGAGGGCATCAGCTTCTACGAGGCCCTCAAGGGCTTGGCCGAGCGCCACGGCATCCCCATGCCCAAGCGCTCGCAATACGCCGACGAAGATTCCCGGCTGCGCGAAGCCGTATTCCAGATGCACGAACTGGCGCAGGAGAACTTCCGCGGCAATCTCGCCGCGCCGGCGGGCGAAGTGGCGCGCGCCTACCTGGCGCGCCGCGGCGTCGCCCCGCAGACCATCGAGCAATTCGGCCTGGGCTTCGCCGACCGCTCCGGGCGCGCGCTGCTGCGGATCTTCGAGCAGCGCAGCTTCGCGGCCGGCCAAATCGAACAATCGGGGCTGGTGCGCAAGCGCGACGATGGCAGCTTCTACGACTATTTCCGTGGCCGTCTCATGTTTCCCATCCACAACGAAACGGGGAAAATCATCGGTTTTGGGGGCCGCGGACTGGCGGATGAGGACATTCCTAAGTATTTAAATTCCCCCGAAACGCCGATATATAAAAAGAGCCACGTGCTCTACAACCTGCATCGGGCGAAGGAGGCTGTGCGCAAAGAAGGCCGCGCGGTTCTGGTCGAGGGTTACATGGACGCCATCGGAGTCACTGCAGCCGGGTTTCGCGCGGTGGTGGCAAGCTGCGGGACGGCGCTGACTCCGGACCAGGTGCGCGCGCTCAAGCGGCATACCGACAAGATCGTGGTGAACTTCGATCCCGACGCCGCCGGGGCCAAAGCGGCGGAACGGTCGATCCAGCTTCTGCTGGAAGAGAGTTTGCAGGTGCGCATCATGGAGCTCGATGGCGGCCTGGATCCCGACGAGTACTGTAAAGATCGCGGCGCGGCCGCGTATCAGGAGCGGCTGGACGGCGCGAAAGGGTATTTCCACTGGCTGGCGGACCGGGCGCGGTCGCAACACGATCTGCGCACGACGGAAGGGAAGGTAGCGGTTCTGAAGTTCCTGGTGCCGGCGGTGCAGCGCATTCCCGACAAGCTGGAGCGTATGCAGATTGCCATCGAAGTAGCGGGTTACGTAGGGGTCGACCAGGCCAACCAGGGCATGGTGCTGGACGCATTTAAGAAGTCGGTGGCGGATAGCCGGGAACGGCCCATCGCGCAGCCGGCGGAACCGATCCGGGCCGACGAAAAAGGCCTTTTGAACGTCTTGCTTTCGGATATTGAGGGCCGCGACGGGCTGGTGGCCGAACTGGAGAAGATCGAGATCCTGAAGCGCGTCGCCACGCGGCGGATTATGCAGGCGGTCGTGGCGGTGCACGCGGCTGGCGCGCCCCTCACCTACGAGGCGGTGAGCAGCCGCCTGGAACCGGCGGACCAGAGCTTGTTGGCGGTAGCCGTGCTGTCGGCGGATGGCGATTTTACGCTGGAGTACGGAGTGCAATGTTTGGAGAGCCTGCGCCGTTCCGACGATTTACAGCGGCGGCAGGAATTGAAGGTGCGTATAAAAGAAGCGGAGCGGGCGAACAATCTGATGGAAGCGCTCCGTCTTGCGGAGCAATTGCAGCGCCTGGAACGGCGCACGGATCGCGTGCGGGGAGCGGCCGACTGACCGACCTCAGCCGCGGCATGTTGTACAATAATTTGGATTCGCCTCCCTCGGGGGGAGTACGGGGCTTTGGTGGCGATTGAAGACAAATACGACGGGCTGCAGCGGCTCGTACAGATGGGCAAGGAGAAGGGCTACGTCCTGTACGACGAGGTCAGCGAGGTTCTGCCGGGAGATATGCCGGGCGGCGCCGAGCTCGAGGACGTCCTGGCCGGGCTGGACACCGCCGGCATCGAGATCCTCGAGGAGCCCAAGGATTTCGACAAGAAGATCGAGGAAGGCGAAGAGCTGCTGGATCTCGACCTGCCCCCTGGCGTTGGCGAAAAGGTCAACGACCCGGTGCGCATGTACCTGCGGGAAATGGGCACCGTCCCTCTGCTCACGCGCGACGGCGAGGTGGAGATCGCGCAGCGTATCGAGCGCGGCCAGAACACCGTCCTGAAATCCCTCTCCCGCGCACCCCTGGTGGTCCAGCAGATCATCGCCATGGGGGACGAGATGGCGCGCGACATCATTTCCGCGCGCGAGGTGATCCAGATGGTGGATCCCCTCCTCACCGACGAGTTGGTGGAGGAAAAACGGCAGGAATTTGCCCTGGCCATCGAAGACATCGCGCGCCACTATCGAAAGATACTCCAGTGCCGCCAGAAGCTCCAGGCAATTCCGCGGGGCATGAAGCCCAAGCAGTACCGCCGGCAACTGTGGGAGTTGGGCCGGCTGGTAATCCGCACCTCGCGCCTGGTGCGCGAGGTGAAGTTCCAGAGCCCCGTGGTGCGTCAACTGATCGAACGCATCCGCCTCGCGGTGGAAGAGTTGAAGCCCCTGGAGCGCGAAGTGACGCGCATTCAGAAGAAGCTTGAAACCTGGTCCGGCGGGCGTGCCGAGGGCATCAAGGAACTGCGCAAGGAGCAGCGCGCCCAGGGTCAGAAGCTGCAGCAACTCGAAGAGCAGTTCGGGGCGTCGGCGGCCGAATTGCGCCGCACGCTGGAGATTATCACCCAGTCGCACCAGGAAGCCGAAGCGGCCAAGCGGGAGCTGATCGAAGCCAACCTTCGCCTGGTGGTGAGCATCGCCAAGCGCTATACCAACCGCGGCCTGCAATTCCTGGACCTGATCCAGGAAGGCAACATCGGCTTGATGAAAGCGGTGGACAAGTTCGAGTACCGCCGCGGCTACAAGTTCTCCACCTACGCCACCTGGTGGGTGCGCCAGGCCATCACCCGCGCCATTGCCGACCAGGCGCGCACCATCCGCATCCCGGTCCACATGATCGAGACCATCAACAAGCTGATCCGCACGTCGCGGCAGATGGTGCAGGAACTGGGCCGTGAGCCTACTAACGAGGAACTGGCCAAACGGCTGCAGTTGCCGGTCTCCAAAGTGCGCAAGGTGCTGCGCGTGGCGCAGGAGCCGATTTCGCTTGAGACACCCATCGGGGAAGAGGACGAGTCGCACCTGGGCGACTTCATTGTGGATCACAACGGCATCTCGCCCTCCGACGCGGTGATCAACCTGAATTTGCGCGAGCAGACCGCGCAGGTTCTGAAGACGCTTACGCCCCGCGAAGAGAAGATCATCAAGATGCGGTTCGGCCTCGAAGACGGCAGCGAACACACGCTGGAGGAAGTGGGGCAGAACTTCGCGGTGACGCGCGAGAGAATCCGGCAGATTGAGGCGAAGGCCCTCCGCAAGCTGCGGCATCCCAGCCGCAGCCATCGTCTGCGCGCGTTTCTGGAGAATGGCTCGCGGGGCGGGGTGTAGGCTCGGGGGCGTAGGCCGGAGCCGCTGCGGGCTCAGGCGGCCGGTGGCGCCGCCACAAAGCGGTAGCCTACGCCGCGCACGGTCAGCAGGTGCCGCGGCCGCGCCGGCTCGTCCTCGATGTAGCGGCGCAGGCGCACGATGAAGTTGTCGATGGCGCGGGTGTCGGTGTCTTCGTGCAGGCCCCAGACCTCTTCCAGCATGGCCTTGCGCGATACCGGACGGCCCTCGTGCCGGATCAGATAGCGGAGCAGGTTGGCCTCCATCAGGGTCAGCGGGAAAACCTGCCCGCGCACGCGCAGCTCCAGCAGATCGAATTGCACGGTCTTGTCGCCGAAGGTGAAGACGTCGGGCGGCGCCGCTTTGGCGGCGGCGTGGTTCGCCGTGTGGTTCGCCTCCTGATTCAAGGACACGCGCAGCCACTCGTTGCGGCGCAACAGGCCGCGGATGTGGGCAATCAGAATGGCCAGCTCGAAGGGTTTGGTGAGGTAGTCGTCGGCGCCGGCGGCGAAACCGCTCAGGACGTCTTCATGATGGCCGCGGGCGGTCAGCATCAGGGTGGGAACGAACTGGCCGGCCTGGCGCAGCTCGGAGACCACCGCGAAGCCGTCTTTGCCCGGCAGCATGACGTCCAGAATCACCACGTCGAAGGCCGCGCCGGGCGCCATCAGGAGTTCTAGCGCGGCCTCGCCCGTCTCCACCACCTTCACTTCGTAACCTTCCGCCTCCAGGTTGAACCGCAGGCCGTCGGCGATGTGCTGCTCGTCTTCCACCACCAGGATCTGTGTCATTTGGCGACCGGCAGTTCGAGGAAGAACGTGCTCCCCCGTCCGGTTCCCTCGCTCTCCGCCCAGGCGCGGCCACCGTGCCGCTTGGCCACGGATCGGACAATGTACAAGCCCAGGCCGGTGCCCTTCACGCGCGCCGTCAGGGGGCCCGGCACGCGGTGGAAGCGCTTGAAGACGCGCTTCAGCTCGGTTTTCGGAATCCCCATGCCGGCATCCTTCACGCGCAGCAACACGTAGCGGCCCGCGAGCTCGGTCTCTACCCGCACGTTCACGTCCTTGGCGGAGTATTTGACGGCATTTTCGACGAGGTTGGAGATGGCCGCACTCACTTCGTCCAGATCGGCCAGGATGCTGACCGGCGGGCCGGGGTGAAAGGCGAGCGATTCCGGGGGGATTGCGTGCAGGGTACGCGAGCGGGCCAGGCATTCCTCCACCAGGGGACCGAGATCGATGCGCACCAGGTTGAGTTTGCGGCTGGCGGCGCCCATACGCCCGGTGCGCAGGATCTGCTCGATGGTGGCCAGCAGGCGGTCGCTGTCCTCCAGCATGATGCGGTAGAACTCTTTGCGCTTCTCTTCGTCCACGGCGCGGGTTTGCAGCGTTTCGAGATACAGCCGGATGGACGCGACGGGGGTTTTCAGCTCGTGGGTGACGGCGTTAATGAAGGCGTCCTTCTGTTCGTTGCGATGGATTTCGCGCACCAGCGAGATGGTATTCAACACCACGCCGGCGATGACGATGATGAGCAGCAGGATGCCCAGAAGCGTGAGCAGGACACCGTGCCGCCAACTGAGCAGGACCCAGCCGATGTACAGAACCAGGATGACGGAGATCAGGCACGCGCCCAGGGCGATATAGAACGCGATCGATTTGCGCCGTCCGGCCGTCACCATGACTCCAGCTTAAGACGAATGGCGGCTGGCGGGGGGATGGCCCAGCGCGGGCACGGGCGCCGGCTTCGCGCGATCCTGGCTTCGGAGCGATCCGGCTTCGGCACGATCCCGGCTTCGCGCGATCCCGGCTTCGGCGCGATCCTGGCTTCGGCGCGATCCTGGCTTCGGCGCGATCCAGATTCGCACGATCCAAGCTTCGCGCGATCCAGCTTCGGCGCGATCCGGCTTCGGCACGATCCAAGCTTCCCGCGATCCGGCTTCGGTGGGATCCGGCTTCGCACGATCCCGGCTTCGCGCGATCCGGCTTCGGTGGGATCCGGCTTCGCACGATCCCGGCTTCGCGCGATCCTGGCTTCGCACGATCCTGCTTCGTGCGATCCTGGCTTCGGCGCGATCCCGGCTTCGCGCGATCCGGCTTCGCACGATCCCGGCTTCGGCGCGATCCGGCTCCGGCGCAACTGGGCCCGCGGCTTTCCGGAAGGCCGTGCCCGAGGAGTGATTGCTGGCTCCGGACCGCGAAACGAACCGGATCCAAAGCCTGCCGGGAAACCTGGCCCGGAAGCCAGACTCTTTGCATGGCGGCCTCGACAACCACGCTCGCCGCCGGCGGGTGAGGGGTCTGTCACCGCGCGTTAGGTTTCCGTTCGCCAATCCGCCGCCCGTCAGCACGCGTGGGCGGATCTGCCTGGAGACGGCCCGCAGAGCCGCTCTCCGCCGGTGCTCCACAACGCCTTAGGTTAGCTCGTCCGCAGGATCACGCCGCCGGCCAGGCCCAGGAAGAGCGTCACCAGTAACGCCGTACCCACGGCCGTCATCGGGCCAAACCGGTCGGCCACACGATCGCCCAGGAATTCCAGTTGTCCGCCGTGGCGGTCGAACCAACCCTGCCAAGCGGCGGCGTCCTCGGCCCGCATGGTCGCGATCTGAGAGGTCAGATTCGGCAGCACCTTCCGGAACGCGGCATCGTTGCCGTGGCGCTCGCGGAGTTCCGCAACCCACCGCTCATGCAGGGCGAGGCGGTGTTTGAAATACCAGTTCTGCCAGGCGGAGTAAGTGAGCGTATCGGCGCCCGTCCGGGTGTTTTGAATCGCCCCGCCCACGAAATCCAACTCGGGGAAGACCCTGGTGTGTGCGGTGTTGTCCAGGCTCTCCACCCGCGCCTGCAACAGAACGCCCAGCGAGAAGTCCACGGCGCAGCCTGCCAGAAGCAAAATGGCGAGAGACCGGCGCCGCCAGGGAATCGCCGCCGCCAGCATCGACAACCCGATCGCCTGCAGCGCCAGCAGGGTCAGATGCGCCACTCCCAGAGGGTCGCTTTCGCCCACCACCGCAATGCCCAGCAGCACGCCGGCCACGATCAGGACCAGCCAGAACCGCCGCAGGGACGGGGCGCCGGCGGGGATCTCCGGGGCCTTTTCGTCTTTCCGGACTTTGCCGGGAGGCCGTTTACGCCGCGCCGTTGGCTGTGCGGGCGGCGGCGCGGCCCCTGGCTGGTGCTGCCGCCGCAATGCCCGATACGAAAGCCATAGGACCAAAGGCCCTCCCACCAACCCCATGCCGAAGATCGCATTCACCTGGTAGAAGATAAAAGCCCAATCACGAACCTTCCCGGCGGTGTTCGGCTGGTCGAACTGTCGCAGCAGGGAGGGCTGGCGCGCCACAATGGGCACAATCGAGTAAAAGAGGTTAGTGGCTATCTTCTCGATGTTACTTCCCCGGTACTCCTGGCTGGAGGTCACGGCCGTATTCGAGGCAAAGGTTACTTCCGCGCCGAATACCGCCAGCGACCAGACGAGCCACGTGCCCAGCAAAAGGCCGCAGGCGGCCGCAATTCCCGCTAACTCGCGCCACTTATTCGGCCGGCGCGGGAAGACCCGCAACAGATAGTGGAGCGCCAGGATCGCCACATAGGGCCCGGCCGAGTAGTGCACCAGTAAGCCGGCGGCCAGGGCCACAAACGCCGCCGTGGTGCGCACGCTGTCCTTTTTCCGCCAGCCCGCCAGATAGAGCGCTACCGCCAGCACTATGTAGAATGCCGCCAGTGACTTAGTCCACGTATAAGTTACGTTCTGCATCACCACGGGACTCGCGGCGAAGAGGATAACCAACAGGCAGGTGCGCCGTTTCGCCCTTCTGCCCAAGGCGGGCATGATCAGATAGCAGGGCAGAAACAGCAGCAGGTTGAGGAAGACAAAGACCGCCTGGAAGAACTCGAAACGGTCCGCGGTTTGCGCCATGAAAAACGCGGCCAGCACGTTCATCATAGGCGGCCGGGCGGGCAGGGGGTAACTGGGGAAGATCGTGATATTGGCGGGGAAATGCTGGAGGAAAAAGAGGCTGCGGTGAAAATGTTCCATCCAGTCGCCGAACCAGAAGGCGCCGGAGAAATTGCGGATCATGGCCGTCAGCACGCCGGTCCAGATCAGCAGGAAGCCGAAGCCGGCCAGCGCGCGGCGCACGGACCTCACGCGGAGCAGGCGGCCGATGTCCTTCCAGCAGGCTGCCGCCATGGCCGCGCAAACCAGCGACACCGCGGCGTAAGGCGCCCGGTGAACCGGCATGGCATTCCCGCGGTCGCCCAAACAGTAGATTCCCCAGGACACCAGATACAACAGGATCAGGGACAGGCCGATGGAACCGCAGAGCTTCTCCAGCGGCTTCCACGGCAGCTTGCTGACGAAGTAAAAGCCCGGGGCGAAGCTGCACACCACCAGGAGCATGAAGAGCAGTCCCAATTGGAAGACGAGCATGCGAATTCCAGTCTAACGCTCCGGGCGGGGGCTGCGGAGGCTGCGGCAGACCGGCAGGTGCTGTGATACAAGTGATTGCATGGCAGCTACCGATCGAGTCAGCAACAAAATCGCCGTCATCACCGGAGCCGGCAGCGGCATAGGCCGGGCGGTCGCGTTGGCGATGCATGCCGGCGGATATCGCCTGGTCCTCGCCGGACGCCGGGCGCAGCAACTCGACCAGACCGTCGCCATGGCCGGCGCCTCGGAAGGGGAGATCCTCGCGGTCCCTACCGATGTCAGCAGCCCGGAATCCGTCCGCGCGCTGTTCGCCAGAACGGCGGACGCTTTCGGCCGGGTGGACGTGCTCTTCAATAACGCAGGCGCCAATGCGCCCGCCGTCCCGATGGAGGAGCTTACTTACGAACAGTGGAACGAGGTGGTGGGCGCGAACCTGACCGGCGCGTTTCTGTGCGCGCAGCAGGCCATCCGGATGATGAAGGCCCAGCAACCGCGGGGCGGCCGCATCATCAATAACGGATCGGTCTCGGCCCATGTTCCGCGCCCCAACTCGGCGCCCTATACGGCCACCAAACACGCCATCACGGGGCTGACAAAATCGATTGCGCTCGACGGCCGCCGCTGGGACATCGCTTGCGGCCAGATCGACATCGGCAACGCCATCACCGAAAGGACGGAGCCGATGGCGGTGGGCGTCCCGCAGGCGGATGGAAGCATGGCCGCCGAGCCTCGCATCGACGCGCGGCACGTTGCCGAAGCGGTTCTGTATATGGCGGGCCTTCCGCTCGACGTCAATGTGCCATTCATGACCGTCATGGCCACCAAGATGCCGCTGCTCGGGCGCGGATGATCAAACCTGGATTCACGCGCTGAAGAAGCTCAGCGCGTTGTCGCCCTGCCGCACCAGGCGCGTGCGCCGCAGGCAGCCGAACATATCCGATAGCGCCAGGCGGACGGAATGCTGCACCACCGTCAGCGCCGGCGGGGCTTCGGCCAGCACCGCCAGCACGGCCGCGTACTCACGCTCCAGGTTGTAGGGCGGGTCGAGAAAGACAATCTCCGCCGGATAGCGCGCGAGCGCCGCGAGCACCGCGCCTTTCACCACCGTGGCGCGTGGCTCCAGCTTCAGCGAGGCCAGGTTTTCGTGAATGGTCTCGACCGCCGCGCGGTTCTTCTCCACAAAGAACGCGTGCGCCGCGCCCCGGCTGAGCGCTTCGATGCCTACCGAGCCGGTGCCCGCGTAGGCATCCAGGAAAGTCGCGCCCTGGATGCGCAGCGCCAGAATGTCGAACAGGGTTTCGCGCAAGCGGTCGGGCGTGGGCCGCGTGGCATCGCCGGGGATGCTCTTCAGACGGCGCGAACGGAACTCTCCGCCAATCACGCGCATCAGACCGTCACCAACCCGTAGCGCCGCTGCCAGTGGTTGCGGATGTAGGCCACGGCGCGCCGCAGCGCGTCTTCCGAGGGCGGCCGCGCGATGAAGTCCACCGCCTCGCGGCGCGCGATTTCCAGAATCTCGCCGTCGCGCAGAATGTTGGCCACGCGCAGCGATGGCAGGCCCGCCTGCTTGGTGCCGAAGAATTCTCCCGGACCGCGCAGCTTCAGGTCCATCTCGGAAATATAGAAGCCGTCGGTGGATTCCACCAGGGTGCGGATGCGCTGGCGCGCGGTGTCGTTCATCTTTTCAGTCACCAGCAGGCAGTAGCTTTGCGCGGCGCCGCGGCCCACCCGGCCGCGAAGCTGGTGCAATTGCGCCAACCCGAAGCGCTCGGCCTGTTCTACCAGCATCACCGTGGCATTGGGCACGTCCACACCTACTTCGATCACCGTGGTGGAAACCAGAATCTGTACCTGGCCTTCCTTGAAGCGCTGCATGGCGGCTTCCTTCTCGCTGTTGCCCAACCGGCCGTGCATCAGGCCCACCGAGAGCGTGGGGAAGACCTCGCGCGAGAGGTGCTCGTACATGTTCTGCGCCGCCTTCATGGCCTGCGTCTCGGATTCCTCGATCACCGGGTAGACCACGTACGCCTGGCGGCCCTCGTCGATCTGGCTCTTCAGAAAGCTGTACGCCTGTTCGATGCGGTCGGCGGTATAGTGCTTCGTCTGAATGGGCTTTCTACCGGGCGGAAGCTGGTCGATCGTGGAGACGTCCAGATCGCCATAGAGCGTCATCGCCAGGGTGCGCGGGATGGGCGTGGCGGTCATCACCAGCACGTCCGGATGCACGCCCTTCTGCACCAGCCCGAGCCGCTGGAGCACGCCGAAGCGATGCTGCTCATCGATGATGGCCAGGCCCAGCCGCTCGAACTCGACGCTCTTTTCAAGCAGCGCGTGCGTCCCGATCACCACGTGCACCAACCCCTCCGCCACCAGCTTCTTCAGTTGGACCTTCTCGCGCGCGGTGAACGAGCCGGTGAGCAGCGCCGTCACATAGCCCAGCTTGGAGAGGATCTGCTTGAAGTACAGCCCGTGCTGCGTGGCCAGAATCTCGGTGGGCGCGAGCACCGCTACCTGGTAGCCGTTCTCGATGGCGATGACCGCGGCCTCGGCCGCCACGATGGTCTTGCCGCTGCCCACGTCGCCCTGCAGCAGGCGGTTCATGGGGCGCGGCTCTTTCATATCGGCGGCAATTTCCCCCAGCACGCGCTTCTGCGCTTCGGTGGGTTTGAACGGCAGCATGGCTTTCACTTTTTCGCGCACGCGATCGTTCAGCTCGAAGGCGATGCCGGGTAGCGTGCGCGCCTTGCTGCGCTTCAATGCCACCCCGCACTCCAGCCAGAAAAACTCCTCGAAGATCAGGCGAAACTGGGCCGGCGAGCGGAACGCGTTCAGCAGGCGCAGGTCGGAATCGGCCGGCGGAAAATGCGTATCGCGGAGGGCCGTCCACCGGTCGGGCATTTTGAGCTGCAGGCGAAGATGCTCCGGCAGGCAATCCTCTTCCGGTGCGAGCGATTCCAGCACGCGATGCGTGAAGGTGCGCAATACGCGCGTGGTCAGCTTGGAAACGCCCTCGTAGATGGGCACCACGCGGCCCACGTGCAATGCGCCTTCGCCATCGTCGTCCTCGCCGGCCAGGATTTCGAACTCCGGGTGCAGCATGGTGAGCTCGCCGGCGAAGCTGTCGAATTCCACCTTGCCGAAGAGCGCCACCTTCATGCCTTCGGCCAGCACGTTGGCCAGATACCCGCCGTGAAACCACTTGCCCACCAGGATGGCGCGTGAGGAATCGCTGAAGCGCGCCTCGAACATCCCCAGGTTGCGCCGGCGGAAGCCGGAGAGCTTCACCGAACGCACCTCCGCGATCACCGTAGCCATCTCGCCGGGCGCAAGCTGGGCCACGGTCTTCATGTTGCTGCGGTCCTCATAGCGAAAAGGAACGTAGGCCAGCAGGTCTTCGACGGTGACCAATCCCTTGGCCTCCAGCATGGCGGCGCGCGCCGGGCCGATTCCTTTGACGTAGGTGAGCGGGGTGTTGAAATCCATGATGGGCGCGAACTTCTGCTGGTGCCTGCAATGCCAGTGTACAATGCAAATTCATGTCCAAATTACTGGAGGGAAAACTGGCCCTCGTGCTGGGGATTGCGAATCGCTGGAGCCTGGCCTACGCCTGCGCCCGGGCTTACTCCCGCGAGGGCGCCACGCTGGTGCTGACGTACCTGGGCGAGCGCCAGAAGGAAGCCATCGAAGAGTTGTCGAAGGACCTGACGGTGGCGGCGATTCTGCCGTGCGACGTCACCAAGGACGAAGAACTGGCCGCGCTCACCGAATCGCTGCGCGCGCTGGGCCGCCCCTTGCACACCGTTATGCACAGCCTGGCCTTCGCCAACCGCGAGGACCTGATGCGGCCATTCCTCGAGACCGGGCGGGCCGGCTTCCTATTGGCGCAGGATGTCAGCGCCTACTCGCTGGTGGCCGTGGCGCGCGCCGTGGCCCCGCTGATGACGGAAGGCGGGTCGCTCGCCACGCTGACTTACCTGGGCTCTTCGCGCGTGATGCCCAATTACAACGTGATGGGCGTGGCGAAGGCATCGTTGGAATCGGCCATGCGCTACCTGGCCAGCGACCTGGGGCCGCAGAAGATCCGCGTGAACGCCATTTCCGCCGGCCCGATTAAAACCGCCTCCGCGCGCGCCGTCAAAGATTTTTCGAGCATCCTCGATACCGTGCCCGAACGCGCCCCTCTGCGCCGCAACACCGACCCGGCGGAAGTGGCCGACGCCGCCGTGTTTCTGGCCAGTGACTTGGGGCGGGGGGTGACTGGGAACGTGCTGTTTGTGGACGCGGGGATGCAGGTGATGGCGTACTGAAGGGCTCAGATCCGCTTGTCCAAGAGTCTGACGAAGCCCTCCTGCGAGAAGTGACGGTCGTTCGTCAGGATCTCGCGAATGCCCTTCCGCCTCATGACGTTCATAGAAATGCAGTCCGGCAGGCTGTAATCCTTGTCGGGCCGTCTTTCGTATAGTTCCAGCCCGGCGAGAAACGACTCGTGCGACTGGACAACCACCTCGATAGCGGGATCGGTGAGGATCTCACGGACAAGCCGACAGGCCAGGCGCCGGGTCCGCTCGGCCTGCGCGGAAACTGCCGTGAGGAACTCGCTCAGAACCTCCTCCGTGGTGACGAGGGACGCCCCCGAAATATCCACGGTCCTCGCCGTGCTGGCCCACGGATCACCCGGCAGGAAGATCGCGATCCAGTACAGCGTGTCCACAAAGACCTGCTTCACTTCTTCGGCGTTCCGTACACGTAGTGATCGATCTGGCTGGATAGATCTTTCGGAATGGCCTTCAGCTCGCTTTCGGGAATCATGCTCCCCAATCGCTGCGCAATTTTGGCAATGCGCGGCATGGAGCGCGACCGCCGGGCCGGACGAGCGCCGGACGTTGCGATGCTGTTCTTCTTGCCGCTGGAACTGGCCATGATGGTTACAGCATAACAGAGCCGAGGCTCGCAGGCCCCGCGGTGGTCCGCCCACCCCTCAGTGCGTCATCGCGTAAACCACATAATCCACCCCAATGCGAATCCCCAGCGCGGAGAACTGCTGCGGATATTCCGGATTGTCGGCGTGCTCCCAGGAATCGCCCAGGTCCATGTCGTTGCAGATGGCCACGATCACGCGGCCTTTGTCGTCGTAGATGGCGCGCCAGTGGGGTTCGTAGCCATCGTATTCGTAGGTGCGGTGGGAGCGCACGTACTGTTCGCCGGGCACCTGGTAGCGGTCGTCCAGATTGTAGACGGTGTGAAAAATGGGGTCGTCGTTGGGGATGTCCACTACCTGGCGGTCGGGAAATACGCGCGACAGGCTGGCCATGAAGACGGCCCATTCTTCGGTGCCGTGGAAGTCGTCGCACATGAAGAAGCCGCCGCGGTCCAGGAATTCGCGGAAGGCTTTCACCTGTGCGTCGGTCAGGTTCCAGTGGCCCACTTCGACGGCGTAGAGCCACGGCCAATCGTATTGGTCGCCCTCGTCCAGATTGATGGGCTGTTCCACCGAGCGCGCGTGGATGCGCGTGAGCCGCCGCACCGCGGCCGAAAAGTGCCGGTCCGACCGTGGGTAATCCATGGTCCAGTAGGCGCCGCGGCCGCCCTGCGTCCAGTCGTTGAAGCCGCCGCCGAAGCCGCCGAACCGTCCGAAGCCGCCCCGTCCGCGTCCGTGCACGCCGGGCATGGTGGGATACATTAGCCGGGCGTAAACCCACTCGGTCTTTTCCTGGTAGTCGGGCGGGATGGGGAAGTTGTTATATTCGAAGGCCGGGTACTCCCGCCACGTGTGCACGTGTTCCTGGAAGGCGTACGCCACACTCAGAAACGCCACGCCCGCCGCCGTCAACCCAGCAACTTTGCGCCAACCCATTTCCTGTGCCTGTGAGCTGAGGATAACTCACTTGGCGTCGCGCCAGTTGTCCCCCACCCCGATATCCACCAGCAGCGGAACCTTCAGCTCGCAGGCGCCTTCCATCTCGCGCTTCACCAATGCCGACACCGCGCCGGCTTCCTCCGGCGGGCATTCGAACACCAGCTCGTCATGCACCTGCAGCAGCATGGCGCTGCGGTACGCGCCCGCTTCCAGCAGGCTGTCGATGCGCACCATCGCCAGCTTGATGAGGTCCGCCGCCGTGCCCTGCAAGGGCGAGTTCACCGCCGTGCGCTCCGCGAAGCCGCGCGCGTTGGCGTTGCGGCTGTTGATATCGGGGATGGGCCGCTCGCGCCCGAACAGCGTGCGCGTGACACCCGATTGCCGCACCTCGGCGATGGTCCGGTCGATGAATTGCCGCACGCCGGCGTAGCGCGCGAAATAGTTTTTGATGTACTTTTCCGCCTCGGCACGCGGGATTCCCAACTGCGCCGCCAGGCCGAATCCGCTGATCCCGTAGACGATGCCGAAGTTCACCGCCTTGGCCTCGCGGCGCGCTTCCGGCGTCACCAGCATGGGCGGCACTCCCAGCACTTCCGACGCGGTGCGCCGGTGGATGTCTTCGCCGGCGCGAAATGCCTCGACCAGCAGTGGGTCGTCCGACAGGTGCGCCAGCAGGCGCAGCTCGATCTGCGAGTAGTCCGCCACCAGTAGCTTCCACCCTGTGCGCGGGATGAAGGCCGCGCGGATCTCGCGGCCCAGCGCCGTGCGGATGGGGATGTTCTGCAAGTTGGGATTGGACGACGAGAGCCGCCCGGTGGCCGCGCCCGCCTGGTTGAAGCTGGTGTGCAGCCGGCCGGTGCGCGCGTCGATGAGCGCCGGCAGCGCGTCCACGTAAGTGCCCTTCAGCTTGGTGAGCTGCCGGTATTCCAGCACCTGGCGCACAATCTCGTGATCCGCGGCCAGGTCTTCCAGGATGTCGGCAGCGGTGGAGCGCGTCTTGCCCTTGCCATATTTCACCGGCGCCGGCAGTTTCAGATCGTCGAACAGCACATCGCCCAATTGCTGCGGCGAGCTGATGTTGAAAGGCCGCCCGGCAAGGCGGTGTATGTCCGCCGTGAGGCGCGCGATCTCCGTTTCCATCAGGCCAGAGAGGCGCTTCAGTTCGTTGCGGTCGATCGGCACCCCGGTGCGTTCCATGCGCGCCAGCACGCGTGTCAGGGGCAGTTCGATGGTGGCATAGAGTTGCCGCAGCCCGCGCGCGTCGACGGCTGGTTCGAGCAGCCGGCAAATCTCCAGGGTGATATCGGCATGCTGCTCCGGCGCGGGGCCGAGCTTCAGGTCCAGACGCCGCCGCGCCTGCTCTTCCAGCGTGACACCTCCTGGGTCGGCATCCAGCAGGAAGGCGTACAACATGATGTCGTGCTCGAAACCGCGCGCCTCGATGCCCAGGCGAGCCAACTCCAGCAGCGCGGTCTTCACGTCGCAGGCGATTTTGGGCGCGCCCGCGTCTTCCAGCCACGGCTTCAGGTGCGCCAGGTTTTCCGCAGTCAGGGCGCGCGCCTCGCCCGGCGTGCGCGCCAAGCCAATGGTGTCCAGCGCGAATTCGCCCTCGGCCGATTTCGAGACTGCCACCGCGTAGGGCGCGCCCTGGGCCGCCTGCGCCATCCACTGTGCGAGGTCTTCGGCGCTCGCGAGCACGCGGTAATCGCGCACACGCGCGTCTTCGCCCGGCCCCAACTCCTTCAGCAGCGAGTGAAACTCCATCTCTTTGTAGATAGCCTTGAGGAGCGGCTCATCGGCCTCGCGCACGCGCAGCGCTTCCAGGTCGAAAGGCACCGGCACGTCCGTGGAAATGGTGGCCAGGCGCTTGCTCATGCGGATCAGTTCGGTGTGGTTCTGCAGGCTCTCGCGATAGGCTTTGCGCTCCACTTCGGCGGCGTGCTCCATGGCCGCTTCCACCGACCCGAAGCGCTCGATCAGATCTTTGGCGCCCTTTTCGCCGATCCCCGGCGCGCCCGGAATATTGTCGACGGCGTCGCCGCGCAGCGCCAGCAGGTCGGTCACCTGCTCGGGCCGCACGCCCATGAACGCGCGAACCTTCTCGGGGTCGTACCACTCGTCGTCCTTGGCGGGGTTCAGCATGGCGACGCGCTCGGTCACCAGTTGCATCATGTCCTTGTCGCTCGAGACGATCACCACCTGGCAGCCGGCCTGCTCGGCGCGGCGGGCCAGCGTGCCGATCACATCGTCGGCCTCGAAGCCGGGGTACTCCAGCACCGGAACCTGCATGGCTTCCAGAAGGCGGCGCACGTAGGGGATCTGTTCCAGCAAGGCGGGCGGCGTTTCGGCGCGATTGGCCTTGTACTCGGCGAATTCCAGGGAACGGTGGGTGGGCTCTTCGCTTTCGAAGATGGCGGCCATGTAGACCGGGGAATGCTGCTTGGCCAGCTTGCGCAGCATGTTGTTAAAGATGTAGACGGCTTCGGTTTCGAGCCCGGTGGAGGTGCGCATGGGCGGCGCGGCGCTGCGGGCGCGCGCGTGGTAGGCGCGGAAAATGAAGCCGAAGGTGTCGATGAGGAACAGTCGCGGAGGGGCCACGTGGCCATGATACTACCGCCAGGCCTTCCCCAACCTCGGAACGGGGGCCGCCAGGTGCCGCCACGGCGGGCCCGGCGGCGGTCGGCGGGAATCCACCCCCTGCCGCGCCGCGGCGCGAATGTTGTCGAGGTTGGCGACATGGGATTCGCCGCCACGTGACAAAAGGCGGAGGCGCCGACTTACTGCTCCAGGGTTGGCATCGCGAGCGAGCCAGGCCATAGCCAGAACCAGACCGGCGCTGAAACACTGCGGGCCAGGCCTGCACGGTGCATTGGCGATCACGGCATTTGCCCCGGACGACAGGACCTCGGATAATGGAACCAGGAGGTCAGGATGCAGGTAACGTTTGAACTGCCGGAAGACATCGCGAGCCAGTTCGCCGGCGACCCCTCCGGGCTGTCGCGGGCAGCCACGGAAGCGCTCGCTATCGAAGGCGTCCGCACCGGCAAATTGTCGGCTGGCCAGGCGCGCCGCATGCTCGGCTTCCAGACTCGCATGCAGGTGGATGCGTTTCTAAAGGCCCGCGGCGTCTGGTTTTCGATGACGCCTCAAGATGTGGAGCATGACGTCGAGCTGAGCCAGACCTACCGCGAACACGAACAATGGCCGTCATCGCAGACACCTCTCCGCTGAACCATCTCATTCTGATCGGAATGGACGAAGTGCTTGCGCGGCTGTACCGGCAAGTGCTGATCCCTGAACAGGTGCTGCAGGAGTTTCAGCATCCCGAATTCTCGAAAATTGTTGCCGAATGGGCGGCGCAGCTACCCGCATGGATTGAGGTCATTCCTGCAAGCGCTTTCGTGGTCGAATCCGAACTGGCCGACCTCGACCCTGGAGAGCGATCGGCGATCGCGCTGGCGATGAGCCATCCGCTCCCGTCGTTGCTGGTAATGGACGACTTGAAGGGTCGTCGCGAAGCCCAACGGCGGGATATTCCGGCCATCGGGACACTGGGTGTCTTGCGGGATGCAGCGGCTCAAGGGCTGTGAACCTTCGAGATGCCTTCATGCGGTTGCGGCTGACCAGCTTCCGCGCTCCGGACGATCTGATGAACGCATTACTGATAGCCGATGCAAAACGTGGTTCACGCCAAGATTAGGCGTCCGCCAAATCTGCGTTGAGGCCCGGCCTTCCACCCCGACGCTACGATAGCGGGGTTCGGCGCTGGCTTTCCCGCGCAACCCGATGAAGCCGCGAAACCGGCGCTCCCGCGCCCGCGGTCCCAGGGTCACGGGAATCGGAAACTGCAACCGGCTATGGAAATCTTCCCCCACATGGCGTCCACAAGCTGCCCGTCCACATACTCCCTATCCGGATGGTACGTGGTCTGCAAATACTGTTCAACCGGGACGGCGGTGGATGTCGCCATGACTTCAGCGTATCCGCCGGGCAGGCGCTGCCGCCTGCCCGAACGGTCGTTGCAGTTCTGTATCCTCCTAGAATTGGAACCGGGCCACGATCTGGCCGTTGCGCGAAGTGGGGATGATGCCGCCGGTCTGCACGTTGGCGGCGGCCGCGACATTGTAATACCCGAAGCCGCCGGTGGTGAGGCCGTTGGCGCCCACGGTTGCCGTGGTGGCCGGGTTGTTGCCGCTCAAGGCCGGATAGACCAGCCGGTTGAACACATTGAAGAACTCGACGCGCACCTGTAACATCATCCGCTCGCGGACGCGGAACAGGCGGCCGAGGCTCATCTCTTCGTCGGGCGCCCGGCGGTTGCGGTAGTCCTTGTAGAAGGCTGGGCCAGCTCCCCACACTCCGTCAGCCGGGTCGGACCAGGCCTTCGGGTTCAGGACGAAAGTGGCGCCGGGGTCGAAGCATCTGCAGTTGAGATTGGGAACCAGTAGCAGCGGTTGGCCGGGCACGCGGTTCATGCGGGTGCTCTGTTCCAGCAGGCCGCTGAGGCTGTTGTTCGAGGGGGGAACGGCGATAGGTGTGCCGCTGGCATAGCGGAACACGCCGCCAAAGGTCCAGCCGCCCACCACGTTGCGGATCAGCCTGTTCGAACCGAATTTCGGAATCTCGTAGCTGTATGCCGTGACGAACATGAAGGGCTGGGAAGCGGCGCCGATGTTCTTCTGGTTCGGCCGGTTGAAGATGTCGTTGGGGGCCGATAGTGTGTCCTCCTGCCCCTGGAAGGTGAACGAAGAGGTCAGGGTCAGGCCGTGGGATGTGCGCTTGGTGATCTTGGCCTGGAGCGAGTCATACCATTCGTCGCCCAGCGGGGCGTAGGATGGACCGAGGCCGCCGAACTGCGGGAAGGGGCGAAGAGCCTGTTCCAGCGTCTGGCCAACCGGGAAGGCGGCGTAGGGCAGCTTGAAGCCACGCGCCACAACCGCGGCGCTGGTGATGGTGCTACGCAGCAGAGCACGGTCCGTGGCGCTGGTGATGTCTATACCGTCCTTCGCCAGCATCGCCGGCGTGATGTCGTTATAGGCGGTCAAACCGCTGTCGTTCAGCCATCCGCCACGGCTGCCGACGTAAGCGGCTTCCACCAGGAGGTTCGGGAATACTTCGCGCTGCAGCGAGATGTTCCATTGCATGATGCGGCCGGGACGCCCGCTGTTCGGGTCGATCAAATTCGGAGGATTGTTTACCTGGCCCGCCTGCGGACGAATCCCGGGATCCAAGGACGCGCCCAGGAGTTGGGACTGGGTGTACACCATGCCTTGGTCTAACTGTAGGGCAGAGGTCCAGGCTTGGGTGGGGGCATAGCTGAGGGAATTCCAGGCCGTGCCGAGCGCGCTCGATCCGCCGAGATAGCCGAACGAGTAAAGGGGCGTATAAGTAAGACCCCATCCGCCGCGCAGCACCGTCTTAGGAGTGACCTGAAAGGCGGCGCCGAGGCGGGGCCCGATGGCAAAGGGATAGGTAGGGACGAAATTGCAATTGCAGCGGCCCGCTCCGTAGCCCGTGTAGATGGTGCCGCCCAACAGCCCGCCGGCGGACGGATTGGGTGTGGTCGGGGAGAATTCCGACCAGCGGTCGTGAATTTCGTTCGTCGGCAACGTAAGGTCCCAACGAATGCCGTAGTCCAGAGTCAGTCTACGGGTGACCTTCCAGGTGTCCTGGATGAAAGCCGAATACGACGGCCTGCGGTATTGGGGATCGTAAGGAGGGGCAATAGTGGCACTGTTCACCTCGCCGAGCAGGAAGCTGGCGTAGGCGTACCCCACGCTGCCGCCGCTCACCGGATTGACCGTGACGGACGGCAATTCGGTCTGCGCGGCGCTGAAACCGTAGCTGCCGATAGCCTGTTGATACTGGCGGTTAGTCCAATCGTCTCTGCGCCAGTCGATGCCGGTCTTGTAGCTGTGATTTCCGTGCACCCAGGAGAGGCTGGCGACCGCGGTCGGCTTATCTTCGAAATACAGGTTGCCGTTGGAGGGTCCCATGCTGAGGGCCATGCCGCCCTCGTTGCCGCTGATCGTGCCGAGCGCCGGGAAGCCCAAACCGCCAGCGAGGTCGGAACCAATCAGTCCAAGCTGGGTTTGAGAGGGGAAGTTCTTCACGCCATCGAGCATGACGTCGGGGTTGCGATAGCGGATGAAGCCGATGCCGGCGTGCAGCACCAGTGTCGGGGTAATGGTGTAGTCGTAGTTGGTGCGGTAGGTGTCGTTGCGCTCGTAGAGAATACGCAGGTGAGTGAGAGGAATGGGCAGGCCGTCGGGGTTGACGTACTGGTTGGTGCTGAAGCGGCTGAAGTAGAACGACAGCTTCATTTTGTCGTTGAGGCTGTGGTCGATCTTGATGCCCGGATCGTCCATCGTCTTGTTGTTCGGATAAACCTGCTGCCAGTTATTCAGCAAGAGACTGTTTTGCGGTGTGGGAATGAGCTTCTGGATGGCCAGAGCGGTGGGATCCATCCGGGAGGTCGGGATGATGTTGCCGGGGAAGGGATTGCGCAGGACGGAGCCGGCGGCCGCACCCGTGGTCGCGGTATAGGTGGTGGCGGGATCGTAGACTGTGTTCTCCATGATCGGGTTGCCGAGCGGATCCACCGCGGGCTTGCCGCCGCTGGTGAGCTGCTTCCCGGTGAGCACGCCGGAGAAGTCGCCGTTGCGCATGGCAGTTGTGGGAACCGTGGTGTAAGTGCCGCCAGCGGTCGCCTTGCTGTAATAGAGCTCCAGATTGGCGAAGAAGAAGGTGCGGTTCTTGCCGTTATAGACGTGGGGAATGCGCACGGGGCCGCCGAGGCTGAAGCCGTAATCGCTCTTCGTGTCGTACGGTGTGACTTTCTGGTTATTGCCATTGTTCGACCAGGGTTGGCCGGCGTTCAGAATGGCGTTGGAATAGTTCTCGTAGGCGCTGCCGTGATACTCGTTGGTTCCGCTCTTGATGGCGAAGTTGAAAATACCGGCGCCCACCTGGCCGTACTCCGCGGAGAAGTTGCTGGACTGGAGGGTGAACTCCTGCACTGCCTCTACGGACGGCTGCAGTTCGTCGATGCGATCGTTGCTGTTGACGTTGGTAGAGTCCTGACCATCCACGCGCATCGTTACGTTATTGCTGATGCCGTTGACGATCATATTATTCTGTCCGCTCTGCAGCGCGCCAGGCGTCAAATTCATGAAGGCGAACGGGCTGCGCAGATAGCCGCCGGCGATGACGCTGAAGTTGATAGGCAGGCTGTTGATGGTATCGGTGCTGATGGTCTGGCTTTGCTCCGCGTTTTCCGTGCGAAGCAGCGCGGCGCCGCCGGTGACGGTGATGGACTCGTTGGCGGAGCCGACCTTGAGAACGACATCGACGCGAATGGTCATGGCGACATCGACTCGCAAGCCTTCCCGCACCGACTTGCTGAATCCGGGCGCCGTTACGGTTACTTCATAGGCGCCGGGCGGCAGATCGCCCAGCGTGTAGTTGCCGGTTGCGGTGGTGATGGAGTCGTACTGAGCTCCGGTTTCGGTGTTCCTGACGTTGACGACGGCGGCGGGCACGATGGCGCCGCCCGGATCGGAAACGGTTCCGGTGATGGTCCCGCGGTCGCCCTGGGCGAACGCAGCCAGCGTAAGGCACACCAGTAGACACGACTGCACGAAGAAACGCATTGAGTCACCCCTCCTGAAGCAAACTTTTCGGCCTCGCCAAATTCCAAGGCCACCTGCATCGGGGTCAAGATTTATCACACCGGGATCGCGAAGTCAAGCGCTTACCGAAACACCACGCCCCACTACGGAACTGAAGCCAAGAAAATGAAACGCGGGTAGCGGAACGTCCGCCCTGCGGCGAAAGCCTGCGCAAAGCCCATTTCGGAGTCGATCTCAGGCTGCCGTTCCGCACAGCGAAACGCGCTGCCGCGGGTTTCAGAAAAACAAGAAAACGCGGCCGGAAGACCACGCGATCTTTTGGGCGCGTCGAGTCTCGCGGCGCCGGCGCCGGGCGCCCGGTGCGGACACCGGACATGCCCTCGGAGTCCGCCTTGCCGGTTGCTTCGATCGAAACCGGCGCCCGCGCTGCGCAGCGGGGCGCCGTCCGGACTGCCTTCCGCTTAGCGAAACGTCAAAGGAACGCGAACAGATTGAGGGAAGTTGATGCTAAAAATTGACAATCTCTGTTATCGCAGGTAGAGTGGCGGGTAGGAGCATACCGCCCATGAACGTCTCGCTTACCCCAGAGCTCGAAGAGTTCGTCAGCGCCAAGGTCGAGTCCGGACGCTACAATTCGGCCAGTGAGGTCGTCCGCGAGGCTCTTCGGCTTCTGGAAGAGCATGACCAGGCCCGCGCCGCTCAGATAGCCGAGTTCAACCAGGAGCTGGGCCGCCGTCTTGCTTCTCTCGACCGCGGCGAGACCGTAAACCCGGCCGAGGCCCGCGCCCGGCTGCAGCGCAGGTCCGCGCAGCGCAGGAAGCCGCGGGCGTGAGCCAATAGGTTCTCGGCGCTGATGCCGTCCTCGATCTCGAGGACATCTGGGATTACATCGCCACCGACAGCGTATGCCGCCGACCGCTGGATCGCCAAGCTGTTCGATGCGTTCGAGAGGATTGGGCGTATGCCCGGGATCGGTCACCGGCGCGAGGATCTCACGGCATATCCGGTTCTGTTTTGGACGGTCGGAGCATATCTGATCATCTACCGTGCCGACGAGCGGCGGTCCA
>Ga0265316_10000650_pt1 | contig 38648 bp, 26 predicted proteins | sample 4522metaG_FD_202092 | JGI IMG/M metagenome (GOLD analysis project Ga0265316, IMG submission 202092) | Rhizosphere microbial communities from Carex aquatilis grown in University of Washington, Seatle, WA, United States - 4-5-22 metaG | ecosystem: Host-associated > Plants > Roots > Rhizosphere >... | reverse complement strand
GCGCTTCTGGTGGACGTCCAGAAAGAGATTGCCGACTTTGTCCGCGCCGAGATGAAACGACACTACGCCGGAGGGTAGCGTGACGCCAGTGCGGTTAGCTCCGGTGGGATGGCCGAAGCTGATGTCACTGTCGGAGTTCGAAACGCTTCCACGATGGGGAGCCATCCTCAAAGCCATTGATTCCATTGAAGGCGACCTGCGGCGACTCCGCTAAGTCCTTTACAATCAGTTTCGAGTCCTTCCTGCCGTGGTCTTTCACGCGGCCCGCTTCGCCGTCACTCGGCCTGCAAGCCGTCCTTGGCGAGACATTTTCGTGGGGGGCGCACTCGTAGTATGATAGAGGTGGCCCCGTATGAGCAGACTGAATAAGCTTTGCGCTTATTTGGGAAGCCGTTCGAAGCTTGAGTTGGTTGCTTGCGACCAACAAAAGCGCGTTCGTCCCGGTTAGATTCTGGACTCGCCCTGCAGGACGCCTCCAGAATGGCCGTGCCGATCCGTAGGTATGGAGGACTGATGGTGTGAATGATAATATTCGCAAAGCATCGTCCGCGGTCAAAAGCAAGCCGAAATGCGCCGCCGGTGAGCCAAAGGCTTCCGGCGGCTTTTAATTTTAACTTATGTAGTCGTTAGGGCAGATGTTGACGTGGTTTGCTCCGGGGCGCGTCCCTGCTCGATGGCAGTTCGGATAGCGGGCCTCCAGGTGCGTCACCTCGCAGTCATAGTGAAGGTTGTGAGGATAGCTGCCACCAAACCGACAACGCGCCGCCAGCAGGCAGGACGGGTGGTGCCCCTGGTCGCGGGTGTGGCGGAAATAACCATGGCGCGCTCGTCCAGGGCTCTTGAAAAACAATCGGCCGTCCGAATAGCAGCTCTGCTGTCCTCCTGGCGGTTTAACGCGCGGATGGTGATTCGCAATCTTGTTCTTTTCTGTCTGCATCATGCCGGCGATGTCATCGACCAAGCCCAGGTTGTCGTATAGTCGCTCGACCATTTCCCCGTAGCGGGGGGAATTGAAATTCCGGTATGGCAGCAGGAAGGGCGTGACGTTTGCGATGTTCGTGAATTCGCTGACCTGGCTCGCCCGGCTGCGCAGGTCTTTCGCCTGAGGTCGCTGTAAGCTATCGCATCTGCGGCGCGCCCCAGAAGGTTTATTCGAGCCAATCGGCGCCAGGGCTCCAGAAGTGCACTCGCCGACCGAACTGCGTATGGCGGTGGAGCGAGCGAAATAGATGCCTTCATGGCGTATGTTCAGTGAGCTACGGGCCTTCCCAACTTGATACTTGCTGGCTGGCAGCCGATACCAGAGTAGACGGAATCGACCCAGTCGGCAGGGCGGGCCAGCGCATCGCGATTCGTTGCCGAACGTAGGCAGCGGGCGGCTCGGTTGACGGATAAGCAGGTGGGCAATGTGGACGTTCCTCTGAGAAGCACCGAGGTACGAGGGGGCGACGGCGCATGGCAGTATCACCGGCTGGGAGGTTCGGGGAGGATCGCCATCGACCTGTACGTGGTGCAGAATGTGGCGATCGCGCGGGGGCGCTAACAGTCGCTCCGGCGCCAATACAGTCGGGATTCGCCCCGGCTGCGTCTATTCGTGCCGCAGCGCCTGGCTGGGATCCACTGCCGCAGCGCGCAGCGCGGGGATGTAACTCGCCGCCAACGCCACCAGCCCGATGGCTAGCGCCACGCCGGCGAAGGTCAGCGGGTCGGCCGCTTTCACGCCGTAAAGGAGGCTCGCGATGAGCCGCGTCAGCCCGAAGGCGGCGGCCAGCCCCGCGGCTACTCCGATGGCCGCCAGCTTCGCGCCCTGCCATACGATCATGCGCAGCACGTCGCCGCGCGCGGCCCCGAGCGCCACCCGAATGCCGATCTCCTGGGTGCGCTGCTCCACTCCGTAGGAGATCAGCCCGTAGATGCCGATGGCCGCGAGCAGCAGCGCAATCGCGGCGAACAGCGTCAGCAGCAGGGTATTGAAGTTCTGCCGCGCCAGCGATTGGGAAACCACCTCGTCCACAGTGCGCTGGTGTCCCACCGGGAGGGTGGCATCCACGGCGCGCATCTCCCGCTCCATGATGGTGCGGAGCGCCAGCGGATTGCCGGCCGTGCGCACGACCCACACCAGCGGAATGATGCCGCCGGCAAGTTCCGTGAGTCCATCGGGCACCTGGGATTGCGGCACGTACATGACGCACTCTCCGTGGTGGGCGAGTCCGGTTTCGGTCACGTTGCCAACGATGCCCACGACTTCCCGCGGCCCTTCCTCAAACTGCGGGCCGAGACCCCTGCCAATCACCATGACCTTGCCCAGGGCCTCTTCCTTGGGCCAGTACTTTTTCGCCATGGCATCGTTGATTACCACCACCAGCGGTGAACTGCCCGTATCGCGCTCGGTGAAACCCCGGCCGCGCAGCAACGGCATCTGCAGCGTGCGGAAATAGCCGGGCGACACCTCGCGCCACTGCTCGTCGCCGGTGTAGTCGCGCTTGCCGGATGTGCGGCCTTCGATGCTGAACGGAAGGTCGGTATTCATCCCGCTCATCGGGAGGACCAAGGTGGATCCGGCGGACTGCACGCCGGGCACGGCCTGCAAACGCTCGGTACCGCGGCGCACGAGCTCGGCCACCTGGGCCGTCTTCGAATAGTCGCCGCCGGTGAGCGAGGTTTCAAACGCCAGAAGCTGGTGGGTATTGAAGCCGGGATCGACCGAGCGCAATCCCGCAAAGCTGCGCAGCAGCAGCGCGGCGCCCGCCAGCAGCACCAGGGCCAGCGCCGTTTCGGAGATCACCAGAAGCGAACGCGCGCGGTTGTGAGAATGGCCCGTGCCCGCCCTTCCGCCGCCTTCTTTGAGCGCCGCCGCCAGGTCGGGCTTCGAAGCCCGCAGTGCCGGGAAGAGCCCGAACAGGATCACGGTGAGGACGGCCACCGCTACGGTGAAGGCGGCCACCCGCAGGTCGAGCACCGGAATGGCGGCGTGCAGACTGTTGCCGTCGGTCAGCCGCGGAATGTTGCCGGGCGCCACCACCAGCAGCACCCGTACGCCCCAGGCGCCCAGCGCGAAACCGAGCCCGGTGCCCGCGGCGGCGAGGATCGCGCTCTCTGTCAGGAGTTGCCTCACCACATGCCACCGGCCGGCGCCGATGGCGGCGCGCACTGCCATCTCCTTCTGCCGGGCGGCGGCGCGTGCCAGCAACAGGTTGGCCACGTTGGCGCAGGCGATCAACAACACCAGCCCTACCGCGCCCAGCAGGATCAATAGTGCCGGGCGGACGTCTTCGACCATGACGTCGCCCATCGGGATCACGGCCACGCTCTCGCCATCCTGCATCCACTTGGGATTGGCCTTGCGAAACTGCTCACCGATCACCCTCATCGCCGCGCGCGCCCGGCTGAGGTCCACGCCCGGCTTGAGACGCGCGGCCACGAGCAGGTAGTTGCCGTGGTTGGTGCTGTTGGGGTCGGCCTGCAACGGTAGCCAGGCATCGGCGGGCGGATCGGATTCGAAGCCCTTCTCGATGACGCCGGCCACGGTGACAGGCCGTTTGTTCAGCAGGATGGTTCGTCCCACAATGCGCGGGTCGGCGCCGAAGCGGCTCTGCCAGATGCGGTAGCTGAGAATCGCGGTGTTGGGCCCGCCGGGGAGGTCCTCTATGCGGTCGAAAACCCGGCCGAGCACAGGCGCTCCGCCAAAGACCCGGAAGAACTCCCGGGAGACATGCTGGGTCTTGAGTTGGATGGGCGGATCTCCGCTGCCGAGGGTCTGGTTGAGCCCCCCCTGGTCGTACAGCGCCGTTCCGGTGAACACGTCGGCATTGCGCCACGCCATGTACTTGGGGATGGAAACCGAGCCGTTGTGGCCGCCGTTGGGATAGGATTCGTCCAGGCTCACCAGCCGGTCCGGCTCCGGAAACGGCAGCGGCTGCAGGATCACTCCGTTGACTACCGAGAAAATGGCAGTGTTGGCTCCGATGCCCAGCGCGAGTGCGGTAACGGCAACCGCGGTGAACCCCGGATTGCGGCGCATGGAACGGATGGCATAACGGAGGTCGGACGCAAATGTCGCCATAACACTCTCTACGCCGGGCGGAGCGGGAAGTTCGCAGAAATGTCAATCGCCGATCACGGTCACGACCACGGTGCGCCGGCGTGGGCGTACGTCGCATTCCAGATGGAAGATCTGCTGCCATGTGCCGAGCAGCAGGTTGCCATCGGCGATGGGCGCCGTCAGCGATGGCCCTAAGATGGTTGCCTGCAGATGGGAGTGGCCATTGCCATCGTGCCAGGCTTGTTCGTGGCCGTAATCGCGGCTGGGAGGGACGAGCTTGTCTAAGACCGCCGGCACGTCATGCGCCAGCCCCGGTTCGAATTCGATGGTTCCCAGTGCAGCCGTACTCCCCACGTTGAAGACGTTGACAATGCCGGTTTGGATCCCGGACGCGGTGACGACCGCGGCAACCTGCTCAGTCAGGTCGTGCATGTCACCGTGGCCTTTTGTGGTAATCGGAATCTGTTGTCGATGGGTCATCAGTTGGCCTCCTTTTCTGGAATTGGAACAGATGCGCCGGGCAGTGGCAATCCGAACTGCCGAATCCAGCCAACGGCATGGCCGCGCCGGGGACGGCTCCTAAGCGCTGGGCCCATTCATGCTCGCAACGCGCCCCGCAAACATACCAGACAGCAACCAGGCGTGTACGCCTGCGCAAATAGTCGACATGCCAGTGAGGCCGCCGGGCGACCCGCAGGTGATGGCCGATCCTGGCGCGCAAGCCACCCGGGCCGAACGCGGAGCCGACGTAGACATACCAGCCGGGCCGAAGTTGAAGAACTCCCAGGCGGCCGATGCGGACCGAGCGGCGAGAGCCGCACCGGAGGGCCAAGGCATAGGTTCCGGGGGCGGCGGGGATCACCAGACCATTGTCGCCGGAATGCCGCCCGGACGGATAACTAACCAGAACGTGCCGCTGGCCGGGGTCGCCGCTCAGCCCGCGGCCGGCGATGCCGAAATCGTCAACTGGTACTGCGTCCGTTTGGGGGAAGGCGCGCGCGCGCAGCCCGGCTGCCCTTGCGAGATGGATGCAGCCGCGCCGGGGCCGCGGCCAGGAGTCCGTCAGGCACCCGTGTCGAACTGAACTGCCCAATAAAGCTCTGAAATTCTGAAATGGCGGGATAATCCGGACGGCGTGGCCGTCACCTTTTCTCCGAACACACCGGGGCCCCCGCTCGCCGGCCTGGCCACCGTGGAAGAAGGCAGCTTCGTGAACGGCCGTTGGGTTGCCGTACGCCGGCTTGCGGGAGACGACACGGCGCAAGGGCAGCATCTGAACCTGCGGAACATGGGCATCCAACGCTTGACGCTATACCGCTACCGCTGAGCGCGGTTAGCGGCCGGGTGCTTTACCGTCTTGGGGATTACTGGCCGAAACCGCTCCCTGACGGTCGCGGAACGCTGGTTGCAGCGGAACGGCCCGCGACCGGCCGCGCCGCCGAACGAATCGCCGCGCTACTGCGCCACGGTAACGGTCTTGTCGAGCCGGGAATCCGCCGAAGAGCTTCCTACCGTCAACTTGACCTGATCGGCTTCCACTACCCAGCCGTTCTTTGCCTCGTCCCAATAGGCCAGCGCTTGCGCCTTGAGCGGAAATTGCACCGTGCGGGTTTCTTTGGGCTTCAAGGTTACGCGCTCAAATCCCCTGAGTTCTTTCCCGGGGCGGTCCACCTTGGAGTTGACGTGCGCAGCGTAAAGCTGGACCACTTCGTCGCCCGCGCGTTTTCCGGTGTTGGTGATATCGACACTCACCATGATCTGGCCGCCGGCCTTCAGTTGCGCGGCGCTGGTCTTCAGGTTGGAATACTTGAACGTGGTGTAACTCAAGCCGTAGCCGAACGGGTACAGCGGCTCGCCCTTGAAGTACATGTAGGTTCTGCCGTGGCGAATGTCGTAGTCCATCATCGGCGGCACCTGGTCGAGCGATTTCGGCCACGTTGCGACCAGGCGTCCGGCGGGATTGATGTCGCCGAACAGGGCATCCGCAATCGCCGTCCCCTCTTCCTGCGCGTTGTGCGTGATATGGAGGATGGCGGGGATGTTTTCCTGGCTCCAATTGATGGCGATGGGGAAACTGGCCAGCAGCACCACTACCGTCTTGGGGTTGACCGCGAAGATCTGCTTGACGAACTCTTCCTGTTGCAGATCGATGGCCTTGCGGTCGATGGCCTCTTTGCCATCGCTCGGAGTCGGACACTTCGCCCATCCGGCGTCGCAGGTGGGATGGTTGCCCACGAAGACCACCGCAACGTCGGATTCGCGCGCGGCTTTGAGCGACCCTTCGACATCGTCTTTGGGGGCGAAATTGACCTTGATGGCGCTGCCGACTTTGTCCCTGATTCCCTGGACGGGTGTGATGACGTATCCCGGCGTTCCGCTATACCAGTCCAGAGCCACCACGTCGGCCAGCGGACCAACCACCGCGATGGATTTCAGCGACGCTTTATCGAGCGGCAGCAGCCCCTTGTCGTTCTTCAGCAGCACCACGGATTCCTGCGCCACGCGCTTGGCGATCTGTTTGTGATCGGCGAGCTTCCACACTTCCTCGTCGCCCTTGATGCTGGCGTACTTGACGCGCTCGGGAGGGTCGAGCAGTCCCAATTTGATCATCACGCGGAATTCGCCCTTGATGACGTCTTCGATGTCCTTCTCGGTCAGCAAACCCCTCTGAATGGCCTCTTTCGCCGCCGGAGTGTAGACGCTGGCGCTCTCCAGAAACTGGTTGATGCCGGCCTTGACCGCGCCCGCCGTGCCCTCCGCCAGGTCTTTGTAATAGTTGTGCAGCCGGGGGTTCACCATGTTGCGCAAAGATCCCGCGTCGGTGCAGATGATGCCATCGAGCCCCCACTCGTTCATGGTGATGTTGCGGAGGATCGGGTTCACAGTCATCGGAATGTGGTTCATGGCGTTGTAAGCCGCCATATAGGCGCGCGATCCGCCATCGATGACTCCCATGCGGAAGGGGACGGAGTAGTATTCGCGCAGCAGGCGCGCGTCGAAATCCGAAGAGGAGCCGCCGCGCCCGTCCTCATTGCTGTTGGCGAGGAAGTGTTTCATGAGGGCGCCGGTCAGCCAGTACTTCGGGTCGTCGCCCTGCAAGCCCTTCACCATGGCGGTGACCATGGTGCCGTTGAAGTAGGGGTCTTCGCCGAAGGTTTCCTCGGTCCTTCCCCAGCGCGGGTCGCGGGCCAGGTCGGCGTTGGGAGCGCGCATCATCAGGCCGCCGCGGTGGGTTTTCTCGCTCTGGTTGATATAGCGGGCCTCATAGCCCTCGACGCCGCCGGCCAGCCGGATGAGCGCGGAATCCCAGGTTTCGCCCATACCGATTTCCTGCGCGAACTGGGTTGTGGGGATGGGCGTGGGCCGGCCCCATCCGCCGGGTCCGCCCAGCGCCAGGCCGTGCAAACCTTCCGAGTGGTTAGTGCCGCGAATACCCAGGCGGGGGACATTGGGGTTGGTCCCCAGGCAGGCGATCTTCTCGTCCAGGGTCATCAACGAGACGATGTTGGCCACCCGCTGCCCGGCAGGGAGGTCGGGATTCTGGAAGGGATATTGATACTGTGCGGACGCGGTGGGCACGGTCAACGCCAGGAACCACACGGTCGCCATCAACGGAGCTGCAGACTTCATGATGACCGCATGGTAACTCGCGGCGCGGAGAAAAGAGAGCTTTCTCCGGTTACGGTAACGTTGCCGCCAGCCTCGATTTCCACGCTTGTCCCGCTGAGCGCCCGATTTCGTCAGAAAGCCTCCTGAATGGCTGTACCAGAATGGCCGTACCAGGCCGGCGAGCCAGATGTGGTGCCGGAATGACAGCGGCGGTCAATTCGATGTGCCGGACGGAGGAGGCAAACACTCCTCGCATGGCTGGCCATTGCGCCTGCCGGGGGCTATAATCCTACCCATGCGAAGCCGTTATGTGATCCCGGTAGCCGTAGCGCTCGGCTGGTCCGCCTTCTGTGGACCGGCATTTTCCCAAGGCAAGGGCGAAAGCCAGGGGGCGGTGTCGATCTCGTTCGTGGCAACCGGTCCGGGCGCGGAGGCACTCTCCGCCGGCGATGTCAAACTCTCCGCCGATGGCAAGGACCAAAGTATCGTCAGCCTCAAGAAAGTGGCGCCATTCGGCAGTTCCGCCAAACTGCCTCCCCACACCTTCTCGAATCGCAGCGAGGGCGCCGGCGGAGCCCCCAACGTGGTGGTGATTTTCCTGGACGGCGTGAACACTCAGTGGAAGGACGACGCCGGCGCCCGCGAGGCGACCCGGGCGGCATTAGAGCGGATTAAGCCCGAGGAGCGGGCCGCTATCTTTGTCTTCGGCAAGACTCTCAAGATGCTGAGCGATTTCACCGACGATGGCGCCGCGCGCGCAGCTAAGCTCAAGGATTTCCTGTCCAGCGAGCCGGCCGGACCAGGCTATAAGGACCTGGTGCTCCCCATTCCGCAGAGTGGCACCAGCCGCGCCGGAATGTACGAAGAGCAGGAGAAGATGAGGACGACATTCGCCACGTTGGAGGGTCTGGCCGCCAACCTCAAGGGCCTTTCCGGCCGGAAGAATCTCCTGTGGGTCTCGGCCGATTTCCCCCTCCTGATGGTGCAATTCGATTTGACGGGGTCGGGCAGGCAATCCGAAGGCGATGTTCAGCGCACGGCGATGGATTCGTATTATAAAGCCGCCCAGAATCTGCTGGGCTCTTTCCAGGCGGCGGGCGTGGCGGTCTACCCCGTCGACGCACGTACCGTCTCGCTCAATCCCAGCGAAACGAAAAGCCGCATCACGTTCGTGAACCCTCCGGCGACCGACATTACGGCGTCCAGGCAAGCGGCCCCCGCCAAGGGGACGCTCACCGACGACCAGGCTACGCAAGCAGCCCTCGCCGACCGGGTGCCCATCAACGACCTTATGAAGCAGGTTGCGACGAGCACCGGCGGGGCCGTGTTCTCCAACTCCAAAGATCTGGGTGAGGCGCTGCGCGGCGCCCTGGATGACACCGGGAATGCCTACGTGGCCACTTTCACGCCTGCCAAGCTGTCCGAAACCGGGGCCATCCACAAAATCAAGTTGCAGGGCAAGCAAAAAGGCACCCAGTTCCGCGTGGCGCCTGGCTATTTCGCACCGGCGGCCGCCGACATGCAACCGCCGCAGCGGTTGGCAGCGGCGCTCTCGTCGCCTCTCAACCTTTCTGAAATCGGCCTTTTGGCCCGCCTGGAAACCGACCCCGCGGACCCCGCGGGTTTGAATCTCACGCTCCAGGTGGATCCCCACGATCTGGAATTGGCTCAGCAAGGGGACAACTGGGTCGGCCAGATTGGCATCGGAAGCTTTCAGGGGAGCCCGAGCGGCGAACAGTTCGGCAAACAGATGCAAGCCGTCCCGGTGACCGTGAGCAAGAGCGCCTACCAAAAAGCATTGGCCGATGGCGGCGGCATCCGCTTCGATGTCCAGTACAAGCGGGCTTCGACCGCTACTTTTCTTCGCATTGCAGTGGTTGATATGAAGATACCAAAATCCGGATCGGTCCTCGCAGCGCTTCCATAAATGGAATACCAGTCAAGCCTGCATCGTAACGGTGAACGCACCGGCCTAGCGTAACGGTTAACGGCGTTAAATAAGTGATCCAGGACGCATTTCTCTTGAATCCACAGGGGATTGGTGGTATCTTTCGGGCTAGCTCCGCACGACTAGCTTTGGAGACCTGTGTCTTATACGACCATGGTGGCTAGGCCAATCGTTTACCGGCGTCGAACTGGCGTTAGTGAGGATTGCAGCTCGCAAGGGGGTTCAGGGGAGCGCATTTTGGCTCCCAGTGTCATGGGGTAGTGAGCGGCAGCCAGGAGGGCTACCGCTTCAGGTTTGGGAATTTTGAGAGGTGAAATGAGAAGAATATTACAAACGTTATCGGCGGCCACGCTGTGTCTCTGGCTGTCTTCAGGCTTGTTGCACGCGCAAGTCACCTCGGGTTCCGTCTCCGGAACCGTGGTGGACGCGCAGGGGGCGCTGGTGCCCGGCGCGAAAGTCACCCTCACCGACCAGGTGCAGGCGACCACCCGCACCCAGAATGCCAGCTCCGACGGCAATTTTTTCTTCACGCCGGTGCTGCCTTCCACCTACAAGGTGACAATCGAAGCTCCCGGTTTCAAGAAGTTCGAGCAAAGCGATATCAAGGTAGGTCTCGGCGATCGCGTCGAGGTGGCGGGGATCAAACTGGACGTTGGCGCGGTTACCGAAAGCGTGGTAGTGGAAGCCAACGCCATCTCCCTGGACACGGAGACCGCGCAGCACAAATCGTCCGTCATCGGTCAGTCGGTCGTCGACATGCCTATTATCGACCGCAACTTCATGAGCTTGCTTCAGGTGGTTCCCGGAGCTGTGGGCGTCAGCGCCTATGGCGGCAATTTCAACGGCAACCGCAACGACAACATGAGCGTGAAGCTGGACGGCATCAGCAACATGGATAGCGGCGTCAACATGTGCTGCTCCACCTGGGTGAACATGGACACCATCGAAGAGATCAACGTGGTGACCAACAGCGCCGCGGCAGCGGTGGGCCATTCCGGCGGCGCCGCCGTTACGGTGACCACCAAGGGCGGCACCAAGGAGTTTCACGGTTCAGCGTACATATTCATCCGCAATGAGAGCTTGAATGCCCGCGGCTGGAACGCCAATAGCACGCCCGCCAATGCGGCCATCCGCAAAGCCACCTACCGCTACAACTACGACGGCTTCACGTTGGGCGGCCCAATATGGATCCCCAAGCACTGGAACGTGGACAAAAACAAACTGTTCTTCTTCGCGTCGGAAGAGAACCACACCCAAAAGGCCGGTGGCGGCAGCTCGAACTACACCCTCCCCACGGCGGCGGAAAAGCTGGGCGACTATTCGCACGACATTGGCAACAACGGCAGCCCCTTCACCATTTACGACCCCGCGACGGGCGGCCAGTATAACGGCGGCACGCCGTTCCCAAGCAACATGATTCCGCAAAGCCGGTTCAACGCCGATGGCGTAAAGCTGCTGAACATATTGCCGCTGCCGAACAACATCCAGGGCGATAACAGCTACAACTACACCCAGTACAACCCGTCGTACCACAGGCCGGAACTGTTGGGGACGTACAAATTCGACTACAACATCAACGACAAGTGGCGTACCTTCCTGCGCTATACGCGCGACTATTACGACCAGGTAAACCCCATTGGCAACGGCAGCTTCGTCAACCTGGGGGCATCCGACGCGGTACGCAAGGGCATGGGCGCGGCCTGGAACCTGGCCACTACTATCAGCCCGACGTTCACCAACGAATACACCATGGGCATCAGCCAGAACCTGATTCCCAACAATCCCATCGAAAACAATAACTATACCCTGACCAAACTGGGCCTGAGCTTCCAGCCGCTGTTTCCCAGTGCCGTCCTGGCGGACGAGGGGCCGAGCGTCGGTTTCGGGGGCAATTACATCAGCAACACCCCCAGCCTGGGTTCCGGTTCGCCCAACTTCGCGGACAACACCAACTTCAACTTCATCGACAACCTGTCGAAGGTGTTTACCAATCACACGGTGACCGCCGGCTTCTCCATTGAGCGCGACCGCAAGGACCAGACCAACGGCAGCGGGAACGGAAGCCTCAATTTCAGCACCAACACCAACAACACCACGGACACGGGTTATACGTATGCCGACGCACTGATGGGGAACTTCAACACCTACAGCCAGGTGACCCAGCAGCGCACCGGGAAATACCGTTTCACCAACGGCGAGTGGTACATCGCGGACACCTGGAGGGCCACCCGCAACCTGACGATTGACGGCGGCGTGCGCTTCTACGAGATGGAGCCGATCTTCGACGCTAAGGGCGAGCTTGGCAATTTCCTGCCAAACCTGGCTAACGGCATCGGTTTTAACCCCGCCACCGCGGTCCGGCTATACCAGCACCAACTCAACCCCGCAACCGGCAAGGTAATGGCTTGGGACCCGGTAACCAACACCTTTGCCAACCCGGTTTTCTACGGAAACGTCGTTCCGAACTCGGGTAATCCCCTGGACGGGTTTTACCTGGAGGGAACCAACGGAGTTCCGAAGGGCCTGGTGAATAGCCGCGGAGTGCAGGTTGGTCCGGCGCTCGGTTTTGCGTATGCCCTCGGCACCAAGACCGTCATCCGCGCTGGCGGCCGTATTGCATACGACCGCATTCAGGGCAACCCCTGGTACACCTGCCTGGGCATTCCGCCGACCACCCACGTGGCAACCCTGGAGTACGGAAACCTCACCACCCTCAACTCGACTCCCAGTCTCTATTCGCCCGTCAGCCCCGGCAATAACGGCGCAGGCATGGCTCTGGACGGACACATTCCGACAGTCTACAGCTATAACTTCTCCGTGCAGCGGGAACTGCCGTTCGGGATCGTGTCGGAAGGTTCCTACGTCGGCAACCTGAGCCGGCATCAGTTTGAGCTCCTCAACGTCAACATGACTCCGTGGGGCTCGGAGTGGCTGCCGCAAAATCAGGACCCGAGTTACACCGGGGTCAACACGCTCGATGGCAGCCACGCGCTGCCGGGCAACTTCTACCGGCCGATGATCGGCGTTGGCGCCATGAACCTCGGAACCTGGGGCGGCAGCGCCAACTACAATTCGTTTCAGCTCACCGCCAAGCGCCGCGCCCGCAACCTGACCTTCCAGCTTGCCTACACGTTCTCTAAGGCCCTGGGAACGGCCGATTCCATCTACAATGCCGTGGCCATCCCTGGTATGGTCCGGCAAGCCAACTACGGCCGCCTGGCGTATGACGACAACCAAGTCCTGGTTGTGCAGTACACTTACACCTTCCCGAAACTGATCAAGGGCACCAACCCGGCGATCAACAACTTCGCTACCCGGACGATATTCGACGAGTGGCAGGTTTCGGGCATTACCACCCTGCGTACAGGCACGCCCTACACCCCCAGCTATAGCGTTCTCAACCAAAGCCTGAATGCGTTGATCACCGGGAACGCCGACATTGGCCCGCGGCCTACGCTCGTCGGCGATCCGCATAACGTTCCCGGCGGGGCGAACTATCTGGAAGAGTTCAACATCGCGGATATCACCCAGACCAACAAGGGGAGCCACGGGAATGACGCCGGCTTCGGCTACATGAGCAACCCCAATTTCTGGAACACCGACATGGGCGTCTTCAAGAATGTCCCCCTCACGAAGGACAACCTCAAGCGGTACGTCCAGTTCCGTATCGAGTTCTACAACGTTGAGAACCACACCAACTGGGGCGGCGTGGCCAGCGGCGTCCAGTACAACGCCGTACTCCCTGGCGGCGGCACTGGCGTCATCGACAACCTGCCGCAGTATCTGCTGCCGGCGGGCGCAACACCCAACGGCGGACGTTTCGGCGTCGGCGCCAAGCAGAGTCCCAGCGGCGGCCGCATCGGCGAAATGACCTTGAAGATTTACTTCTAGACCGCGCTTTGAGAAAGTCGGCCGGCTCCCCCTCGGCAACGAAAGGGAGCCGGCTTTTTCATTTTCCAGCCTCAGCCCTCAGGCGCTCCACCATCTCCCTTACCGCGGGGTCCGGCTTAATCCGCAAGGCCGCTTCGAACTCCGCGAGGGCCTCCCCCTGCCGGCCGGGCGTTTGCGCCAGGACGCTTCCCAATCCCAGGTGCGCCTGCAGGTTGCCGGGGGCGAGGCGCAATGCCGCCTGGTACTCGGCGATAGCGTCCGGCATCCGGCCAGGTGTTTGCGAAAGGGCGTTCCCCAGGTTGTTGTACGCTTCCACGTAATCCGGCCTGAGGCGAATCGCCGCTTCGAATTGCGCCATGGCATCGGACAGCCGGCCGGTTTGTGCCAGGGCGCCTCCCAGGTTGTTGTGTGCCTCGGGCAGATCGGGCTCTGTGCGCAAAGCCGCCTGGTACTCGGCGATGGCATCCGGCAGCCGGCCGGGCATCTCGACGAAGGCGCTGGCCAGGTTGTAGTGCGCTTCCGCGAAATCGGGATTGATCCGCAGGGCCGCCTGGTACTCGGCAATGGCACGCTCCAGTCCGCCGGGCATCTGCGCCAGGGCGAATCCCAGGTTGTTATGGCCCTCCGCGTAGCCGGGCTTGATGCGCAGCGCGGCTTCCAGTTCGGGGATCGCCTCCGGCAGCCGCCCCGCCTGCGCCAGGGCGTTTCCCAGATTGGTGCGGGCTTGCTCGGAACCGGGCTTGAGGAGCGCGGCCGCCCGATACTCGGCGATGGCATCCGCCAGCCGGCCGGGCTTTGCCAGCAGGACGTTGCCCAGATTATTGTGGGCCAGCCAACTGCCGGGATTGCGCGCCAGGGTTTCCCGGTAGAGCGTCTCCGCGTCGCTGTAGATGCCGCTCTGGCCCCAGGTCAATACACCCAGAATCATCGGCAAGAGAGCGCCGCAGGCAACGCGGGCCAGGCTGCCCGCCGCGATCCGCCGCGCCAAAATCGCCAGCGCGGAAGCCACCGGAACGATAATGCCCAGGCATGCCAGGTACTGGAAATGGTCGGCGACGAAGGAGAACCGGAACGGATACACATCGAAAAAACCGAGAACCGGGAACAGCGTTCCGGCGAAGATCAGAAAGCCGGCCAAAGGCCCCCGCTGGCGGCGGCTCGCCATCCACAGGCCAATCGCCGCCGCCAGCACTCCGGCGGGGAACAAATACTGCCACCATTCGCCGGGGTCGAGGGTCCAACGCGGGTAGAAGAAAGTCAGATTGGCCGGCCACACCAGCTTGCCGGCATAGAACCAAATAGCGCGGCCCGCCAGCAGACCACGCTGCACTAGAGTCAGAGTGTAATCCGCGCCCTCCGCCCCGATGACCGTCTTCTCCACCCACGCCGTAAAAAGCCCGGCGAACGCGCCCAGCGCCAGCCACGGAAGCAACGGCCGCGCATCCCGCTTCCATTCGATACGTCCACGCTGCCACCAGACCGCCACCAGCAGCGCCGCCGGAAGCGTCGCTGTGACCGTTTTGCTCAATAGCGCGCAGACGAACAGTCCGAGCGCCAGCCAGTATCGCGACAGGCGCCGCGACCGGTCGAAATGCAGGTAGGCCAAGGCCGCGCCCAGGTAGAAAACGCCGGACAGCGTGCTCTTCTGCTCGGAGATCCACGCCACCGATTCCACGCATACCGGGTGCAGCGCAAAAACCAGTCCTGCCAACCACGCGCCCGGTAGCGCCAGGCGCCGCACGATCATCACCACCAGACAAGCCGAGGCGGCGTGCAACGCCACGTTGGTGAGATGATAGCCCAGCTCGGCGTCTCCCCAAAGCCGATGCTCCATCCAGAACGCGCTGTGCAGCAGCGGATAATACTGCTGGGTGGCGCCGAGCGAGAACCAGATGCGCCAAAGACCACGCAGGGACTGCAATTCCGGCCTGGTCAGGTGGCTGGTATCGTCCCAGAGCAGGCCCCCGCCGAGTGCCGGGAGGTAAGCCAGCAGGGTCGCGCACACGATCGATGCGTAGGTTGCGGCATCCCGCAGGCGGGTGGTTGCGGAGCCCACGCTGGCTCGCCCCCGTTCAGCACCGCCCGCCGGACGCGCTTTCGCCCTGCCCCGACTCACGCCCATCGTTTCTCTCATCCAGAATACGATACCGCAGCTCCCGGCCGGACCCGGTTCAGCCCGTGGGGCAGATCCGCGCGCCTGCCTGCCACTTCGGCGGGCCTGCCGCGGGGCACATGCGCGCGCCTGCCTGCCCCGCCAGAATCCGATACCGCGAGTGGAGTGTCCACGAAATAACTGGTCAGGCGCTCGCCAGTTTGGTGGGGCGGCCCCGGGGGGGACCCTGCGTCCGCCGGCCCCTTGCCGGCTCTTCTCGGGATAACGCGATAAGCTCGCCTTGGCGCGATAGGCCGGCCAGGGGCGGGCCGCGCGGGCCCCCGGCGCGGTGGCCCGGCGCGGTGGCCCGGCGCGGTGCCTCTTTCGAAGTATCGGCTGCTCACCACTTCCGGCGAGCAGGCCAGGAGGCCGGCTTTGCGGACCGGAGGTCCGCTCCACACACACACAAAAGTCACCGAACGTGGACACAACACCAAGTCCCGGCCGGCGGCGCACTCTGTTCCCCCGGCCCCCCGCGTGATATCCTCAATTCGCGAATGGCATTCAGAGGCGGGAAATGGCTCGGCCTGACGGTGGTGTCGCTGGCAGTCGGCGCGGCCCAAACCGGCGCGGGAGGCGCCGGCTACGTGGACCCGGCTCTCTGCGCCACCTGCCACCGGCCGATCGCGGAAAGCTATGCCCGCACCGGCATGGGGCGGAGCTTCGGGGCCGTCGAAGCGAGCACCCGCATCCCCGAAATCCAGGGAGGCACCTTCCACCACGAGGCATCCGGCGAGTCCTTCTCGCTCTCGACGAGCGGCGCGAAGCCAGCCCTGAGGCGCACCCTGCCGGGCTTCGATGGCGCCATCTCCAACATCCTGGAAGCCACCCTCGACTACCGAATCGGTTCCGGCAACCACTCGGTCAGCTACCTCCATCGAACGGCGTCGGGCGAACTGGTGGAGCTGCCGCTGAGCTGGTACGCGGACAAGGGCGGCTATTGGGCCATGAGTCCCGCGTACGACCGGCCGGACCACCCCGGATTCAGCCGCAAGGTGAGTTACCGCTGCATGTTCTGCCACAACGGGTACCCGGCGGTCGAGTCCGGTTCCGATCTCCAGGAGTCCGGAGCGCGGTTTCCCGCCAACCTGCCGGAGGGGATCGATTGCCAGCGGTGCCACGGACCCGGCCAGGCGCACGTGGATGCCATCCGCCAGGGGCGTTCGCCGGAGCTCGTGCGCGGCGCCATCGTGAACCCGGCGCACCTCGGGCCCGAGCGGCAGATGGAGATCTGCCTCGAATGCCACCTGGAAACTACCAGCGAGAACCTGCCTACGGAAATCATGCGGTATGGACGAGGCGTGTTTTCTTACCGGCCGGGAGAGCCCCTGGGGGATTATGTGCTCTCCTTCGACCATGCGCCGGGCACCGGCCGCGACGACAAGTTCGACCTGGTCAGCTCCCCCTATCGTCTGCGAAAATCGGCCTGCTTTTTGGCCAGCGGCGGCAAGCTTACTTGCACCACCTGCCACAATCCCCACGATGTGCCGCGCGGCGCGGCGGCCACCAGCTACTATGCGCAAGTCTGCCGCGGTTGCCACCGGACGGAGATTGCCGCGCTGACGGCTGCCGGGCGGCATCCCGGCCAGGAAGACTGCGTTTCCTGCCACATGCCCAAACGGCGGCCCGAAGACGCCATCCATATCACGGTGACCGATCACGATATCCGCCGGCGCCCGGAAGGCGACCCACCGGGGCTGGTGGAGCGTAACGACGGCAATACGGCGCCCTATCGCGGAGAAGTTGTGGCTTATTATCCGGCGCCGCTCGCGGCCACCGCCGAAAACGAACTCTACCTGGCGGTGGCGCAGGTGCGGTTCCAGGCGAACCTGGGGGACGGGCTGCGCCGGCTGGAAGCCGCCATCGCCAAATACGCTCCCCCGCAGGGCGAATTCTACTTCCGGCTGGCCGAGGCGTACCGTGACGCCGGGCGGATGGAGCCGGCCATCGCCGCGTATCGGCAGGCCTGCCAGCGCGCCGCGGACTGGCGTTACTTCTACGCGCTGGGCACGGCCCTTTCGGCGTCGGGCCAACTGGGCCGCTCGGAGGAGGCATTGAACCGCGCGCGCGCGCTGGCCCCGCGGGAGGTGGTGGTGCTCGAGGCGCTCTCGGCCGTTTACGTGCGCCAGGGCAAGCCCCAAGCCGCCATGACGGTCCTGGAGGCGGCCATGGCGATGGACCCGGACGCGGCCGACACGCGCAACAACCTGGGGATCATTTCGCTAGAGCTGGGCAAGACCGCCGAAGCGGAAAAGTATCTGCGGGAAGCCATCCGGCTCCGGCCGGAAATGGCGTCCACGCGTCTCAATCTGGCGGACCTGTTGGCGCGGCGGGGCAGCTTCGCCGAGGCCAGGTACCATTTCGAAACCGCCATTCGGATCGATGGCGCTTCGGCGGCAGCCCACTCCGGGTATGCCGGCCTCCTGATGGACATGGGTAACCTGGCGGCGGCGCGCGTTCAATACGAGGAGGCTTTGCGCCGCGATCCCCAACTTTCCCAGGCGCGCAATAACCTGGGGTCGATCCTATTGCAGTCGGGCGACACGGCGGGGGCCATCCGCGAATACCGCCTGGGGGTGGCCGCCAGTCCGGATTCCGCCACCGCATACTACAATCTGGCCCTGGCTCTGGCGAAGACGGGTGACGGCGATGCCGCGGAGCAGAGCCTGCGGAGTGCCATTGACCACGCCCCCGGGTTCTTTGCCGCCTATTTCAAACTGGGCCAGCTTCTGGCGGCGCGGCACAGGCCGGATCTGGCCGAGCCCTACCTGCGCAAAGCCACCGAAAGTCCCGACGCCGGGATGCGCAAAGCCGCGCAGGATTTGCTCAACGCAGCGAGATAGCAGAAAGGCAAGAACACTGTTAGCCACGAATGAACACGAATAAGAAAAGACTTGCCTTATCGGTGTTCCGGACGCTTCCATCATCCAGCCCCAACGGCCCCGTAGCTTAGTATACCTGTTCCCAATTACGGCACCGTACTGTTCGGCCGTTGAGTGGGACAGGCCGGAGGCGCGCTCCGCGCGCTTGACAGGCCAGGAGGCCTGTCCCACTCAACGCCACAGAATACGAGACCGTATTTATGAAACGGTGCACTTAGTACTCCTGTTCCGAATTATGACGACGTATTGTTCGGGCTGTTGAGTGGGACAGGCCTCCTGGCCTGTCGTCGCGCCGAAGGCGCGCTCCGCGCGCATGACACACGGACCCAGGGTACCCCGGCCTGTCCCACTGAACGCCACAGAATAACGTGGCTGCATTTTGGAAATCGTACACTTAGGCACGCTGCCGCCCGGTCCGGTGAGCAATATCGCGATCCTCATCATGGCAGCGCACCGCTCCGCTGCGAACCCTCAATCCCGGCCATCGTCGGGACTGCGGACTATGCGCCGGGGTCCTTCCCCAATTCCGCGAATACCGCCATCATCGCGCCGTGGGCCAGCACGGCGGCGGGATCGCGCTCCATCGCTTCCGCATAGCGCCGGGCGAAGTCCGAGGCCCCGGTGGGAACCAGCAGCTCGCGGGCCTGGGCGATCAGGCGGGCGGCGTCGGCCGCGGTGGCGGCCGGCTCTTTTCGATCCAGGGTTTCGTCCACGATCACGATGAACTGCGAGACCTCGCGCAGCCAGGCGAACCACGGATCGCCCAGCACCAGTCCGAAATACTGGCCGGTGGATGTAATGCGCGCCACGTCGCGCTCGTACGCCGCGCGCTCAGCGTCAAGCAGCGATTTATGCCAGCGCAGCAGGCCGTTGCGCAGGGCGGTGAGGCGTGGGCGGGTGAGGTCCGGCATTCGGATCTATGTTACCGTGCCGGGCCGCCGATGGGGGAAACTGGAAAGACTATGAGTTTCCTCGACGACTTGGAAAACAACCTCAAGAGCCTGGAATCGCAAGAGGAGGGCAAGGAATCCGCCGCGCGTGCGCAGCGCGCGAGAGACAACGAACGGGCCAATGCGCAGGCCGTGGCGCCGTGGGCCGAAGAGCTGAAGAAAGGAGCGTACTCCGCCGAATTGCTCAAGCAGGCGGCGCGCATCGGCTTTTCGCTGCGCGTGAAGGTGCAGGCGGCGTGGCTGGGAACCACGCTGCGATTGGAAGCCCGCGAACGGCGTCTGGAGTTGCGTCCCACCGCGGCGGGCGTGGTGGCCGTGTATCTGGAGAACGGCGCCCAAACGGCCAGCCATCCGCTCGATCTCACAGGCGACCCCGCGGAGCTGCTGCGCCAGTGGCTTGGCGTAATCTGAAACATATGCAGAATCCCAGTTTCGATCCCGGCCTGACCCAGCAGGTGACCGCCCCTTTGCGGCGGGTCATCAACCGCGACGGCAAATTCAACGTCCGCCGCCGCGGCACCACCTGGCGCGACATCCACCCGTACCTGCATCTGGTCAATATGACCTGGCCGCGATTCCTGGCGACCCTGTTCGTGGGATATGTGGCGATCAACACGCTGTTTGCCGCCGTCTACTTCGCGCTGGGGCCGGACCAGCTTGCCGGCGCGGACGCGCCCACCGAGCTGGGCCGGTTCCTGAACGGATTCTTCTTCAGCTCGCACACCCTGAGCACCGTGGGCTACGGCAATATTTCGCCCAAGGGCATGGCGGCCAATGTGGTGGCGGCGTTCGAAGCGCTGGTGGGAGTGCTGGGATTCGCCGTGGCCACGGGTCTGCTGTTCGGGCGCGTGTCGCGGCCGTCGGCCCGCATCGGCTTCAGCGAGAACATGCTGGTGAGTCCCTATCAGGATGGCACCAGCCTGCAGTTTCGCCTGGTCAACCGCCGCGCCAATTCGCTCATGGAGCTGGAAGCCAACGTGATGCTCACGACGGTGGAACCGCGCGACGGGAAAATGCAGCGCACTTACAAGCTGCTCCGCCTGGAGCGGCCTGGGGTTATGTTCCTGCCGCTTTCCTGGACGGTGGTGCATCCTATCGACGCGGAGAGCCCGTTGTGGGGCAAGACTCCCAAGGACCTTGCCGAGTTACAGGTGGAGGTGCTGATTCTGATCAAGGGTTACGACGACACCTTCAGCCAGACGGTCTTGGCGAGGCATTCCTACCGGCACGACGAGATCCTGTGGAACCGCCGTTTCGCGCCGGCGTTCTTTGTGGACGACGATGGGGACTTAGTGCTCGAGTTGAAAAAGGTGGGCGAGGTGGCGTGAGGGCGCTTCAACAAACTCGGGAATCCGGTCCCTGGCGACCGCAACCTAGCCGCTCCCTAACGGTCACGGCTCTGTAAGCTTCTCGAAACACGCGGCATTCGAAACTGAACCGCGACCAACTGAGCCGCGACCAACTGAGCCGCGACCAAGTGAGCCGCGACCAAGTGAGCCGCGACCGTTAGGGAGCGGATTCCGCGACTGATCCGCGAAATCCCGAAAACGTGTACGCACCCGTGGCGTGAGCCGTCAGATCGCCAGGTCGTTATCGAACAATCTCACCACATTCACGCCCTCGGCAGTTACATGGATTGGAACCAGCACCACGGAGACGTTCGTGTCTCCGCCCAAACCGAAATACCGGAAGGTCGGGACGGCCAGTTGTGAAAGGTATTTGAAGAACAACCCTCGCGCCCGTATCGGCCATGGCGCGCCGGCGTCGATAATAATGTCTTCTTCCGCCGCGTGGATGGTGCAGCGCGAAACATCGTACGGCAGAAGGTCCCGTTCGCGCAGATCCTTGAGCAGCTCTCGCACGTCGATAGCTTCCATAAAACCGTAGCGTGCGTTCACGGCAAAGATATCGCTGCCAAGGTCAAACACGGCATACCTGATTTCGTCCTCCAGCTCCGGCGTCTTTTGAATCTCCAGTTGTAAGAAGATCATGCACTTTGGCACGCTGCCGGTCCGTTTGATGAAGAGCCGCGCCGCCACCGGCACGCCTTCGGCGGGCGACCGATAGGGTGAGCGCCGCAGGAAGACGATGGCCCGGTTGATCTCCACCATTCGTCCCATCTCGTCTGTGAGCGCGCCGCCCGCCGCCCGCACCCGGCGTTTGAGATCGATGAGCCAGGTAAATGTCCGGCTGCGGATAAAATCGGAATAACTCTCGCCAATGGACCGCCGGCCCCAGTTCCAGGTAAGCATCACCGCGAACAGGATCAGACCGATGGTCAGGGGCACGTACCCTCCTTCCACGAACTTGAGGCTGTTGGAAATCAAAAAGGCAAGATCCAGGACCGCGAGGAGTCCGAACACTGCCAAAGTGCCGGGCCAGTTCCACCGCCAGACATACCGGCTGACCAGAATCATGGCCACGGAGGTGGCAAACATTACCCCAGTTACGGCGAACCCGTAAGCCGAGCCCAGATTTGTGCTGGAGTGAAAACCCAGTACCAATAATACGCAACCGATGAGCAATGCCCAGTTAGCCATCGGCACATAGATGTGCCCCCGGTTATGGTAGCTGGTATGGACGATGCGAAAATTCGGAGTGAGATTCTGCACGATTCCCTGGGCTATGAGTGAGAAGGTCCCTGAAATGAGCGCCTGGCTGGCAATCACGGTAGCCGCAGTTGCAAGCAGGATAGCCGGAACGAGCAACCCCGCCGGCACCAGGCTGTAAAAAAGGTTGTCATTCGCAACCGGCAAGCCGCGCAAAAGATAGGCGCCCTGGCCAAGGTAGTTCAAAAGCAAAGCGGGATAGACCAAAGCCAGCCACGAGAGGCGGATGGGACCCACGCCGAAATGCCCCAGGTCTGCGAACAGCGCCTCGCCCCCGGTGACTGCCAGGACCGCGGCGCTCAGCACGAACATCGTGCCCAGCGGGCCCATCCGCCGCAGGAAGATCAGAGCATGCCAGGGATTCGCGGCGGCCAGGATTCCGGGAGCCGCGGCAATCTGGCGCAGGCCCAGAAGCGCGATCATCAGGAACCAGCAGACCATCACCACTCCGAAGACCCGTCCGATGGCCGCCGTGCCCCGATATTGGATGGCAAACAAAGACACCAGGATAAGTACTGTAATCGGGACAACGTAACCCATCAGCGACGGCTCCAAGACACCCAAACCCTCCACCGCGGAAAGCACGGAAATGGCGGGAGTGATTACTCCGTCTCCGACCAGGAGTCCCGCGCCCAGAATCAGGAGTATGGAAACCGCCGTCACTCCCGGTGCTGCGATGTTCCGCAAATGACCCAGGAGAGCGAAAAGGCCGCCTTCCTGTTGGTACTCCGCGCGCAAAACAAAGATCACGTACTTGATGGTTACTACCAGAGTTAGAACCCAGAGTACCGTGCCGATGGCCCCGATAATATTTGTTTCCGTCGGTTTGACTCTGCCCAAACCGAAAAAGATCTGGCGAACCGTGTACAAAGGAGAGGTTCCGATATCGCCGTACACCACGCCCAAAGCCCCGAAGGCCAACGCGAACAGAGTCTTGGGAGAGCGGGTTTCGGCCATAAGTGAACGGTCAGTATAGCGCAGCCCGCGCCCGGCTGAGCCGCAAACGCCATCCCGCCGGGAATGCCTCCGCTCGCTCACGGGGTGCCCCCTGGGCCCGGCTCGGTAACCCCTGCGAACAATGCACCCGTATCCGAGCCGGGCCCAGAGATGGCACCCCGTCAGGAACGGTTTCGGCCAGTAATCCCAAAACGGTGCAGCACCACGGTAGGAAACAAGCGGACCCTAAAATCCGAAAGTTACGCTACAATCCATCAGGAGGATTCATGTCGCTCGTATTGACGCGAAAGCAAGCGAAGCCAGATCCCATGACCGTCACCGGGACCGGGCCAGTACGGTTTTTCATTGTGTATGAGGTTGCGGGACTAGGTCCGATCGAAACCTCGGATTACGTCCGGAAGTCGCCGTTCGCCGTCATTCAAACGAACTGGAAGGATGCTCTCCCGAAAATGGCGCAGAAGTATCCGGGGCGCGCCGAGAGCCTGGAGATCGACTGTCATGGCGCACCCGGGATCCTGCTTATCGATCCACAGTTGAATGCAACCTCGCTGCACAGTTTTGCCGATGCGCTGCGCGGGCTGCTGCGGCCGTATGGCTTGGTCGAGTTCCTGGCGTGCCGGGTGGCGAACTACGATGTCGCCGCACTGGCTCAATACATGCGATCCGTGGGCCGCAAGGCGGACGCGGACTTCCTGAACGCCTGGCTTTGGGATACCGGCACTCTCCCCAAGGACGTGTTCCACAAGGAGGAAGGCCAAGTCGACCCCGTGCTTTCCGCTAACCTGAAGCGGATCAGGAATCAGGGTTACGAAGCAGCAAAGCTCCACCAGAAATGCCCGTGGCCGGCCGGATCGTTAGAAGCCAACACCTGGCAAAGCGGCGCGGATATGGCGGCCGGGGCTGGCGGCTCGCGGGACCTGATTCTCGCCCGGAAAGACGGGACGGTGCTGGCGGGGAATCCGGTGGAACACAGCTCGCCCGCGGCGAATCTGGACCACGCTCGCGTGGCCCGGTTGGCGATTGAATCGGGTCTTCTGGAGATTGGCGACGACAACAACGGCCCCCTGTTCTGTTCGCGCGCCGCGCGCCTTCTCCGCTGCAGGGTGCGGGCCTCCATGGCGTCCCAACCCTCGGAACAGACCTCGGGCATGAGCCTCGACGAATTCCTGAATACCCACAACTATAAGGTGATGCCTAGCGGGAGCTGGACCGGCCATATCTTCGAGTTCGCTCCGGCCGGCGGAGTCACCTACCTCGGCTACGACGTGCCCCGTCCCACATATGTCCCGATAACTCCGGGCGGCGACGGCCCGCTGAGACAAGCCTGAAGACTGCTTCCGCGCGCGGCGGGAGGCCGCCTACTCGTACTTCGATCTTGAGGTCCCAGCCCTCGATTGACACCGGGTGACATGTACCTGCTCAGGCCCGCCGGGCGCGGAATCCAGCTACGCGCAAGTTCGCCCCGACAACCTTGCGCCCGGCCCGCACGATTACACGCATAACGCGAATTGTCCTGGCGCCTCGTCCGGGAGCGCCTGCCGCTCCTCGCGAGGGTCTAGCGGCGCCGCGGGCCTCCGGGCGCCGGCAAGAATGCCGGCGTTGCGGACCGGAGGCCGGCCGGAGGCCCGCTCCACATGTTCCCGAGGCAGATGGCTCTCCCGTCACCGGCCCCGGCCGCCGCGGCCAGGCTGCGGGGGCTGAGGCGGACCGCCGCGGTCGCCGCCCTCGGGTCGAGCCACTTCCTGCAATTTCTTCCACTGCTCCGGTGTCAGCACGCGGCGAATTCCAAATAGCAGCCGCGCGTTGGCTTTCTCCAGCTCGGCGCGGGCTTGCGCCACTTTGTCGATCTGCGCCAGGGTCTTGGTCTCGTCGGGCGAGTCCGCGGCCATCAGCGGCTCCAGCGTGATCTCTTCCTTGCTTAGGGTGGCGTCCAGGTCCACCAGCTTCAGCCGGTGCTGCTGAAAGATGTCCTCAATCTTCTTCTGCTGGTCGGAATTGAGACCCAGCTTTTGCACCATCTCCGGGTTGCGCCACCAGGTTCCTGGCGGCAGGGACCGCTCCAGCGGCGGCCGGCTGGCGCGCGGCGGAGGCGGCGTCTCGCGGCCGCCCATCCCGCCCCGGCCCGGTCCCGGTCCTCCCGGACCGCCGTAGCCTCCCGGACCCTGCGGCGGCGGTTGCGGCGGCTGCGGCTGCGCCAGCGCCACTGCGCCGGCCAAAACCAGAATCATCGCCAATTTGTTGGTCTGTCGTTTCATTGTCTCTCCACCTTTTCCTTATTCTCCGCGGGGCTCGCATTCCAACTCACCAGGCTCACCAGGGGTTCCATCGGTTCGGGAACCGCCCGCGAGATGGCGGAGTCCACCCGCTCCATCAACTGTGTGTCGGCGCGTGCGGCTTCGGCCGCCCGTTCCCGCGCGCGGGCACTCCAATAGACCGGCAGCGCCACCAGGAAACATAGCGCGGCAGCGGCCAAGACCAGGCGCGGCCAGGAAAACCAGGGGCCGCGGGCGGCGGGCCGCTGCCACGCCGGCGGGACGGCGGACGCACTCGAATCGCGCACCGCCCCGCGAAACTGCGCGAGCGTGGTTTCGAACCGGCCAAGCTCGGCACGGCACCGGGCGCACTCCGACAGGTGCCGCTCCATTTGCGGAGTGCGGTCGTCCATCAACCACTGCGAAATCTGTTCGCCGGATAGATGCTGTGTCATTTCATTCCCCCGACCCGCTCACGCACCGCCTGCAAGGCGCGAAAGAGGTGTATCTTCACCGTCCCTTCCTTCAACCCCGTCGCGGCGGCGATTTCAAGCAACTCCATATCCTCCACAAAGCGCAGCACGAAGACCGTCCGCTGCCTCTCGGACAAACCAGCGGTCGCGGCCCACACTGCCCGAACCCGCTCCTTCTCCTGGGCCGTGACCTCCGGCGACGCGCCTCCGTCGGCCATCCACCGGCTGGCGATATCGAGATCCACCCCCGTCTGCCGCGCGCGCTTCCAGAACTGCAACCGGCGGTCGCGGGCATGGTCGCGCACCAGGTTGACGGCGATCTGCATCAGCCAGGTGCTCAGGCTCGCATCGCCGCGAAAACTCCCGCGGGCCTTGTAAGCCTTGAAAAAACAATCCTGCGCCAGTGTTTGGGCGGCATCGCGGTCGCGCAGGGAAGCCAGCGCGAAGCGAAAGACCTTCGGCCAGTAGAGACGCACTACGGCGTCGAAGTCCTCCAGCTCACCCGAACGCTCCACGGCGGTCATCATCCAGCCAGTCGTGGGAATTGGCTCCATTTCAGATTGTATAGACGAGTACCCTTGGACGGGGGTTTACAGCGACGGCTGATCTCGGTGGGCAGGCGGCAGGGCAGGCGGTGCCGCCTGCCCCACACTGGTGCGCAAGGGCTTGCAGGCGTGGGGCAGGCGGTGCCGCCTGCCCACCGGATAATCAGCGTTTCCAATTGTATGACGCCAGCATCGCGCCGTCCTCCCCAACCAGCAGGAGGGCGGACCGGCCGGGTTCGAGCTGGGCGCTAAACGGCTTGCCGCTGCGCTGGTCGAGGAACGAAACCTGCTTTTCGGCGGACTCCGAAACCACCACGTAAAGGGTAGCGTGGGGGAAGCGCGTGGGACAGATCAGAATCCCGGGGTCCCGCAGGCCAGTGGTGTAAGTCGGAGTCACCCCGGCCAGCCTCAGCGCGTACCGGTAGATATCGCCAATGGCCGCCAGATTGTCGTTCAGTTCCAGGGGCAACGGCAGGAACAGGATCCGGCCTTCTCCCAGGTTTTTTTCGGCCCACGAACTCCCATTGGCCAGCACTGCACGGTTCAGGTAAGTGGTTTTGTCTCCGCCGAAATCGAGGCGCGTTTCTCCGCCCGGCCAGTGCACCAGGTGTTCGCGAATGTCCAGCGGCACGGTCTCAAACGCCAGCCCGATCTCCGCCTGCCGCCCGGTGGGATGGAAATGCGCATCGCCATCGAACGGGCCGGTGACCAGCAGCGTGGCGCCGGCTTCCACCTTGGCGCGAATGGCGTCCCAGGCGTGCGGCGCGAGGCCGAACGGCGAGGGCAGCAGAATCAGCTTGGGATCGCCCAATAGCTCGATCTGGTATTCCCCCACCGCGTAGGCTTCGGCGCGCGCGTATTGATACAGCCCCCGCACCGCCTTCTGCTGCGCTTCCAGGGCGCGCGCGTTGTAGATGGAGAGCTGGTAGGATTGCGGCAGCACCAGCGCCACTTGCGGGGCAACCAGATCGGTGGCATACGGCGCCGCCTTCTCCGCAAACTGCCCCATATCGCGCATGATGGTCTGCAGGACCTTGGCCGAGCCATCGCTGCGCTTGATGCCGAAATCCACCTCGCGGTCCCAGTCCCACATCATGGCTCCGCTGTTGGCCGCGGCGAATCCCAGGGCCCATCGCTTTTCGTTCAACGGCGTGCCGGTCAGCTCGTCCAGCCGCCAGGTGCCGTCGGCAGTGCGCACCGGCTGGTAACCGGTTTCCCCCACGATGTTGGGCGTGCCCGGGCGCTTGGCGGCCACCGAATCCCACAGCAGCGCGTCTTCCTGCCAGTAAGTGTGGTTGGTGGTGAAGCCCACGCCGCCGGAGGCGTAGAACTGGTTCAGCACGCGATTGGTGACGCCGCCTTCGTCCTGCCCCACGTCAATCAGTTGTTGGCTGCCCAGGCCGCGAATGGCCGCCACCATGGACCGCACCCACCCGGTGAACATCTCCTGCGCAAACAGGTTGTAGTCGGACGCGCGGATCATGCCCGTGTTCTGATAGCGCTCGAAGGTGAGGTTCGTGATCGTGGGCAGAGGCACGGTGTTGAGGCTCCCCAATGTCTCCGGCGTCACCTGCCAGGCGGCGCCCAGGTCCGCCGGCCCGGCGTACTGTTTCGCCAGCCATTGGCGCCACTCGGCGAGTTCCGAGGGGTCGCCATTGGGAGTGTTGCCGGTCCACAGCCGGTTGGGGTTGGAGAAGCTGGGCTCGTTGATGAGATCCCAGCACAGCCACGGCACTGCCTTGAAGCGATTGACGATGGAGAGCACGTAATCGAGCTCTGACTTCACCGACGCCTGGTCCATATACACATTGGGCTCGGGCGTAGCTTGCGCACCGCGGCCTCCGCGTCCGCCTGCCGGAGCAGCGGCCGTCGGCGGCGCCGCGGGCTGGGCATTGGGATCGAGTGGGCGCGGCGCGAAGGCGTAGAAGGTGAAATTGACGATGATGTTGTGACGCCGCGCGGAGAGCAGAAACGCCTCCAGGTTGCGAAGGAAGCGCTCGGTGACGCCCTTGTTGGCGGGGTCGATAAGTTGCATCGTGGGGCCCCACACGCCGGTGCGGACGAAGGTCACGCCGTAGCGCTGCATCTCATCGAAGTCGCGTTCCCAGATCCAGGCGTTGCGCGGCCCGGCGAAGTTCCAGCCGTTGGCTTCGGTGGAAAAATAGTTGGCGCCCACGGGGAAAAACGGCTTACCGTCGCGCGTGAGAAAGTCGCCCTTGGCGCCCAGCACCGGACCGCTGGTGAGCAGTTTCTCATCCTCCACCCAGAGGCCGTTTTGGTAAGCTTCGCGCGTCTGGCCGCCTTCCACCCAGGCGCCGCGCAGCGTGTAGAATCCCGCCGGGAGGGGCTTGCTGAAGGACGCCTCGGCGTCGGTGTTGGCGCCGGTCACCGGCACGCGGACGGTATCCACCACGGTATCCATCGCGCCGGTTCCGGAGAGCAACTCCACTTTGACTTCGCCCGCCGTCGCCGGCTGCGCGGGCTCGCGGCGGCCGTCGCGGAGACGCACCAGGACCTTGGGAACCTCACCCGGCTTGATGGTGGAAAACGGCACCTCGAGCGAGAACGTGCTGGGGCCCTGGCGCGCGTATCCGGCGCTATCGCGGATGAGCGCGACGCCGTCGGCCGATTCCCAATATCCTGGAGCGGGGTCGAAATCGAGCAGCACCATGCGGGACCCTGCGCTGGCGCCGCCGGTTCCGCCACGCCGGCCGCCGCCGAATCCGCCCTGGCGGTCCATCGCCACCACCGGTGCGGCCACTTGGAGGCCGTCCGCATTCAGCATGAAGCCGAGGCCGTTGACGCGCCCTTCCAACACGAAGAAGCGGCGCGCGCGCAGTGCGCGAGTCTTGAGGAAGGAGTAACCCTCGCGCCATTCGAATCTGCTGCCATCCTTCTGCGGCGCTTCGTAAGTGTGGTTGATTCCGAGATCGCGCGAGTAAGTGTCCTGGGGCCGGCCTTCGACGAACTTACCGTTAACCGAAGTCACCGGCACGCGCGCCGGTTGGCCGCCGAGAACCAGCAGATTCCCGCCCGTCCGCAGATAAGCCTGGATCGCGGACCAGGCTTCCACCGGCACCGCGGACCCGTACGGCAGCACCAGCAGGTCGGCGCCGGCGAAGGTGGCGGCGTCGCGCAAGGCGTCGAGCGAGGCAAAGACGGGGCCCGCGCCTTCGCGTTCGAAGGCCTTGGCCAGTGTTTCGCGCGCCACCGGCTGACTTCCGGCGGTAGGAAACCCCGGCTGCCAGAACACCACCGTTCGGGCGAACAGCGTGGAAACGCTAAGCAGCAGAAAGAGTGAATTAGCAATGAGCTTACGCATGACGGACCCTCTGGGAAGCACCATGGGAGCACACATCGGCGGGGATGTCCAGGCGGCGGGGCAGGCGGCGGTGCCTGCCGGTGCAGCGCGGCCAGGCCCGGCGCCGCGGGGTTCATCCGATCTTGTCTTTCAAGTCCAACGCCAATCGAAGTGCGGTCTCTACGTCAGCCATACGGGCCGGGGACAGTCGCCCGGCTTCCGGAGCCGCCAGTCGCGATGGGTCGAGAGACCGGACCTGGAAGCAGAGGAATACCGTGTCCCGAGGCAGCCCGGATTCGGCTGCCGTAACCCGCACGTTCACCGGATAGTCGCGCGAGATGTTGGCGGCATCCGTGCCGACGACCACCGTGACCACCAGCGGAAGGCGGTTGATTGCGTCGCTCGAAACCACCAGGACCGGCCGCTTGCCGGCTTGTTCCCGGCCGCGGACGGGATCGAGCGCTGCGAAGTAAATCTGGCCGCGCCTAATCATCCGCGAGGCCATCCATTTCGGTGGGGGCGAAGTCCGCCGCGATGGCGGCACACTCGGCCCGGACCTGCGGGTCCTCGGCCATGGCAGCGATCGCGCGCTCAAACTCCTGCTGACGGCGCCGGGATATGTACTCCTGGAGCGAGACAATCACCAGCCGGTTCAGGTTGGCGCGGAGTTCCGGCGGAGCGACGGAGTTTAGCTCCCTGAGCAACGCACTGGGCAGGGCAACGCTGCGGCGTAACGTAGTGGTCGGGCGACTTCGCTTCATGTCACACTAATAGTAACACCAATGGCCACACCAGTGCCCACCTGGCGGTCCGCCGCGCGTCCTGAACGACCTGCGTTTTGCCGGGAAGTTGGAAGTTGGTGAACCTGTACAAATGCCGTGGCGAATTCTTGGGGTGTGCGACATAGAAGTGGAGCGTTCAGAGCCGGTAGAGTAGGAGAGTGAGTGACAGCCCGGAGGCTGCGCCTCACTCTCCCCTCGTCGAACCGCCCGCTTCATTACCGGAGTACTCGACGCGATCGTCGACTTAGAGCTGATCGGAGACTACGCTTACGAGATCGTGACTTTGATCTCTTCTATGAACCGGCGCCCACCATCCCAGATCCCCAATCAAATGTCCGAAGTGGCGGCAAAAATCCGCGCCAGCCTGACCACCGCTGTTGAAAGCTGGCGCAAGGGAGATCGCGATCTGGCGCTTTCCGTAAGGCCTCAGCAAGCCGCCATCCGCGCCGAATGTGGGGCCCTGTACGAGAAGCTTTCAAGGCTGGTGTCGGGGCCCGGCGACGGCGCGCTCTACGTGGATCTGATGTTGATCTGCCGGCACCTGGAACGGATTCTGCGGCACGCCGTTTGCGTCGCCGACCAGGCGGCGGATGCCGCCCCCATGGCCGTTCCGGCGGAGAGCGAAACCCGCCGCTAATTGTCCCAGGGCGATACGGGCGTTCCCGCCGTGGAGGCTTTCGGCCGTTCCTTGAACGCCGGCGCCTTGCCCGCATGCACCTCGCGCAGCCGCTTCATGGTTGCCTCGACGCCCTTGATAAGTTCCGGGTAGGGGCGGTCGGTCACGTCCACAAAGCCGATGTTGTAGTTCTCGCCGTCATTGCGGCCCAGCACCGGCTCGTCGCGCCAGGTGAACCAGTGCGCCCCCACAAAGCCGGGCAAGGCCGCCGCCTGCTCCACGTAGTAGCGATACCCTTTGGCGCGCTCCACCTGGTCGCGCGTTTGCACCAGGCCGGCGCCCAGTCCGTTTTCGGGCACGCCGAAATGAAACTCGCCAATCAGCACCGGCCGGCCGCTGAGACTGGACGCGCGCGCCACCTGTTTGGTGGGCTCGTACTCGTAGACGTTGATGCTGCACACGTCGAACACGCGCGCACACCGCATCACGTCTTCCGCCACCGTTCCACCGAACCGTATGCCCAGGTTCAGATGATTGGGGTCGTACTTGCGGATGGCCGCGCCTTGAATCTCGAGTTGCTTCTGGAACGCCGCCACCACGAACTGTTTGCGCCGCTCCGGCGTGTCGCCCGCCGCCAGGAATTCCTTGAGCTTGCTCTGAGTGGCGGATGCCGGGCCGGCCAGAATCATGCTCACCACCTCGCCCTCGCGCTCGTCCCACGGCGGTTCGTTGCCGACAAAGTAGCCCAGCAGCCAGGGGTCGTCCTTGCGCGGTGCGCACTGCGCGGCGGCCACCGCGTCCACGCCGCGGACGAATTCGTCGCTATAGACGTCCGGCAATCCCAGGAACGTGTTCTGACCGCGCGGCGCGCTCATCATGGCGGTGTAAGCTTTCTTCATCCCCGCGCCGCCGGTGTTGAAGCCCCAGGCTTCCATGCGGCGCTCCAGGCGGCTGGCGGCGGGATTCGGCGCGTCCGGGGCGCCGGCGCGTCCCCCGCCGCCGCGTCCGCCCGCTCCGTTCGACCCGGTCGACAGAAACAGGTGGCCGTGCGGGTCCACGAACCACCATTTGCCGTCCACCTGTTCCACGCGGAAGAAGCCGGTGGCCTTGGCCTTGGCCTTGGTGTTCTGGTAGCCGCCGTATTCGCAGTAGCCGAAATCGCCGGGCTTGAGCGTCTTATCCTCCGCTGCCAGTTCCTTTTCCAGTTGCTCCCGGCTGTGGATCTTGCCGGGCCAGTCCGCGTGCGCCCATTGTCCGAATTCGTCCAGCACCGGCTTGCCTTCCAGGAAATCGGAGCCTGGATCTTCCTTGGCGAGTGTGACGGACCGTATCTCCAGGGTGGGTTTGGCGATGGGGTAATCCATCACAAAGCTGAGAGATTCCACCTTCTTCAGATCGCCATACGGCCCCCAGATCGACATCCAAAAGGAGTTGGTGCGGCGGTTGTTGGTGGATGCCAGATCGAAACCCGACTGGTCCTTGCCCTGAAAATAGCGCAGAGGGACCGCGGCGCGCAGCCACACATTCTGCCCGAACGGCTGGAGCATCAGCCGCCGCGGGCCGTTGGCCGTTTGGATCCAGAGAGAGAACCGCTGCGGCGTGGAAGTTTTCATCTCCAGAACCAGAAAGTTCGAGTCCGACCAGTCGGCGGGCAGATTCGGATTCAACTCTTTGAGCGTCCACTTGTGTTCGGACTTGACGCCATCGAAGACCACCCGGCGGGTCTCGGGTTCCGCGGACCTCGCCGTCCACGGAAAGATCGCCAGCGCCGCGCAGGCCAGGACCGCGGCAGGCTTGCCAGTTTGAGTTCTCATTGTCCGATAGTGTAGCGTCCTTCGCCCGGCGACGCAGCCGCCGGGGGCAGCTCTGGCAGCAGTATAGGTGGGGCGGGCGCCCTCGCCCGCGCGGGACGCCCCCGTCCCGCTGCCCCCAGCCATGGGCGTGTTACGTTCGATGGCTTGCTGAGGTCGCTCTCTGCATTATCGAAAACCCGCAACTGTTTTGCTCGCATTTTCTTGCACTCGGCGCGCCGGATGCCGGTGACGAAACGATCAGATGCTACGGTTTAGGCAAATGAAGAAATGGCGCGGTCCCCCGCACTGCACGGCGCTCGAAAGCTGCGACTCGTCTTTGCCTTGGCGCGCTAGCGCACCGAATTACCACTCTGGGCCTCATGCGCACGCCGCTGAGGGCGCCGAGGGTCGGGGGCCAGACTACGGCGGTGGCGTGACAGCCTGGCGGCCGGACTCCTACTGCCGGCAGTGGGAGGGGGCGCCGGCGGACCGGCGGGCGGCGTCGAGTGCGGCAGAGAGAAGATCCGCGCCGCCTGCCTACAGCGCTAGAATAGAATGGCCCGGTTGTGAATACGGAGGTGTTTCCGTGGAAACAAAGCCGCGTGTGAAAAGTGCCGGTGGGGGCGAAGCGCTTCCATTGGAAGAGCGGATCCGGTTGCGGGCGCGCCAGCTTTATGTCGAGCGCGGCAATCAGTCGGGATCCGAGCTGGACGATTGGCTCCAGGCCGAGGAGGAGTTGGCGGCCGCGGAGGAAGAGCGCGGGGAACGGGACTGAGGATGGCGAATTGCGAGTAACCAAATTTCTTTTGACAGCGAGTCTCGTCTGCGGCTTGGCCCTGGCTCAGAAGGGCAAGCCGGATGTCTCCGGAACCTGGAAGCTGAATACCGACAAGAGCAGAGTGAGCGGGGCCGCAGTCCCGGTCCTGGTCCAGACGGTCGAACAGCAGGGCCGAATCGTCAAAGTCACCACCGAGGGCGGCGCCACGGGGGACGCCAAACTGCTCGAGGGCGCGTTCCAGGTTGACGGCAAGATACGCGTCGAGCGCCTGGACGCTGGCCACTACCGCTTCACCAAAGTCGTCTGGGAGACCGGTACCACCGATACGCTGGTCTTCGAGTTCATCGTGAAAGACGGCAAGAAGGAATTCTCCAAGGTCTTGTCGGGGCTGCGCGAATCGTGGACCCTCTCGCCCAACGGCAAGGTCCTCACCAAGTTCCGCCGCACCAACACCGGGACCAAGATCGAAGACGACAAGTACGTCTTCGACAAGCAGTAACTCGACTGCCCTGGCCGGGCGCCCGGCCTCTGTCCCAATGCGGTCACTCTGGGTGGTGGGCGCCGGCACCGGCCGTGCTTCGCGCTCTGGCAGCGAGGGGCGCGGACTACTTGCCGGAGACCGCGATGGTCACGCCCGGTTGCGCGGAGACGCCGCCAAACTGGACCGATAGCGGAACCTGGCCGGCGGTGAGACCGGAGGGGATCTGCACGTTGATCTGGGTCAGGCCGGGCACGACTCCGGGTATGCCGCCGCAATACTGCGGACTCACACGCTGGCCGCCAATGGTCACGACCGGAGTCTGGACACACGAGGCGAGCCCGGCGTAAGGCTGGCCATCCACGCCTGCCGGGCTGGTCTGGCCCGTGCCGGTCAGAAAGAGTTCCACGTAATCGCCGGCGTTGGCCGGATGTGCGGCGCTGTTGTAGGTGTTCTCGGGCAGGTTGATGGCAGAGGCTTGGCCGGCGCCCGAAACATTGGCTGTGAAGAGGCCCGGGGCGAAGGTTGCCACCGATACCGGGAAGACCGCGGAGTAACTGCCCTGGTATTCGATGAACGCCTGGAGGGTCGATCCGCTGATTTCGAACGGTACGATCACCGCTACCTGGTTGGACGAAGTGTAGAGAATCGGCGCCCGGTAATTGCCGAAGTAGACCACCGTGCCGGACAGATTGGTGCTGTAAAGTCCGTTGGAGTTCGGCTGATTCACCACCAGATTGGCGGGACCCATATAGCTGCCATAAAACACCACCACCTCGCCGCCCGTGACCGGGCCGGACAGGTTGCTGGCGGAGTTCACGGCGGCGGCAATGGACAGCTCATAGCCGCCGAAGGTCAGATACCGGACGGCGTTGTTGCCCATATCGGCCACGTACAAATTGCCGTTGGGCAGAAGCGCCAGCGCAACCGGCCCGTTCAGTTCGCCGAACGGCGCCGACCCGCCGTCTCCCAGGTAACCGATGGCGCCGGTGCCGGCGATGGTGACGATGAAGCCGGATGAGTAAACTTTGCGCACGCGGGAGCTGCCGTCGGCGATGTACAGGTTGCCGGAGTTGTCCACGGCGACGCCAGTCGGACTCGCCACCATGGCGGAAACCGCGAGGCCGTTATCGCCGGAGAAGCCGGGCAGGCCGTTGCCGGCTACCGTTGCGATGACTCCGTTGGACACCATGCGGACGGCGTTGTTGCCCGTGTCGGCGATGTACAGATTGCCGCTCGAATCCACGGCCACGCCCATCGGCGTCGTGAGCTGCGCGCTGAGCGGCGAGCCTTTGTCGCCCGAGTACCCGGAGAGGCCGCTGCCGGCGACGGTCGAGATGGTGCCTCCGGGAGTAACCTTGCGGATGCGGTTGTTGGTGAAATCGGCGATATACAGATTGTTCGAGGCGTCCACCGCCAGCCCGACGGGGATATTCAATTGCGCCGCGGTGGCCGTGCCGTTGTCGCCGCCAAAGCCGGGGGTGCCGTTGCCGGCGACGGTGCTGATGGTGCCTCCCGCGGTCACCTTGCGAACGCGCGCGTTCTGCGTATCGGAGATATAAAGGTTGCCACTGGCATCTACAGCGAGCCCCTGCGGACTGTTCAATTGCGCGCTGGTGGCCGCGCCGCCATCGCCGCCATAACCGGCTTTGCCGTTGCCGGCAAAGGTGGAGATGACGCCCCCCGCGGTCACCTTGCGTACCACGTTGTTGGCGGTGTCGGCGATATAGAAGTTGCCCGCCGAATCGACGGCTACCGCCTGCGGCGCGCTAAGTTGCGCCGCGATGGCCGCGCCGCCATCGCCCGAGTAGCTGAGCACCCCGTTTCCGGCGATGGTGGCGATGGTGGTGCCAGTGACCTTGCGAATGCGGTTATTCAGCGAATCGGCGATATAGATATTGCCCGAGGAATCGACGGCCACTCCGGTGGGGAAGTTCAATTCCGCGGTGGTGGCCGCGCCTCCATCGCCGGCGTAGCCGGGCGTTCCGTTCCCGACGATGGTGCTGATGTACTGATTCGAAGCGGTGACCTTGCGGATACGGCTGTCGCCATCTTCGGCGAAGTACACGTTGCCGGCCGAGTCCACGCAAAGCGCGTAGGGGGTCTGGATGGCGACGACGCTGCTGGTGGCCAGCCCGCCGTCGCCGTTGCCCGATCCATAGGTCAGGGTAGCCGTTCCGTTGTAGCCGGCGATGGTGTTGATGATGCCGGTGGACGCGGTGATTTCGCGGATGGCGGCGTTGGCGCTGTCGGCGATGTAGACGTTGCCGGACGAATCCACGGCCACATCCTCGGGGCTGTGCACTTCCGCCTGGGTGGAGGCCGCGTTGTCGCCCGAGTAGGACGCATAGCTGTCGCCCGCGATGGAGGTGATAATGCCGGTGGTCGCGACCTTGCGGACAAGGTTGTCGCCGGTGTCGGCGATGTAGACGTTGCCGTTGGAATCGGTGGCCACGCCGCTCGGCAGGCGCAGCAGAGCGTTGATGGCCAGCCCGCCGTCATTGAAGGTGTTGGCGCCGCCCGGGCTGGTCTGGCCGGTGCCCGCGAAGGTGGAGATGATGCCCGATGGGTTGACCATGCGGACGCGGTTATTTCTGGAATCGGCGATGTACAGGTTGCCGGCTTTGTCCAGCGCCAGGCCCTGGGGAAAGTTCAATTGCGCCGCGACGGCCGGCCCGCCATCGCCCGAGAAGCCGGGGCGGGAGTTGCCCGCGACCAGCGTCAGCGTCCCACCGCTCGAGATTTCGAAAACCGCGTTAGCGCTCGTGAAGTACACGTTGCCGTGGCTATCCACCATGACGCGGCTCGGCTGCCCGATGGAGATGCCCACCGCCCCGACCGGCGTGGCGGGCGGCGCGCCCCCCGCGGCCGTATATATCGAATACTGCTGCGCCCACGCCAAAGAGCCGCCTGCCAACAGCAAGGTTCCGCACAGCGTTCCAACCGATCTCAACATTTACAATTCCAGTCCTGTCCGGGTGATTGAAGGATGAATAACCATAGTAAGACGTTTCGACCCGCCGGCGGGCGGCGGCTGGGCATTTTATGAGGCAACCACCTCCGCTACCGCCTCCAGCGCGTGTGCGCAATCTTCACGGGTGGCGTCGTAGTGCGTCACCGCGCGCACCTGTCGATCATTAATCGCGTTCATTAGCACGCCGTGGCGTTTCAATAGCACGCTGAGGGCCGCGGGCGCGTGGCGCGTGCCGCTCACGTCGAAGACCACGATGTTGGTCGAGACCTTTTGCGGGTCGATGCGAATTCCGGGGATGCGCGCCAGCCCTTCGGCCAGGAAGCGCGCGTTGGCATGATCGGCGGCCAGCTTGCCGGGGGATTCCACGAGCGCGACCAGCCCGGCGGCCGCCAGCACCCCCACCTGCCGCATCCCACCCCCCAGCCGTTTGCGGTAAAGCCGGGCTTTGGCGATGAGGTTGGCCGCTCCGGCCAGCATGGATCCGGCCGGCGCGCCCAGCCCCTTGGAGAGACAGAACATGACGGTGTCGGCGGGGGCGCAGATCTCGCGCACCGGCAGGCCCGTAGCCTGGGCGGCGTTGAAGATGCGGGCGCCATCCATGTGGACCTTCAGCCCGCGCTCGTGCGCGCCGTCGCAGATCTCGTGGATGGTCTCCATGGGGTAGACCGTGCCACCGCCCATGTTGTGCGTATTTTCGATGGCCACCAAGCCGGTAGGCGCCGAATACGGGTTGACCGGCTTGATGAGGCGCTGGACTTCGCCCCAGGAGAGGATGCCATCGGCGGTGGGGATGGCGCGAACGATGCAGCCCGAGAACCAGGCGACCATGGACATTTCATAATCCAGGATGTGCGCGCGGGAATCGCAGATCACCTCCTGGCCGTGCTCGGTGAGGAGTTTCACCGCGATGGTGTTCCCCATGGTGCCGGTGGGGACGAAGAGCGCCGCCTGTTTGCCGGAGATCTCGGCGGCCAGTTGCTCCAGGCGGTTGGCGGTGGGATCCTCGCCGTAGACATCGTCACCGACTTCGGCCTCCATCATGGCGCGCCGCATGGCGGGCGTGGGCCGGGTCACGGTATCGCTGCGCAGGTCAATGAGTTTCATATGGGGGATTTGTCCGGGAGGAATTCCTGGAAAACTTCGTTGGAGAGGAGCACGCCGCGGCTGGTCAGGCGCAAAACGCCATCCCCGGTTTCGAGCAGGCCGGCGTCCACAAAGCGGCGGATGGGCTGATGGAACCGGGTCCATTCTTCCGCCGACGGGCGAATGCCGGCCATGAGCCTGAGGCCGACGAAAAAGCGCTCGTGGGGCAGGTCGGCGGGCAGGCCGCCGGGGTGGTCTTCCGCCCGCGCGGGGCCGGCGGGTGCGGAGCCGGGCTGCGAGGGGTCGGCGGGCAGGCCGCCGGGGTGGTCTTCCGCCCGCGCGGGGCCGGCGGGAGCGGAGCCGGGCTGCGAGGGGTCGGCGGGCAGGCCGCCGGGGTGGTCTTCCGCCCGCGCGGGGCCGGCGGGCGCGGAGCCGGGCTGCGAGGGGTCGGCGGGCAGGCCGCCGGGGTGGTCTCCCGCCCGCGCGGGGCCGGCGGGTGCGGAGCCGGGCTGCGAGGGGTCGGCGGGCAGGCC
>Ga0265316_10000648_pt1 | contig 38668 bp, 24 predicted proteins | sample 4522metaG_FD_202092 | JGI IMG/M metagenome (GOLD analysis project Ga0265316, IMG submission 202092) | Rhizosphere microbial communities from Carex aquatilis grown in University of Washington, Seatle, WA, United States - 4-5-22 metaG | ecosystem: Host-associated > Plants > Roots > Rhizosphere >... | reverse complement strand
CCATGCCCCCGAGCGAAGTCCCTTATTATCCATTCCGTAACGCCCTCCAGGCGGTGGCGCCGATCGCCGAGGCGCACAAGATTTTCGTGCTCCAGAGAGATCTGCATCAAGCGCTCGAACGCGTAGCGCGCCTCGAACGCCGCGGCCGCGTCGTGGAGCGCGAGCTCGAGAGGGCGCGCCGCCATCTCGCCCGCAGCAAAGCCAAAGGCCGAAGGCGCCTGCGCGCCATGCGGCTCGAAGTCCTCGCAGTGGAGGCCCAGTGCCAGGCGCTCGACGAAGTCTGCCGCTCTCTCTTGCTCACGATTGAAGAGGCCGCCAGCCGCGAGCCCGTGGAGCCGCCGCCTGCGGTCGGAGTCTGGCCATGACCCCACGCATCGCGAAGGGCGCTTGGAGCCACGCGTGCGGGCCGGCCACGACCTAGTCACCCGAGCGATCCGGAGCGGTTCATCGGCGACAGCCACCCGACCCGTGGCTCCCCGGCCTTCCTGGATCGTCCGCGTTCCTCACGGCAGCGCGCCGTGCGCGCACCCGCATTCCGTCGTCCACGACTTGCCCTTTTGCTGGCAGCTCTCCCGAGCAGGCGCTCGTTTCGCGCGGGCCCCCCTTGGTCGCGCCTTCGAGACGGCGGGCGCCGCCCTTCGGGGGCTCGTCCTTCTGCTTTCACGGTCTCCCCGGCAGCCGGGGACTGCCCCTCCGTGAATGCAGGGCGAGCCTCTCGAGGAGCTCCGGTGGTCCCGCAGTGAGCGAAACGAGCGCCCGCTCGAAAGAGCGGCTCTCACACAAAGGAAAAGAATCATGAACGACAAGAAAATGATGCAAATCCTCGGCGCCGTAGAGCGAACCGTGGGCGACGACAAGAAGACCTGGTGGACCCGGATTGGCGTCGGCTTTCAGAACAAAGACGGCTCCTACAACCTGCGGTTCGACTACCTGCCGGCCCGGCTCGGAGACACCACCATCCAGCTGCGGGAGTTCGATCCCAAGGACGCGGCGCAGACCGAATAGCGCGGCGACGCCGCCAGCCCAAAGCGCCGGGGCCCCTTCGGGGGCCTCGGCGCGCCGCGGGCAGGCGAACGCGTCTCGCGGCGCCCTTTCTTTCCAGGAGTCCCAGCCATGCACGACGACGAACTGCATCGGTTCAAGAGCGACATCCACTTTCTCCATTTTGCGGCCGACCGGTACGGCTACCGCCGCAGTCGACGCGAGAGCAGCGTCGCGAGCCACGTGCTCCGGCATCCAGCGACCGACGACAAGATCGTCGTGCGCAAGGATCGGGACGGACACTGGACCTACTTCTCCGTCCGCGACGATCGCGACCACGGCACGATCGTCGACTTCGTCCAGCGGCGCACCCGGCATTCTTCACTCGGGTCGGTCCGCCAGGAGCTCCGATCCTGGCTCGGCACGGTGCGGCCTTTGCCCGAGACGCTCGAGCTGCCCCGACGATCGAAGCCCGCGGACCGACGGTCCGTGGCCGAGGTGTTCGAGGCGGCGCGCCTCGCGGTAACGTGCGACTACCTCAGCGCGCGGGGCCTTCGCCCGGAGACCTTGTCCGATCCACGTTTCGCGGGCACCTGGCGTGTCGATACGCGCGGCAACGTGCTCTTCGCGCATCGGGACGACACTGGCGAACTCACCGGCTTCGAGGTCAAGAGCCGCGGCTTCACGGGGTTCGCGTCGGGGGGCAAGAAGACCGCCTGGCAAAGCCGAGCGCTCCCCGACGACCAAGGGCTCGTCATTACCGAAAGCGCCATCGACGCGCTCAGCCACCACCAGCTCTACCGAGATGCGGCCCGCTACGTCAGCACGGCGGGAACGCCGAGCAACAAGCAGATACAGCTCCTCGGTCGGCTTCTTGCGAGCCTTGCGCCGGGAACGATCGTCGTGACCGCCGTCGACTCCGACGAGGCGGGCCACAAGATCGCGAGCCGCATCGAAGCGCTGACGCGCACCCTGCCTCGCCTCTACTTCCGCCGCGACGCGCCGGCGGGAGCGAAGGACTGGAACGACATCCTTCAACGCGTCGAGCGCGACTTCATCCTGTCCCGGCCGGGCGGGCCGCGCGATTGCGCCGGTCCCGAGTGAAGACACTCGCCATCTGAACCTCCCGCGCCCTGCCACCAGGGTCGCGCCTCTTTCGCCCGCGCTCGCCTGCGCGGGTGGTCGCCACCTCTTTGTGTCTGGAGCCTCCCATGAACAAGTTGCACGATCCCGAGCTCGAACTCTTCAAACGCTCTCTAGACCTCGCCGACTACGCGAAGCGAGCCGGCTACCAGGTCCGCCCCGAGGACGGGGCGCCGGGCCTCACGGTGCTCGACCACCCAAACCGCGACCGTATCGTCGTCGGCCGACACCCGAACGGCCCGTGGATCTACGCGTCGGTGCCCGACTACACGCTCCGGGCGCCAAGCGAGCCCGCGGAACAGGCGCTTGCACGCCTCCGCCGCGCGATCGATCGCTCCCAGGACAAGGGAACCGTCGTCGAGTTCGTGCAGCAGCGCGATCCTTTGGCACGCCGAGGGGAGGTGGCGCTCGACCAGGTATGCGATCGGTTGCGCAGCTTTCGAGCCACCGGTCTACCCCTCCACTTCGAGGGTGCCCTCCGACCACCGCCGTACCCGGGCGGCCGCGAGCGGGCCCTCGAACGGGGCGCCGATCCGCTGCCCTCGGGCGGATCGGTCGGCTCAAACCCAGAGCTCAATCGCCGTCGCTACGACTGGACGCCGCCCGTCGAGGGCGGCCCGCGAGAGACCGAAGTGGAGCGCAGGCTGCGGCAGTGGCGTGAGGCGCAAACGGCGATCGAAATGCGCCAGCGCGCCGCGCGCGAAGTCCGTTCGCCCGCCCCGCCGGCTCCGCAGCCGGCGCCGCCCCCAAAGGACCCTGGCCGAGCGATTCCGGACCGCCCGCCCGCCGATCGCGGTGCCACGATCGCCAGCCCGGGCAAATCGGAGCTCGGGCGTCGGCGATACGACTGGGCCCCGGCGCCGCCCGGTCTCGACGCGATGGTTCGCGGGCCTCGCGGCCCGTCCGGTGGGAGGGAGCGATGAAGACGGCGGTGCAGCTCCGCACTTTGGCAGGAGACGAGCGGCCGCGGGCCGAGCTTCTCTTCGGCACCCCTTGCGACCTCGGCGAGGGGACGCTCGGTCCGGTCGCGCGCTTCGACTCCGGCGAGGTCGTCGCGTATCTGATACGGAGCCGGCGGCGACGGCGGCTCTTCGTCTTCCGCACTCTTGACGTCGATGACGCCTTCGCGGTCGCCGTTCCGGGCGTCCGTCCGCATGTACAGCTCCTCATGCAGCTCGGCACAGCGGGTCGGATCCGGCTTGCGCGAAGTCTCTTCGCGTACCTCGTTCGCACGGGCCGGAATCCTTCGGCGCTGCCCGACCCCTTCTACACGCGCGTTGGGGCCCTGCTTGGAGGCCGGCTGCCGGGTCACAAGGTTCTGCTGCATCTTTTGCGGGTAGAGCCTCCGATCGCCCAACCGGCGAATCGCACAGCGCGGCCAGTTCAGGAAGGAGCGGATCGATGAAACCGGCGGCCTTGTACGCTCTCGCCGATGCCGCCGAGGCGCTGGCGCGCCTCGCGCGGGAGGCCGCTTCCGATCGGCCCGAGGCCTGGGACGATGCCCTCATTCCCGTCGCCGAAGCGGCGCGTCTCGCGGCGACCTCGGTGCGCGTTGTGCGCGATGCGATCCGCCGAGGGGAGCTCGCTGCGTTCGGCCGGATGCGCGACCGCGCCGTGCGCCACGCCGACCTCGCCGCCTGGATGGCCGGCCGCGCGCTGAAACCGGTGGAAGGTGTCGATGATGCCGACATTGCTCGACGGGTCAACCGACTCACGCAACTGAAGCGCGGCCGAACTCGGGTTGACTGATCGATTGACGTCAAGCGTTCATATGCTACGCTCTCCTAAAGTGATCGCCTCGTACGGAGACGAAGCCACACGCGATGTGCACTACGCCGACAACACCAAAGCGGCGAGGACCGTTCCCAAGGACATCTGGCCGATTTGTCGCCGAAAGCTCAACCAGATCGCTGCAGCAACCCAGCTCGGCGACCTCGCGAGCCCCGGCAACAACGTCGAGAAGCTGAAGGGCAACCTGGCCGGCTGGTACAGCGTCCGAATCAATGACCAGTGGCGCATCCTCTTCGTGTTCGAGAAGGGCCAGGCGAGCGGCGTGCGGATCGCTGACTATCACTAGCGAAGGAGTCCTCCCATGAAGCGCCAGGAAGTTCGTCCCCATCCGCACCGGTTGCCGCCTCCGACGCTGCCAGGAGAGGTGCTCGAAGAGGAGTGGCTCAAGCCGAAGGGGATGACCCAGACCGCGCTGGCCGAGAAGATGGGCCTGCATGTGCAGGTCGTGAACGGCATCGTTCAGGGGCGTCGGGCCGTCACGGCCAAGACCGCGCTGCTTCTCGCCAAGGCGCTCGATACGACGCCGCAGTTCTGGTTGAACCTGCAGAACGCTTGCGACCTCTGGGCGGCGGAGCAGGAGCTCGCCGGCAAGCGCAGGGCGGTCAGCCGGTGAGCGTCTCGCGCTCGGCATCCCCGGCTGGCGGAGGACGCGCTGGTTGGTGCCCGCGGCGGGTCGCGGTGCGCACCTCGTCTGTGGAGAGGGCCTAGGGTCATGGCTCCTCCTCGCACGGGCTACGTCGAGCCCGGCCGCCGCGCCGATGGCAGCCCGCACTTCGTCGCCCGCATCCGCCTCCGCGACGGGTCGCGCGAGCGAGTCAAGGTGCCCGAGAGCTACTCCAAGCCGGCGGGTGGCAGGACCGCACGCGAGCGCGCCGAGCTCTACGCCCTCGCCAGGCAAGAGCGCGAGGACGAAACCGGCGAGCTCTTCGAGGCGAGGAAGAAGCGCAAGGCCGAGCAAGGCCAGCAGCACGACGCGCGCCAGGGCGAGACGTGCACCCGGTATTTCGGTCGCTTTCTCGAGCATCGCCGGGCGACCGGAAAGGTGCGCCGGAGTCGCGATCTCGAGTCCGCGTGGAGTGTCTGGATCGCTCCCGAGATCGGGCGCAAGCCGATCGCGGGCCTCAGCCGCGACGATGTGGAAAACGTGCGCGACGCCCTGGATAGCGCCGTCGCCGAGCGAAGGAAGGAAGGGGGCCGCGCAGGCCTGAGCGGGGCGCGAGCGCGCAACGTGTGGAGCGTGCTCACCTCAATGATGAAGGAGGCGTGCACGTCGAAGCGACGGGACTTGCGCGTCCGGGCGGATAACCCGTGCGCCACCGTGCAGCCCCCGGACAAGACGGACGCCAAGGCGAAGACGTTCGTCTACCCGGCCGAGTTTCTCAAGCTCGCGGGGTGCGCGGACGTCCCGCGCGACTGGCGCGAACTCTACGCCGTCGCCTGCTACCTCTACTTGCGCCCTGGTGAGCTCCGTGCGCTCGTCTGGACCGACGTCGACTTTGACGCCGTCGTCGTTCATGTGACGAAGGCGTACGACGAAGACTCGAGGACGGTGAAGTCGCCAAAGACCCGCAACGGGGTGCGCGACGTTCCCATCCCCGCGCCGCTCGTCCCCCTGCTCAAGGCGATGCACGACCGAGCCGCGGACGACACGGCGGCGGTGCTCCCCCTGATGGGGGAGCGGAGCGAGAACCTTCGATCGATCTGGATGCGCAAGCACCTGGCTCGGGCAAAAGTCACGCGCTCGCGCCTCACCGAGCAGAGCGCGACGACGATGAAGGTCAACTTCCGGACATGGCGCGATACAGGCATCACCTGGCTCGCTCTTGCGGGCGTGGACGTCGCCAAGATGCAGCGGCGCGCCGGGCACGACACGATCTCGACGACGCTCGGGTACGTGAAGATGGCGGAGGACCTCACCGGCTCCATTGGCGATCCATTTCCGGCGCTGCCTGCGGCGCTCCTCGCTCCGCCCGAAGGGGTGGGGGGCCCGAGCCATCGCGCGCCCGAAAACCAGGGGGGACGGCCCGTTCGTTTGGCCCACGTTTGGCCCAACTCGAAAAAAGATCCACAAAATCCCGACGAAACTGCGGAGAGGGCGGGATTCGAACCCGCGGCAGGCTTTTGACCTGCGCCCGCTTAGCAAGCGGGTACCTTCGGCCTCTCGGTCACCTCTCCCGGGAGCGGCGGCGGAAAGTGCCATCAAATCGCCTCCGAGACAAGTCCGGCCGCCGGAGCCCCCCCTAAGGCGGACGCCATTGTCACCCACAACGCCGGGCTTCCAGAGTCCCGGCCGGGTATCTTCTCCGTCTTGCTCCGCATGCGCCGCTCTCAGACGACGGTCATCGCTGCGCTCCTCGTCGCGTATGGGAGCTTCTACCTCTGCCGTGCCAACGTCGATGCGGCTCTTCCATTTCTCGCCCGTGAGGGCCACGACAAAACCAGCCTGGGCCTCCTATCGTCGGTCGCGACGGGCACCTACGCGATCGGCAAGATCGTCCTAGGCGCAAGCGCCGACGCGCTGGGCGGCCGCCGGCTGATGCTGGCAGCCATCGCCGGATCGGTCATGTGCACGCTCGCGTTCGGAGCATCGCACTTGTTGGCGTCGTTCATCGTCCTCGCCGCGGCAAACCGCTTCTTTCAGTCGGGAGGTTGGCCGGGGCTGGTACACACGGTGTCTCAGCGGTTCGAGCCCGCGCGGCATGGACTCATCATGGGGGTTCTCTCGACGAGCTACGAGTTCGGCAACGTATGCGCTCTCCTTTTCTCTGGGCTGGTCGCCCAATGGGGCTGGCGGGCCCTCTTCGTGGTCAACCCGCTCCTCTTCGCGTTCGTCGGGGGCGCTGCGGTTCTATCGCTCCCGAGCGCGCCGTCCGACCGTGCGCCGTCGATCGCGAGCGGAGCGTCGCCCGCCCGCCCCCCGCGGGAATCGCTTGCCCAAGTGCTCCCCCACCTTCTTCGGAGCGGGGCGTTCTGGACGGCAATCGCCTTGAGCGCTCTCCTGACGTTCATTCGGATCGGGTTTCTCACCTGGACCCCCACGTTCTTGTCCGAGATCTCGCTCGCCACTCCCGGTGCCGGAATCCCCGGGGCCATCGTCAAGAGCGCGCTCTTCCCAGCGGCCGGAGTGGTCGCCGCGCCGTGCTTTGGCGTCCTCAGCGATCGACTCGGCCCGGGAAAGCGCGCACCTCTCATGGCGGCTTCGCTCACAGTCGTCGTCGCCCTCGTCCTCTTGCTTGCGCACGGCGGCGTGCGTGCTCCGCTCGCTGCCGCGATGCTCATCGCTGCGATCGGTCTCTTCCTGCTCGGTCCCTACTCCCTGCCGGCGGGCGCTCTCGCGCTCGACGTGGCGGGTCGTCGCGGCCCCGCGACGGCAGCCGGAATCATCGACGGGGCCGGGTACATCGGCGCGACTGCCTCGGGATCGCTCCTCGGCTCCATCGCCGATCGAGCGGGTTGGTCGGCCGTGTTCGACGTGCTCGCCGGGGCTTCGCTCTTGGCGACCCTGGTATCGGCGCGATGGGCGCTCGTCGTCGCGCGACGTTGAGCGCTGGGCGTTCGCGCTCTGTAGTCGCTGAGCTAGCCTCGAACCGTCGCACGATGCTCCGCCTCGTTTACTCAAACCGCACCGAAGAGCTCCTCGCCGAGCTTGCGGCCCGAGTCTCCGAACAGCAGGCGACACGTGGAGCGCTGGCTCCCGTACGCATCGTTGCCGAGAACACGACGGTCTTGCAGTACCTGCGCCTCGGCATCGCGCGGGAGGTGGGGGTGGCCGCCAATCTCCAGACGATGCTCATCACCGGTTTGGCCGCCGATGCGATCGCGCAGGCGCTCCCGTTGCGCGTCGCCGACGCGGATGCCATCGAGGCGATGGCGCTGACTCTCCTGCTCGACGAGTCTTTCATTGCCCATTCCGACCTTTCGCCGGTGCGCGAACATCTGGCGGCCGGAAGGTCGGGCGAGGCGGCGGACGTGCGTCGTGTGCAGCTCGCGGCGCGAGTCGGTCGGCTCTTCGAAGAATACACCTACTCCCGACACGAGATGTTGGCCGCCTGGTTGCGCGGCACGACTCTCGGAGGGCGATATGCCGAGCCCGAGAGGTGGCAGCGCCGAATGTGGATCGCGATGTTCGGAGAAGGCGGGCTGTCCGCCGGACGAGGCATCGTGCCGCTGCATGAAGCCGTCGCCACGCTGCCCGTCGCCGCGTCCCAGGCGGGGACCGTACACGTATTCGGTTTCGCGCACTTCGCCCCTGCGTTCCACGACCTCCTTCAGCGCGTCGCGCGGGCGGGCGACCTCGTCGTCTACTCGCTCAGCCCGTGCGAGGGCTTCTGGGAAGATTTCGACCGGCGCGACCCGGCGCCGCTCCGGCTCTGGGGACGTCCGGGCCGCGAGCACGTACGGGCGCTCAACGCGGCTGCCGCGTTCGATCACGACGATCGATTCATCGAGCCGGAAGGCGACTCTCTCCTCGCTCAGCTCCAGCGCGACCTTTTGCGGCGGGTCCCCGTCGATGCCCGCCCAGCTTCAAGACCCGCTCGGACGAGCGATGAGAGCATCGTCGTCCTCGAGCACGCGAGCGTACGGCGCGAGGTCGAGGCGGTCGCGAGCGAGATCTGGCGTCTCCTCGAGCGGGACCCGACGCTTCGATTCGACGACGTCGCGGTCCTTCTCTCGGACTGCGACGCCGTCGCATATACCACGCACCTGCCTTCCGTCTTCCGCGAGGCTCACGATATTCCTTACCGGCTGGTCGACGTGGGCGCGGGGGGCGAGGGCGGCGTCACCGAGGTGGTCGGACTCCTTTTGGCGCTTCCGCTCGGTCGATTCACGCGCCAGGAACTCCTGCGGCTGGCCGTTCACCCATTGGTCGTTGCGTCGCTCGACGACGTCGATCCGAGCCGCTGGCTGACGTGGTGCGATTCGCTCGGCATCGTCCACGGCGCGGACCGAACGGATCACGAGAACACGTACATCGAGCGCGACATTCTGAACTGGGATCAGGGCCTGCGGCGGTTGGCGCTCGGCGCATTCATGGCGGGTGATCCGAGCGGAGAACGTCGTCCGTTCGAGCTTGGAGCGGACGCTTACGTGCCACACGAAGTCGCCGCCACCGATATGCGCGATGCGTCAGCGTTCGGGCTTCTCGTCCGGTCACTCGTCGCCGACGCGCGTTTCGTTCAGGCGGCGGTGTTGCCCATGAAGGAGTGGGCGGCGCTTCTCGGCGCGCTCGTCGACACGTACGTGGCGCCGACGACGGACGTGGATGCGGAGCGACTCGCTCGCTGCTTGCGGAGTCTCCACGCGATGGGCGAAATCGACCTCGGAGGCCGACCGATCCCTTACCGCATCGCGTGCGAGCTCGCGCGCGAGCGCATCGCCTCGTTGGATCGGGGGCGGGGAAGCGAGGGCGTCGTCGTGTCGCGCCTGACGTCCGTGCAGCCGATCCCGTTTCGGGTCGTCTTCGCGTGCGGCATGGGCGAAGGGCGATTTCCCTCGGCCGACTCCGACGACCCGCTCGATCTGCGCCGCGCTCAGAGGTGCCTCGGCGACGTCACGGCGCGCGAGCGAGACAAATACGCGTTCCTCGAGCTCGTGCTCGGCACCCGCGATCGCATCTATCTCTCCTACGTTTCGCGCGATCCGCTGACCGGGGACCCGCTCGAGCCTTCCTCAGTCGTTCAGGAGCTGCTGCACTCGCTCGGCCAGGACTACCTTGCCGACCGGGCCGCGCTTCGGCGCCGCCATCCGTTGCGTCGCTGGGCCCCGAGTTACTTCCCCGAGTTGTTCGAGCGGGAAGCCGCGTCCCTGCTGAACCTCGGGACGATGCGCATGCCCGGAGCGCGCGCCGAAGCTCGAACGCTCGCTCTGCGCCGCAGCATGGAGGCCCACGGTGGGGCTGCGAATCGCGAGCGGGTGGAGCAGCTCGCGGCGACGGACGATTCGTGGGCCGCCCTCGCGCACCACCTGTGCATCGCGCCGCTGCCCCCGGCCACGCCGTCGCGTGAACTTCGCGCGGTCATTCCGATGTACGCGCTCGTGAAGTTCCTCGAGTTTCCGCTCCAGGGTTGGGCGAGGTTCCGCGTCGGCCTCGACGAGCGCGAGAACGAGGATGTCCTCTCGTGCGAAGACGAGCCCTTCGAGACCGGTCGGCGCGACGAGACGTTGCTCCTGCGCGGCATTCTGTACGCTTCGGTGGAGCGTGGGTCGATCGAACGGGCCTACGACGAAGTCGTTCGCGACCGGGAGCTGCGCGGTCGCGGGCCGTCGGGCGTCTTCGCGCGAGGCGAGCGCGCTGATCACTTGCACACGCTCGGGACTTGGCGACAGCAGCTAGCCGCTCAGCGGGTGACGCTCGATTCGATCGAAGTGCACCGCTTCGGCCGAGGCGGAGAGCACTCAGCGGCTGACCACGTGCATCCGCCGCTCGCCATCGAGGTCGACGTGACGGATCCCGCAGGCGTTACGCACATCGTGCGCGCCGAGATCAGCGGTCGCTCGCTGCCGATGGGGGGCGAGGCTGCGGGCACGTCGATCACGCTCTCTCACCGAGGAGTGAACGAGAAGCAAACCGAGTGGGCGAAGGCCGACCGGCAGCGCGCGATGCTGCGGGCGTTCGTCGACCACGCGGTCCTCTCGGCGTCCGGCGTCCGGGAGGGGCAATCACACGAGTCGCTGGTCGTCGTGGCAACGCCGGAAGCAGCGATCGCCGACCGCGTTCGGTTCGATCCGTTGTCGCGCGGTGAGGCGACGGTATGGCTCCGCGACCTCGTCCGCGAGCTGCTCGGAGGGCCGCACGCCTATTTCTTCCCGGCGGAGGCGGTGCTCGCCTGGCAGGACAAAGATCCCGGCGGACCGCTCCTGGCTCGGCTCGAGGCCGCCCGGGAACTGATGGGCGACGGCGACGGACCTATGGCCTTGCGCTCCGCGTACGGCCCTGTGCCACGGCCGCAGGCATACCCCCTCCCCGACGAAGCAGCCGCTCGCGCCATGTTCGCTCGGCGCTTCGGGCTGATCTTCGAAAGACGAAGGGAGGCGCGATGACCGGGGTCCGTCGCGTCGCTCGACCCGAGGTGCTCGGGCGAATCCCGCTCGACCGGTGCGCCGTCATCGAGGCATCGGCGGGGACGGGAAAGACCTTCACATTGGAGCACCTCGTCGTCGAGTTGCTCTTGACCACTGACGTGACAATCGACCGCATCTTGGTCGTTACGTTCACCGATAAGGCCACCAACGAGCTCCGGGCGCGTCTGCGGGCGAAGCTCGAGGAGCTACGGTCGCCCGGCATCGACGCTGTGGAGCCAAAAGGCGAGGCAGCCCACGATTTCTGGAGCATCGATGACCCAGTTCGGGAACGGCTCGATCGAGCGTTGCAGTCGTTCGACGGCGCCTCGGTCACGACGATACACGCGTTTTGTCAGCGCGTGCTCCGCGAAAACGCCTTCGCGAGCGGTCGCATGTTCCGCGAACAGCAAGTCGACGGCAGGGACGCCTTCACCCGCGCCCTGCGCGAGGCCCTTCGCCGCGACATCGCGCGCGATCCAGAACGTGCCGCATGGCTCGAGGCCGCGCTTCGCGCCGGCCGGTCGGTCGAGGACATCGAGGAGCTCCTGTGGCGATGCGTGACCTCGCGCGGCGACCTGCGGCCGGCGCTGAATCCAGGCGCGCTCGCGAGAGCCCTCGATGCCTTCCCAGTCGACACTGCCCGCCGGCTCGGTGGGGCCGACGAAATGCGCAGATGGGGCGTGCACCCGGCCACGGCAAAGAAGCTCGCGAGCCGCTTCTACGAACTCGCGGGCGCGGTCGAGCGAGCTCGCGATGCCGGGGGCCTGCCGGCGTACGTCCTCGAAGCCGAGGAGCTGTCCCTCGACTACCTCATCGCGAAACTATCGTCGTCGACGAGTCGTCCAGGTCCCACTGCCGAACTCGCCGCCGCTGCTCTTGCGCTCGCCCGGATGACGCCGCCGTTCTCCTCCGGCCTTGCGCAGACGATCCTCTCACCGGTCCGCGACGAGCTGGCGCGTCGAAAGAGAGAAGCGGGCCAATACGACTTTGACGACATGCTCGGTCTCGTGGCCGATGCGTTGCAGGGTCCGCGCGCCGCCTCTCTCGTCGAAGCCATGCGCGATAGGTGGCGCTACGTGCTGATCGACGAGTTCCAAGACACCGACGAGACCCAGTGGTCGATCTTCCGGCGCGGCTTCTTCGAGCGCGCCGAGCGCAGCACCGTTCTCTATCTCGTCGGGGATGCGAAGCAGTCGATCTATCGCTTTCGCGGCGCCGACGTGTTCACCTACGTGCGCGCGCGCGACGAGATAGTGGCAGAGGGCGGCCAGCAGGTCCTTCTCGACTGCAACTACCGCGCGACGCCGAGCCTCGTCGCGGCGAACAACGCCATCTTCGACCAGGCGGCCCCGCACCCGATCTTCACGGGCATCTTGGAGCATGCGCCTCTGACCTGCGGCCGAACGGACCGAACACTCGTCGACGGCGACGGACGGCCGGTCTCGCCGGTCCACGTGATGCGCTTTTCCGAGTCGGCCGATCGCGCCCTGCCTGCACTGGGCGAGCGCATGGGCCGCGAAATCATCGCCATCACCGATCCGTTCCATCCGTGGAAGCTGGACGGGTGCGCGCTGGGTTACAGCGACGTCTTCGTCCTGACCCGTACCGCGCGCGAAGGGCGGACGATCGGCGCGGCGCTTCGCAAGGTCGGCGTGCCGGTCGCCTTTTACAAGCAAGACGGGCTCTTTCAGACCGACGAAGCCAAAGAAGTTCGTTCGTTGCTGCTGGCGATCGACGATCCGAACGACCGTGCGCGGCGCCTCGCTGCGTGGCTCACGCCTTTTTTCGGCTTGCCGCTCGTAGATATCGAGCGGGCTCGGGATTTGCCCGGCGCGCACCCCCTGGTCGCGCGCTTCCACGCGTGGAAAGTGCTCGCCGACGCGCGCGACTTCGATCGTTTGTTCGAGAGCGTGGTCGGCGATACTGGGCTCGTACGGCGCGAGATCTTCTTCGGCGACGGCGAGCGCGAGCTCACGAACTATCTGCACATCCTGGAGATCTTGCTCGAACACGCGCACGGAAGCCACGCCACGCTCCGCGATCTCGTGTACTTGCTCTCGGGGCTGATCGACGAAACGCGCCTACCGCTCGATCTCGAGGGGAGCGTGCAGCGGCTGGACAGCGAGCGGCGAGCCGTCCAGATCATGACCATCCACAAGGCCAAGGGCCTCGAAGCCCCGATCGTATTCGTGGCCGGCGGCTTTTGGCAGCCGCGAGCCGAAGCGGTCCACGTCTATCACGAGGGAGGGCGACGTCTCGCGTGGGTCGGGTCCGTGCGCGACCCTGAGGTGGAAACGTGCGTCAAAGCCGAGGAGCGCGAAGAGGAGCAGCGCCTCATGTATGTGGCGCTCACGCGCGCCAAGGGACGGCTCTACCTGCCGTGTGCCGTGAACGAGGCCAAAGCTCCGGGCGAGCCTCGCCGCTTGGAACCAAGAACGCTGCGGGGCGCCTACGCCGTCGTCAACCGCCGTATCGGAGACATGCTGGAGTCCGGCCACCCGCTTCTGTCGGTCGAAGACATCGGCATCGGCGCCCCACCGGCCCCGCTGGCTTCGGCGCCCCCACAGGAGGATGGCTGGAGTCCCCCCCAAACCCTGCTCCGCGACGAGGACGACCGCGCCCGATTCGATGATCTGCGGCGGCGGCGGGCGGGCGCGTTCGTCACCTCGTACACCCGCATGCGCAGCGAATGGTCGGCGCCTCGACGCGCGTTCGAAGACGCGTCCTGGGTCGTCGACTCGGCTCCGGAGACGGAGCTCCGCGGCGCGCGCACGACAGGCGTTTTCCTCCACGAACTGCTCGAACGGATCCCGCTCGATTCCTTTGCGACATCCGCGGACTTCGACGCCTGGCGTTCACGCTCCGACGTCTCGGCGCTCTACGACGAGGCCATGGCCGCGCACCGGATCGAGCGGACCCAGCGCGAGCATGCGGAGCGACTCGTGTGGTCGGCATACACGACGGCCCTTTCCCTTCCCGATGGCCGGCGCCTCGAGCGCATCGCGGCGGCGCCGCGCGTCGTCCGGGAAATGGACTTCGTCTTTCCGATGCGAGAGCTCGACTCCGAGCCTTCGGCCGGCCGAGTGCGCGGCTATGTGCGAGGGGCCATCGATCTGGCCTTCGACGTCGACGGGCGCACGTACTTCGTCGATTGGAAGAGCGACTCGTTGCCCTCGTACACCCCGGAGGCGCTCGAGCGCCGCGTGCACGAGTACTACGAGCCTCAGGCGCAGCTCTACGCGGTCGCGATCGGCAAGCTCCTCGGCGTGCGCTCGGAGCTCGAGCACGAGGCGCGCTTCGGGGGAATGTTCTATTGTTTCTTGCGCGGATTCGAGGACGGCGGACGCGGGATCTGGTCCGCGCGCCCCGCTTGGAGCCAAGTGCAGGAGTGGGAGAGCGCCCTTCGAGCGCCTCGCCAATGGGTGGGAGGGACGAGGTCATGACGGTCCTGTCGCCGCTCGGTACGACGCGCGCTCGGTTTCTAGAGGCGCGCGAACGGTCGGACGGCGGCGATGCGCCCACCCTCCTGGACGACGACTTCGAGGCGACGTACCTGGGATCGGAAATCGCCCGCTGCGCGCCCGGGCTTGCCCCGGAGGAAACCCGGGCGCTGACCTTACTCGCGGCCGCCTGCGTGGTCGCCATGCGGGCCGGGAGCACTCGCTTGCCGCTCGACGAAGCGCGTCTGCTCGAGGCGCTGACGCTTTTTCACGGAGCCGACGCGGTTCCGGTCCTGCGTTCGATCTTGAAGCGCGCCCGTGCGGCCAATCCGGCGGATCCTGTCGCGGCAGTGATCGGGCGTCCCGGCGAGCGCAAGCCTCTCTTGATCGAGGGGGACTGGTTGTACGCGGAGCGGATGCGCGCGCTGGAGGACCGGTTTTGCGCTCGTGTGCGAAGCCGGCTCTCCCGGATCGTGCCGCTGCGCGACGCGCGGGGGCTCGGCCGCGCGCTCAGCGCGATTGCAGCCGGTCCTCCCGCCCTTACCGAGGAGCAGAAGCGAGCGGTTCGTGGAGCCTTGGGCGCGCCGCTCGTGCTCATCACGGGAGGCCCCGGCACGGGCAAGACCACGATTGTGGTGGCCCTTCTCCGAGCCCTGGCTTGGATGGGCGAGCCGATGGACGCCGTCGCGATCGCCGCGCCCACTGGGAAAGCCGCCCAGCGGCTCAGAGACGCAATTGCGTCCGGCCTGGCGTCCGGGTCGCATGACATCGCGCAAGCCACGCTCTCGACCATCGCTCCGCTGCCTCAGACGCTGCACCGGCTGCTCGGTTGGTCCCCCGGCAGTGGCCGCTTCGCACGCCACGAGAACGATCCGCTTCCCCATCGTGTGGTCGTCGTGGACGAAGCGTCGATGGTCGACCTCGCGCTCATGGATCGCTTGATGCGGGCGCTCGCGGATGACGCTCGGCTCGTCCTCCTGGGGGACGCGGACCAGCTCCCGTCGGTGGAGGCCGGCGCGGTGTTTCGGGACTGCTGCGCGGCGCTGCCCTCGGTCCGGCTCTCGTCGAACCTTCGCGTGGGTTCCGATTCGAGCGGCCGACGAATTGTTGCGGCTGCGCGCGCGGTCAACGGCGGAGTCCTCGACTCGCAATTCAACGAGGCCGTCGCAATTCGCCGTTCGGCGCGAGACGTCACGTTCGACGGGATCGAACACCTGGCGGCGCCCTGGTCCGAGGTCGGCGAGGAACTCCTCGACCGCTGGTGGCACGTGCACGTCGCTGCCCCCGGCGACTTCGCCGCTCACGCCGCGCGGACCTACCGCCTGAAGGTCGGGTCGTTCGACGGTGCGGAGCGCGCCCAGCTCCAAGCTCTCCTCGATCATCAGTCCCGCTCTCGGCTGCTCTGCGCCGCTCGTGTGCGGTCGATTCCGGCAAGCGCCGAGGCGATCAACGAGCAATTGCTCGGACGGCTCAGCGGCTCGACTTCGCGCAACTGGCGCGGGCGCCGGCCGCTGGCGCTTGCCCCGGGCGCGCCGGTGATGGTGGAGCGCAACGACTACGAGCGTCACCTGTTCAACGGCGATCAGGGGGTCATTGCACGCGTCGATTCAGGAGAAGGCGACGGCCCGGAGCTCATGGCCGTGTTTCGGCAGGGCGACTCCCTTCAAGCGTTTCCCGCCGACGCACTCGCCCACATCGTTCCCTCGTGGGCGATGACCGTTCATAAGGCCCAAGGTTCGGAGTTCGATGGTGTGGTCATCGTCCTGCCGGACGCCGACATGCCGCTGCTCACGCGAGAACTCGTCTACACGGCCATGACGCGAGCGCGGCGGTCGGTTCTCATCGTCGGAGCGGTCGACCTGCTCGCGCGTGCCGTGTCGCGCACGGCTGAGCGCCACAGCGGAATCGCGGAAAAGCTCGGAAAGTTGCACGGTTGAGGGGTGCATATCCAGGTATGCTATACACTCGCTCAGGGAGGCTGCGATGGAACAAGCGGCGATGGCGTTCGTGGGACCACAGCCGCTCGAGGCCGTCCGCTCACGAGCGCACAGGGCGGCGGTGGTCGTGCTCACCCTCGAGGTCAGCGACCCCGAGGTGCTCGCGGAGCTTCGCCGCCACCCCGAAGAGGACGACCGAGAGCGCTTTGCGTTGGCGGCGCTCCGGGTCGGCGTCTTGGCGCTGCGCATGGCGAGCGGTCAGGTGGACGCCGTGTCGCTGCGCGAGGCGGGCCAAGCCTTCCTTGCGGAAGTGCGCCAGCTGCTCGCGGCGCGAGCCACGGAAACGACCGAGCGAGTCGCATCCGCCCTCACCCAGTACCTCGACCCACAAAGCGGCGTACTGCCTCAACGTCTCCAGGCGCTCGTGCGCGAAGACGGGGAGCTCGAGCGGCTGCTTCGCGCGCACTTGGGGGCGGACGACTCCATGCTCGCGCGTTCGCTGGCGGCCCACCTGGGCGAGGGCAGTCCGATCTTCAAGCTCCTTTCGCCGACTGACGCGAACGGCCTCCGCGCGCAGCTCACCAACGCACTCGAGGCGGCGCTCGCCGATCAACGCAAGCACATCCTTCGAGAGTTTTCGCTTGATCGAAAAGACTCGGCGCTCTCTCGCCTGTTTGCCGAATTCTCGCTCGACGACGAAAAGTCGGCCCTGAGCCGCCTGTCGAAGATGATAGAAACGACGAGCGAACAAATCGGCAAGAACTTCACCCTGGATGACGAGGGCTCTGCCCTCGCACGGATGAAGCGCGAGCTCCTGGGCACCATCGAACAGCTCGCCAAGACCAACGTCGAGTTTCAGTCGCAGGTGCGCGAGGCGCTGACGCGGCTCGATACACGAAAGAAGGACGAAGCGCTGACTACCCGTCACGGCGTCACCTTCGAAGAGCGCCTCGGAGCTTTGCTCGCCGACGAGGCGCAGCGGCTCGGCGATTTGCACGAGTCCATCGGCGACACGACGGGCGCCATAAAGCAATGCAAGAAGGGCGACCACGTCATCGAGCTGAGCGCGGATTCCGCGGCCGCGCACGCGAGAATCGTTTGGGAGGCAAAGGAAAAACTCGGCTATTCGCTGCGCGCTGCGCTGGAGGAAATCGATGAAGCACGCCGAAACCGCCAGGCTCAGGTCGGCGTATTCGTCTTTTCGCGCAAAGCCGTTCCCGAAGGACTCGAATCGCTCCAGCGGCACGGAAACGACGTCGTCGTCGTCTGGGATGCCGAAGATTCCTCGAGTGATATCGCCCTGCGTGCGGCGTACAGCCTCGCCCGCGCGCTGGCCGTGCGCGAGCGCCGCGTCGACCGAGAATCGGTCACAGCGATTGCCGAGATCGATCGCTCGGCCCGGGCAATCGAGCGCCAAATCGGCTATCTGGCGGAAATCCGGAAGTGGGCAGATACCGTCAAGGGGCACGGGGAGAAGATCGCGGAACGTTCGGCGCGCATGGCCGACGAACTTCGGAGGGATGTCGAGCGGCTGGACGCGCAGGTCGCAGGGATGCGAACGGCGGCGCAGCCGGCGGGCTAGCGCCGCTGTAGATCGGCGACTACGCAGCCGTGATCGGACGAGCGCGACTTCCCTACGTCGAAGCCAACGAAGCGTAGCTCTCTGCTGGCGAAGATTCGGTCGATCCGCATCCAGGCCCCCCGGGTCGTGGGGAACGTGTAGCCAAATCCCCAGCCTGCCTTCGAGAAACCGTCCTGATACTCCGAAAGATATCGGTTCAGCAGGAAGCTCAGGCCAGGAAGGTTCGTGTCGCCGGCGATGACGACCGGTTCGGTCTCTGCGCGCGCTGCGGCGGAGAAGGCTTGTACCTGGAGCGCCCTGAGTCCGTTGTTTGCCTGAAAGATCGCCGAGCTCGCGGACGAAAACAACCGACCCGAGAGAATCTCGCGCCGAAATCCACGTCCGCGCAAAGAATAGAAAATCTCGCGCGGCGAGAGGGGATGGACATTGTAAAAGACGACCGGCCCCAGCGGTGTGTCCAGCACTTGCCGAACGAAACGAGGTGATCGATGTCGCCCTTCGTAATCGAGCTTGTCCGGGTCGCTCACGGATCGGACGGGATATCGAGACGCGACGACGAATTGGTTCGAGTCCTGCACAATCGGGTACCGGGCGCGAAGCAGACTCGTGAGCGGTTCGAGAGCGCCCACCTCCTGGAGCAACACGACATCGGGAGCCTCTCGATCGATCTCTCGGACGATCTCGTCGGCTCCGCCATTTCCCGAGTCGACGTTGTAGCTGAGCACCCGCAGCGTCGCCCCGTTCGGAGCGCGCGACACGGGCCAGGGAAGGACGAAGCCCATCAGCGGAAAAACGAGCAAAAGCAATGCGACGACCTGCGTCCAAAGAAAACGATGGAGCCGCGCTACGGCAAGGGCAACCACAATGAGCGCGAGCGGCGCTGCGAGGACGATCCTCGGAAGGTAAAGGCCGATGCCCGTGACCCACCAGCGCTCGCCGACATAACGCAGGAGAGCGACCAGACTCAGAAGAAAGGCGGGATAGAGGAACGCGATCGCTGCGAGGAGCGAATGCCGGCGCTTCATGATGGCGAGCACCTCGGCAAGTTCACGCGAGCCCCTCAGACGCGCCCCACAGCGCCTCCCATACGAGGGCCACGCGCACAAGACGCACAACCCGAGTCGACCGTGTGTGCCGGCCGGATCCGGGCGTCTTCACGCGCCGCCTCTCCACTGTCGCTTCCTCCGCCATATCGGACCGCCTATACTGGCCGTGATTGGGAGAGGTGCATGGAACGGAAAATCCTCGTGACCGGAGGGGCGGGTTTCCTGGGGTCGCACTTGTGCGATCGGTTGGTCGCGCGCGGAGACGATGTTCTCTGCGTCGACAACTTCTTTACGGGTACGAAACGCAACGTCGAGCACCTCCTGCGCGAGCCGCGCTTCGAGCTGATGCGCCATGACGTCACGTTCCCCCTTTACGTCGAGGTCGACAGGATTTTCAACCTCGCTTGCCCAGCCTCGCCCGTTCATTACCAATTCGACCCCGTCCAGACCACGAAGACCAGCGTGCACGGCGCTATCAACATGCTCGGACTGGCGAAGCGCGTGCGCGCGCGCATCCTGCAAGCGTCGACATCCGAGGTCTACGGAGACCCCGAAGTCCATCCCCAGACCGAGAGCTATTGGGGGCGCGTGAACTGCATCGGCTCGCGCAGTTGTTACGACGAGGGCAAGCGCTGCGCGGAAACGCTTTTCTTCGACTACCAACGGCAGCACGCCCTCGACATCAAAGTCATCCGTATCTTCAACACCTACGGGCCGCGCATGCATCCCAACGACGGGCGCGTGGTCAGCAACTTCATCGTGCAGGCGCTGCGTGGCGAAGATCTGACGATTTACGGGGACGGCTCGCAGACCAGGTCGTTCTGCTATGTCGACGACCTCATCGACGGGATGCTCCGGATGATGGACTCTGAAGATGGCTTTCACGGTCCGGTGAACCTCGGGAACCCGAGCGAGTTCACGATGCTCGAGCTCGCCGAGAAAGTGCTCCGGTTGACGGAATCGACATCGCGCCTGGTGTACAGGCCGCTGCCGCAAGACGACCCGAAGCAGCGCAAGCCCGACATCGACCTCGCGAAGTCGAAGCTGGACTGGCGTCCGACGGTTCCGCTCGAAGACGGGCTCGCACGAACGATCGCCTACTTCAAGAAGGCAATCGCGAACTAAGAGGGGTCTGAACGGGATGCTCGTGAACGTCACGATCGCGGCGCTGTCGCTGCCCGTTCTCGCCTGGACGGCGTATCTCGCTATGCTCGCGGTTCTATCGCGCTCCAACCGGGTGCCTCCGTACCCGAGTCCTGCGCAGTTTCGGTTCGACGTCGTCGTGCCTGCCCACGACGAGGAAACGGGGATCGCCGAAACGGTCGGGAGTCTGCTGGCGCTCGATTATCCGCGGGAGCTCTACCGCGTGCTCGTCGTGGCCGACAACTGTCAGGACTCCACGGCCAAGCGGGCCGCAGAGGCGGGAGCCGTCATCCTCGAACGCAACGACACGACGAGGCGGGGCAAGGGATACGCGCTCGAGTATGCGTTCGAGCGCGTCTTGGCCGACGGCCTCTCCGACGGCGTGGTGGTGATCGACGCGGACACGCGGGCGACGCCCAATCTGTTGCACGCGTTCGGCGCCCGGCTTCGAGAGGGTGCGCGCGCCGCACAAGCGGAGTACGGCGTCGTCAACCGTCAGACCTCCTGGCGCACCCGCCTCATGCACATCGCGTTTACGCTGTTTCACGGCCTTCGGTCTCGGGCGCGCGAGCGCCTCGGCGTCTCGGCGGGCCTTCGCGGCAACGGGATGATGTTTGCGACGCCGCTGCTTCGCGAAGTGCCGCACGAAGCCTTCTCCATCGTCGAAGACGTCGAGTACGGCATCCGGTTGGGCCTGGCCGGTCATCGCGTCCACTACGTTGGCGAAGCGCAGGTATTCGGCGAGATGGTGACGACCGCAGGCGCTTCGCGCAGCCAGCGCAGGCGCTGGGAGGGCGGCCGAGCGCAGCTCGCGCGGCGCCACGGCGCCCGTTTGCTCGGCGAAGGACTCCGCCGAAGGAGCCCGCTGCTCCTCGACCTCGCAGCCGATCTGCTCGTTCCACCGATCACCTACGTCGCGCTTGCGGTGATCGCGGGCCTCGCGGTTTCTGTGGCTTGGGCGACGCTCGGTCCTGGCGCGATCTGGGTCATGGCGCCGTGGTGCGCGGGCGCGGTGTGTTTCGCCGTCTACGTGGTTCGCGGGGCCTGGATGGCGCGCGTCGGCCCGCGGGTCGCCCTGGATTTGCTTTGGGCGCCCGTCTACATGGTCTGGAAAATCGCGCTCGCGATGCGGTCGCCGCCATCCGGGGAGCAAGAATGGGTGCGCACCGCGCGGGAGGCCAAGAAACCTTGAAGCCCGCAGGTCATGGCCTGCGTAGGGTGGGCGAAGCATGGCGCGAAATGACACGAGCGGTCCGCGCCGATCATGCCATGCTCCACCACTACGATTCGAAGTATGCTGCCGGTCTGCGCCATCCTGGCGTTTCGCTCGGGCGAGACCTCGTCACCCGAGTCGGATTTCAGATGCTCGCGGCATGCCGCGTGATGCATTTCTGCGTCGAGGCCGGCGTTCCGCTGGCGCCCCAGATCGCTTCGCGGATGATTCGGCATCTTTACGCCGCGGACATTCACTGGGAAGCCGAGCTCGCCCCGGGAATCGTGTTCGTGCACGGAATGGGGCTGGCCATCAGTCGGGCGGCCCGGGTCGAGCGCGGAGCGATCCTCTTTCAGAATGTCACCCTCGGCCTCGGAATCGACCCGGAGAGTCGCGCTGTCGGCGCACCGCTCGTCGAACGAGACGCCCATATCGGCGCCGGAACGACGATGGTCGGGCCTATCCGGATCGGCGCGCGATCGAAGGTCACATCCAACTGCTTCGTTCGCAGCAGCGTTCCTCCGGATTCGCTGGTCGAGGCTCCGGTGCCCACGGTATCTCTCCGGTCCGGTGGCGAAGCCCGCGCTCGGTCGGAGAGCGGCGTCTGATGCGTTCCATCAGCAACGCACCGATTGAGATTGGGCCACTGACGGTCGACGCGGTCACGCGGACCGAAGCTCTCGACGCGTTCGACGCGCTCGTGCGCGCGCGCGAGGGCGGCGCAGTGTTCACCCCGAACGTCGACCACGTGGTGCTGGCCGAGGAAAACGCGCGGATGCGTATGGCGTACGCGCGGGTGAGTCTTTCGCTCGCGGACGGGATGCCGCTGGTCTGGGCGCTGCGCCTCCTCGGACACGACGTGCCCGAGAAGGTCTCCGGCTCGGATCTCGTCTTACCGCTGCTCGCGCGCGCCGCCCAACGCGGCTGGCGCGTGTACCTCCTCGGAGGGGCGCCGGGAGTCGCCGCCTTGGCGCGCGACAGACTGCGAGAAACGCTTCCCGCGCTCCAGATCGTCGGCGTCGACGCGCCGCGAATCGACATCGACGAGCCGTCGGAGGCGCGCGCGGCCACGCTGGGCCGCATCCAAGTCGCCGCGCCTGACCTGGTGCTCGTGGCCCTGGGCGCCCCGAAGCAGGAAATCTGGATCGACCTCGTGCGCGATCAGCTTCGCCCGGCCATCTTCTTCGGCGTCGGGGCGTCGCTCGACTTCGTCGCTGGCACCCTCCCACGCGCTCCCGCATGGATGTCGCAGTCCGGCCTCGAATGGCTCTTTCGTCTCACCCGCGAGCCGGGAAGGCTCTGGCGCCGCTATCTCCTGCGTGATCCAAAGTTTTTGCTCATCGTGGGTCGAAGCCTGCGCGATCGCGCCGCGATGCGCCGTTCCCGCTCGTAGCCAGCTTCGAGGCCGACCTTCGATCCGATGACACGACGCCCTTCGCGCGACGATAGAGCTTCAGCGCCGCAGCTTTCACCTCGTCGCGGGCAATCGATCGACCGACCGGTGACGGAGGAAGGCCCGCCCTCCGCAACGCGTGGTTGACAAGGTGCGCCGCGGCGCGGCGCTTGGTCGTTCGCGTATTGAACGTGACCGTGAACGAGGCGGCGACCTCGTCCCCGTACCGAATCGCATGGGGCGCCGTAAATGGATGGTGTACGCCGTCGCCGGGGCGGAGCTCGAAGACTCGCGCCCTGTCCTGATATTCGCGAAAATAGGCCGGGCGTGGCGCGTGCCAATCGGTGAATAGGGACTCGAGGCCGGTCTCCGGTAGCACGACTCTATCGAATGGGTCCCAGATCGAAATCGCCTTGGTACCTCGAAGGTTAAAATGAAAATTGATGTCCCGATCCATGTGGTAAGGCGTGACAGATCCCGGGGAGGCGATGAAGACGTAGGCGATTCGCTCGCACATGCCGGGTTCGATCGGGTCGATCATCGTCTTGATTTCGTCCAAGATGTCGTCCGTCAAGCGTTTGAAATCGGGGTCAAGCTGGGCGTTGCGAATGAGGACGTAGGAGCCCGCTTTCTCCATCCGATCGAAGGTATCCCGCAAGGACACTCCAGTCGCATGCGTGCTCGCCGCCGTGTCGATGTTTGCGTCGATGGGAATCGACCCGCTCCAGTGCAGCACCTCGCCTTTCGGGAGACGGGTCGCGAGATCGTAGAGGGCGCTCAGGCCGAGCAGGGGGTGATCGGTTAGGTGGTGTTTGAAAGCGAAGGGCCTTCGATTAAAGTCCTCGCGCAGTACTCGCTCGTCCAACTTCAGGTATGAGCCACGGGACATCGAGCCAAACTCCGCTAGTGCCCTTCATACCCCCGTTGTCCTCGCGTGCAAACGGCAACCACCTCCACGCGCGGCGGCAGCCGCGCCTCGGGCGGGAAGCGCCTGGGCAAAACCCCCCTTTCCCGCAACGTGAACGCCAAATTCTAGGCGTGCTTGCCGAGAGCCCAGCTCCCATCGTTCGCCGGAACGCGCATCGATGGCGCACCTTTGAACGTACGAGCGGTCCAGTCGCCGACGCGAGCGACGAGGAGCGCCCGGTCGGCCACGCGGGAGAACGTATGATCGGCGTCCGCGTAGTACGCGAGTTCAACCCTATCCGGGGGCAGCCGACCGCCCACCATCTCGGCGAGCTGGCCCCGGTGATTGAACTCCGTGTCGCCCCCGACGTACACGAAGAGAAGGCGCGTTCCCCGCGACACCAGTTTTCGCACGTCGGCCCCAAACTGCTGCTGCGTTGGATATTGGCGACGGAATACCGAGCCCATGACCGCGCGCTCCTCTTTCAGCGGGTCGACGGCCAGGTCCCGCGCCCGGAGCGTGAGCAGCTTCTGTGCGCGGTCCTCCAGGTATCGCCTCCACCGCTCGCGATTGAGGAGTCGCAGAGGGTAGCGAAGCCAGAACCCGCGCGTGTGGTACGCATACCCCTCGATGAAACAGGCACCGACGACGCGCTCGTCTTCCAGTGAGAGCCGGTGAACGGCATCGACGCTCGAGCAGAAACCTATAGGAAGGAACGTCGTTATCCCGCGTCGCTTCGCAAGCAGCCCGATCGCGTCGCGGGCGTCGCTCAGTGCCCTTTCGCCGTCGGTGCGGCTATCTTGCCTGACTTCGCTGTCGCCCATGCCGGATAGGTCGAAGCGAAACGACACGAACCCCCGGCGTGCCAGATCGCGTGCGACGTCGACCTGCACCCGGTACGGGCCGACCCGGTGCTGAATGCCGACGTTCCACATCAGAATGGCAGGGGCTTTCGACACCGCGTGGGCGGGATCGGGTTCGGCGAGAATGCCGACAAGCCGCCCGTCGGGACCAAAAGCGATTGCACGCTCGATCACGATACGGTCCTTCCCGCGAGATGACTCACGATTGCTGCGAGACTACGAGTCGTGAGAAGCGCGCTTTCGCGTTCGCCTACATTGCTGGCCGATGGATCTTCGGGAACGCATTCGTACGTGGCATTCAGATTCGCACGTTCGAGCGAAGCGTGCAGTTCGCGATGGTCTGTCCGCTCGGCGCTCGACACGATCACGACGCGTCGCGCTTTGCGTGGAGGGTTGGCCGCGAGGTCGATGCGGCCGACGGCAGCACGAAGCGTCGGAGGAAACGGGAAGCCAACGAGCTCGTCGCTGGGCGAAGTCGTCGGATGCAGCAGTCGGAGACTGTCTCTTGCGTGCAAGGCCTCGAGCTCCTCGATGTAGAGCCTTCCCTTCACGACGGGCTCCCACAGGATCAACTGTTCGGCAGCGAGGTCGTCTGCGCAGGCGAGTGCGGCGAGCGTGGCTCCGAGCCGCATTCCGACGACGGAGACGTTGCTCGCGGCTGACGCGTCACGCAGCTCCTGCGCCGCCAGCGCCACGTCTTCGAGCCAGGTTTCGATCGTGCCGTCGGCGGTCTCCCCCCAAGAGTCGCCCGTGCCCGACCAGTCGAACCGAAGAACGTGAAATCCTTCGCGCGAGAGCGAGCCGGCGAGGCGACGAAAGGCCCAATGGGCCATATTGTATTCCTGCACCCCCGGATAGCAGAGGAGCACCGCCGAGGGGCGACCCTTCGCAGCTTGTGGGGGCCCGTGAACACCAAAGAGCGGGCGGGACGAACTCCCGAAGTAGGCCGGCTTCATCCGCTAACAATGAACTATAGCAGCAGCCCCAGCGTGGTAGCGTAAACATTTGAGCGAGGAGCCTGATGTCCAACTCGACGCAGCCGAACCAAGCGGCGAATCTTTCAATGCACGACCCGTTCGCGGGCCCGGCCATATTGAAGACCGTCTCGACGACCGAGCCCCAACGCGAGATCTGGACGGCAGCCCAGATCGGCGACGACGCTTCGCTCGCTTACAACGAGTCGATCACGCTGTGGATGCGTGGGCCGCTGAATCTCGACGCCCTCCGGGCGTCGCTCGCCGATGTCGTGGCGCGTCACGAAGCTCTTCGCTCGACGTTCGACGCAGCGGGACTGGCGATGATTGTCGGGGCAGACAGCCCGCTCGGTTTCGACGTCATTGACGCGAGCGGTCAATCCCCGAGTTCGACCGAGGCCATCTGGAGCGCCCTCCTGGAGCGAGAGGTGACCCAGCCGTTCGATCTCGTGCGGGGACCGCTCGCGCGAGTCAAGGCACTCCGTGTCGGTCCGGATGAGCACCGAGTGACCTTCACCGCGCACCACATGGTTTGCGACGGTTGGTCGACAGCGGTCGTCGTGCGCGACTGGGCCGCATATTACTCGGCGCGCGTCTCGGGGACCGCGGCTGAGCTCGCGCCGGCCGATGCGTTCAGCTCATACGTAGACGAGGGCGCGACCAGCGAGAACGCAAGACTCGCTGCCGCTGACGAGGCCTACTGGGTCGAGCGCTTCGCTTCGGACATCCCCGTTCTCGAGTTGCCGTCCGATCGGCCGCGCCCGCGCCTCAAGACGTTTGCGTCGCGACGAGAGGACCTCGTCCTCGACCCGGCGCTCGTACGGGAGCTGCGTCGCGTGGGGAGCGCGGACAAAGCGAGCCTTTTTGTCACGCTATTCGCCGCTTTCGAAGCCCTGCTCGCCCGCTTGTCCGGACAGCCCGACCTCGTCGTGGGCATTCCGGCCGCCGGTCAATCCATCGGCGGTCACGAATCTCTAGTGGGCCACTGCGTCAATATCCTGCCCCTTCGAGGGCGAGTGGACTTCGAGCGACCGTTTCGCGCGCTCATTGCTGACGCGCGAGGCGTCGTCCTCGAAGCGTACGATCACCAGCGGTGCACGTTCGGCAGCCTGCTGAAGCGGCTCCCGCTTGCCCGTGATCCGAGTCGACTGCCCCTCGTGTCCGTCCTGTTCAATGTCGACCGCGGCATGACCGCCGACTCGATTCAATTCAAAGAGCTTCACACGCAGCTCACAACCAACCCGCGGCACTTCGAAAACTTCGACGTATTCCTGAACGCCGTCGAGCTCGGCGGCAAGGTCACACTCGAATGCCAGTACAACACCGACCTCTTCGACCGCCAGACGGTGGCGCGGTGGCTGGCGTGCTACGAGCGCCTCCTCCGATCGGTCTGCGAACGGCCGGACGAGCGTGTCGGCTGGCTCAAGATCCTGCCCGACGAAGAGCTCGCGCGCTTGGACGGCCACAACGCCGAGACGGTGCGACCGCTCGAGCCGCTCGGCCGGGTGGACGAGCTCATCGCGGCGCAGGTTGCTCGAACACCCGAGGCCGTCGCGGTTGAGCAGCAGGGCGTCCGGCTGTCCTACGCCGAACTCGACTCGAAAGCCGAGGCATTGGCTTGGCAACTGCGCGGTCTCGGCGTGGGTCCTGGCTCGCTCGTAGGTCTTTGCGTCGAGCGATCGCCGGACATGGTGGTGGGCCTCCTCGGCATCCTCAAGGCCGGAGGGGCGTACGTGCCACTCGACCCCGCTTACCCCATCGAGCGTCTCTCTTTCATGGTGCGCGACTCGCGCATGACGACGCTCGTGACACAAGCGCGCCTCCGCGCGGAGCTTCCCCTCGACGTCAAAGACGTGGTGCTTCTCGATCACGTCGAGCCCCGCAAAGACCCGGTGCCCGATTCCGGGGGCGCCGCGCCGAACGATCCCGCATACGTCATCTACACCTCCGGGTCGACGGGAACGCCCAAGGGCGTTCTCGTTCCCCATCGCGCAGTCGTGAACTTCCTCGCGAGCGTGCGGGAGGCGCCGGGCCTCTCGGCCGACGACGTTCTCTTGGCAGTCACGACGCTTTCCTTCGACATCGCCGTCCTTGAGCTGTACCTGCCCCTAACGGTCGGCGCCAAAGTCGTCATTGCGTCGCGCGAAGTGGCGAGCGACGGCGCGGCGCTGCTGGCAGCCGTGCGCGCGCAAGGTGTAACCTTCATGCAAGCGACGCCGTCGACGTGGCGTCTGCTCCTTGCGGCCGGGTGGTCGGCACAGGAGCCCATCAAAGTCTTGTGCGGCGGCGAGCCGCTCCCGGTCGACCTGGCGCGCGAGCTCGTGAAGCGCTCGCCGAGCGTCTGGAACATGTACGGACCGACTGAGACGACCGTGTGGTCCACCCGCTGGCGCGTCGACGAACGCGCCCAGCGCATTCTCATCGGAAAGCCGCTTGCGAACACGGATCTGTATGTTCTCGACGCGCGCGGACAGCGCGTTCCCACGGGAGTCGTCGGGGAGCTCTTCATCGGAGGAGCCGGCGTGACGCTCGGGTACCACGATCGCGCGGAGCTGACCCGCGAGCGCTTCCTGCCCGATCCGTTTCGAGGCGGCGATGCGCGGATGTACAAGACGGGGGACCTCGCGCGGATTCTGGTCGACGGGAACGTCGAGTGTCTCGGCCGCAACGACACCCAGGTCAAGCTTCGGGGATTTCGCATCGAGCTTGGCGAGATCGAGAACGTCCTCGCCCAGCACCCGAGCGTGCTCCAGGCCGTCGCAATCGTTCGGGAAGATCGTCCCGGGGACGCAAGGCTCGTGGCGTACACGACCCTGCGACCAAACGCTTCGGCGAGCGATTCGGAGCTGAGGACTCACCTCAAGAAGACCCTTCCCGAATACATGCTGCCGCAGCATTTCGTTCAGCTCGACCGCATTCCGCTCTTGCCGAATGGCAAGGTCAACCGGCGAGCGCTGCCCGCGCCGGACCTCACTCAGGTGCGCACCGGCGAGGAGTTCGTCGCTCCGCGCACGCCGACCGAGGAAATGCTTGCGACCCTCTGGCAGGAAGTCCTCGCGATCGGGCGCGTCAGCGTCCACGACGACTTCTTCGCGCTCGGAGGTCACTCGCTTCTCGCCACGCAGGTCATCGCCAGACTCCGTCGAGACCGAGGCGTCGAAGTGAGCTTTCGCAAGATGTTCGAGGCGCCTACCATCGAGAAGCTCGCGGCCGTCATCGACGCCTCGGGCACCGCCTCGGCCGCGCCGCAGAGTCGCATCGTCCCGCGCGGCGGCGGCCCGGCTCGCCTGTCCGTCGCCCAACGCCGCATGTGGCTGCTCGAAGAGATGGACCCGGCGCAGCGCGCTTCGCACAACCTTTGCGCGAGCTGGAGGCTCGACGGACTGCTCGACGCCGGCGCCCTGCAACGCGCCGTCGACGAGATTGCCCGGCGACACGAAATGCTGCGCGCCAATTTCGTCGTGAAAGATGGTGAGCCCACTCAAACGATCCACGCAGGCCGAACCGTCCCCCTTCGGGCGCTCGACTTGCGCGGAGAGCGGGATCCGCTTCTGGCCCTGTCGGCTGACCGCGACGCGCAAGCCACGATTCCGTTCGATCTCGCCGCCGACCCGCTCATCCGCGTCACGCTCTACAAGCTCGCAGACGATCGTCACGTCTTGTCCACGGTTCAGCACAACATCATTTGGGACGGATGGTCTTTCGACATCTTCCTCCGCGAGCTCTCCGCGCTTTACGGCGCCTTTGCGCGAGGCGAACCGTCCCCGCTTCCTCCGCTACCGATCGCGTACACCGATTTCGCCGAGTGGCAGCAGGAGTGGATCGGCAGTCCCGAGTTCGAGAAGGCAGCCTCTTTCTGGCGCACGCAGCTCTCCGGCGGGATTCTTCCGCTGGATTTCCCCACCGATGCCCCGCGCAAGGGGACGAGATCGCAGGCGGGGGCCAGCGAAGGCGTTCACATCAGCACGGCGCGCGCCGACGCGCTCTCCGCACTCGCTCGGGAGAACAGCGCGACGCTATTCATGGTGGTCTTCGCGGCCTATTGCGCACTGCTCTATCGTCATACTGGGCAGCGGGAACTACTCGTCGGGATTCCGATGCGTGCGCGGACGCGACCCGAGCTCGAAGACCTGATCGGTCCTTTCGTCAATGTCGTCGCGCTTCGTACGAAGCTGACCCCCTCGATGACCTTTCTCGAGCTACTCGAGGCCGTGCGTGAGGGAACCTTCGACGCGTTCGGTCACCAGGAAGTCCCGATCGACGCGCTCGGGATACGCCCGCCCATGCTGCGGGCGCTCTTCTCGCTGCAGGATGCGCGCTCGCGACCGGTGCAGCTCGGCGACGTGAACGTGACCCAGGAGCACGCGCTCGCGCCCGTCGCCGCCAGCGAGCTGATGCTGTGGGCCATGGAGAGCAAGTCGTCGCTGCTCCTGATGCTCAACTTCGCCACGGACCTCTTCCACCCGGCGACGGCTCGGCGGCTTCTGCGCGAGCTCGACACGTTGCTCGAGGAGGTTCAGCGCGATCCGCGTCAGCGTGTCGGGTCGGTGCCCATTCTGCCGAGCGACGAGCGCGAGGCCATCGCCCGCGCGGGGGGCGATGCTGCTGGCAGCACCCCGGACGACGTCCTCTCCCTGATCCGTCATGCCGGCGAGCCGGATTTGGAGTCGGTCGCCATCCAGTGCGAGGACAGGACCCTGTCGTACGCTCAGCTGCTCCGTCGCACCCGTGCATTCGCAGGCGACCTGGTCCTCCGAGGCGTGGTGGCCGGATCGCGAGTCGCGGTGCGCCTGCCGAAGGCCGACGACCGCCTATTGGTCATGCTTGCCGTCCTCGGCCTCGGAGCGACGTGCGCGCTGACCGAGCGGGATCAAGCGACGGTGGTCGTGAACGACATCGGCGAACGACCCGAGTCTGGCACCGCTTCGTCGGCGTCCGCCCGTGCGGTCGCCTACGTCGATCAGGGCGTTGCAGTTGATCATGGCGCTCTCGCTCTGTCGCTTCGTGCCGTCGCAAGCGCTGTCGCGATGCGCCCGGGCGACGTGGTGGTGGTGAGCAGCCGCCTCGACAGTGCGAGCGGCATATGCGCCGCGCTACTTCCTCTCATTGCCGGGGCGCGGCTCGTGCTCTCGTCAACCGAGGATCCGGATACGCTCTTGGCCGCGGTGGCCGATTCGAAGCCCGCCTCCGTCCTCCTCGCCTCGCCCGCGACGTGGCGGGCGATCCCCGAGATCCACGCGGCCGCCGTCGTGGTGTTCGGCAACCCCTCGATCCCTCTTCGTTCCAAGCTCGCCGCGGGATCGATCGCGGCCTTCGTCGCGCCGACTTGCGCCGCGCTCGGCCTTCCCGCCAGCATTCATCGCGTTTCGCCGGAGGACAACCTGCGCTTGCTCGGGCGCCCCCTCGCCGGGATGCGCTGGCGCGTGGTCGACCCCCAAGGAGAAATTGCACCTCTCGGCGTGGCCGGCGAGCTACACGTCGACTTCGCTGGCGAAGCCCGCGCGACGGGCGATCGCGTCCGGCTCTCGGCGGACGGGGTCTTCGAGCATCTGGGCCGTCTGGACGGTCGGGTCGATCTGGACGGTCTGGTCGATCTCCCGCAGATCGGCGCGGCTCTCAAGTCGCATCCGGCGGTCGAAGACGCCTTCGCAGCGGTGCGGGATGATCCCGCGGGCGCAAGCCGTATCGTCGCCTACTGCGTCCCGCGGCCAGGGGCCTCGTACACCGAGACCGAACTTCGCAAGCACGTACGCGACGCAATGGGTGACCGGCACGTGCCCCGCATGTTCGTGGAGCTCGATGCTCTGCCTCGCGATGCAGCCGGGGCGGTCGACGACGAACGCCTCCCGTCCCCGTACGCGGTGTCCGCCGTGAACGAGTATCGCGGGCCGCGCACGGAAGCGGAGAAGTACATCGCCTCGGTCTGGCAGGATGCCCTCGGAGTCGCTCGCATCGGTGTCCACGACAACTTCTTCGATCTGGGGGGCCATTCCCTTCTCTGCTTCCGCATCATCGCGCGGATCGAGCGGGATACGGGCAAGCGAGTGAGTCCACGCGTCGTTCTCTTGAATACGCTCGAACAGCTGGCGACCGACCTCGAGGGAGCGCGAATCGCACACGAGCGGCCCGCCCTTGTCGCGCAATCGGAGGGAGAAGCCGCCGAAGTGACCGACGGTAAGCCGCGCCCGAAGGATCTTTTCGGACGCCTCAGGGGTTTCCTGAAGCGTTGACCGCCGGCGCGAGCTCCCCTTCGAACCATCGAACGAGGCGGTCGCGGTAGGGGCCGGGCTTCCGCGCGTCGAAGTCGCCGTGGCCGCTGCTCGGTAGAACCAGCAGCGACTTGCGGGCGGTCGCGGCCTCGTACACTTCTTCGCTCAGCGCCCTAGGCACCACCGGGTCGTGGTCGCCAGCGATGACCAGAAGCGACTTGCCTCCGAGCGCGCGCACGGCGTCGAGCGCCCGCACCGGCCCCTCGGGCATCAGCATGCGGTCGACCCAGAGGGCCACTTGCCGGGCGATGAGGCCCGAGCGAGCGTATTCTGCGCGAGTCTGAGTCTCCGAGTCTGCGAACGGCGAAACCAACACGAGTGTGCGGACGACTGGGTCGCTGGCAGCCTCGGTCGCCAGAAGAGTGGCGCCCGCGGAGACCCCGAACGCACCGATCCGCGCCGGATCGACGTCGGGCTGCGCGACCACAAATTGCACGGCCGAGCGAATGGCCCCCCGTTCGCTGCTCCCGTACGTCACGCGCCCGCCGCTCTGTCCGTGTCCGGGCCAGTCAAACAGCAATGCACCAAAGCCCGCGTCCGCTAGAACGCGCGCCTCCGCCGCGACATGGCTGCGATCACCACTGGACCCATGCACCAGAACGACCGCGGCGCGGTTGCGCGACGGCACGTACCAGCCTCGAATCGTGGCTCCCCCCGACTCGAAGGCCACGTCGCGGACCTGGGTAAGGTCCGCGAGATCCGGCGGACGCGCCACCGGTCCGCGCCGCGGCCGAAACGTCGCCGCTTCGGCCATCGCGGTGCGTCCGGCATGCAACACGACGAGGGTGCCCAGCACCGTCAACGCGCCGCGCGCGGCACGACCGAACCAGGGCTTCACGGTCCGCCGGGGCTATTCACCTTCAAGTACTTGCTCGGGTCGCTGGGGTTCGCGACGAACCAGGCCGGTTTGCCGTCGACGTCGCGGCCGAGCCGCGCGCCCGGCAGGGGCGGGCGATTCGCATCGAAAATGCCGTTTTCCACCTTCGTCTTCGGCTCTGGAAGAAAGCCGCTCTCTTGCATTTCGGCGACGGCCGACTTGAAGGCCGAAACGATGATGTCCACGTCCGCCTGGGTATGAGCGGTCGTGAAGAAGCACGGAAAGCCGTCCATGATGTGAATTCCGCGGTCTCGGAGCATGACGAAAAGGAGATCGCCCCAGGGGTGTTCCTCCGTATAGAACGTCTTCCAGAGGGATCCGAAGTAACGGATTTCGAGCGGAGCCTCGACCTGCTTGAAAAACGCATTGAGCTCCGTGGCGAGCCGCTCGGCCTTCGCATTCGTCTCGCGCTGTAGCGCCGGCCCCTTCTCCTTCAGGTGAAGGAGCACGGCCTTCACGGCCGCGAGAGCCAATGGATGCCGAACGAACGTGCCGGCGAAGTACGTCACTCCGACAGTCGGCACGGACGCATCGCCGAACTGCCAGAAGCCGCCGTCGAGCGCATCCATATAGGCGCGCCTTCCGGCGATGACCCCCACGGGCAGTCCGCCGCCGATGACTTTTCCGTAGGAAGCGAGGTCCGCCTTCACGCCGAAGTACTCTTGCGCGCCACCCGGGCACGTCCGGAATCCCGTGATGACCTCGTCGAAGATCAATACAGTGCCCGATTGCTCGGTGATCTTGCGGAGCTCGTGCAGATACTCACGCGGTTGAAAATCGGGACGGCGGCTCTGAACCGGCTCGACGATGATCGCCGCGAGCTGGCTGGCTTCGGAGCGCAAGATATCCAGCGACTCGGGCGTCCCATAGTCGAGCACCAATACGTTCTCGGCCGTCGACCGCATGATGCCGGGAGCCGCCGGGATTGCCTTGCGCTTCTTCGTGCCCCGGACGATGACCTCGTCGAAGATGCCGTGGTAGCTCCCCGTAAAAAGCGCGATCTGGCTGCGTCCGGTCACCGTGCGGGCGATCCGCATCGTGCCCATGACCGCCTCGCTGCCCGTGTTGCAGAATGCCGCCCGGTCAAAGCCGGTGAACTCGCATATGAGCTTGGCGCATTCCCCCGCCAGGGGCGTCTGCGGACCAATCTCGTGACCGGTTCGAAGTTGATCTTCGATCGCCTTGGTCACGAATTCGGGCTGCCAGCCGAACAGGTTGCAGCCGAATCCCATGTTCGTGTCTAGATACTCGTTTCCGTCGAGGTCCCAGAGTCGCGGGCCGGCCGAGCGCTTGATGACAATCGGGTAAACGAGCTCCTTGATGGCTGGTCGGAAGCCGGTGACGACCCGCGGGTCGGCCATCGTGCTGCGGTTGTCTTGCGTCCACTGCTTGGACGTCTTGGTCCGCGAGGTGTAGCGCCGTGTCAGCGCATCCAGTCGCGCGCGCTGCTTGGGGGAGAGTTCCTGGGAGTGGAGCGAGATGCGTGCGATCGCGCCGAACGGCTTCTTCGTGATCTCGGCCTCCTCCGCGGCCGGGGCAGGCGCCGCTGATTGAAGGCCGCCGGTCTCGACAGCGGTCCCCGACGCGGGCACCGTGGGCTGAACGGCAGGAGCGGACTCCGCGGCAACGACGGGAGCTACACGCGGAGCGGCGGCCGCTTCGGCGGCGACCACGGGCGCTCCCTGGAGGGCTGCCAGCTGTTTGGCCATGAGCTGGAGTTGCTGCTCGATAATCCATTGCATCGTCCCGGATGATGCCGTGGTCGCACCGGCTGCGCCAGCCGGCGCCGGGGGAGCCACCGCGACGGGCACTGGTGCGGCGCTCGCGCGCACCACGGCGGGCTGCGACACGGTCGCGGCAGCAGGCGCGGCTGGCGGCGGGGGCTGGGCGGCTTCCGCGGGAAGCTGTTTGCCGATGTGCTCCGCAAGGGCCCGGATGGTAGGCATCTCTTCGAGCAGCTGCCGGAAGGTCACTTTCACCGATGTCTTCTTTTGCACCGCGAGCGCGACCTGCGTCAGAAAGAGCGAGTCGAGCCCGAGCTCGAGATAGCTCGTATCCAAGTCGCCTTCGCCTATCTCGATTCCCGACGCATCTTCGAAAACTTGACGGAGATCGTCGGCGAGCCGCGCGACTCGCGATGTAGCGGGGGAGGGCACCATGACTGTCTCCTGTGGCGAAACGGTGGCCGTCGCGTCGGCGGCCACGGCCGGCGTGCGGGCAGGGTCGATCCAAAAGCGTTGACGCTCGAAGGGATAGGTGGGAAGCGGCAGGCGACGCCGCCGCTGTCCACGCCAAAATGCGTCGGAGTCGATACGAACTCCGGCGGACCAGAGCTGGCCGACCGCCGAAAGCAGCGTGCTCCACTCGGTCTCCGCGGAGTCGTTCAGCGACGCAACCGCCACCTGCCGCGTCCTGTCGGACACTTGCTGCCGGGCGAGGGTGGCCAGGGTCCCACGCGGGCCGACTTCGAGCAGCATCAGCCCCGGCTCCTTCCAGAGCGTCGATACCGCGTCCGCAAACCGCACGGTCTCTCGAAGATGCCGTCCCCAGTAGGCGGGATCTTGCGCTTGTTCAGGCGTGATCCACGTGCCGCTGAGCGTCGACACGAAGAGGATTCGCGGCTCGGAGAGCGGAATGCGCGCGACCAGCTGCGTGAAGGGCTCCACCACGGGGTCCATCATCGGCGAATGGAAGGCGTGCGAAGTGTGCAGTGCTTTGCACACGACACCGTGAGCTTCCACGCGCGACTGAAACTCGGCGACGGCGGCCGTCGGGCCGGCGACGACGCAGAGCGAGGGGCCGTTGTCCGAGGCAATCGACATTCCCGGCCCGAGTCGCGCCGCGATGTCGCGCACGGGGGCTCGGACCGACAGCATTGCCCCGGCGGGCTGGTCGAACATAAGCCGTCCGCGGGCTCCTACGAGACCCAGCGCGTCCTCCAGCGACATCACGCCGGCCAGGACTGCGCAGACGAATTCGCCGATACTGTGGCCGACCATCGCGGCCGGCGTCACGCCCCAGGACTCCCAGAGCCGCGCGAGCGCATAGCCTATTGCGAAGAGCGCTGGTTGGGTGAAGCGCGTCTCGCGCAACGACGCTGCCGCGAGGTCGTCTTCGCCGGGCGCTGGGAAGAGTACCGTTCGTAAGTCCCGACCGAGCAAATCCCCCAATCCCGCGGCGCACCGGTCGATTTCTGCACGAAAAAGGGTCGAGTCGCGGTACAGCGCAGCGCCCATTCCGACGTATTGCGCGCCTTGTCCTGGGAACATGAACGCCACCGAGGGCTCTTGTCCATCGAAGGCGCGTGAAGGCGAGGCTTTGCCAGTCGCACCGAGGAGCTCCGCTGCGTCGCGCGGGCTTTTGGCCACGACCGCCCGCCGATGACGAAAGTGCCGGCGCCCTGTTTGGAGCGTGAACGCGACGTCCGCCAGCGAACATTCGGGGGAGCGCGCCAGCCGCTCTCCTAGCGCGCGCCCCGAAGCTTCGAGCGCTGACTCCGACCGCGCCGACACCATCAGCAGCTGGAACGGCCCGGCCGCGTCGGGCGCCTCCCGCGTCGGCGCTTCCTCGAGCACGGCGTGCGCGTTCGTCCCGCCGACTCCGAACGAGCTGACGCCCGCGATCCGGGGGACCTGCGACCGAGGCCAAGGACGGAGCTCGTTCGACACGAAGAACGGACTCGCCGCAAAATCGATTTTTGGATTTGGGGACTTGAAGTGAACCGTGGGTGGGATCACCTCGTTCGAAAGCGAGAGCGCCGTCTTCATGACGCCCGCCACACCGGCGGCGATTACCGTATGCCCGAGGTTGCTCTTGATCGATCCAAGTGCGCAAAAGCCTGTATCGCTCGTGTGGGCCCGGAAGGCGCGCGTCAGGGCCTCGACTTCGATAGGGTCGCCCAGCGGCGTCGCCGTGCCGTGCGCTTCCACGTACGAGACGGCGCGCGCGTCGACTCCCCCGTCGGCCTGGGCCATGGCGACGACGGTCGCCTGGCCGTCGATGCTCGGCGCCGTGAAGCTCGCCTTGGACGCCCCGTCGTTGTTGAGTGCGACTCCGCGGATGATCGCATGGATCGTGTCGCCGTCCCGGAGGGCGTCGTCGAGCCTGCGCAAGACCACCAAGCCCGCCCCGTCGCTGAACACGGTTCCCTGCGACGCGGCGTCGAACGAACGGGTGTGCCCGTCGTTCGAAAGCATTCCCCCTTCCTGATAAAGATACCCGCTGCGGACCGGCACCGTGATCGACACGCCCCCCGCAAGCGCCACGTCGCACTCTCCGGCTCGCAGGCTGCGTACTGCTTGGACGATCGTCACGAGCGAGGTCGAGCACGCGGTGTGGATGCTCAGGGCAGGACCGGTGAGGTCGAGCTTGTGCGCAAGGCGCGTCGCTACGTAGTCCTTCTCGTTGCCCACCATCGCCTGGAACGCGCCCATCGCCTCGACCAGATCGGGTCGGGTGACGACGTTCTCGCTCCAGTAGGTGTCGTTGTACTTGCCGGCGAAGACCCCGATTCGCCCGTCGAAAGACTCCGGCACGTGTCCGGCGTTCTCGAGAGCTTCCCAGCCGAGCTCCAGCAAGATCCGCTGCTGCGGATCCATCACCTCGGCCTCTTTCGGCGGAATGCCGAAGAACGCCGCGTCGAACAAGTCGACATCGTCGAGCACGCCGCGAGCCTTCACGTAGCTCGCGTCGCTGCGCACCGCCGCCGGGATCCAAGGATCGAGCTCGCCTTCGCGGAAGAAGCGGACGGTTTCGCGGCCCTCGCACAGCACCTTCCAGAGAGCGTCGACCGAAGTCGCTCCGGGGTACCGCGCCGCCATACCGACGATCGCCACGGCGGCCCGTCCACCGCCGGCCGAGCGCCCGTAACGTTCGATCCTCGCCGCGAGGTTGCGCGCCGGATCGGGCCGATCGAGCGCGGCTGCGAGAGCCCTCGGCGTCGCGTGCTCGAACAGCGCGACCGGCGGCACGTCGAGCCCCAGCTCGCGCCGCATTCGCCCCGCGGCCCGCATGGCCAGGAGCGAGCTCGCTCCGAGTTCGAATACGTTGTCCGTCGCTCCTACCGGAGATACGCCCAGGCATTCGCTCCAGAGGTTGCATAGCGCGCGCTCGCGAGCCGTCGCCGGCGCCACGAACGAATTCGCGAGCTCGGGCCGACTCGTGGGGGGTGCGGGCAGCGCGCGGACATCCACTTTGCCGTTGTGGGTGAGCGGAATCGCGTCGAGCCAGACGAACGCCGACGGCACCATGAAGGCCGGAAGCACTTCGGCGAGCGCGTCGCGGAGGACCGACGCACGCGGGCGCTCACCCTTTGCCACGACGTAGGCGACCAAACGCTTGGCGCCGGGCGTGTCCTCGCGCGCCGTGACCACGGCGTTCTTGACTTGGGGGTGGTTCGTCAGTGCCGCCTCGACTTCGCCCAGTTCGATGCGGTAGCCGCGGATCTTCACCTGGGTGTCGGCGCGACCCACGAAGTCGAGCGTTCCGTCCGGCAGAAACCGCACGAGGTCGCCGGTTCGATAGAGCCGCTCGCCCGCGCGGAACGGGTCAGGAACGAAGCGCTCCGCGGTGAGCTCGTTTCGTCCGAGATACCCCCGCGCCAGACCGTCGCCCCCGATATAGAGCTCTCCGACTTCGCCGATCGGCACGAGCTCGCGATTCGGATCGAGCACGTACACGCGCGTATCTCGAATGGGACGGCCGATAGGGATTGCCCGCAGGCCTTCGGGCAGAGGACGCGCAATCGAATGGCAGGTCGCGAACGTGGTTGTCTCGGTCGGTCCGTAGCCGTTGATGATCTCCGTGTGAGGCATCGCCTCGAGCGCCCGCCGCACGTGCGTCACGCTCAGCGCCTCGCCGCCGGTGAGCAGCTGCCGGAGACCCGCCAGCGAGCGCGCATCCTCGTCGACGACGGTGTTGAACAGGGCCGCCGTGAGCCACGCGGTGGTGACCCCATATCGCTCGATGCAGTCTCGAAGCCCGCGCGCCGTCGGGACCGCCTCCGGATGGAGCACCACTTTGCCGCCGAGCAACAGGGCGCCCCAGAT
>Ga0265316_10000645_pt1 | contig 38776 bp, 34 predicted proteins | sample 4522metaG_FD_202092 | JGI IMG/M metagenome (GOLD analysis project Ga0265316, IMG submission 202092) | Rhizosphere microbial communities from Carex aquatilis grown in University of Washington, Seatle, WA, United States - 4-5-22 metaG | ecosystem: Host-associated > Plants > Roots > Rhizosphere >... | reverse complement strand
TTCCGGACATTCCAGACTCCTTCGTTCGGCGTCGGACCTTACAGCAACCGCGACACGAAGCGCAAGTCAACGTCGCTGGCCGGGCAACGCACTCCCGCGGGTTCGGCGCGCGCCCTCACTCCGCAACAAACCGATATCCGCTTCCCCGAATGGTCAGCAGGTGTTTCGGTTGCTCGGGATCTTGCTCCAGTTTGGCGCGCAGTTGGGCGATGAAATTGTCGACGGTGCGCGCCTGACCGGGATGCTCCAGGCCCCACACCTGGCGCACCAGCTCCTCGCGCGAAAAAACCCGTCCCCCTCCTCGGCTCAAGAAGACGAGCAGCTCGAACTCGCGATGGGTGAGCTTGATCGGCCGGCCCGCGCGCACCACCGTGCGAGTGTCGAGGTTGATGGCCACGTCGCCGAAGCGAATCTCGGCCTTCTTTGTCTCGCTGACCGCCGATTCGGCCGGTGGTACTGGCTGGGTCAGGTGCAATCGCGCGCGCCGGAGTAGGGCCGCCACACGCGCCAGCAGTTCAGCCAGGGCAAATGGCTTGGTCACATAGTCGTCGGCGCCCAATTGCAACGCCGCCACCTTGTCGAATTCATCCTGGCGCGCTGACAGCACGATCACGGGCACGTGGTTGCCCGCCTCGCGCAGTCGCTGCAGCACCCAGATGCCGCTCTGCTTGGGCAACGAGATATCGAGCAAAACCAGATCGGGCCGGCCATGCTCGATGCGCGTGCGCGCGCTCTCGCCGTCGCCGACCGATTCCGTGCGAAAGCCCTGCAGGCGCAGATTCAGGGCCAGGCCCTCGGCGATGGCCGCATCGTCCTCGACGATGGTGACCAGTTGGCCCGCGTCGCTGCCGCCGTTCATGCCGCCTCCGCGGGCTGCCGTGGCAGCAGGATGCGAAACCGTGCCCCGCGATTCTCCTCGGAGCGAACGTCGATCTTGCCCGAATGGGCCGTCACGATGGCCCGCACCACGGCCAGCCCCAGCCCGGTACCTGTGCTGCCCCCGTTGACTGCGGCCGACCCACGCTGGAACTTCTTGAAGATGGCCTTGTGCTCGGAGCCCGGGATGCCCACGCCGTTGTCAGCGACCACAATGGATACCTCGGTCGCGTCGCCAGTGGCCTGCAGCTCGATGCGCTTGCCCTGGGGTGGTGTGTACTTCCAGGCATTGCTCAAGAGATTGGCCAGGGCCTGGGCCAGCGCGGACTGGTCGCCGTTCACCATCAATCCCGGCTCCAGGCTGACTTTCAGATCGACCTCGCTGCCGAAGCGGATGGCTTCAAAGGCGATCAGGGCCTCAGTCACGATGTCAGCCACGGCGACGGGTCGACGGTCAAAGGCCGCGTGGCGGGATTCGATGCGCGACAGGGTCAGCAGCTTGGCCACCAGACCGTCGAGACGCCCCAGCTCCTGGTGGATCACGGTCAGGCAGCGCTGCTTCTCGACCGGATCGTGGACGCGATCTTCGCGCAGGGTATCGATGAAGAGGCGAATCGAGGTCAAGGGTGTGCGCAGTTCATGCGACACCGAGGAGAGAAACTCGTTCTGCACCGCCGCTAGGCTGGCCCCGCGACTGACCAGGATCGTCCCAAGGACGTAGCCAGCCAGAGCTGTCCCGCAGAAAGCGAGAACCAAGATTCCGCCCACCACGGCCGCTGACTTCGATCCGCCGGTGGCCAGGATCACGATCCCGATCACGGTCATGAACACCGTCGGGATCAGGGCGGTCAGCATGAAGACCATGCGGGCGCGCTGCAGGAAGATGATGGTCGGTGACCGAATCTTCACGTCCCCCATTTTGTCAGACCTCTGGCCCTTGTCACCAACCAACAACGGCTCGGTCATATTTGTGTCAGCGCCGAACGCCAGCGTGCCGGACTCTGCGGACTTCAGCGCGTCAAGATGTGACCATGTCGTGACAGCAGCTTGACGACGAAACGAGTAGTAAAGAGGCAATGAAGATCCTCTGCCTCTATCCCGCATTTCCCCGCACGTACTGGGGACACGAGGACGCCCTGAGGCTGATGGGCAAGCGATCGCTGTTGCCCCCGCTGGGGTTGCTCACGGTGGCAGCGCTTCTGCCCAAGGACTGGGAGGTCCGCCTCTGCGACCTGAACGTCCAGGCGCTGGCGCCGGAGGAACTGCAGTGGGCCGACGCCGTGTTCTTGTCCGGCATGCTGGTCCAACGCGACTCGCTGCTGAAGCTGGCGGCGCAGGCGCGGGCTGCGGGCAAGGTAGTCGTGGTCGGGGGACCGGTGGCCACCACCAGCCCTGAGCTGCTCACGCCGTATGCGGATTGTGTCGTGTCCGGTGAGGCCGAGGAGTTGATGGCGCCCCTGTGCGAAGCACTGGCCAGGGGCACCGACCTGCCCGCGCGCATGGCTGCGCCCCGCCGCCCCGAACTCAACACCCTGCCGCCGCCCCGCTACGATCTGCTCGACGTGAAGGCGTACCACTCCCTGTCGGTGCAGTGGAGTCGTGGATGTCCCTTCAACTGTGAGTTCTGCGACATCATCGAGGTGTTCGGCCGCCATCCGCGCACCAAGTCGCCGGCGCAACTATGCGGGGAGCTCGACGCCCTGCTGGCCGCCGGCTTTCGCGGGAGCGTGTTTCTTTCCGACGACAACCTGGTGGGCAACAAGGTGGAGACGCTGCGCCTCATGGCCGTCCTGCAAAAGTGGATGGAGGAGCACAACTTCCCGTTCCAGTTCTACTCCGAGGCCAGCATCAACCTGGCCGTCTCGGACGAGCTGATCAAAGCGATGGTGTGTGCGGGCTTCGACTCCGTGTTCGTGGGCATCGAGACCCCGTCGACCGAGGCCCTGCGCGAAACTCACAAGGCGCAGAATCTCGCCGTCGACCTGCACGAAGCCGTGAACAAACTGGCGCGCAACGGCCTCGACGTGTCGGCCGGGTTCATCGTGGGCTTCGATTCAGACGACGCGTCCGCTATCGAGCGCCAGCGCGAGTGGATAGAGAAATCGTGCATCCCCCAATCCATGGTGGGGATCTTGGGCGCGCTGCCGGGAACCCAATTGGAGCGGCGCCTGATTCGCGAGGGCCGCATGCTGGAACGATCGAGCGGCGAAACCTTCGGACGCACCAACTTCCGCACCAAGATGGACGAAGTAGAACTGCTGGAGTCGTATCGCCGTTTGCTCGCGGCGGTCTACGCCCCCGCCGCGTATTTCGACCGGGTGAACCGTGTGCTCGAACTGCGACCTCGTGGCGACTCTCACTTCGCCCTCCCCTGGCTCTATGCCCTGCGCTGTGTGGTCTTTTCCATGCTCTACCAAGGCGTGCTGGGCCGCTACCGCTGCGCCTACTGGCGCTTCCTGGGGCGTGCTATTTGGCGAACGCCAAGGCGTCTAGCTCGCGCCTTCTCGCTGGCCATCTCTGGCGAGCACATGATTCGCTACACGGCCGAGGACGTGCTGCCGCGGTTACAGCTGGTCATTGAGCAGGTGCGCGCCGAGCGCGAGAGCAAGCGACAGGCGGCGGCGTAGCTAGCCAGCATCTCATGGACCGTGGATCGAGGTTACCTAGTCCACGCAGAGACACAGAGGCCGCAGAGGCGGAGGAGAGAGGGCGGGGTTGGATTGAGCGCAGTCCGAGTCCTTTCTTTTCATCCGATCTCTGTGCCCTCTGTGCCTCCGTGAGAAATAGGTAACCAGCACCGTGGGCGCCTGCCGCCCACGTGAGCCGCTGCGCACCGGTCACTTGCGCTACCGCGACCGCTCACGCTGGACGATCTGCGCGCACAAAAAAGGCTATCCCACGCTGGGCGCGGAATAGCCTTCTCAATCTGAGTGCTGCGAGCCCGCTTACCAGCGACCGCCACCGCCGCCGCGACCGCCACGTCCACCACCGCCACCGCCACCACCGCCGCCAGTGCGCTCGCGCGCCTCGCTGACGGTAATCGTGCGACCCTGAAGGTCGCGACCGTTGAGGCTGCCAATGGCGTGCGCTGCCCCTTCGTCAGTGGCCATTTCCACGAAGGCGAAACCACGCGGCCGCCCGGTTTCCCGATCCGTGACCAATTTCACCTCGGACACATCGTGACCTTCAGCCTTGAAGGCTTCACGAAGATCAGCCTCGGTGATCGAGAAAGACAAATTCCCAACGTACAGTCTCTTACCCATATCGCGGCTCCTTGTTCATTTTTGCGCGGGTCAAATCCCAACGCACAGCCCGGTGTTCAAGCGAGCCGACCGATGTGCATAGCCCAGGGATCGGCAAAATGCCATCAATATCGTCGCGAACAGCGACGATTTTTCGGCTGATGTGCTTACGGCCTCTACCGTTTCCGCTCGGCTGACGCGCTGGTGGAAAACGAACCGTCGCCGCTCCGCCGTCGCTTGCGGGTTCCGTCGAGAGCTTTGACGCCCTCCGCGTGCAAGTGCAGGACCTGGTCCAGCTCCTCGTGAAAAGACACCTTGCCCGCGGCGATCTCGCGCAAAGCGGTGACGCCGGGATTGTTGTCGCATTGGACCAGCGGAACCGCACCCTTGGCCAGGGCGCGGGCGCGCTGGGCGCCCAGCACAGCCAGTGCGAAATGATTGCCCACCGCCTGAATGCAGTCCTCTACCGTGACACGTGCCATGTGTGTTCCTCCCGTTCAGTCCTGAGCGCGCTTCGGCTGCCTTGACTGCCCAAGAGGCTGACCAGAATGTCACCAGCCCCGGGCGGGGAGGGAAGACGACGTGGAAAGGACAGAGTCACAGTACCACGCAAAGTGTGAAAAACGAGGAAGAACGGATCCGGCGGTGTCTGTGACGTGGCGATAGATCCCACCCCTGTCTTGCTAGCGCGTTTCCGCCCCGGCAAGGAGGGTGGGGGCTCAGACTCGGCGAGCCGGCAGGCCTACCAGCGGCCGCCCGAGCGCTCGCGGCCGCCGCCGCCACCGCCACCGCCAAAGCCACCGCGGCCATGGCCGCGCCCACCACCGCCACCACCGCCACCACCACCACCACTTCGCTCACGTGCCTCGCTGACGCTGATCGCGCGCCCTTGGATCTCGCGACCGTTAAGTGTCTGCATGGCTTTGGCCGCTTCGTCGTCAGTCGACATCTCGACAAACGCAAAGCCACGTGGCCGGCCGCTCTCGCGGTCGAGCACGACCTTCACGTCAGCCACGGTGCCCGTCTCAGTGAAAACCTCGCGCAGATCCGCTTCGGTCACGCTGTAGGCCAGATTGCCCACGTACAGCCTTTTCGCCATGTCGTTCTCTCCTCGTTCTTCTGTCAGTGGACGGTTCCGCGGTCCACGCGCTTGCCCTGGAAAACGGGCCATTGTCCCTATGCGCCTCGCTAGCCGGAACGCCCTGGCTCACCAGATGGAAGACCGTGGCAGAACGGAAACGACGTGAAAAGGACTGAATAAACGATATCAGGATGCGGCGGGAAGTCCACAGGCGTTTGAAAGGTCCTGCCGTCCGGCCCGGGCTACCCACTTTCAGCTTGCGGCGCCAGGTTCTGTTCCCCCGCGGTCACCACCCGTCTGGCTTGTGGAGTTCGACCCGCCGCGTTCGCGCACAGGCCAGACCGAAAGAGATGGCGCGGGTGTTGCAGAAGCAGGAACACATGAAGGGTAGAGTCCTAGTAGTGGATGACGACGCAGACGCCCGGGCGGCGCTGGCCGAAGCCTTGCGGGAGGGTGGTTACACCGTTGAGACCGCAGCCGACGCATTCAAGGGGTTGGGAAAAGTGCCTGACTTCGCGCCGGATCTGGTGCTCACCGATTTGAAGATGCCTGGAATGGACGGATTGGAGCTTCTGCGCAAGCTCCGCAGCAGCGGGTACGATTTTCCCGTAGTCGTGACCACCGCGTTTGCCGATGTGGAGACCGCCGTCACGGCGCTAAAGGAGGGCGCGGCTGACTATCTGACCAAGCCGCTCGATCTCATGGAGCTGTCCCTGGTTGTCGCGCGCGAGATGGACCGCGTGCGGCTTCGCCGCGAAGCCGGGCTGCTGCGTGCCCGCCTGGCCGAGCGCTACAGCTTCAGCAACCTCGTGGGCAGCTCACCGGCGATGCAGAACGTGCTCAAGGTGCTGCCCCAGATTGCAGCGTCCAAAGCCAGCGTCCTGATCACGGGCGAGCCCGGGACGGGCAAGGAGTTGATCGCCGCCGCCATTCATGAGCACAGCCCGCGCGCCAAGGAACCCTTCCTCAAGCTCCACTGTGCGGCTTTGGCCGAACCCCTTCTAGAAAGTGAGCTGTTCGGCCATGAAAACGGCGCCCTGCCCGGAAGTGTGGGCCGCCGTGAAGGACGGCTGCAGCAGGCGGCCGGTGGCACCCTGTTTCTCGACGAGATCTCCGCCCTTCCCCCCGCTTTGCAGGTGAGACTCCTGCGCTTTCTGCAGGACCACACTTTCGAGCGCATGGGGAGCGAAGAAACTCTTGATGTGGACGTACGCGTGATCGCGGCCAGCCACCACGACCTGCGTGAAGAAGTGGCCCTGGGTCGTTTCCGTGAGGATCTCTTCTATCGGCTGAACGTGGTCAACGTCGATCTGCCACCTTTGCGAGCGCGCCCCTCTGACATCCTGGCGCTGGCTATGCACTTTCTGCGCAAGTATGCCAGCGAGGACGGCAAGCCTTTGGAGGGTTTCTCGGACGAGGCCCTGGAGAGGCTGGCCGCCTACGACTGGCCGGGCAACGTACGCGAGTTGGAGAACGCCATCGCGCACGCGGTTGTGCTGGCCAGCGGGCCGCGCGTGACGGCCGCGGAACTCCCGCCCAACGTGGGGCCCGCAGCGCTGAGGACGGCCGGCATTCGCATCCCGGGCTCCAAGATGGAAGACATCGAACGGCACGCCATCCTGACCACCTTGGAGGCGACCGGCGGTTCCACCACCAAGGCGGCCGAGATTCTCGGCATGAGTGTACGAACCGTCCAGTACCGCCTGCAGCAATACCACAGCGCGCCCAAAAGCGAATTGGGCGCGCCCACGATCATGTCGAAACGTCCGGACTAGCCACTTCCCAGCACTGCAACTCGTCCTGGCAAGAGACCGCCGCCATGGAGGAGAAGCGCGGACGAGCGTCACCTCTGGGTAACGGGTGTTACCTGCCGGTGTGGAAGAATCGCGCGCCAGGCTGCCTGACTGTGCGGACGAAGCATCAACTGACGCATTGGTCCTCGTATGGAATCACTCACTGACCAGCTCCACAGTCCCTCTTGCTCCATCCAGCGCCACAATGTCCCCGGTCTTGATGAATGTTCGGGCGCCCTTGGCGGAAACCACGGCTGGGATGCCATATTCGCGAGCCACCACGGCACCATGGGACAAAGGACTTCCGATCTCGGTGACCAGCCCCGCAATCAGACTGAAGTAGGGTGTCCAGCCGATGTCGGTGAACGACACAACCATGATCTCGCCCTGTTGTAGTGTGGCTGCTTCGGCCACGCTGTTCACGATGCGAGCGCGGGCTTTGACCATGCCGCGGCTGACCGGGATGCCCCTGATCTGGCTGCCCACGATGGCGACCGCTTCTTCCTCTTCCAGTGGCTCAGGGATGCCCACATTCATCAAGGGGAACTGCAGCTTCGCGGTCTCGGGGAGCTGAGCGCGGCGTTTGTTGGCCTTGGCTTTCCAAGCGGGGTCGCGATCCGCGATGAGTCGCCCGATCTCTTCTCGGGTCAGAAAATAGATCTGGTCGGTGTCGTCGAGCAGACCATGGGCCACCAGCGTCCTGGCATAGCTCCGGTAGGCTGTGCGGGTTCGATTGACCATCTTCATGGACAGGGCCTTGGTCATTTCACGGTTGGCGACGGCCTTGCGGGCAGCTCTCTTGAACAGGTTGATGAAAATGCGTTGGGCGAACGTGAGCTGTTGCTTCATCAGTGCACGCAGCTCTTGCACGCTGTCGCCCTTGCTCTTCGATGGTTTTCCGGCTTTCAGTGAAGCCTGAATCATTGAGACCAATTGCTCCTGGTCTTCTTCCCAAGGCTTCTCTCGCAGCTCCGCTTCTCGTACACAGCGGTGGCCGTGCCGCTGCAAGAACGCGCGGTAGCTTTCCCGAAGATGGGTCGGGGCCTGCTCCTCAATCAGTCTCAGGGCTGCGGACGGAGCCGCGGACGCCAGCGGCTCGGCGAACCCCGCGGAACCGCGCACGAGGTCGGCGAAGCGTTCGAGCGACTTCACCGCGTCGGCGCTTTCGATATCGGGATTGTCGGCGAGAAGATGCGCAGCCAGGGAGTGATCCCGCGCCTCGGGGAGCCGCTTGTTGCCAGTGACGATACCCATCAGAATCGAATAGTAGAACCCCGATTGCGCTGAACCGAGGATGTGAAAGCAGAAAGCCTCCACCAGCCGCTCAAAGGCGAAGTCGAGGGTTTGGTAGTCTTTGTGAAGGTCGCCGGTCATCTCCAGCCGGAACCCCTGTTCCAGTTTGCGCAGCTTCTTCACACTGCGGCCGGCAAACTGGATGGTGGTGATCTGCTTGAGAAACCGCAGGAACCGGGGAACCATTGGATCCAGCTTCCCGACCTTCAGTTCAGGCACGTCGGTCGCGCTCAAAGAGACGATGACGTTTTCCTTCTTGTTCAGCGCCAGCCTGCGAATGTAGAGCATGTACCGGCTCAGGTTGAAGAAGAGCCGGTTGTAGAAAAGTTCCAGCGACCGCCACTTCCGGATGTCTTTCATCGAGAGGACGCCGGAGCGCGCTGCTAGGTAGCCCAATCCGATATCAATGGCCCGGCCACAGACCGAATGGGTCAGCGGGGTGACAACCCCAGGCATCATCTCGCCGATGTTTCCCAGAGACCACACGTCGGGGCTCTCACCTTTCACATCGTCGCGCTCGTTGAAATGGACATCGTCCAGAGTCGTAATCGGCCGCACCTGCAACCAGTGGATTGCGCCCGCGCTGTCGATGGCCCACTCGAGGTCAACCGGGTGACCGTAGGCTTGCTCCGCCTTTCTTGCCCCGGCCATCAACTCCCGGACTTGCGCGGCCGACAGCAAATCGCCGTTCTTGGTGATCTGCGCAGCCACGTCTTTGCCACTGCCGAAGAGCAAATACTGGACGGCATCCTTGTTGCCGCTGACCAAATCCTCGCCCGCGCCGACCGCGACGTTGATCACCATCTTGTCCCTGCGGTTCGACACCGGGTCAGCGCTGAAAATGACCCCCGCCTTCTCGGCGGACACCATGTTCTGCACGATGACGGAGATGCGGGTGTCAGCCCGGTCGTGGACCTCCCTGGAATACCGCGACACCCTGTCAGAAGAGGCGGCCACCACGCACTTGCCAATAGCCGTCTTGACCGCTTCGACGCCGGTCACGTTGAGATAGGTCTCGAACTGGCCGGCGAAGGAGGCGCGCAAGCCGTCCTCGCTCATTGCGGAGGAACGCACGGCCTTGGGTCCGTGACCGAGAGCGTGCAGATGCTTGGCCAGAACATCTTCCGGGATCTCGTGGCCATTGGGATGGACGATGACGAACGACTCGGGAACCCTGAGCCCGAGCTGATGCAGCACTTTCAAACCACGGGCTTTTCCCCCCACAGGCTGGTCCTGTACATCGCGAATGAAATGAAACAAGAGTCAGTCCACCTGGTAGAGGTCGGCATGGAATCCGTACTCGGCCATGCCCAGGCCGTCAATACCATTGAATCGATAGCTGGCGATTCCTTCTCGCATCATGTACTTCCCGTCGTGCAAATAGGCGAATTCCCCGTGCCGCTGGAATTCCAGTGCGTACTTCTTCCCACTGCGCGTGAGCATCTCGATGGTGCCGTGATCGGGTTTGAGTTTGTCGTGGTGGATGGTTTCCAGATCGGTGGTCTCGACGATCGCGTCGGTCACGCCGTCGGGCCCGGTGATGAAGCCGGCGGTCAAGCGCCCGAGGAACTGCCATTTGATGGTCGTCACCGTAAAGTGGTAGCCGTCATCGGAGATACCTGTGAACCAGTAGTGCCGGTCCCAGGTGAGCCAGTTGCGCGAGCCGAAGGAGTGGTCGCGCGACGCCCTCAGGTTCAAGTCATGCCGTTTGCCGTCGAGTTCGATGCTCCCGACGAAAGTTCCCGTCTGTTCATAGTGGACCTGGTGGGTGTCCTTCATGGCGTGGAAGAACGCCTTGGTCCACTTCTCCGAGGCGATGGCCTTGGCGATCGAGTTCCGGTCGGAGCTTTTCGCATAGTCGTAAACCGGATGCTCCCCGGTGAAAAGCAGATCCGCCTTGCAATTGTGGGACTGGCCTTGCCCATCCTTCACCGGACCTTGGTAGGAAACGCGCCACTTCTTTCCGACTTCGACGGGAACCCATTTCAGCGCGCCCATCTGGAAGCCCTCGCCGTCCGATCCGGGATCGTCCTTGATGCCGAAGAACCCCATGTCCGGAAGACGAAAATCGAACCAGTATTCGTGAGGGCGGGTGGGGCCACGAAAGGCCATGCGCGTGATGAACGCATTCCCCGCCTTGTCGCTGCCATAGAAGTAAGAGCTGTCATTGGGGAAGGGCTCGTCGAGCTTCACGTGTTTCTGTTCAAGGTATTCCACAGGATACTGACGGCTCTTGCTACGGTTGACCATCAGTCGGGCGACGAGTTCTTTGAGCATGGTTCGCAGACTAGTGCCTCAACCCTTCGAAAGGGAAGGTTCATGCGAGGGAGCAACAGGCGTGCCCTCTTGACGTTTTTCCTATATGATGTGTGCCACGCTGCGCCTGTGATCGCAGTGGGTTTCACGTGCGAACCCCAAGCCCGCGCTGAGGAAACATGAACAAAGTCATAGCCCGATCATGCTCAAGTCTGATTCTGGCCGTGGTGCTCGGATGGGCGCCTTCACTCCTGGCGCAGCAGAAGGGTACTTTCTCGCTCGACCGGTTTCAACCGTCGCTGCCAGGGGATCGATTCTTCGGAGTCGAAGGCGGGGATCCCGGCGGACATCTTCTGCCCCGGTTGATGCTTCTGGGCGACTACGCCTATCGCCCGTTGTCCCTATACAGCGAGCCGGGCGACGTGCGGGTTGGCGACATAGTCAAGAACCAGCTGCTTGTGCACGTCGCGGCTGGCCTGACCCTATGGGACCGCCTCCTGGTAGCGGCTGACATGCCCCTGAGCCTGCTCTTGAGCGGCCAGAACCCGACCGTGGCAGGATTTACGGAGCAGTCACCGTCGGGATTTGCTGCAGGCGATCTGCGCCTGAGCGTACGCGCGCGGCTGGTGGGCGAAGCCCGTTCCCCGGCCAGCCTGACTCTGGGCGGGCATGTGTTCGTGCCCACGGGAAACAAGGACAAGTATGGCGGCGACGGCAAGGTGCACGGCACGCCGGTGCTGGGATTCTCGGGCGAGATCCCCATGCTGGCCTACGGAGCAACCGCGGGAGTCGATATCCGCAAACAGGCCAGCTTGGCCGGCCTCACCGACAGCACCGTTGGCACGCAACTGATCTTCGGCGGCGCGGTTGGGCTCCTGCTGGCCGACAAGATGCTGCAGATTGGGCCTGAGGTCTATGGAACGACGGTCATGGTCGGCCCCAACCGCTTCAGCCGCACCACCACCAACGTTGAAGGCATTCTGGGACTGAGGGCGAGGCTGGCGGCGTTTGTGTTGGGCGCAGGAGCGGGCCCGGGGTTCACCCGTGGAATGGGGACGCCAGCCCTGCGGGCCTTGCTCTCCGTGGCCTACGCGCCCGAGCCTGCACCGCCTCTGCCCCCACCCCCGCCTCCGCCTCCGCCCAAGCCCAAGCCCAGAAAGCCCGCCGATCGTGATCACGACGGCATCCCGGACAAGAACGACGCCTGCCCCGACGAGCCAGGCGTAGCCAGCGATGATCCCGCGAAGAACGGTTGCCCGCTGCCTCCGCCTGACCGCGATGGTGACGGCATTGCAGACGCCGACGATGCATGTCCCGACGTCAAAGGCGTGGCCAACAGCGATCCGAAAGAGAATGGCTGTCCGCCCGACACCGACGGCGACGGTATCCGCGACGACGTGGACGCGTGCCCCAACGAGAAAGGCCCGCCTGACAGCGATCCGCAGAAGAACGGTTGCCCCAGGGCCGTGCGGGTCACGCAGGGTGAAATCGTCATTCTGGAGCAGGTGCAGTTCAAGACGGGCAGTGCTGTGATCCTGCCGGTCAGCGACGATCTGCTGCGCCAGGTGGCGGGTGTGCTGGTCGAGCATCCTGAAATCGTGAAGCTCGAGGTGCAAGGCCACACCGACAGTCGCGGTGGCAAGAAGTACAACCGCAAGCTCAGCCAGAAGCGTGCTGACTCGGTGATGAAGTGGCTGGTGACCTTCGGCCAGATCGACAGCGGCCGCCTCAGCGCGCATGGGTACGGATTGGAACAGCCCATCGCGGACAACGCCACGCCCGAGGGCCGGCAGAAGAACCGGCGCGTGCAGTTCAAGATCGTTGAGAAGGCCAACCGAGACAAGAGCGAGGTGAATCCATGAAGCGCACCAATGGAAACCGGGCACTGGTACGGGCCGTTGCGCTGGGACAGATCCTGCTTCTGGTGGTCGCGGGCTGTAAATCGACCTCGGACAAGGGCAGCAAGGCCGTGGTCGTCAACCAAGCCCTGGTGGGCAAAGACGGCGCCGTCACGGTCACTGATCCCAACATGATCGTGAACGACTACGCCGCCCTGGCGACCAATGCGGCCGTCAACGATCCCAGCGTCACCGTGGCCTCGGGTGGGCTGCCCGGGTTGACCGCCGGGGATCTGGTGCTCATCATCCAGATGGCCGGTGCAACCATCAACGAACCCAACGACGCCAGCTACGGAAACGTCACCGATCTCGGAAGCGCCGGCAATTACGAGCTGGTGGGCGTGACGGGCTTTTCGGCAAACACCATCACGTTGGGGAGCAATTTGCACAACTCCTACACCGTGGCCGGCAAGACCCAGGTCGTCCGCGTCCCGCAGTACAGCACATTGACCATCAATGACGGAGCTTCCATCATAGCACCCCCATGGAATGGCACAGTGGGTGGCGTGGTTGCGCTGCAAGCTGCGACGACCCTGGATCTCAGCACCTCCGGAAAGATCGACGCCAGCGCCACGGGCTTCCGCGGCGGCGCCACCCACACCGGTCTGAACTTCACGACCGATAGTGACCAACCGAGCTACCGTTCGGTCGATCCAAACGAAGGCGCCGAGAAGGGTGAGAGTATCGCAGGCGACCCCAACACCTTGGCCTTCCCCTACGGCCGGGGAGCGCCTGCCAACGGAGGGGGCGGCGGCAACTGGCACAACGCCGGTGGCGGTGGAGGAGCCAACGCGGCGGCCACTGGCGTTGGCAGCGACGCGGCCGGCCCGGCCTGGACCGGCGAGGGCGTGATGTTGAACAGCGTCCTCGGGGCGGCTGCTTGGTCCCTGGACCCTAGCTATGCCTCAAGCGGCGGTCCAGGAGGCGGTCGTGGCGGCTACACCTACTCATCCCCAACCACCGACCAAGACGCCACGACCCTTGCGCCGGGAAACGCCACTTGGGGTGGGAACCACCGACGCGAGCGCGGCGGTCTGGGCGGACACCCGCTTACCAGCAGCCCCACTGGGCGACTTTTCCTGGGCGGCGGCGGCGGTGCCGGTGACGGCAACAACGCTTCTCTGGGGGTAACCACAGGTCCGGGCGGCCGGGGCGGCGGCCTGGTGTTCGTGATCGCGGGAACGGTTACGGGTAGCGGTAGCATCCTGGCAAATGGTGGCGACGGGGGCGACTCCAACTCGAACGGTTCTGTTTCGGGCGACGCTTCGGGCGGCGGCGGCGGCGGGGGTAGTGTGGTGGTACACGCGGGCGCGCTGGGGGCGAACGTCAAAGTCAGGGCGAATGGAGGAGCGGGCGGCAACCAGATCAACATCAACAGCAACCTTGAGGCCGAAGGTCCTGGCGGTGGCGGCGCCGGCGGCTACGTCGCCCTGTCCGGCGGTACGCCGACAACGGTCACGGCCGACGGTCGCTTGGGCGGCACGACCAGCGCATCAACCGGCTTTACGAGCCCCTTGAGCGAATTCCCCTCCAATGGCGCCACCGCGGGCCAGGACGGCCTCATCGACGCCACGGCTGCCTCCTCCATGCACTACTACACCAACCCGATCGTGACAATGGCAACCAAGCCCACCGATCCCACGAGTGTGGGCGTAGGGACGTTCTCCTTCACCAGCGCCCAGAGCGGGGTCACTTTTGAATGCAACCTGGACAGCCTTGGCTACTCGAGCTGCCCAGCGAGCTACACCACCATTGACCTAACCGATGGAGAACACACTCTCCTCGTGCAAGGCAAGGATCTCAATGGAAACCTCAGCACCACGCCTGCCTCCTGGACTTGGCACGTGCTGCACGCCGGGGACTTGGATGGTGGGGTCGACGCCGAGGCAGAGGAAGCCGGCGCCGCGGACGTGGCAGCGCTGGATGTGCCACCTGTCATCCCAGAAGCGGGGACGACGGGACTCGACGCTGGCGAAGGGCTCGATGGCGTGGTCCTCTTGGACGCGGGCGAGGACAGCAACGGCGGTTCCCAGGATGGACCTGGCACCGGGCTGCTGGACGCGGCTGTGCGCATGGATGTCGCGGTGGTGGCAGCCGATGTGCCGCCTGTCAAGCTGGACGCATCGGCAAACGGCGCAGACACCAATGGGGCAGAGGACACAAACGGGGACGGAAATGAACTCGAAGTGTCCGCCCCGCAGGACGCACAAGGGGTCGTGGTGGTGGAGCCTCCTTCCAGTGACGCAGCCGGGGCAGCCGATCAAGCTGTCTCGCCAGTGCTGGATGCCGCCGGGACGACCATTGCCGATGCGGCCGTGCCGGGGCCTGACGCCGCCCTGCCCAGCCTGAAGGCCATGGGTGGCGGATTCTGCGCCGTCAGCCCGATGCCCGACAGTGCGCCCGGGCTCTTCACCTTCTTCTTGGTGGCCGCATTCGGGCTACTGGTTCTGCGCCGGCGACGCTGACGATTGGCAGAAATCAAAGGGCGGCCTCCCGGTCGCCCTTTGCAGAAAACTGAGCTACTGCGACCAGGTGCCGGCGCCGATGTCGATCTTCCAGCTGGCCAGGTAGGTCGGCAGCAATGTCGTGCCACTGCCCAAGACTAGCGGCTGGAATACATACGTCGTCAGGTAGTTGTGCACGCCAGGATTGGTGGTGTCTTGGTTTCCATACCAGTGATCGCCCCAGTACATGAACACGGTTCCCTTGCTTCCCACGATGGGCTGAACCCAAGTACTCTGTGTCATCCAGGCCTTCTTGCCGCTTGGTGCGATGTATCCCTGGTAGGTCCACGGCCCGTTCATGGATTTCGCTGTGGAATAGAAATCGTCATTGGCTCGCCACCCTGTCTTGTCGGAGCCGATGAAGTAGTAGGTGCCGTTGGTGTCCTTGAACACTGTGGGTGCTTCTATGCCCCCAGTCGTCCCGTTCAGCGCTGAAAACTGCTTGTCCGACACCCAACTGTGGCAGTCGCTGGACAGGGTGAAAACATGGCCGCTTTCTGTCACCACGTAGGCACCAGTATCGTCGGCATAGGCACTCATGTCGCTGTGGGCGGCAATGGCTCCGCTTGAGCTCAGCAGAGACCCCTTGAAGCTGTAGACGGCATTGACGGTGGGCGAGGTCGCGTACACCACTTCTTTGTCGGCTTGATAGGTGACGTCGGCGGAATGAGCGTAAAGAACGAATTCCCCGGTGGCGGGACACTTGATGATGTGCGGCCTCTCCCCTTTTCGGTTCGGCCCGAGCTGGCCGCTCGATTGCTGGGGCAGGATGATCCCCTTGTTGCCCTCCTTCTTCCATGTCGCCAAATCCGGGGACGAGTACATCGAAAAGCCGTTGAAATCGTTGTCGGTCGTGGTGCTTAGGAAGTATTCGCCGTGCAGATAGAATGTATTGCACACCCGGATGATGCCGCCGCCGTGGGCGTTGACCAGATCGCCGTCAGTGTCCTTGAACGTGATGCCGGCCGGGTCGGGGGGCGAGGGATTGGTCGCGCCAGGGCCAGAGTCGGTGAGAGTCCCGACCACACCCGCGACAGCGCCGCAGCTACTGGTGCCGGTAGAGCCGCCAGTCGCACTGGACCCACCCTTGCCGCCGGAGCCACCCGTGGCGCTGGATCCGCCTGTGGTCCCAACTCCGCCGGAGCTGCTGGTTCCGCCGGAGCCGGTCGTCGTGATCTTGCCGCCAGTGCCGCCCGAGCTGGCCGTGCCGCCGGAATTGACGGTTCCACCAGCACCGCCAGGACCGGTGGCGCCGGTCTGCCCAATGGTGCCGCCGCTTTGCCCGGTGGTGCCGCCGCTCTTGCCAGTCGCGCCGCCTGCCGTGGTCGCACCACCGCTCTGTCCAGTCGTGCCGCCCGCCGTGGTCGTGCCGCCGCTCGGGCCGGTCGTGCCGCCCACCGTGGTGGTGCCGCCTGCCTGCCCAGTCGTACCGCCCGCGCTGGTCGCACCACCGCTCTGCCCAGCCGTGCCGCCCACGGCGCTGCCGCCCGGCCCGGCCGTGCTACCGCCTGCTTCAGTGGTGCCACCCAGCGCGGCTGTGCCACCCATCTCGCTTGCCCCTCCCACGCTCGAGGTGCCCCCGCTCCCTGATCGTCCTGCGGCTGGCTCAGTTCCTCCTGCTCCAGCCGCTGGCTGTGAGGAAGCGCCCGTGCCGCCCGTGACGGCATTCTGGCCAGCGGATGAACAACCCAGAACCAGCGCACCAGCCACGAGCACCTTTGCCAAACATTCAGTTCGCTTTATCAAGTTCATTTTTCACCCTCGGATCGATCAGTTGCCATTCAGTCTGCGTGCCGTGAGCGTTGAACGGCTCACCGCGGGCATATCTTGCTCTCTTGCGGCGAAAAATCTCGACACAAAAATCGGCCGCACACCGCGCGATGCAGAAATCGCTATCGCTGTGATTTTCCAGTGACCCATTTTGACGGCAGGAGCGCACCTCCACGGCCACGAGATCGATGGCGTCGCGATGGCGGCCCAGTTGCGAACTAGGCGTGGGTGAGCACCGCCCGGTAGCGCACCTGGCCGGCTTCGAGTCGCGCCCGCACCTCGTTGACCTGCACCAACGGGTAGACCTCGATCATGGGTTTCACCTTGCCCGACGCCACCAGTTCCAGGGCCTCGACCAGATCGCGCCTTTCGTCCTGGCTCGATCCACGGAGCTGCCGTTGCCCCATCATCAACAGCATGGGATTGACGGCGATGGGGGCGTCAGCCACGCCCATGTTGACCATGCGGCCACCTTCGCGTAGCCCGCCAAGAGCTGAGGCGATCTGCACGGCTGAATTGGTGGTCGAGAGAATGACGTCAAAGCCGCCGGCGTCGCGCATCGCGGTCCCTGGCTCCTTGCCCGCCGACAGCACTTCATGGGCGCCCATGGATTTCAGTTCGGCAGTCTTGTTGGGTTGGCCCGTGATGGCCCAAGTCTCCAGCCCTAGAGCACGCGAAAACTGCAGCGCCAGGTGGCCCAGACCGCCGAGCCCGAGCACAGCCACGCGTTCGCCCGGCTTGGGATCCGCATTGCGCAGACCGCTCATCACGGTGTAGCCCGCGCAGAAGATGGGCGCCGCCGGCTCGTATGCCAGACCCTCGGGAATCAGCGCGCAACCTGAAGCCCACGCCAGCATGAGTTCGGAATTGCCGCCACCCAACTGCATCCACGTCTGCACCTTGGCGCAGGCATACTGGTTGCCCGACTGGCAGGTGCGGCAGCGGCCGCAGCCTTTCTGGTTCCAGTGCACGCCCACGCGATCGCCCACGCGAAGATCGGTGACGCCTGCGCCTAGCTCGACGATCTCGCCCACGGGTTCGTGGCCAGCCACGATGGGTGGGGTCAGACCAAAGTGCCCGTGGTGCACGTGCAGATCGGTGCCGCACATGCCACTCGCGTGGATCTTGATGACCACTTGGCCAGGCTGGGGATGAGGATCAGGCAGCGTCTTCAATTCCCAGGGCTGGTTAATCTTGGTGATGACGGCTGCGCGCATGCCTGATTCCTCCTATGGGTGATAGATTGGATGAAGCTCAAGGATACCCGTTCCCGAACTCGTGTTCTTCCCCTCGCCCGGGGTCAGTAGCGTGCGGGCGTGACCCATCCAGCGCCAAAGATCGGGCGATTGTCCTGGTAGCATCGAGTGTGCTCCTGTGACGAGATCCTCGGGCAGGTGCCCCTGCTCACCTGGGCTCCGGGACAACCACGCAGGCACGCAAACTGATTGGCGAGGCAAGTATCCCAGCCAGCGCCCTTGCGACCAAGACTCCGGCAAACCTCCGCAGAAGTGCACCGTTCTGCACACGCCCCACGATCCGTGCCCACGGGAACCAGTATGTACCTTGGCCGCTCGTTCGCTGCCGTGTCGGAAGCGTTCCTCTTTCGTTGTGCGATGGCGCGTATGCACGACTCAGCCTCGGCTGTCCTCAGGGCGAGCGGCAGTTGCTGATACTGGCGATAGCGCTTCTCCGCTTCATCGTCGTTGCCCAGGCGCTCCCAACACTGCGCCACCATGAACAATGCTTCAGCGTCGGCAGTCAGGCGAAACGCCTCCTCGAAACGCCGCTTGGCGGCCAGAATCTCTCCGCGCTGCAGGAGATCTCGCCCCTGCCGCACGAGTGTGGCGGCCGGAGTGTCCGCCGCGGGCGTATCGGGGCGCACAGTCCTGGCCTGCACGAGAAAAAGGGCCGCGAGGGCCAAGAATCTCCAGCGCCTATTCGCCGGCATTGCAAGGCAAGCCTACCACACAGCCACCTCAGAGAGTCAGTTGGTAGGCCGCGTATCCCTGGAGAATAGTGTCGCCAACAATACCTCGGCCTGCCGAGAACAGGAAATGGTGATGTTCGGTGAAATCGAGGACCAGTCCGATGTTGAAGCGCAGGTTGGCATCACCGCCGACCTGATCGGGCGTGGTGTAGAAGACTTCGGCGCCGATGGTCGCAAGCTGCGACAGGCGGCGCTGGACTTGCCAACCGAGAAACCCGTAGTTGCGGTTTCCCGTGCCTGGATTCACCCACAAGCCCCCTCCGCCATAGGTAGTCCAGGCGCCGAAGCTTTTCTGCAGCCAAAGCGGAATGAGCACGTGCAGGTGCCCGGTCCCCAGCCCATGAGACGCGTTGCCGGCCGGCACCTCAAATTGCGGGAAAGTCCCCACCATGGGCCACCACGGGCCCTCGTCGACAAAACGCAGTTTCGCGCCCAGTTCGATGTCGCCTACCCCGTAGGATGTGGCACCGCCGCTCGGCCGCGCGTAGGCCAGGGGCGCGATCACGTGAAGCTGCAGGCCAGGCCCGGCGCCGTAGTTCACCTCGACGTGGGGCGCGGTCCCTGTCGCGGCATCGTGGGTAATGGAATGTTGAGTTGCCAGATAGAATTCCCAGTGGCGGAACTCCACTGGCTCAGGGTCATCCGTCACGTAGGGCGGGCCCGCGTGCGCGGTTGCGGCCGCGACGAGAATGGCCGCGGCCAGCACCGCAATTGACCGGCGCAAGCTCATCGCGGCCAATATCTTCCATCGTGTTGGGGTCAGCTGCGAAGGGATCGGCAAGACGCGAGTCGTTGCACCAGACCTTCGGACCTGTGCCCCAAAACGCCCCCATATTTTGCCAGCCGGTCCATGAATTCCGCTCTCCCGTTCCCAGCCGACTCGGCCGCCACGCGGACAAACGGCCGACCCATCGCATAGAGCTTCATCACGGCCGCTGGGCCCAGGCAGTCTACGGCCCCATCGCTGGTATTGCCGTCCAGCACTTCGAGAGCAACATCCGGAAAATCGACAATGACAGTCATCGACCTATCGCTTAGATGTCGTAGCCCGGGCGCGAGGTTCCAGGTTCGGCAGTCTTTTCGCCGGACGCCAGTGCTAGGGCGCGCAGATCCCCTTTGTGCAGCTCGATGTCCCGCCGTCGGGCCTCCCACCACAGCCCATCGGTACGACCACGGGCGAGCCTCCCACGCAGGTGATGGTCTCGGTCCCCGCGGTCAAGTCTGTCACCACCGTCGCAACCGTGGTGCCAGCGGCGTTCTTCACCGTGGCGGTGGGGGCGACAGTGCTCTGTGAGTAGGGGCCAACCACCGTCGTGTAGCAGACGGCTGAGCCTTTCTTCAAGGTGCCATTTGCCGTCACGGCCAGCGGGTTGCTCATGTCAATATCCACCAGCATCTTGACGCCATTGTCGAAGCACACGCTGGTCGTCATCCCGGTGGGCGTGGTGGTGGACGACGTGGGGCAGGCTGTGGCGCCGCACATCGTCGTAGTCTGCTCCACGCAGGCGCCTTCAGGCATGCAAGGCAAGAGCAGATCCAGGTAGCAGGCGGGATAGCCACAACTGGCGAAGATCCCGGCGTCGCTGGCGAAGATCCCGGTATCGCCGGCGAGGCCGCCGTCGGCGATGTTGTTCGACCCGGAACCGCCACCGCAGCCAAGAGCGGCCACGCCCAGCACGAATGCGAAAGCCAAGGCTAGTCTTGTCCGCCGCATGGATACTCCCTGTGCAATTGGTCTGGCCGTCCGAGTGTCTGCGACGCGGAGTACTTTGTCAAAACACCTATGGAGAGCGTGACGTCGAGTCCCGCCACCGCTTGAGACTGCGGCACAAGGCCAGGCAGATCCAACAAGGAAGATCCTCGCTCTTGTTCTTCATGAGTCTGAGCCCGAAGGTCCCGTCAGTGCGTTGAATCTTCTTCAGCCGGTCGAGGGCAGCGCTGATGGTCGGGACATCCGGACAAAATCCCATTCGTGAGAGGCTATCGAGCGCCGAAACAATGTCGGTGAACCAGAATGGAAACGAGACTCGTTCCCAATAGTTGACAGCGCCCCTGTCCCCATACGCATCGTTCTTGTAGAGTCTGGCCGCCAGCAGTTCCGCTGCTTGTCGAGCCTCGGCGGATCGGCAATGAGCCGGGTGGGCGGCGAAGGCCCGCAGCACCATCCCGGTGACGAGATGGGAGAACGGCTTCGCCTTGTCAGGGGCGATTGGCTTCGGGTGCCGCTGTAGATCAACAAATTCAGAAAAGGGAACGCCCACTGTCCGCAGCGGGATCGCCCAACCGCCGTCGCTCTGTCGCGTGGCCAGCAACCAGAGGAAGCCCTTTGCGATGCGTGGGTCGTCGGCGTAGCCAGCCTTGACCAGCAACTCCATGATCGCGCCAACGTAAGTTGTAGCGTACTGATTGCCGTAGATGCCGCGAAAGTCGCCCTCGTCAGTCTGGAACGAGAAGAGAAACTCGGCCGCGCGCTCCATCGCCGGGTGTTCCCGGGTGAAGCTGAACTCTTCGACCAGTATTCCGACTTGTCGGAAGGTTTCGAGTTGGTCGTAGTTCTCGCGCGAGCGCACGTGGGGCTTGCCGCCGGGATAGCGCCAGGATCCCTCGGGGTTCTGCTTGGCGACAATCTTTCGGACCTCCGGGAGATCCCACAATGTGGAAACCGGACCAGCGTCAAGACCGAGAAGGTCTCGCCTGACGAAGAAGGCAATGGCTGCGTTCTTGGATGACGCCAGAACGGGCAGCGGATCGACCTTGAGCAACTGTCCCCATGCTCCTGTCGCGCGGGCCATGCCAGGACTGTAGCGCGGAAGCTGCGGGGAACGAAACCGAAGCCCCGGTGCTACGATTGCTCCATGAGCGACGACTTCCTCTATCGCACCATTCCCGTGCTGGGCAAACGCGTGCATCGCTATGGCCTGTCTGCCTCCTATGGCCTGGACGAGGCCGGTGTGCGCGAGGGGCTTGAGCGCGGGGCCAACTACATCTTCTGGAGCCCGGCGAAGAAATTCCTCAGGACCATCATCAAGGACGTCGTCGCCCCCAACCGCGAACGCTACGTCTTGGCCACCGGCCCCATTCTCGGCTATTTCGCCGGCTCCGTCCGCCGCGCCACTGAAAAGGCTTTGCGAGCGAGCGGCGGCGAGTACATCGACGTGCTGCAGGTTTTCTGGGTGAACCGCATGTCGCTGCTGTCGAAATCCGTGCTCGCCGAGATGGTGAAACTGCGCGACGAGGGCAAAGTTCGCGCCATCGGGATCTCCAGCCACGACCGCAAGCTGGTGGGCCGGCTCGCCGAGGAAGGCCCGCTTTCCATGTTCATGATCCGCTACAACGCCGCGCACCCGGGCGCCGAGAGCGACATCTTCCCGCACCTGGAGCGCCGCAAACCAATGATCGTTGCATACACCGCAACTTCCTGGCGCAAGCTGCTGCGCGCACCCAAGGGTTGGACCGGCAAGGTAGCCACGGCAGGCGACTGCTACCGCTTCTGCCTCACCAATCCGCACGTCGATGTCGTTCTGTCAGCCCCCAAGACGGCAGTGCAAATCCGCGAGAACCTGGCAGCGTTGGAGAAAGGCCCGCTCAGCGAAGACGAGATGACCTGGATGCGCGATTTCGGCCGCGCTGTGCACGGGTGATTCATTCGCGACGGTGTCTGAGACGAAGGGATAGCGGGGGGCGCGAGGCCGGCCAGCGCCTGTGCCATCGCGCCGCTCAGCGCATTTCCTCTGCCCCAGCGCGCAGCTCTTTGTCCAGCGCTTTGCATGCGGCGGCCAGCGATGCCTTGACGATGTCCCGGTCGCGGCCGACGCCGAACCTGATTATTCCGTCTCGGCCACGCAGGCCCACGTAGGCCACGGCTTCGGCATCGGCGCCGTCGCCCAGGGCATGTTCACTGTAGTCGACCAAATGGACGTCCACGCCCAATGCGCTGGCCAGGCCGCGCACGAAGCCGTCAATGGGGCCGGTGCCCTGACCTTCCACACTCACTGGTTCTTCTCCGTCAGTCAGGTGTGCGCGCACCACACACGCGCCTTCGCGCGGGTGGTCCACTGCAAAGTCCACCACGTCGAAACGGCCGACTGACAGGTACTCGCACTCGAATGCCTGCAAAATGGCATTTGCGCTCAGCTCTTTGCCAGTCGCATCTGCCATCCTCTGCACCACCTGACTGAATTCCACGGCCATGCCCTTGGGCACGCGATAACCGTGGCTCTGCTCCAAGACATAGGCCACGCCGCCCTTGCCGGATTGACTGTTGATGCGGATCAAGGGCTCGTATTGTCGGCCCACGTCGGCCGGATCAATGGGCAAGTACGGCACTTCCCATATGGTCGCGCCGGTCTTCTCCATTGCAGCCAATCCCTTGCGAATGGCGTCCTGGTGCGAGCCAGAAAAGGCCGTGAACACCAACTCGCCTGCGTAGGGATGGCGCGGCGGTACGGGCAATTGGTTACACTGCTGGAAGACCTCGACCAAGGCCGGCAGGTCCGACAAGTCCAGTTGCGGATCAATGCCCTGGCTGAACAGATTCATGGCCAACGCGACCACGTCGGCGTTGCCGGTGCGCTCGCCATTGCCAAACAAGGTGCCCTCCACGCGCTCGGCACCTGCCAGCATGGCCAGCTCCGCCGCAGCGATGGCGCACCCGCGGTCATTGTGCGTGTGCACGCTGATGATCGTGCAGTCCCGCTGCGCCAGGTGCCGGTGCATCCACTCAATCTGGTCGGCGTACACATTGGGCGAGGACATCTCGACCGTGGCAGGCAAGTTGACGATCAACTTCTTGTTGCGCGTGGGTCGCCATTCTTCGGCCACGGCGTCGCACACTTGCACCGCAAATTCCAGCTCGGTGCCAGTGAAGCTTTCGGGCGAGTATTCCAGCACGATCTCGCTTCCCTTCAACTTGGCTGCTTCTCGCCGCGCCTGTCGCACACCTTGCACGGCGATTTCCTTCACGCCCGTCTGATCCATCCCAAACACCACGCGGCGCTGCACCGTCGAGGTGGAGTTGTACACATGCACGATGGCGCGGCGGACGCCCTGCAATGCTTGAAAGGTGCGGGCGATCAGATGCTCGCGCGCCTGGGTCAGAACCTGGATGGTGACGTCAGCAGGAATGTGGTTCTTTTCAATCAGCGCGCGCACGAAGTCGAATTCGGTCTGCGAAGCCGCGGGAAAGCCCACTTCGATTTCCTTGAAGCCCACGCGCACCAGGGCCTGAAAGAAGCGCAACTTGCGCTCCATGCCCATGGGCTCGGCCAGGGCCTGATTCCCGTCGCGCAGATCCACGCTGCACCAGATGGGCGCGTGGTCCAGAGTACGGGTAGGCCAGGCGCGGTCAGGCAGACGCACCGATGGCGCCGGAGGGTACTTGCGAGCAGCGAATGTCATGGTCAAGCTCCAGGCCCCGCTTCCGCCGGAGATGGCCACGGTCCTTCGCAGATACGAAAAACCCCCTCCGGCTTCCGCGGGAGAGGGTTTCGAGGTTCGTCGTTCTGCGCCTTACCTCAGGCCTCTCCCGCGCTGCTAAGCAGCAGTCCCGAGAGAAGCAGGGTAGTCGCAAACAACATGGCCAGCCCCAACAGTGTGCGAAAGCCGGCCGCCCGTCAAGAACAATTGGCCACGCCGGCAGCTGCCACGCTTGTCAGGCTTTGCGTACAAGCGTCCGGACGCTCATTCCGTCCGAGACACCAACCAGGACCTTGGTAGCCATATCGAAGAATAGCCCGGTCTCGACGACACCGGGTGTACGGTGCAGGCGGGCATCGACTTCGCGAAGGTCGACGTCTGGGCCGAACTTGGCGTCGATGACCAGCTGGCCGTTGTCAGTCACCAGCGGACCGTCCTTGTTGACGCCCATCCGTAGCCGCGGCTGCCCGCCCAGACGTGTCACCACTTCGGTGACGTAGCCAATGGCCGGAACGGTGACTTCGATGGGGATGGCGACGGTGGATCCCAGTCGGGGAACCAGCTTGCTCTCGTCCACGATGACCACGAACTGGCTGGCCATGCTGGCCACCAGCTTCTCCATGGTGTGGGCCGCCCCGCCGCCTTTCGTGACGTTGAGGTCGGGGTCGACCTCGTCGGCGCCGTCGACCGCCAAGTCGATCGCCCGGCAATCCTGAGCATCGCGCAGGGGAATGCCGTTTTGTTGGCACAGGATGCGCGTCTGGAAAGATGTGGGAACCCCGGCGATGCGAAGTCCCTCCTCCCTCATCCTTCGGCCGACCTCTTCTATGAAAAAATGAGCCGTCGAACCAGTACCCATCCCGCACACCATCCCGTCGGAAACGAGCTTTGCGGCAGCGTGGCCAGCCAACTGCTTGAGGGCATCGTTGCTCTTGCTGCTCTTCATGGATGAGCGGGCTTATAGCGCCCTGCCCAGCAAAGAGGAAGGCCGAATCCCGCTCTGAGGCTGGTCGTGTGAAGCTAGCTCGCGCAGCGGACGCGAAGGCCAGAAAGCTCGTCGAAGAACTTGACCGTGGTGTCGATACTGTTCTCCAGCGACTCCACGATGAGCGTCATGAGTCCATCGTTTTCGTGGCGCAGGACCTCGTAGTAACGCTGCCGATCGATGGAATGGACCACAGCGGGCACATATCCATTCCGCAGAAGGATGTAGTTGGTCAGAAGACGCGCCACCTTGCCTGAATTGCGAGTCCAGGGGTAGGCCTGCAGCAAGCGGAACTGAATCTTCACGCATTGCACGACGGCGTGCATGCGAGTGAACTCATCCGAATCCAACCATTCCGCGAGCTTGCGCATCTTGTACCCTATCTTCTCGGGCGGAACGATCTCATGGTAGTAGAGGCGGTGGAGCGGGTTCTCCTTGCGATAGGGACAGCCCTTGGGTACGGCGTCGGGCGTGACCATCGCGTAGAGCTTGCGGATGAAATCCAGGTCCACGGCCGGAGCCTTCTTTGACCGCGCGGTTTCGCGGATGAAGTCGACCGCCGTTTTGTGGTTCTTCACCTCTTCGTACATCGGGATGAGAGACACGTCGCTGATGATCCGCTGGTCGATGGCGGCCTTCAACTCCGAGTAGGAAAGCACAACACCCTCCAAGGCGTTGTCGTGAAAGATCCACGAGACGTCGAGCTTGCTCTCGTAGTCCTTCTTCAACCGGTCTGGAAATCCTCCGACCTTCGCGCGGAGTGCATCCATCTTGGCGTCCAGCTCGAACAACCTAGCTTCCATTGGCGACCGCTCCTTCTCCTGGCTCGTGCCCTGCCTTGGATCTGCGTTATCGCGCAAAAGAGTCCTTTAGTCAAGCATGGTTAGAGGATTTGCCCAAACAACTTGCTGTGAGCTGGAGTACTCATTAAAACCTAAAAACATAATCGCCTCGATCTCAGGTGATGACTCAACCGATCCACTCTCCTCGTAGCAATCTCTGCGCAATTATTGGGGAAATCTTGGTCTCAAAACTTGACATGGATGACTCGGGCGGGATCATGGGACCCGTCTGCGAAGTCAATTCACCAACCCACGGACTCTCCATAGTATTCCGCTGACTCGAGTAGTTATTGCGCCGTCCGCACCGCGTTCTGTGCCGCGTTGTGTCTATTGGTGCCCATGATCCACAGTTCTCCTGACGCTTCGCACCTTCCAGTCCTCATTGATGAGGCCATGAGCTTCCTGTGTCCCAGGGACTCGGGCCGTTACTGCGACGCCACGGTCGGCCTTGGCGGCCACTCGCGCGCGATCATCGAGCGCTCAGCTCCCCACGGTCGAGTCATCGGCATCGACCGAGATGCTGAAGTCCTCAAGCTGGCGAACGAGAACCTGGCACCCTACGGTGACCGCGTCCGACTAGTCCACGCTCCCTTTTCGCAAATTCGCTCCGTGCTGGAACAAGCCGACGCTCTTCCACTCGATGGATGCATAGCGGATCTCGGCGTTTCCTCGGTCCAGCTGGATCAGCCCGAGCGCGGTTTCTCGTTCCGCAGGTCCGGCCCCCTGGACATGCGCATGGACCGGTCGCAGAAGGAAACAGCAGCCGACCTTCTGCAACGCGTGGACGAGGAAGAACTGGCGCGCCTTCTGCATGACCTGGGAGAAGAACGTTTCGCCCGCAGGATCGCCCGCGAGATAGCCCGCGCCCGCGAAAGCGGCGGCCTCGACACCACGTCGGCGCTTTCCAGCTTGGTGGCCCGCTCGGTTCCCCGTCGAGAGGCAACCAAAGATCCCGCAACCCGCGTCTTTCAAGCCCTGCGAATCGCCGTCAACGATGAGCTGGGCGAGTTGGATCGCTTCCTGCAGGCCGCGCCTGGCTGTCTACGCCCAGGCGGCCGCTTGGTGGTGATCGCCTTCCACTCGCTGGAAGACCGCATGGTCAAGCGCAGGTTCAGGGCGCTGGCGTCAGGGGACGCGGACGTGGCGGACGCTCCCCGCTTTCGGATCCTAACCAAGCATGTGATCACGGCGTCTGAGAGCGAACTCGCCCGCAACCCGCGCGCCCGTTCTGCAAAACTGCGCGCCGCTGAAAGGTTGCTTTCATGATATCGCTACTTTCTCCCGGGGCCTCCCAGAGGGCACCCACCTTGCTGGATCCCGGTCGGCGCAGACGACGCGCGAGCCTTGCGGTGATCGCACTTGTCGTTCTGGGTCTGACTCTTGGTGCCCTCGGCCACGTGGCCGTCCACGCCAAACGTCTGGAAGTTGCACTGGCGCTGGGCGACGCAGAACGCGTCCACCGCGAGCTGGCTGAGCAGCGTCGGCACTTGGAGATCGAGATCGGGATGTTGAAGGACCCGAGCCGCGTGATCGCCATCGCGCGGGACCAGTTGCTTATGCAGCCAGCTGCTCCCGAGAACATCCGGCGGATCGGGACGGCGCCCGCGGCGCCTGGGAAGGGGACGCGCTAGTGCCGACGCGTTGGACCCGCGTGCGGATCGTCCTGTGCGGCCTGGTGCTGCTCGGGCTCGCTTCCTCGGTGGGCCGACGCGCTCTCCAGCTCCAGGTTCGCGAAGCTGGGCAGCTTCGGGAATGGGCTGAGAGCAACTACCTACGCGAGGTCGAGATCGCACCCCGGCGCGGCCGCATCCTGGACCGACGCGGGGCCGAGCTGGCTTCCACGACGGATCTGGATTCCGTGTTCTGCAACCCGCGCCAGCTCGCCTTCGTGTCCGACGCAATTCCCCGCCTGGCCAAGGCGCTGCACCTCGATTCGCGTGAGCTCGACAAGACGCTGTCGACCCGGAAGTCACAGTTCTTCGCCTGGGTCAAACGGCGGGTTTCGGCGCAAGAGAGCGCAGCAGCGCTGGGCCTGGGCTTGCCGGGAGTGAGCGTGCGCAAGGAGCCCCGGCGCGTGTATCCCAACGGCGAACTGGCTTCGACCGTGATCGGCCATGCGGGCCTCGAAGGCCACGGCCTGGACGGGGTGGAGCTGGCATACGACGAGGCTCTGCACGGCAGTGGGATGGAAGTCACCGGTATCCATGACCGATTCGGCCGGGATCTGCTCATGGAAGGTACGGTCGATGCGTCGGCCAGCGCGGGCAAGGATCTGGTGCTGACCCTGGACAAGTACCTGACTTACTTGACCGAACAGGCTCTCGAAGAAGCGGTCAAGAAGCACAATGCCAAGGCGGCCACGTCGGTCATGATCGATCCGCGCACCGGCGAGATCCTGGCCATGGCCAGCGTGCCTGGCTACAACCCCAACAGTCCCTCGGACGCAGCGGAGCGGGGCGCGCGCAACCGGGCCATCACCGACGCCTACGAGCCCGGTTCCATCATGAAGACGGTGACCTTCTCCGCCGCCTTCGATGCGGGCAAGCTGAAGCCCGAAGACCGCTTCGACTGCCAGATGGGGCAAATGCAAGTGGGCAAGTACCACATCCGCGACGACCACCCCAAGGGAGTGCTGACCGCGGCCGAGGTCTTCAAGTATTCGAGCAACATCGGCACCGTGAAAATCGCCCGCCGCATCGGCAAGGAAACCCTGGCCCACGCCATCGACCGGCTGGGCTTCGGTCGGTCCACCGGGGTGGGCCTGCCTGGCGAACGACGAGGAACCGTGCGGCCGGTTTCGCGCTGGGGCGAGATCGAGCTGGCCACGCAAGCCTTTGGCCAGGGTCTGACGGTCACACCGCTGCAGATGGCAACGGCCTACGCGGCCATCGCTTCAGGCGGCGTGTATCACCCGCCCAAGTTGGCGGTTCGCTTCGTCACCGCCGACGGCCGCAGCGAGCCCGTGCCCCTGCCCGCGGACGCACGGCCCGAAGCACGCGTGCTCTCCGCAAGCACGGCGCGCACCATGCTGACCATCATGCAGGGTGTGACCGAAGATGGAACCGCCAAGCTGGCCGCGATCCCCGGCTATCCCGTGGCAGGCAAGACCGGCACCGCCCAGAAGGTCAGCAACGGTCGCTACGATCCCAGCAAGTACTTGGCCGCCTTCGTCGGTATTGTTCCGGCTGACAACCCACGTGTGGTCATCGCGGTCATGATTGATGAGCCGCACGGCGTGCACTACGGCGGCGTGGTCGCCGCTCCGGTGTTCAAGGAGATTGCCGAGGCAACCCTGCGCTATCTCGGCGTGCCCCCATCGGCCTCAGTGGTCGCCAGCACCGCGCGGCCAGCCAAGAAGGGCGACGCAAACATAGCGACGGCGCGGCTCGCCGATGCAGACGCCAACGAGGTGGAGGGTCCAGGCGTCGAGGAACCCGTGGCGTCGGTGGGCGAAACGCAAGAAGAGGATGAGCCCGAGATCGCATCAGGCGAGGACGAGGCCGGCCCGGCGCTGGACGGGCAGCCCACGGCTGAGCGCAAGCTCGACGCCGCGATTCCGGATTTTCTCGGCATGACTGTGGGCCAGGCCGTCCGAGCTGCGCGACGCGCAGGGGTCGAGCTTGTGCCCGACGGCAGTGGAATCGCTGCCACGCAGACTCCTGCGCCCGGCCCCGGGGTGCGGGGCATGCCCTGTCGGGTCTCGTTCCGAAACGGAGGATGAGCCTTGCTGCGGCTTTCGCATCTATTGCAGGGAGTATCAGACGCACGCATCACCGCCGGCGACGGGCAAGTCCTGATCCGCGAGGTGCGTGACGACTCTCGCCTGGTGCAGCCAGGGGATCTCTTCGTCGCGGTTCCGGGAACCAAGCTCGATGGCCGCCGCTTCATTGACGACGCACAGGCCAAGGGAGCAGCGGCCATCCTCACCGAAGAAGGGGGCGCTTCGCCGGATGGCACAACCGCGCTGGTTATCGTGCCCAACGCCCGACTGGCACTCGGCGTGGTGGCCGCCAATCGATACCAGGCGGCGCAAGCTCTCACCCTCACGGCCGTGACCGGCACCAACGGCAAAACCACGACCACGTACTTGATCGAGGCGATCCTGACTGCAGCCGGCCGCCACCCCGGCGTCATCGGGACCGTGGGCTACCGTTTTGCCGGCAAGACCCAAGAAGCGCCGCTCACCACACCGGGCGCTCTGCAATTGCATTCGCTCTTCTCTCAGATGAAAGGCGCGGGCTGCTCGGACGTGGTGCTGGAGGCTTCGTCCATCGCCCTGGATCAGGGACGGCTGCATGGCTGCAGCTTTCGCGTGGCGGGCCTGTCCAACATCACCCAGGACCACCTCGACTACCACGGCACCATGGAGCGCTACCGGGCGGCCAAAGCGATTCTCTTCCGCGAGTTGTTGTCTTCGAACGGCGGGATCGCCGTGCTTTTCGCCGACGACCGAGACGGCCTTGGCATGCGCCGCGAGGTGCGCGGCCCTGTGCTGACCCTGACACGACAGCCACACGGCGCGGACGTTGCCGTGATCGAGCGCAAGCTCGGGGCCGACGGGACCACTGTGCGACTCGGCACGCCCTCGGGGCCGCTCGCCCTCGCGTCGCCGCTGGTTGGCGAGTTCAACCTGGCCAACATCCTGCTGGCCGCCGGCATGGCCCTTGCCCATGGCATTGACCGCAACGCCATCGCCGCTGGCATCAGCCAGGTGAACGGGGTTCCGGGCCGCCTGCAACGTGTGACGAACGCGGCGGGCGTCCTGTGCCTGGTCGACTACGCGCACACGCCCGACGCATTGGAGCGGGCGCTCGATGTGTTGCGACCACTCAGCACTGGTCGCCTTCTCGTGGTCTTCGGGTGTGGCGGCGACCGCGACAAGAGCAAGCGGCCACGCATGGGCCAAGCCGCTGCCGAGCGCGCCGATGTGGTGCTCATCACCTCGGACAACCCGCGCAGCGAAGACCCGATCGCCATCCTTGACATGATTGTAGCCGGCGTCGAAAAGACCGGCATTGTGCGCCGGACTGCCTCGGAATTGCGCCAGGGTTTGTCCGGTTTTCACGTGGAGTCGGACCGCCGAACGGCCATCGAGCTGGCCGTGGCTCTCGCGCAGCCGGGGGACACGCTGCTGATAGCGGGCAAGGGCCATGAGGACTACCAGATCCTGGGCACGCAGAAGATCCACTTCGACGATCGCGAGGTTGCCGCGGCTGCCTTCGCCACCCGCAGCCGCGGCGTGACTCCCGGAGGTGCTGCGTGACGGGACCGGCGCAGCGGAGCTTGGCCTTGGCCTGCAAAGCCATGGGGGGCAAGGCTGTGGGTGCGTCCGCAGGGCTGGCCACGATCCGATTTGCCGGAGCCGCCAGCGACAGCCGCGCGGTGAAACCTGGTCGGCTCTTCTTCGCCCTTCCCGGCGAGCGGGTCGACGGCTTCGACTTCTGCGGGGCAGCCGCTCAGGCCGGAGCGGCTGCGGTGGTGGTGGCTGCGCATCGAGGACAGCCGGCCTGCTGCCAAGGGATTCCCGTCATCGCTGTCGCTGATCCGCGCAAGGCGCTGGGGGATTTGGCGGCAGCCGTGCGCAAGAAGTACCAGGGCCGCGTGGTGGGCGTCACTGGCTCCAACGGAAAGACCACGACCAAGGAGCTCATCGCAGCCGCGCTCTCGCCTGCGGGCCAGGTGCTACGTACCCAGGGCAACCTCAACACCGACGTGGGACTGCCGCTCACCGTGCTGGAAGCCACGGGCAAGGAGGCGTTCTGGGTGCTGGAGATGGCGATGCGGGCGCCGGGCGAGATCGCGTACCTGGCTAGCATCGCCCAGCCTCATGTCGCGGTGGTGACCAACGTGGCGGCCGCGCACCTGGGTCGGCTGGGCTCGCTCGACGCCGTCGCGCGCGCCAAGGGTGAAATCTTTGGCGGCCTGGTTCCTGACGGAATTGCCGTGCTGCCCGTCGACGAACCTCGCCTCGAACCCGAGGTAGCCGAACTGCCCGAGGCGCGCAAGCGGCGCTTCGGATTCGCCGGCCATGCGTCGGCGCGCGCCTTTGTGAAGATCATGGAGTTCATCCCGGACGGCGCGGCGGGCTCGCGCGTCCGCCTGTCGGTCGGGTTCGAACCCGTGGTGCTGCGCCTGTCCCTGGCGGGTGAGCACAACGCCCGCAACGCTGCGGCGGCGTTGGCCGTGTCGAGTGCGCTCGGGGTTCCGCTCTTGCCAGCAGCCGCGGCCTTGCAGCACGCGACCCTGCCCCCGCACCGATCCCATGTGTTCTCCCTGGGCGGACGCACGGTGCTCGATGATTGCTACAATGCCAATCCGACGTCCATGGCGGCAGCCCTGCGCACGCTGGTGGGATCGGCAGGCCGCTTCGGCCGAGCCTTCGCCATCCTGGGTGACATGCTGGAACTGGGTGAAACGGCCGCGGAATTGCACCAGGCCGTCGGCCAAGAGGCGGTCAAGATCGGCGTGGCCGGCCTGGCGGTGGTGGGATCGCTGGGCGCCAAGATCGCGGAAGGCGCCAGGACGGCGGGCTTGCCGGCCACACGCGCCATGGTTTTCGATGATGCGGAGGCAGCCGCGCAAACGGTGTCGACTTGGACTGCCCCAGGCGACTGGATCTTGGTCAAAGCTTCGCGTGGCATGCGTCTCGAACGCGCGGTAGAGGCCTTGCGAAAGAAGTTGTAGCCCATGCTGTTTCATCTCTTTGTACAACTGCGCGGCAATGTCGGGTTCTTCAACATATTCCGCTACGTCTCGACGCGGACCATGTTGGCGACCATGACCTCGCTGCTCATCACCTTCGCGCTCGCGCCCTGGTTCATCCGTCGAGCCCGCGCGCGACAACTGGGCGAGATCATTCGCGACGACGGCCCGACCACTCACGCGGTCAAGCAAGGCACGCCGACCATGGGCGGTGCCCTCATCATCATGGCTCTGGTCACCGGAACTGTGCTGTGGTGCGATCTTACCAGCCCGCTGGTGTGGCCGGCGTTGTTCGTGACCGTGGGCTACGGTGCGCTGGGCTTCGTCGACGATTACTTGAAGATCACGCGACGAAACAAGCGCGGGGTGCCCGGCAAGATCAAGTTGCTGGTGCAATTCTTGGTGGGAGCGGTGGCGGTGGGATGGCTGTTCTTTGGCGACGCACTGGATCCGTCGGTGCGACTGCGGCTGGCGATCCCGCTGCTCAACTTCGAACGCCATTCCCCGATCATTCCGGGGGTTGCCTATGCCCTGTCCGGACTGATCCTGGTGGTAATGGGAACTTCCAATGCGGTCAACTTGACCGACGGGCTCGACGGACTGGCCATTGGCCCGGTAATCGCTTGCACCTTCACCTACATGTTGCTCAGTTACGCCGCCGGTCAGACCCTGGCGGGCTTCAACATTGCCCACTACCTGGGCATGGCCCATGTACGCGGTGCAGGCGAGCTGACAGTCTTCTGCGGGGCCATTGTCGGGGCCAGTATCGGATTCCTTTGGTACAACACGCACCCAGCGCAGGTCTTCATGGGCGACGTGGGCGCGCTCGCCCTGGGCGGGGCCATCGGCTTTGTGGCGCTGGCGACCAAGACCGAGCTGTCGCTTCCTGTGATCGCCGGTGTCTTCGTGGTGGAGCTGTTCTCCGACGTGATCCAGGTTGGCTACTACAAGATCACCAAGAGGCGCATCTTCTTGATGGCGCCCATCCACCACCATTTTGAGAAAATGGGCTGGCCCGAGTCGCGCATCGTGGTGCGCTTCTGGATCGTTTCCTTCTCCTGCGCTGTTCTGGGCCTGCTGCTCACCTTGAAGGTTCGTTGATGCAGTTCCGTCACCCCGCCCTGCTTGGCAAGAAAGTTCTCGTCGTGGGAGTGGGACGTTCGGGAGTGGCCGCAGCCCGCCTGTGTGCGGCCCGCGGGGCCCAGGTCACGGTCACCGACAAGCAGCCGGCCGAGGCGCTGAGCGCGGCGCTGGCGCAACTGCCGCCCACCATCAAGCAGGAGTTGGGCGGACATCAGGCCGAGACCTTCCTCGCGGCTGACCTCATCGTGTTGTCGCCGGGCGTGCCGGGCTTGCCCGAGGTGGAGGCCGCGCGCCAGCGAGGCGCCACTATCACGGGCGAGCTGGAGCTGGCGTCATGGTTCGTGAACGCACCTGTGGTCGCCATCACCGGCACCAATGGCAAGTCGACCACCACCACCTTGTGCGGGGCCATTCTTGCTGCCAATGGCCGCCCCACCTTCGTGGGCGGCAATTTGGGTGTGCCTTTCGCCGAGACGGTGGAAACCCCAGCCGGCCAGCCGGGCGGCCTGTGTGTGCTCGAGGTGTCGAGTTTCCAGCTCGAAACCGCCGTGTCCTTCCGCCCGCAGGTGGCCGTCCTGCTCAACATCACGCCCGACCACCTGGATCGCCACCCTACCCTGGAAGCCTACGTGGCGGCCAAGGCGCGTCTCTTCGCCGCGCAGACTCCGGCGGACTTCGCGGTCCTCAACATTGACGATCCGCTGGTCGAAACGGCGGCCAAGGGGATTCGCAGCCACCGCGTGCTGATCTCGACCCGGCGCGCGCTGGACGTGGGCGGCTGGATCGAGAGCGATGCCCTGTGCGTGCGCCTGGCGGGTGGCCCGGTCGAATACTATCCCGCTCACCTGCCAGGACTGGTCGGCCGGCACAACCTGGAAAACGCCTTGGCCGCGCTGGTGGCGGGGCGCTTGGCCGGCGCCCTGCCAGCCGAAGCCCGTCATGCCCTGTTGGCCTTTCGGCCGCTGGCGCACCGGATGGAACTGGTGGGCGAGCTGGACGGCGTCTTCTTCTACGACGATTCCAAAGGCACCAACGTGGGCGCGGTGGTGGCGGCGCTCGATCGCTTCCCTCGGCCTGTGGTTCTGATTGCCGGCGGCCGCGACAAGGGCGGCTCGTATGAGCCGCTGGCCCAGGTGATGAAGCAAGCCGGTCGCGGCGCCGTGCTGATCGGAGAAGCAGCGCCCAAGTTGCGCGAGGCCCTGGCGCCGGTCGTGCCGGTGGAGACGGCGGCCACCATGGAGGCGGCGGTGGTACAGGCCGCGACCATGGCCCGCAGCGGAGATGCCGTGCTGCTGTCTCCCGCCTGCTCCAGCTTCGACATGTTTCGCAGCTACCAACATCGCGCCGAGGTATTTCGGGCCGCCGTCAAGAATCTCATCGCCCAGAAGCGCGGCGGGCACGGAGCCTTGCCGGAGGAATCCCGGTGAGCCTGCGTGAGCGCCTGTCGGAATGGGCCAACCCCAGGCGGACCGGCGGGAGCAGGCCTCCGCCGCAGGGGCCGGATCGTTTGCTGGTCGCGACCATACTGGGCTTGACCGGGTTTGGGGTGGTGATGGTGTTCTCGGCGGGCGCGGCCTTCGCGGCCAAGACCTACGGCGACTGGACTTACTTCCTCAAGCGCGAGGCGATCTACAGTGGCGCCGGCTTGCTGGCCTTCCTAGTCGGCATACGGCTCGACTACTCGTTCTACCGTCGCCTGGCCTATCCCCTGCTGTTCCTGTCCATGGCCATGCTGGCCGCGGTCTTGAAGGTGGGGCCGGCCATCAACGGGGCTGTGCGCTGGTTCCGCTGGGGCGCGCTGTCGTTCCAGCCGTCGGAGCTGGCCAAGTTCGCCCTGGCGCTGTACTTGGCGGTGCTGCTCGCGCGCAAGGCTGAGAAGGTCAAGGACTTCCGCATGGGGTTCCTGCCTCCTCTGCTGATGACGGGAATCTTCCTGGTGCTGCTGCTCAAGCAGCCTGATCTGGGCACCGCGGTCATCATCGGGGTCACGGCGCTGGGTCTGCTGTTCGTAGCCGGCACGCGTACCAGCTATATCTTGTTGTCGGTGCTGGTGGCGGCGCCCATCGGCTGGCAGGTCTTCATCGCGGGCGAGCCCTGGCGCAGGGAGCGCATTCTTGCTTTCCTCTCTCCCTGGAAGTTCCGGCGCGGCACGGGCTACCAGCTCTACGAATCGCTCATCAGCGTGGGCTCGGGCGGTTTGTTTGGCCAAGGGCTTGGCCAAGGACACCAAAAGCTCTTCTTCCTTCCCGAAGCTCACACTGACTTCATCCTGGCCATCATCGGCGAGGAGCTGGGCCTGTGCGGCGTGCTGGCTGTCTTGTTGGCGTTCACGGTACTGGTGTGGCGCGGCTTGCGTGCGGCCACGCGGGCGCGAGACGCCTTTGGTTGCTACCTGGCCTTTGGCGTGACGCTGTTGTTTGGATTGCAGGCTTTGGTCAACATGGGCGTGGTCCTGGGCCTGTTGCCCACCAAAGGATTGCCGCTTCCTTTTGTCAGCTATGGCGGCACGTCTATGGTCATGAGCTTGTTCATGGCTGGCGTGTTGGCCAACATTTCAGCGCGCAATCCTGAGGCCGCGCCCCTGTCGTTCTGGCAATCACTGCGCACGAACCGCGCGCGCGTGTCGAAGAACCGCCGCAGCGACGCCTCGGACGTGCAGGTGGTGGTCGAGGCGAAGTCGTGACATGCGCCTGCTGATTGCTGGAGGCGGGACCGGCGGACACCTCTATCCCGGCATGGCGGTTGCGGAAGAAGTCGTCCGGCGCGGCGGCCAGGTGTTGTTTGTTGGAACCGCGCGCGGATTGGAAGCGCGCGCGGTGCCTGCCGCCGGCTACCAGCTGGAATTACTGGAAGTGAGCGGCCTCAAGCGCATGGGGCTGATGGCGATCCTGCGCGGCCTGTTTCGTCTTCCCAAGGCCTTCTTTCGCTCGCTGGCGATCTTACGGCGTTTTCGCCCTGACGTGGTACTGGGCGTGGGTGGCTACGCCTCGGGACCGATGGTGCTGGCGGCGACGCTTTGGCGTTATCCCACGGCAATTCAAGAACAGAACAGCGTTCCCGGAATTACCAATCGAATTCTTTCGCGCCTGGTTCGCCTGGTGCTGGTGGCCTTTGACGAGGCACGAAAATTCTTTCCAGCCGCCAAGATCGATATGGTCGGCAATCCCGTGCGCGCCAAGTTAGTGGCGACTTTGGCGGCCGACGCGCAAAGTGACGAGCAAACGCCTGGCATTCTGGTGGTGGGCGGCAGCCAGGGCGCACGCGCAGTCAATGATCTGGTAATGGCCGCTGTCGAGGTGCTGAGCAAGAACGGTTCCATGCCGGTTATTGTTCACCAAACCGGGCCCAGCGATCTCGACCGGTGCAAAGAACGTTATCGCGCCCTATGCGTGCTCGACCGAGTTGAGGCGCGGCCCTTCATTGACGACATGGCGACCGAATACCGTCGCGCCAGCCTGGTGGTGGCGCGCGCGGGCGCCTTGACCCTGGCCGAGCTGGCCATCGCTGGGCGCCCCGCCATTCTGATTCCCCTGCCCACTGCAGCCGACGACCACCAGAGCAAGAACGCTGCTCGCTTTGCCCAGGCGGGCGCCGCCATTGTGCTCAATCAGCAAACGGTCACCGGCGTGCAGTTGGCCCAGTTGCTGGGCGACTTGATCGCCGATTCCGGCCGCCTTCAGGCGATGGCCACAGCCATGCGCAGCCTAGCCCGGCCAATGGCGGCGGCGGAGATTGTCGACCGGTTGGAAAAGCTGACGGCGTAGTTGGCTAAGTCGGAACAAGCAAGAGCCCATGTCATCCAACGGTGCATCGGTCGCGTTCGCGCTGGCACGGTGACGTCACATGTGCAGGAACATCAAAACGCTTTTCAACTTCGATCCGCCGGTCACGCCCGAGGAAGTGCAGGCGGCTTCGCTGCAGTTCGTGCGAAAGATTTGCGGATTCACCAAGCCGTCCAAAGTCAACCAAGCCAGGTTTCTGCAAGCCGTTGAGGAAATCACTGTCTCTGCCAGTCGGCTTCTGCAATCCCTGGAAACCACCGCGCCACTTAAGAATCGCGAAGAAGAGGCTGCCAAGGCCAAGGCTCGAGCGGCCGCGAGATTTACGGGCCAGGGAGTCGCCACATGAAGAAGGCCGCCGCTGCCCAGACTGTGGACGAATACCTGGCCGGCGTGCCGGAGCCCGCTCGCGGCACTCTTGTCGAGGTCTGCGCAGCAATACGGGCCGCCGTGCCGCCTGGAACCACCGAGGGCATTAGCTATCGCATGCCTGTGTTCCGATACAAAGGGACACTGTTGTGGTTCGCCGCGTTTTCTCACCACTGCAGCCTATTTCCCGGTGCGGCCGTGATTGCGGCGTGCAGGAACGATCTCAAGGGTTTCCGCACGTCAAAGGGGACCATCCAGTTCCCGATGGACAAGCCTTTGTCAGCCGCGCTGGTCAAGAAACTGGTAAAGGCAGCGGTTGCGGAAAAGGAGAGGAAGAAGCCACGGATTCGGACTGCAACTTCACCGCGGGTGGCGTAGGTGACATGGGCATGCAAGTATCACGCGAATCGAGGCGAAATCTGTGGCAGGGGCAGGATCCCCTGGGAGAGGACGCTCATGGCCATCACGTTGGGCCAGGCAATCCGCAACGCCATCGCCGCCGAGCAGGCGGCTGAGAAGTTCTACCTGACTATGGCGGGGTCCGCAGGGGACGAGAGCGTGCGACGCGCCCTGGTGGGGATTGCGGCGCAAGAACGGGAGCATGCCACACGTCTGGAGGCCATGGCCGCCGCGCTCATTCAAGGCGACCTGCCCGAACGGGCGGATGCGCTGGTGGAGAACATCGAAAGCTCTCCCGCAGGGGCCAGGGCTGTCGGGATGGACATGCAGCGCGCGCTCGAGTTCGCCATCGAGGCGGAGAACAGCGCCATCCTGTACTACGACGCCCTGGCCGACTCCTGCACCGGCGACGCGTCCGCGTTCTTCGAGCAAGTTCGCAGGCAGGAAGAAGCGCACGCCGAGTCCATCCGCGGAATCTTACGACACGCGGAACTCGGCTAGC
>Ga0265316_10000643_pt1 | contig 38832 bp, 30 predicted proteins | sample 4522metaG_FD_202092 | JGI IMG/M metagenome (GOLD analysis project Ga0265316, IMG submission 202092) | Rhizosphere microbial communities from Carex aquatilis grown in University of Washington, Seatle, WA, United States - 4-5-22 metaG | ecosystem: Host-associated > Plants > Roots > Rhizosphere >... | reverse complement strand
GGATGGTGTCCCGCAGGAAGCGGGCATCGTGGTCGGGGTGGTCGAGGTTGAAGTGCAGGCCGCGGCTCTCCTGCCGCCGGAGCGCGCTCTCGATGATCAGGTCCGCGACGAGCGCGAGGTTGCGCAGTTCCAGCAGATCACCCGTCACCAGCACGTTCCAGTAGTACTCGCGGATCTCCCGGCGGATGAGGGCGATGCGGCGCTTGGCGCGATCGAGGCGCCGGTCCGTGCGCACGATCCCCACGTAGTTCCACATGAGCCGCCGGATCTCGTCCCAGTTCTGGCTGACCACCACCGCCTCGTCCGACTGGGTGGCCTCGCCGGCGTACCAGGGCGCCACCTCCGGGGGACGAACCGCCTCGGCGCCGCGCACGTCGTCGGCGGCCCTGGCCGCGAAGACCATCGCCTCGAGCAGCGAGTTCGATGCCAGTCGACAGGCGCCGTGGAGCCCGGTCATCGAGACCTCGCCGATGGCGTACAGGTTCTTCACGCTGGTCCGGCCGTGGTCGTCGACCACCACCCCCCCGCAGCTGTAGTGGGCCGCCGGCACCACCGGGATGGGTTGCCGCCGCATGTCGATCCCCAGATCGAGGCAGCGCTTGTGGATCATGGGGAAGCGCTCCTCGAGGAAGGCCGGCGGCAGGTGGGTCATGTCCAGCACCACGTAGTCGTCCCCGGTCCGCTTCATCTCGGCGTCGATGGCCCGGGCCACGATGTCCCGTGGCGCCAGATCCTTCATGGGGTGAAAGCGCCCCATGAACGCGGTGCCGTCGCGCAATCGCAAGATGCCACCCTCGCCGCGCAGCGCCTCGGAGATGAGGAACGACTTCTCGGTCGGGTGATAGAGGCAGGTGGGGTGGAACTGGAAGAACTCCATGTTGCCGACCTGCGCGCCCACCCGGTACGCCATGGCGATCCCGTCCCCGGTCGCGACGTCGGGGTTCGTGGTGTACAGGTACACCTTGCCCGCCCCGCCGGTGGCGAGGACCACCGCCCGCGCCACGATGGTGCGCACCTGGCCCGAGGTCTGATCGTAGACATAGGCGCCGAAGACCGAGTTGGGGCCGCCGTACTTGGCCATGGTCAAGAGGTCGACCGCGATGTGGTCGGGCAGGAGGCGGATGCGATCGGCGCGCTCGCGCACCCGATCGAGGAGGGCGTTCTGGATGGCCGCCCCGGTGGCGTCCTTCACGTGGACGATGCGGCGGGCGGTGTGCCCGCCCTCGCGGCCCAGCTCGAACTGGCCTTCGGCGTCGCGGTCGAAGGGGACGCCGATCTCGGTCGCGAAGCGCTGGATCTGGATCGGCGCCTCGCGCACGCAGCGCTCGACCACGTCGCGGTGACACAGGCCATCCCCCACCCGCAGCGTGTCCTCGATGTGGGTCTCGGGCGAGTCGGCTGGATCGAGGACCCCCGCCACGCCGCCTTGGGCCCAGCTGGTGTTCGATTCGGAGGGCGACTTCTTGGTCACGACCAGCACCCGTCCGTGCTGGGCGGCCGACAGGGCGAAGGTCAGCCCCGCCAGCCCGGAGCCAATGACCAGGTAGTCGGTTTCGATGGGCGTGGACACCGCTGGAATCTAATCCGCTCGGCGTCCGTCGGCGACCGCGAAAGGGGCAGCGTGCGCGGACGAGACCGGTGGCGGAGGCCCGGGCGCGGTGAGGGGCCTCGGCCTCGGACCTCGGAGGGATCGATGCTAAAATCGACGCCACTCTTCATGGCATCGGCACTGCGCTCGTCCACCGCGGTCTGTGCGGCCTTGGTCCTGGCCGGTGTCATCGGTCCTGGCTGGGGCGAGCCTCCCGCGGTCGCCTCCGGGACCTTCTGGGCGCGCGATCGCGGCGACGGCGTCGTCGAGTTCACCAACATCCGCCCGGTCGGGACCCGCTGGAAGGTGTGGCTCAAGACCGGCCCGGGCAAGGCCTCGGCCCTGCGTGGGAGCTCGGACGTGATCCCGCCGAGCGATACATCGGCCGAGCGCACCACCCGCTTCGACGCCGACATCCGCGATCAGCAGCAGCACTACGGGATCCCCGGAGCGCTCATCCGGGCGGTCATCAAGACCGAGTCGGACTTCGACCCGCATGTCGTGTCCAGCGCCGGGGCGCAGGGCCTGATGCAGCTCATGCCGGACACCGCCCGGCTCATGGGGGTCACGGATCCCTTCGATCCGCGGCAGAACATCATGGGGGGCGCGCGTTACCTCCAGATCCTGGCCCGCCGGTTCTGCCGCACGCCGGCCGGGGTCTCGGTCGAAGCGCCCCCGACGCCCACCGGCGCGCCGACCCCGATCGTCTGTTCGGACGACGAAAAGGTGAAGGTTCTCGCGGGGTATCACGCGGGGCCGGGGGCCGTCGAGAAGTATGGTGGGCTGCCGCCCTACGAGACCACCCGCGCCTACGTGACGATGGTGCTGCGCCGCTACGACGACTTCCGGCGGAACCTCCGCGTGCGGTGAGGTCAGCCCGAGCCCGGGATCGAGACGCACGGCGTCACCAGGGTCGGTGCGCGTCCCGATTGCGGCGAGCCGCCATTTCCCATTACGCTCAGCGGACATGTCACCCAAACTGAAGAAGGTCGTTCGGTGGTCCGTTCCGGCAGGGCTGGTGGTGGCGGTGGGGTTGCAGCTCATTCCCGTCAAGGGGATCGGAACGAATCCGCCGGAGCGCTACCAATTGCCGGCGCCGCCCGAGGTGGAGGCGATCATGCGCCACGCCTGCCTCGACTGTCACTCCAACGAAACCTCGTGGCCGATCTACAGCCGGATTGCGCCCGGCTCCTGGCTCATGGCCCGGGACATCAACAACGGGCGGAAGCACCTCAACTTCTCGGAGTGGGCCGACACCGACGAGGAGGAGCGCACCCTCGACTTTCAGAATTGCTGGTCACAGATTGAGTCCGGCGAGATGCCGCCCTGGTTTTACGTGTTCCCGTTCCACCCGAAGGCCAAGCTGAACGACGCGCAGAAGGCGACCCTCAAGGCCTTCTTCATGAAGGACAAGGACAAGCCAAAGGCCCCGCCGGCGGAGGAGCACGACGCGCCCGCGGTCGCCAAGGGCGGCAGCGAAGCCGCGCCGGCCAGCAAGTAGCGCGCCCTTCGGCCGCCAGACCAGCGACGGCCGCGCGGGGCCGCGGCCGGGCTTTGGCGGGTCGGCTCGGGCCGTGTAGGGTTCGCGGGTCGTCGTGCGCGTCCTCCTCGTCACTCCACCCATGACCCAGCTCAACACGCCGTACCCCGCGACGGCATACCTGACCGGGTTCCTGCGCAAGCACCGACCGGACGTGGAGGTGAGGCAGGCGGATGCGGCCCTGGGGCTCTTCTTGCGGCTCTATTCGCGCGAGGGGATGACCGCCGTGCTCGCGCGCGTGCGGGGCCGGACCGCCGGGGCACGTCGGCGGAGCGGAGCCAGCACGCCCCCGGGGCGAAGGGCGGCCGAGGAGCGGCCGAGGCCGCGGCTGGGGTCGGGCGTGCTGGACAGCTTCCTGGCGCAGGGCGACCGCTATGTCGAGACGGTCGAGTCGGCCGTGCGGTTCTTGCAGGGGCGGGATCCCAGCCTGGCCCTGCGCATCGTGGGGCGCGGCTTTCTGCCCGAGGGGCCGAGATTCGGGGCGGCGGGCGCGGCCAGCCCGGGCGCGGCCGAGGGCCCGGGACATCCACCCGATGGAGATCCGCTCGAATGGGCCTTCGGGGCCCTCGGGCTGCAGGATCAGGCCAAGTATCTGGCCAGTCTCTTCGTGGACGACGTGGCGGACGTCATCGCCGAGGGGGTGGACCCGCGGTTCGGTCTGTCTCGCTACGGCGAGCGCCTGGCGGCCAGCGCCGCCTCGTTCGATGGGCTGCGCGCCGCGCTCGACGGGCCGACCACGCTGGTCGACGACACCCTCGACGCGCTGGCGCGGGGGCTGGCCGAGGAACACCGGCCCGACCTGCTCGGGCTCACCGTGCCCTTCCCCGGCAACGCCTACGGCGCGCTCAGGATGGCCCGAGCCATGCGCCTCGCGCTGCCCGGCCTGCGCGTTGCGATGGGCGGCGGCTACGTGAACACCGAGCTGCGCCAGCTCTCCGATCCGCGGATCTTCGACGAGGTCGACTTCATCACGCTCGACGACGGCGAGCGGCCATTCCTGGCGCTGCTCGATCACCTGGACAATCCGGCGGCGCCGCTCTTTCGGACCTTCGTCCGACGGCGTCGGGCCCCGCCCTCGTCGGACGCGGTGGTGGTGCTGGAGAGCGGCGCCGGCCTGTGCGACGTGGGGTTTCGCGACATCGGCACGCCGAGCTACGCCGGGCTCCCGCTCGGTGACTACGTCTCGCTGCTCGAGATGCTGAATCCCATGCACCGCCTGTGGTCGGATGGGCGGTGGAACAAGCTCACGGTGGCGCACGGGTGCTACTGGAAGAAGTGCACCTTCTGCGACGTGTCCCTCGACTACATCGCGCGCTACGAGGCCGCGCCGGCCGACGAGCTGGTGGATCGCATCGAGGCCCTGGTGCGCGAGACCGGGCAGACGGGCTTTCACTTCGTCGACGAGGCCGCCCCGCCGGCGGCGCTGCGGGCGCTGGCCGAGCGTCTGATCGCCCGCCGGGTGGCCATCACCTGGTGGGGCAACATCCGGTTCGAGAAGACCTTCGATGCCAAGCTGGCCTCGCTGCTGGCGCGCTCGGGCTGCGTGGCGGTGAGCGGGGGGCTCGAGGTGGCCTCCGATCGCCTGCTCGCGCTCATGAAGAAGGGGGTCACCGTCGAGCAGGTGGCGCGGGTCACCCGCGCCTTCACGGACGCCGGGATCATGGTGCACGCCTACCTGATGTTCGGGTTCCCCACCGAGACGGAGCAGGAGACCATCGACGCCCTCGAGCGCGTGCGCCAGCTCTTCGAGGAAGGATGCATCCAGTCGGCGTTCTGGCACCGGTTCGCGGCGACCGCGCACAGCCCGATCGGGCTGTCGCCCGGGCTCTACGGGATTCGCCTGGCCCCGGAGGCGGCGCCGCCCGTGCATGGTACCTTCGGGACCTTCGCCCGCAACGATCTGGCGTTCGTCGATCCGGTGGGCTGCGACCACGACGCGCTGGCGGACGGCCTGCGCAAGGCGGTGTACAACTTCATGCACGGCCTCGGGTTCGAGCGCGACGTGCGCAAGTGGTTCGCGCGCGAGGGGGCCCCGCGCCGCCGCCTCCCCGCGCCGCAGGTCGATCCCGACCTCGTGCGCCGCGCGCTCGCCGCCGAGGGGCCACGCGGGCGATAGGGACCCTTTTTGGTCGTTTGTTCCGTTTTGCGCGTCGAGGCATTCTAGAATCCCCGCCTGAAGATCGCCATGTCTCCCAAACCGCCCACGAGCAGTAGCCTGCGCAGCGAGCTCACCAACCTGCCGAACCTGGTCACGCTCAGCCGGGTGTTGCTCGTGCCGTTCGTGCTCATCCTGATCGACAACTACAACCCGCTGCGCACCTTCCTCGCCAGCCTGCTCTACATCGCCGCGGCGGCCGGTGACTGGCTGGATGGCTATCTCGCGCGCAAGCGCAACCAGGTCAGCGTGCTCGGCAAGTTCCTGGATCCGCTGGCGGACAAGATGCTGGTCACCGCCGTGCTGGTCACCCTGGTGGCGCTCGGACGGGTGCCGTCCTGGCTGGTGGTGGTGCTCATCTCCCGCGATCTCGCCATCAACGGTCTGCGCAGCATCGCCTCGGCCCAGGGGCTGGTCATCTCCGCCAGCGATGGTGGGAAGATCAAGACCGCGCTGCAGCTGGTCGCCATCATGATGCTGCTGGTGCATTTTCGTTATCCCCTGCTCGGGGCCGAGCCGGTCTTCGGGCAAGCCATCAGCGTCGACTACCACCGGGCGGGCCTGATCACGCTCTACATCTCGGCGGTGGCGTCGGTGGTGTCCGGGATGCAGTACATGCGGAACTTCTTCGGGGCGGCCTGGCGAGCCACGTCGTGAGGCCGCCACCCGGGGCTCAGCCTCGGCGGCCGCCGGTCTGGCCGTGATCGTTCTTCCAGCGCCGCCGCTCGCGCCGGACGAGGCGGCGCGGCGCGTGGCCGGCGGCGCCGACCCGGTCTGGCTCAGCTCTCCGGGCGCGAGCTCCGACACCGCCGTCGCGCTCGATCTCGTGGCCTGCGATCCGGTCGAGCTGGTGCGCTCTGCCGCGCTCGAGGAGCTCGAGGACGCGTGGTCGAGGGCCCGCCGGCGCTGGGGTGTCGGGGCCGTGGCCGCCGCCGCCGCCGGGACGAGCGATCCCCGAGCGGCGCCGCCCATCGCGGTGGGCTGGCTGTCCTATGACCTCGCGCGTGCCTGGATGCCCATCGGGCGCGGCGGGCCGCCCCGCCCGCCGGGGCCAGCCGCGTGGCCGGCGGATCTCGAGTTTCGATTCTTCGACGCGATCTGGATGAGAGAGCGGGACGGGTCCGAGGCGTTCGTGCTCGGGGCCGACCCGGGGTCCGCCGACCGGCTGCTGGCGCGACTCACGGCGAGGGGGCGCCACCCGCCGGGCGCCGAGCTCGGCGACGCGCGGAGGGACGGGCTCGGCGGACCACCGAGGCTCGGTCCCTGGTCGGGGGCCGAGGCTCGGACGGCCTATCTGGCGGCGGTCGCGCGGATCCAGGAGTACCTGCGGGCGGGAGACGTCTATCAGGTCAACCTGACCCGCCGCCTGACGGCGGAGCTCGGACCAGGAGATCCGGTGTGGATGGCGGCCGAGCTGCGGGCGCGTGCGCCGGCGCCACACGCGATCTGGCTCGGCGCGCGCAGCGTGGAGGGAGGCCCGCTCGACCGCCTGGTGGTGGGCAACTCCCCCGAGCGCTTTCTGCGGGTCGAGCCAGGCGGACGGGTCGAGACCCGGCCCATCAAGGGGACCCGCGCGCGTGGGCTCCGCGCCCGCGCCGGGCGGCGAGCTGTCGGCCAAGGAGACGCGATCGACGAGGCGATCGAACACCAGCTGGAAGCGGCGATTGACCCCGAGCTCGACGCGGCCGCGCGGCGGGCGCTGCTGGCCTCGCCCAAGGATCGCGCGGAGCACGTGATGATCGTCGATCTCGAGCGCAACGATCTCGGACGCGTGGCCAAGGTGGGCAGCGTGGTGTGCCGGGACCTGGCGCGGGCGGTGGCCTTTCCGCGGGTGCATCACCTGGTGTCCACCGTGAGCGCCGAGCTCCGCCCCGGGGTCGGCCTCGAGGAGCTGCTGCGTGCGACCTTCCCGGGCGGCTCGATCACCGGCGCACCCAAGCGCCGGGCCATGGAGATCATCGACGCGCTCGAGCCCGTCCCGCGGGGGATCTACACAGGCGCGACCGGCTGGCTGGGCGCCGCCGGGAACCTGGATCTCGCCGTCGCCATCCGGACGGCGATCGTCGATCGCGGTCGGATCGGGCTCGGTGTGGGCGGCGGAATCGTGATCGACTCGGTCCCAGAGGAGGAATGGATCGAGACGGAGCTCAAGGCCCGCGCCTTCCTCGAGCTCGGACGGCGCGTGGAAGACCGGGCCATCCTGCCCTGATTGCTCGGGAAGCCGGGGGTGCGGTGCGCAAAGGGCGCGGGTCGACTTTGCGCCCGCGGCTGCGCCGCCAAGAGGGATCCGAGCGAGGGCTCGAGCGGTCTCATTTCCCTGTGGCCATCAAGTCCCTTCCACCGGCTCCCGATGGGGGGGGCCGGCGGTGCCGCGGTTCGGCACGCCGATGGAAACCGTCTTCAGAGAGGAACAAATCATGATGAGCCGGCTCACCTTTGGGAGAGTGGCCTTGGTGTACGCGGTCGGAATGGCGGCCGCGGCGGGCTGCGGGGCAGGCGGCGACGGCGCCGCGGGCACGGAGGGCACGAGCACCCTCGCCAGCAGCTCCAGCAGCAGGCGACGGCCTCACGGCTCGGGGGGCGCGGGCGCGCCGATGGGCACGGGCGGAGGCACAGGAACCGGCGGCACGACCAGCACGGGCGGCGCGATCGGCACGGGGGGCGCGGTCGGCACGGGGGGCGCGATCGCCACGGGCGGCGCGACGGGCGCCGGCGGCGTGATCGCCACCGGCGGCGTGACCGGGACCGGCGGCGCGATCGGCACGGCGGGCTCTGGCGCGGGCGGCAGCACCTCCGCGAGCGGGGGGGCCGGGACCAACACCGGTGGGGCCGGAGGTGGTGGCACAGGAGGACTGGTGGTCGGAAATCCGAACGGTCACTGTGCGGTGCCGGCGGCTGCCCAGGCCGTCGACGTCTCGAGCCCCACGACGACGGTGGGAACTGGCACGGCGGCGAGCTGCACGGCCGCCGCGGTCGTGGCGGCCGTCCACGCGGGCGGCGTCGTGACCTTCCGCTGCGGTCCCGATCCCCTCACCATCCCGGTTCCCGAGATCGACATCTTCAATGACGGTGGCCAGGCCCAGGACGGCAGCGTCACCCTCGATGGCGGCGGCAAGATCACGCTGTCGGCGGACGGAGACCATCGCATCCTGTACCAGAACACCTGCGATGGCAGCCTTCACTTCACGTCACCCCGCTGCGACATCCAGACCACGCCACACCTCGTGGTCCAGAACATCGCCTTCGCCAACGGCAAGGCCACGGCTGGCTCGAACAACACCAACGGCGGCGGGGCCATCTACGTCGGCGGCGGGACCTTCAAGGCCGTCAACATCCGCATCTCGAGCAGCGCCGAGGTCACGCCCGGCCAGGACTTCGGTGGCGGCGCCATCTACGCCTTCGAGCAGACCCAGCCGGTCACCATCGTCAACAGCACCTTCGACGGCAACTCGGGCGCCAACGGAGGTGCCATCTCCGGGCTGTTCTCTCCCGTCACCATCCTGAACAGCGTCTTCAGCGGTAACCAGGCGGTGGGTCACGGCGAGAATCCGGCGCGCCCCGGCACCACCGGCGGCGGTCTCGGGGGTGCCATCTACGTCGACGGAAACGACTTCACCCTCTCCCTGTGCGGGACCCTCTTCGACACCAACCTCGCCAACGAGCTCGGCTCGGGCGCCATCTTCCAGGTGGTCGACGATCTGAACGGCGATCTGGTGATCGACCAGTCCACCTTGCACGCGAACAGCAACGTCGGCAGCGTGCAGTCGCACCCCGGGATCTACGTCGAGGCCCGGGACAAGGCCGGCAACGCGGGCGTCTCCATCACCAACTCCACGTTCAACTAGTCCAGTGCTCCTCCCGCTATTTCGCGGGAGGAGCACCAGTCCCCGCATCACGGGCGGAAGGCGCGGGCGAGGTGCTGGACCGGCGCGCGCTGTTCGGGCGGCTCGCTCGCGCGTCAGCGCGGCTCGCTCGATCCCGAGGACCCGAGAGCCGAAGGACCGCCCTTTCCGCAGCAAGCCCCGTGCGAACACGCGTCCCGCGTCGTAGGCTGGTCGAGATGGGACGGTTGCTCCGCGGGAGCGCCCCTCGCTGATGGGGCGCGCTTGCATTCAGGTCCTCGGGCCAGGGATCCTCGGCATCCTGCTCAGCCTGGTTCCGTGGGCGGGCGGGGGATGCGGGGGAGGTGGCGCGGCGACCGGGGTCACACCGGATGCGAGCCGAGATGCCATGGACGCCACCACCACCACTTGCGTCGAGCCGAGCCCGGACTTTGCCCACGTTCGGCAGCTCTTGATGGAAGAGTGCGTCTCCTGCCACGGCCAGGGGAATGACCTCGATCTCTCGACCAGCGTCGCGTATGCGAACCTGGTGGGGCACGCCGCTCCGCAGGCCGAGAGTTGCGGTGGAACGCTGGTGGTGCCGGGCTCCCCCGAGACCAGCTACCTCTACATCAAGTTGACCACGGCGAACCCCTGCGCTGGAGAACAGATGCCCCGCTCGGAATTCTTTCCGGTCCCGCTCTCGAGCTGCCTGCAGGCCATGGTGCACGACTGGATCGCGGCCGGCGCGGGCCCGTAGCGTCGGTGAGCGTCCGATTGGAGGACGGCCGACGATCTCTCCGCCGCTCGCAGCGCCGGGCCTGCGCTTCCGCTCCTCATGTACGCACGAGCACATTCCGGTGCGGTTCTCGGCCCGGCTTCGCCATCGGGCCGGCTTGTCGGCCGCTGCCCGCTCTCGAGTGAACGGCATTGCCTTAGGGCCCTTGGACGGGGGCTCGCGTCCTGCACCGGTTGTGCTCGATACTCGGAGGCCATGGACCTGGTGCTCCTCCCGCGAGATGGCGACACCGTTGCGCCGCCGAGGCTTCGCCCCGGCTTCGTTGCTCCTCCTCGCACGACCACGGGGCATTGGTCGTGGTCGCGCCCCGCGGGGACTTCGCCTCGACGGCGGATCATGGCCGCCATGTCGTGGGAGGAGCACGCAGGCTGGCGGCAGATCACCATCCTGGTCGGTTGTTGGGTCTGCTGTTCGACGGCACTGGCTCGGCCGGGGGCGCCGCCGGTCATCGTTCGCGGGGCCACCGCTTGCCCCACGCCAAGGGAGATCGGCGCCGCGCTCGTCGGGTTGCTCCCGCGCGACCCGAGCCAGGCCGCTCCGGACGTGTTGCAGGTGATGGGCGGCGAGGAGACCAGCGTCGACGGCGGCGGCAGCGGCGAGACCAGTGGCGGTGGCGGCGGGAGCAGCGGCGCTGGCGGAGCGCGCGGGGGAGCTGGCGCCATCCGCCTGGTGCTGACCAACGCCGCCGGCGCGCCGATCGCGAGGCGGTCCCTGTTGGCGGGGGCCGCGAGCTGCGCCGAGCGGGCTCGGACCGTCGCCGTCGTGGTCGCGGCCTGGGAAGCTCGTATGCGGGCGGGCGCGCACCCGAGGATGCCGGCCCCTTCGTCGTCGGCTGCCCTGCCAGCGGTGGCGAGCGCGGCAGCCGCGCCAGCCGCGGCGTCGAAGGGCGAGACGCCCGGGGGCGGATCGAAGGTTCCCGCGGGTGCCGCTGCGCTGCTGGCTCAGGCGGCGATCGCGGGGGGGACGCCCGGGGTCGCTCCCGTGCCGCCCGCCGAGCCGGTGATGCTGTCGCCGAGGCCGGACCCGCCCCTGCCCGCGCCTCGAGATGGAGCAGGACGCCGCGCGGACGTTGCGTCGGCCTCGCGCCGAGCCGGCGCCGAGGGCCCCTGGTCCTCGTCGGTCTTCGAGGTCGAAACCGGTGCGGCATTCCTGGGCTCCGTGACGGGCGGATCGGCGGCGCCGGGGGCGCTGGCGGAGATCGCCTTGTCGCGCGGTGCTTCCTCCTGGTTTTCTCTCGGGATCGGGGCGCTGGCGGTTGGCGCTCACACCGTGGCGCTGACCGACACCGACGCGGGGGGGCGGGGGGCGTGGCGCCGCGTGGGGGGCGTGATCGACCTGCGCTCCCGCTCGACGCGCTGGCGAGCCTTCGAGCTCGATCTCCGCGCCGGCCTGCCGCTGACCGCGCTCGCTATCCGGGGGCAATCGCTGCCCATCACCTCGGGCGCGACGCTGTTCGATCTCGGGATGCTGGCCGGCGTGCGGGTGCGAACCCGTCTCGGGCAGGTGGCGCCCTTTCTCGAGCTCGCAGGGGTCGTGTGGCCACGCACCCACACCATGTACGTGGGGACGAGCACGTCCTCGACGGACCTTCCGGCGGTAGAGGGGTGGTTCAGCGCCGGGCTCTCGCTCATCGCCGAGCGCTCGCGCGATCGGTGAAACCTATTGCTCCACGCCGACATGGGATGAGACAGAAGCCAAGTCCGATGCCCAAAGCCTCTCGCGCCTCGCCCATGGTGGTAAAGGTCGTCGCCGATGATCCCGATGTCGCGGCGCTGTACCGCATCCATGGGCGGACGGTGATGCGATGGGCCGCGAGGCTCGGCGGGCCGGGGATCGACCTCGACGATGTGGTGCAGGACGTCTTTCTCGTCGCGAGCCGGAGGCTCACCGGGTCTTCGTTCGCGGACGAGGATGGCGATGGGGGGCGGCGCGCTGGCGAGGACGCGAGCCCCGGCGACGGTCGCGCCCGGGTCACCACCTGGCTCTTTCGAACCACGGAAAGGATCGTTCGTTCCGCGCGGCGCAAGCAGCGTATGCGGCGCTGGTTGTCGCTGTCCACCGACGACGGTGCCTCGGGTATCGCCACCTCACGCCTGGGGCCGGGCGAAGATCTCGAACGCCAGCGGGAGGTGCGCGACGTCTATCGCGTGCTCGACCGCATGCCGGAGCGTGAGCGGAGGGTGCTGATTCTGTTCGAGCTCGAGGCCCTGAGCACCAAAGAGATTGCCGCGTTGAACGGTATCAAGGTGGGAACCGTGCGGGTCTGGTTGTTTCGAGCGCGCGCCCGATTCCTCGACGAGCATCGACGCCTGTTCAAGGCCGAGGCAGGGAACGAATGAAATCCAGATCATCAGCTGACCCGGCGAGCGGCCGGAATCCGCCCTCCGATCCCGCCCGATGGAGCGATGGCGGCGGCGCGCCGGCTGGAAGCCCGCTCGGAGGCCCCGGCGGCGATCGCGACCGGGACACGCTCGAGGACGACCCAGACCGCCGCCCGGCGGCGACCGTCGGCCGCCTCTTTCAGCACGCCCGGCAAGCCACCGAGCCCTCGCCAGAGGCCGTGGCGCGGGTCGGCCGCCTGCTCGGGCGCAAGACCCGTGCTCCCGGTGCGCGCGGGTCGATAGCCTGGCGATTGGTGGTGGCGGTCGCGCTGCTCATGGTCTTCGCTGGCGCGGTGGGCGCGGCGCTCTACCACTGGGGACGCTCTGCGGTGCGCGCGACCGAAGGCCCGGCCCGCGCCGGCGACGGGGCCGGCAGGATCCCCGGCGATGCCGGGAGAAAGCGGCTGCGCCGGGGTGTAGCCGCCGGGACGGAGATGCCCGCGCTGGCGACAGATGCGCCGGTCCCGAAGCTGTCGCCGGCCGCGATCCCGGAAGAGTCGGCGCCGGCGGCGGTCGGTGCCCCGCTTCCGTCCCCCGCACCGCAGGGGCCAGCGGGCGAGGACCGCCAACCAGGCGGTGCCCAGGCTGCCGTCGCCAGCGCGCACGCGCGGAACGAGGCCAGCATGCTCGGCGAGGCATTTCGCCAGCTCCGCTCTGGCGGGGATGCCCGCGCCGCCCTGCGCTGGCTCGATGCGTACGACCGACGCTTCCCAGGTGGGCAGCTGCGGGGCGAGGCGCGGGTCGCGCGCGCCGAGGCGTTGATCGCGCTCGACCGGCGGGCCGAGGCGCTCCCCGTGCTCGAGGGCCTCCGCGACGACGACGGCGGCGGCCTGACCCGCTACGTTCGTCTCACCCGCGCCGAGCTGCTCTCCGAAGCGGGCCGATGCCAGAGCGCGCGGCACGACCTCGACGTCGTCATCGCCACCGGGGCGGGCGACGCGGTGGGTGGTCGTGCGCTCTATTTTCGGGCGGCGTGCCAGCTTCGCGCGGGAGCGCTCGGCCCGGCCCGCGAGGATCTCGAGCGCTACCTTTCCCTTCATCCAGGCGGGGACCTCTCTGCTGCCGCGCGTCGCGCCATCGAAGCTCTCCCGTAACGTTCAGGCGGGAGGCGGCATGAGAGAGCGAGGAGATCATCGACATGAATAGGACGAAGACGAACCTTGCTTGCGCCCGTGCTCTGTTCTTCGGTGTTCTTGCCATCGGAGGCTGCGCAACCCGAACCAAGGTCGGAGAGCGGCCGGACGCGGGATCGACCGGCGGAGCGTCCGGAACCGACGCCGGCGGCGTCGTCGTCGGCAGCGGCGGCAGGATCGGGGGAGGAGGTGCCAACCCCGGCAGCGGCGGGCTCGGCGCAGGAACGGGCGGGGGGGGCAGTGGAAACCCCGGCGGCGGCGGGCTCGGGGTGGGAACAGGCGGAGGGGGAGGAACTGGCCTCGGAGGCCGAAGCTGCGGCCATGGCGTCACCACGGGCCAAGGAATCCCCACGCCCGTCTTCATGGAGCTCCGCACGTTCTTGGCCGGTCAACACCCCCGATCGGTCAAGCTCGGCGACCTGAATGGCGACGGCTGGGGCGACATGGTCGTCGTGGATGAGCTCGGGGTCAACGTCCTCTTCAACGACACGAACTCGAACTTCCCCAAGGTGGTGAGCTATCCCCTCGCGACGGGCAACATCGCGCTCGTCGACATCGACGGCGACGGAGATCTCGATCTAGCGGATCTGACGGAGTACAGCCTGACCACCGCGCTCAACGACGGGAAGGGGGCCTTCGTCGCGCCGGTGACCTACGCCGTCGGTGGGACGTCGTTCTTCTTTGCGGACGTCAACGCAGATGGCCAGGCGGACGTCGTGGTCGACGGAACCAGTGTCCTGCTCGGCACGGGGAATCGTACCTTCACGACCGCAGCGTTGAACCACACCTTCGCCATCGTCGATTCGAGTTCGAGGGCGAGCCTCGCGCCCGACACCGCGCTCGTCGGCGATTTCGACGGCGACGGCCTCGCGGATCTCATCACGGCCCCGGGGGCGGGAGAGCCCCCCTCGGGGCTGAGCGCGTCGTTCGGCACGAGCACCGGCCCATTCGCGCCCGCGGTGCTGATTGCTCCGGTGGTCAATGGGCCGCTCATGACGCGGGATCTGAACGGCGATTGTAGAAACGACGTCGTTGGATACAACGGCGCCGCGGTGAGCATCTTGGTCAACCTCGGAGGCGGTCGATTCGCCGTCGGCGTGGACTACGTCTTCGATGCTCCACCGTTCTCCGGAGGCAGTGTCCTGGCGATGGGTGACCTCAACGGCGACGGCAGCCCCGATCTGGCCGTCTCGACGTCCGATACGTCGTCGCAAGACCTGCACGGAGGTCTCGGCCTCCTGTTGAACGACGGGCGAGCCGGCTTTCCGACCTCCGTGAACTTACCCACCGGGCCCAACGTCAATTCCATCGCCATCGCAGACGTCAACGGAGACGGAAGATTGGATATCGCCGCCGCCTACGAGAGCGGCGTCGATCTCTTGCTCAACGTCACGCCCCCCGGGGCAGCAGCGGGCACGCCGGACGCGGGGATCGTCCCCGGTCCTGACGCCGCCCCTCTGGACTGAGTCGGCGCCGGGGACGACCATGATGCGCCGATGGTGCGTCCGAAGGAGGGTTCATTGCGCCTGGTGGCCAGCGCGGCTCGTCGACGATCCAGGCACGGTCAGGGCGCCCTCGGATGCGATCGACATGGCGGGCGGTCCGCGGAAGATGCGTCGCACACCGAGCCACCAGCTCACGAGCAGCAGCGCCACGGCCGCGAGCGTGACGGTGAGGGCCTTGTCGTTCGGCGGTTGCACCCCGATCCAGATCACGAGCGCGACGCCCACCACCGAGACCACCGCCACGCATTTGTAGACGGTGGCGCCCACGTCGAAGGGGCCCATCCGCGTCCAGGTCTTGCCGAAGGCCAGGAACCCCGCGAGCGTCGGCATGACGTACGAGATGTAGAGGAAGATCACGCAAGCGGTGGTCAGCGTCGAGTACGCGGGGGTGTACAGCGTGGATCCGACGGCCAGCGCGGCGGTGGTCCAGATCGCCGCGATCGGGGTCCTGTACCTCGGCGACACCTTCCTGAGCGCGCGCGAGACCGGTAGACCGCCGTCGCGCGCGAAGGCGTACATCATCCTCGAGGTCGACGTCACGCAGGCCAGCCCGCACAGGTAGTTGGCCACGACGATCCCCACCCAGAGCACCTTGCCGGCCGCGCCCGGCACCACGCGCTCCATCAACCATGGGAACACGTTGGCGCCCTGCTTGGCGGCCTCGGCGACGTCGGGCAGGGCGACGACGAAGGCGGTGACCATCACCCACCCGAACAGGCCCGATAGAAGGACCGAGCGGAGGATCCCACGCGGCACGTTCTCGGCCGCTCGCACCGTCTCCTCCGAGGTGTGCGCCGAGGCGTCGAACCCGGTGATCGTGTAGATCGGCCACATCAATCCCAGCATCGTCATGGTGAAGAGGCCCCGGCTCTCGGGCCACACCCCGCCGCCGGCGGCGCCACCATAGTCGACGAAGCGAAATAGACGCCCGACCTCGAAGCCGTGCGCTCCGACCAGCATGGCTGCGGTCAGGAGCAGCGCCACGGCGAAGATGAGGTAGCCGCTGAAGTCCGTCAGCAGCGTCGTCAGGCGAATGCCGAAGTGGTTGAACACCGCCTGAGAGGCGGTGATGACAGCGACTCCGATGATCTGGTGCGCGGCCGTCAGGTGCGCCGGATCGATGCCGATCATCGGCCCGATGAAGCTGGTGAACAGGCCGTAGGCACCGACGTTGACCGCCGCGGTCACGAAGATCAGCCCGCCGAGGTTGAACCACGCCGTGGCCCAGCCCCACCCCTTCCCGCCGAGGATCGAGCTCCAGTGATAGAGGCCCCCGGCGGTCGGGAAGGCGGAGGCCACCTGCGCCATGCAGAGCGCGACCAGCAGGGCGAACCCCACCCCCAGCGGCCACACGATCCCGGCGGCGGCGCCCCCGACCGCGCTGACCCCGAGCTGGAGCGAGGTGATCCCGCCCGCGAGGATGCAGATGATCGAGAACGAGATGGCGAAGTTCGAGAAGCCACTCATCCGCCGGGACAGCTCCTGCGCGTAGCCCATGCTGCGCAGCAGCGCGACATCCTTGTCGGCGTCGGCGTCGACGCCCGCGCCAGGGAGCGCACCACCCTCGTGACCTCTCGCCATGGGTTCCTCCAATGGCCGTGGGGGCGCCGACCAGCGACCGAAAAGAAGACGCACTATAGGCACGCGTCGCCCCTGGCGTAAACCCGGACCACTGCCCTGGCCGACGCCCTCTCGATGGAGCTTCTACATAGGTCCTGGCCGCGTGGTCACTTCGGGCCCGATGGCCGGCCGGTGCGGGCCGGCAAGCTCAGGGTGAAGGCGCACCCGGAGCCCGGCAGGTCCCGCACCCGGATGGTGCCGTTGTGTGCCTCGGCCGCCTGCAACGCGATCGCGAGCCCCAGGCCAAAGCCGGTCTGGTTGGTCCCGCGCTGGACGAGCGGCAAGAACAGCTCCTCGGCCAGACCTGGAGGCAGGCCGCCGCAGGCATCCTCGACCTCGATCAGGATCTCTCCGGGGGCGGTCCACGCGCGCACGAACACCGTGCTGCTGTCGTGACTGAACTTGATGGCGTTGTAGAGCAGATTGGAGACGGCAGAGCGCAACAGGCGCGCGTCGCCGTCGATCACCAGGTCGGGCGGCCCATCGATCGCCACCCGGATCTCCTTGGCGCTGGCCTCGGCGCTGGCATCGAAGTCGATCTCCTGAAGAAAGGGGAGGATCTCGATGGGGGCGATCCGCGGGACGATCCCCATCTTCAGCGACGAGTGGTTGAGGGTGTTGTCCACCACCTCCGCCACGCGGCGCAGGTTGCGCCCGAGCAGCTCGTGGGCCCGCGAGGGTGGGCCGGGGTCGCCTCGGCTCAGGATCGAGAAGGCGATGCGGGCCGACGACAGGGGATTGCGGATCTCGTGGGCGATGAAGCCGAGGTGCTCGGCGGCGCTGCGGTGGAGCTCGGCGTCTCGCTCGGTCACGTACTGCGAGACGGCGCTCGCGATCCCGGAGTTGAGCCACTTCGAGATCAGGCGGTGGTCGCGCTCGGTGATGGCGACCGCGGACTCCTGGGCGAGATCGAGGATCGCCCGGTGCAAGATCCCATACTCGCGGACCACCTCGCCGACGTTGAAGCCGAGGCTCAGGCGCTGAGCACCGTGCTCGACGGCGGTCTCCCCCAGCGACGGCAAGGGGAGGGCGTCCGGGTGAAGCGCGCCGATCAGCTCGTCGATGAAGACCGGTATTCGATCCACCACCTCGGTCGCCGGAAGGGGATCCACCGTGTTCTGCTGCCGGGTCGCGTAGAGCCAGCGGGCGATCAGGTCGCTGCGCCGTGCCTTGAGGAGATCCGCCAGCCCCGTGGCTGGCGGCGCGGGCTGGTCCGTCACGGCCCGAGCGGCTCGCTCCGCCAATCGGAATCGTCCCCGGCCGTGGCCGCGGGGCTCGGGGTCTGGTCACGCGTCCACAGGGTCCGCTGGTGCAGTCGGTTCTCCTGACGTTGCCACAGCTCGATCCGGTCCGGCGACAGGAAGAAGCCGCCCCAGGTGGCCGGGCGGGGGACCGCCCGGCCGTCGGCGAACTCGTGTTCGAGCGCGGCGTAGCGGGCGAGCAGCGCGGGGTAGGCGATGGGGCGGCTCTGCGGGGAAGCGCACGCCGCCAGTCGGTGGCCCCGTGGACGGGCCGCGAAGTAGGCATCCGAGTCGGCGGCATCGAGTCGGCCGACGCTCCCCTCGAAGCGCACCTGTCGCCCGGCGATGGGCCAGTAGAACACGGCAGCCGCCCGCGGGTTGGCCTCGAGCTCGCGCGACTTGCGGCTCTCGTAGTTGGTGAAGAACCGCAGGGCCTGGTTACCGCGGGTCAGTCCCCGGAAGAGCACGTAGCGTACGCTCGGCTGCCCCTCGCGGGTGGCCGTGGCCAGCGCCATCTTCTCGGGCTCGCTCTCGGCGTGGGCCACCGCCTCGTCGTACCAGCGGAGGAATTCTCGCAGCGGCAGGCTCGGGGCCGGGCCAGATGACGTCGTCGGCGAAGTCGGCATTCTTGGTCTATCTCGCTTTCTCGAAGGTCCCGTCTGAGGTTACCGGCTGGAACTTACCGCCTGATTTTGTGCGAAGCTCGTCTTCGGAGTCGGGAGCGCCAAAATCCGAGGGCGACGGCGGCGCCGAGCAGCAGGCTCACCGCCTGGGAGGTCGACAGGAACAGCGGCTCGGCGAGCCCGAGCCCCAGCGCCGCCGCGAGCCGCGGGGTCGGGCAGCGAAACAGATACCCACGGCCGACGTCCCCGCGAAAGATCTCCACCCCGAAGCGCAGGGCGGCGTAGGCGAGGACGTAGCCGCCGAGGAGAGACCCGGGCGCCGACGCCGCCGGTCCGGGCGAGCTCGGGTCCGCCGTGGTGGGCCGGGCGCTCGCCGGCCCGCCCGGGCGGTCGGCTGCCCGGCCGTCCGCCCCGGCCCTGCGGCGCTCGATCAGCACGAGACTGACGAAGATGGCGAGCTCACCGATGGCTTCGTAGAGCTGGGTCGGGTGCAGCGGCGCGGTCCAGGCGGACGCCGACGTGGGCGGGAAGCGCCCGGGCGAGAGCCCCTCGTCGAAGGCCACGCTCCCCGGACCGAAGCGCACGGCCCAGGGCGCCGCGCAGGGCTTGCCGTAGCAACACCCGGCCATCAAGCAGCCGATCCGGCCCACCGCGTGTCCGAGCGCCACCGAAGGGGCCGCGAGATCGCCGAGCCGCAGGAAGGCCCACCCCTCGCGGCGGCAGGTCAGCCAGACGACGCCCCCCACCGCGACCGCCCCTCCATAGAAGACCAGCCCGCCGTCCCAGAAACGCAGCGGGCCAAAGCAGCCGCCCTGGACCCAGCGATCTCCGGCCCCGGCCCCCACCGCCCGGGCGGCGCCTGGCCAGCAGGCGTCGAGAAAGGCCCGAACGTTGAGGAGCACGAACGCGATCCGTGCCCCCACGAGTCCCAGCACCACGCTCGAGAAGGCCAGATCTTGAAGCCGCCCCGGGTCGAACCCCTGCCGCCTCCCGCTCCGCACGAAGAGCCCGATCCCCAGCACGAAGCCGAGCGCCACGAGCGCGCCGTACGATGGAAAGGGCACCACCGTCCCGCCCACCCGCACGGAGAACAAGATGGGGCGCATGGGGGAGACGTTAGCCCGAGCCGGGGACAATACCAGCCGGTGCCAGTTTCGGAAGGGCGTCGCAAGAACCCTCGCGCTCCCCACCCCCCATCGCGCCCCCCCCCGCGCCGCGCGTCGCCACCTGTGATGCGCGCGGTAGGCGTTAGGGTCGAGGCGCAACAGTCACCGGGTGTGGGAAGAGACTACCCAGCGTCCGCCGCGCACCGCCAGGAGTCATTGGTCCTCTCCTCGGCTGTCGCTGGCCGCCGGTGGTTGGTCTGGACCTGAACTGTCAGCCCCCAACATTGGCCAAGGAGGCGGTCGCGACGCGGCCCCCTTCGCATGTCGCAGTTGCACCGTGCACCCTTGCACCTGAATGAGGAGCGTTCGATGACTGGTTTGAAGCGCCGAAGCTGGATCCTGGTGGCTCTCCTCTGTGGGGCCTGTGGCTCGAACGCCGAGTCGAACGGCACGCCCACGGCGACCGGCAGCGGTGGCAGTGGCACGGGGGGCGCCCCGAGCACGACCCCCGCCTCCGGCGGCGCGCCGGTGATCTCGGGCGGCTCGGGAGGAGCCACCATGACCCCGCCTGCCTCCGGCTCGGGCGGCTCGACCACGGCGGTGGGCTCCTCGTCGTCAGGTGGGTCCGGGTCCGTCGTCACATCGACCGGCGGGGCGGCGCCCACGGGCTCCGTGGGCGGATCACCCGGAGGGGGGCCGCCGGCCGGCGGGACCCCGGGCGCGGCCGGGGGAGCGCCCAGCTACGGCGGCGGCACGACGCCGGGCCTCACCGATCCAGGAACGGATGGGGACGGTGACTTTCAGATCACCACATATCCAACGGATCCAGACCTGACCGCGGGCAAGAGCCCGGCCGGTAAGCGGTTCAACTTCAACCACACCGGCAGCAAGCTCTATCCGGCCACCCCGTCGCGGGCGATCTCCGTCTACATCCCCGCGAAGTACAAGGATGGGACGCCGGCGCCCGTGATGGTCGTGATGGACGGGGCCGGGAGCCAGTTTCTCCGGGTGCAGGCCGGGCTCGACAACCTCAGCCAGTCGACCGATCCCACCCGGCGGGTGCCGGCGTTCGTCCTGATCGCGGTGGCCAACGGCCAGCGCAGCATCGAGCTCGACACCATGTCCGATCTCTGGGCTCGGTACGTCGCCGAGGAGGTCTTCCCGGCCGTCGAGGCCAACGCGGCCATCAAGGCCGCCTATCCCAACTTCAAGATCACCACCGATCCGGAGGGCCGGGGGGCGGTCGGCTGCAGCTCGGGCGGCTCCGCCGCCATCATCATGGCCTGGTTCCGGCCGGACTACTTCCGTCGGGTCATCGGGTATGACGCGTCGATCGTCAACCTGCAGTCGTCGCCGATGTACCCGCTCGGCGCATGGGAGCTCCACTCCGACATGCAGCTCGTTCTCAACTCACCCGTCAAGCCCATCCGGATCATGTTCGACGACAACGAGAACGACAACGGAGCCGGCACCGGTGAGGCGGGCGCCAAGGACTGGCTCCTCGCCGGGCAGCGCATGTCGGCCGCGCTCAAGACCAAGGGTTACCACTACCGGTGGCTCGAGGGCATGGGCGCCAAGCACTGCAGCGACGCCCGCGTCCAGCAGACCAGCATGGGAGACTCGCTGGTCTGGGTCTGGCGCGGCTTCCCGAACATGTAAGGAGCGTGGGAGGGGGAGGACGGACGCGCCTTCGGCGCTCGCGGGAAGGGGAGGACCCCTCCCCGCGGGCCCCTCCCGGGGACGACAAGCTTCGGGCCCGGATCTGCTTTGCCGGTGCTGTCTCCGGTTGGCAAAGCCAACCTCCGATCCACCGCATGAGCTGACGTGCGCCGTCAGCGCGACCTGGCGCTCTGAACAGACGCTTCGGGACCGGACGTCAGGGTCCATTCGCCCGCCCTCGTCCTCGTCCTCGTCCTCGTCCGCCTCCGTCGCGTCCGGGCGCCGGACGAGCGAGAAACCGCCGTGGTTCGTGGCGGCGCGCCCCTACGGATGAAAGGCGAGCCCCGCCGGGTGGTTCAGGGACAGCGCGACGGAGGTGCAGCGGGCGCAGAGGTCGGGGTGGTCGGGGTGGCGCTCGGCGGGCGGGGGCGGGGGCAGGCGGCGCCAGCAGCGTGGACACTCGGCGTGGGGGGATTGGAGGACGGTGATCTCGGTGGGGCCGGCGGCGTCGTCCGCGGTCACCTCGACACCGGACACCACGCACAGCTCGGTCAGGTGCGCGCGGTTCCACTCCCAGTGCGGGCGCTCGGTGGGCGCCGGACGAACGCGCACCCAGGCCTCGAGCGACTTGTGGCCGGCCGCGCGGAAGGCTTCGAGCGGGCGCAGGATGGCCTCCCGGCGCGGTCGGATCTCCTCGGTCCAGCGCCGGTTCGGGTGATCCATCTCGCGGCCCTCGAGGAACACCTCGCCGCGGACCTCTCCGTGCACGTCGAAGGGCTCCCCCGTCGCGCGGCCGAGCTCGTCGGCGATGTCCTGCGCGGTGAACACCAGGACGGGCGCCACCCAGCGGGCGATGGTCCGCACCATCTCGAAGATGGCGGTCTGGGCGCTGCGCCGCGCCTCCGAGTCCTGCCCCTCGCAGTAGAGCACGTCCTTGACCGGGTCGAGGTACTCCGCCGAGATGGTGATGGCGAAGTCGGTGGTCAGGCGAACCACCTCGGCGAAGGCGAAGCGCCGGAAGGCCTCGAAGATCTGATGGTCGCGCTCGCGCAGGAGCCCGAGCGCCAGCAGATCCAGCTCGCGCAGCGACTCGTCTTCTCGCCGGTCACGGCCCGGGACGAAGTCGTACAGGTTCGACAGCAGGTACCGACAGGTGTTGCGGATCTTGCGATAGGACTCGCCGAGGTGGTCGAGGATCGCCTTCGAGAAGACGATGTCCCCCTGATAGTCCGCCGCCGCGGTCCACAGGCGCAGGAGCTCGGCCCCGTTCTTCTCCATCCACACCGAGGGCTCGACGTAGTCCAGCTTGGCGCCCGCCGCGCGCGCCTTGGCGATCTCCGACTTCGAATACACCTTGCCGCGCTCGTCCAGCACCCAGCCGTGGGTCAGGACCGCCTGATAGGGGGCCTGATCGCGGGTGGCGACGCCCGTCAGCAGCGACGAGTGAAACCACCCGCGGTGCTGGTCCGCGCCCTCGAGGTAGAGATCGACCTTGTCGCCCGGCGGGCAGAGCTGGCCCTCGCACACGGCCGCCCACGACACGCCCGACTCGAACCACACGTCGACGATGTCCTCGCCCTTCTTCCAGTCGCGCCCGTCGCAGCGCGGGCAACGGATGCCCGGCGGCAGCAGGTCGGCCGCTGGCCTCGTGAACCACACGTTCGAGCCGCTCTCGGCGAAGAGACTCGCCACGTGCTGCATGATGTCCGGATCCAGGAAGACGTGCGCGCAGCCACCACACTCGAACGCCGGGATCGGGACCCCCCACACCCGCTGGCGCGACAGGCACCAGTCCGGCCGCGCCTCGATCATTCCGCGAATCCGATTCTCCCCCCAGGTCGGGATCCACCTGGTGCTGGCGATCTCCGCGAGCGCGCGGCTGCGCAGCGAGGTCGGGTCCTCGGCGGAGCCGAGGCGCGCAAACCACTGCAAGGTGGCCCGAAAGATCACCGGCTGCTTGCACCGCCAGCAATGCGGGTAGGGGTGCCGCACCGTCTCCCCGGGGCGGTTGAGGAGCACCCCGCGCGCGGCCAGCTCGGCGACGATGCGCGGGTTGGCCTCGAACACCGTGAGCCCGACCCACCCGGAGGTGTCCGTCGCGGTCGGGCCCGCGCCGCCACCGGCGCCGACGGCCGCGGTGAGCCGGCCCGCGGCATCCACCGGTGCGTAGATCGGCAGGCCGTGATCGCGTCCCACCACGTAGTCGTCCGCGCCGTGCCCTGGAGCGGTGTGCACGAGCCCGGTCCCTGCCTCGAGCGTCGCGTGGCGGGCGAAATAGAGGCGATACTCACCCCCGCTGAAGGTCGGCACCCCCTCGGTGCCGGGGCGCGGCGGGAAGAGCGGCTCGTAGTGCGCGCCCTCGAGCGCCAGCAGCCCGGCCTTCGGAATCGCGACCCAGCGCTCGGGCGGGCAGTCGAGGTGACAGGCCGCGAGGAAGGACTCGGCCAGGCCCCGCGCGACCACCAGGTGCTCGAACCTCGATGCGGACCCGCCGGGGCCGCCGAGCTCGACCGGCAGCGCCACGTACTCGAGCTCGGGGTTGGCCACCACGGCCAGATTGGCGGGCAAGGTCCACGGCGTGGTGGTCCAGATGACCAGCGACGCCGGAAGTCCGGCGAGCGCGGGCACGGCCGCCCCCAGCCCGGCCGTCAGCGGGAAGCGCACGTAGATCGAAGGCGACAGGTGCTCGGCGTACTCCACCTCCGCCTCGGCGAGAGCGGTCTGGTGAAACAGGCACCAGTGCACCGGCTTCTTGTCGCGGTAGATGAGCCCGGCCCGCGTGAACTCGGCCAGCTGCCGCACGATGGTCGCCTCGTACGACGGGGCGAGCGTCAGGTAAGGGTCGTCCCACAGCCCGAGACAGCCGAGCCGCTTGAACTCCCCGCGCATGACGTCCACGAACCTGCGGGCGTGGGCGTCGCAGCGCGCGCGAAACTCGCCGGCGCCGAGCTTGGCCTTGGCGTCGCGTCCACCCAGCTCCTTCTCGACCTGCTGCTCGATGGGCAGGCCGTGGCAATCCCACCCCGGGCGAAAGATCGCCCGCTTGCCCATGATCAGCTGCGAGCGCACCACGATGTCCTTGAGGACCTTGTTGAGGACGGTGCCGTAGTGGATCCCGCCCGTCGGGTAGGGCGGCCCGTCGTGCAGCACGAAGGCGGGAGCCTCGTCGTGCGCGCGGCGCGCAAGGATGCGGTCGTACTGTCGCTCGGACTCCCAGCGGGCCAACCAGGCGGGCTCCCGCCTGGCCAGATCGGCGCGCATCGGGAATTCCGTCTTGGGGAGGTTCAGGGTCGTTTTCCAGTCCACGGCGCGGCGGATATTATCGGATACTCTCCGGCCGGTGGACGGGGATCGTCGATTGGGCTGGAAAAGATCGGAGCTCGGCATGGCGCGCGTATCCTGGGATCAGTACTTCATGAACATCGCGGCGGTGGTGGCGTCGCGCTCGACCTGTCCGCGCAAGTTCGTGGGCGCGGTGATCGTGCGCGACCGAACCATCCTCTCGACCGGCTACAACGGCTCGATCCGCGGGATGCCCCACTGCACCGAGGAGGGGCACATGATGGAGAACGACCATTGCGTCGCCACCATCCACGCCGAGTCCAACGCCATCATCCAGGCGGCCAAGAATGGCGTCATGATCGACTTCGGGACCGTGTACGTCACCGCCAGCCCCTGCTGGAACTGCTTCAAGCAGCTCGCCAACGGCGGGATCAAGCGCATCGTCTTCGGGGAGTTCTATCGCGACGAGCGCATCTTCTCGGTGGCCCAGCGGCTCGGAATCGATCTCGTGCACCTTCCTCCGGAAAATGCACCGCGTCCGCCGGCTGCGTGAAAATTGCGGCATCGCGTTACGAGCACGTAGGCACTCGACCCCAGGTTCGCGAGGTTTCACCACAGATTTTGCCCTCGGAAGGACGTTTTGGACTTGATTTCGGGGGCGAACTGGCCGAGCGTAGTGAGTCGATGCTGCGGCTTGGATCTCTGATGTTCGCATTTTCATTGGCGATTCTGTTTCGGTCGCCTCTGGCGCTCGCGAGCGCGACAGGTCCCGAAGGCGTGGAGTCGGACGAATCGGCCGCCGCGGACGCGGTCCCCGTCACGGGCCCCCGCCAGGCGAAGCCGCCGGTCGCCGACGGCAGTTCCTCCGACGCGAAATCCAGGAAACGCAAGAAGGTGGCGGGGTACGCGGTCCCGGAATCCAAGCTGCGGGTGGAGCCCCCCGGGGCGCCTTCGGGCCGGCTCAAGGTGGTCAGCCTCGCGACGCACGATGAGGCCGACGTGCAGATCTTCAACCCCGACGGCTCGTACAACGTGGAGGCCTTGCACGACATCGACCACGTGCTGCGCTGCAAGCGGACCGACGCGGAGAAGCCGCTCGAGCCGCGCCTCTACGTCATCCTCTCTCACGTCTACGATCACTTCGGCAAGCCGCTCGAGATCGTGTCGGGGTACCGCAACCAGCGGCGCCAGACCAGCTTTCACTACAAGGGGTCGGCCAGCGACATCCGGATCCCTGGGGTCCAGCTGAAGAAGATCCGGGACTTCGCCGACAGCCTGGACGCGGGCGGCATGGGCGTGGGCTTCTACCCGCGCGCCGGCTTCGTGCACATCGACGTGCGTCCACTTCCCAGCTACCGGTGGATCGACAACGCGCGACCGAACCCCAACTCGATCGACAAGCTTCCCCCCCGCGGCTGGAAGCGCAAAAAGCTGCAGAGTTAGTTGGGCGAGAGCGCTCGTTCCACCGACGGGCGACGATCCGGGCCGCTGGCTGCGCCGGCGCTCCGGTCCGCTCCTCACATACGCACAAGTATGGTTCCCCATCCGGTCCCGTCCCGTCGTAGGGGCGAGGACGGCGACGGCGACCGAGCTCCTCATCGGCGCGCGCCGTCTTCGATCCACGCCCGCAGAATGTCGATCTCGACCACGGGAAGGAACTTCTTCGGGGGCATGTACGGCCGATCCCGGTGAAGGACCTTCTGCAGGATCAGACTGCCGGCGGGGTTGCGCGGGATGACCGCCGGGCCCCGATCGCCTCCGCGCAGGGCACCCTCGTAGGTGTCGAGCCGCAGTCCGCCGGCGTTGTCGTCCTCGTTGTGGCAGCGGACACAGTGTCGGCGGAAGACCGGCCCGGCATCGGTGTCGAACGAGCGGGGGGGACCTGGCCGGGGAGCGGCGGCGCTCGGGCCCCCGCTCTCGGCCGTCGCGCCTCCGACCGTGTGCTCCAGCCCAGCGCCGACGGTGGGAGCGCCGAAGGCGAGCCGGACCGCCGCAACGGTGGTGAGGACGACGGTCGTGAGGACGGGAAGCGAGACCAGGCAAGCCATGGAGTTCACACGGGGCATCACCGCGAGATTAACGCAACCTGCTGATTCCTCCGCTGGATTTCCTGTGTCCCCGGGCATCGGCGCCCCGTCGTTTCTTGCAATTGCCGACCCGGTCCTTTAGCTTGCGAGCACCTCTGGGAATACATGGAGCGACAAAAGCAGCTGAATTTCGAGGCACCGAAGAACCAAGCCCAAAATGACCCGGGGCCGCACGCGCCACCGGGTCTCTCGCCGTCGCCCTCCCAGCAGCTGGCCGGGGAGGGCGCGCCGCGAGCCGGTGGAGCCCCCGGCGGTAACCGGGATGGAACCGGTCCCGCCCGAGGTGGCTCCGGATCGGGCGGCGGCCGGGGCGCGAGCTCCGGGGGGGCCGCGCCGGCGACTGGCGCGGGTGGTCGAGGCGCCCGGAGCGGCGGAGGTGCAGGCGGAGGCGGAGGTGGAGCTGGCGGCGGCGGGAACGACGACGACGGGGGAGACGACTCCGGCGCGCGGGCCGTGCGCGACGTGTCCCTGTCGGACGAGGCCCAGAGCCGGTACCTGAACTACGCCGTCAGCGTGATCACCGCGCGCGCGCTGCCCGACGTGCGCGACGGGCTCAAGCCCGTGCAGCGGCGGATCCTGTACGCCATGCACAACAACCTGCACCTCTACCCCGACGCGCGCTTTCGCAAGAGCGCCACCATCGTGGGGGAGGTGCTGGGCAAGTTCCACCCGCACGGCGACTCCTCCTGCTACGAGGCGATGGTGCGCATGGCGCAGGACTTCTCGCTGCGCTATCCGCTGGTCGAGGGGCACGGGAACTTCGGCTCGCTCGATGGCGACGCGGCCGCCGCCTACCGGTACACCGAGGCGCGCCTGGCCCCGCTCGCGACCGAGCTGCTCGACGAGATCCGCGAGGGCACGGTCGAGTTCCGGCCGAACTACGACGGGACCACCACCGAGCCCATCGTGTTGCCCGCCCGCCTGCCCCAGATGCTGGTCAACGGCTGCACGGGGATCGCGGTGGGGATGGCCACCAACATCCCTCCCCACAACCTCAAGGAGGTGTGCGACGCCACCATCGCGCTCATCGACGACGGCGCGCTCGAGACCAAGGATCTCCTGAAGTACGTCAAGGGCCCGGACTTTCCCACCGGGGGCCTGATCGTCAACTCGCGCAAGGAGCTGCGCGAGATCTACGAGACCGGTCAGGGGGGCGTCAAGGTGCGCGGTGAGTGGAAGACCGAGCCGGTCAAGCGTGGCGGCGACCAGGTGGTCATCACCTCGATTCCCTTCGGGCTGTCGAAGTCGACCGTGGTCGAGAAGATCGCCGACGTGATCATCAACAAGAAGCTGCCGCTCTTGCTCGACGTGCGCGACGAGTCCACCTCCGACGTGCGCATCGTGCTCGAGCTGAAGCCAGGGGCTGCGCCCGCGCTGGTCATGGCGTACCTCTACAAGCACACCCCGCTCGAGCTCGGATTTCACGTCAACATGACCTGCCTGGTGCCGACCTCGAACCGGGAGATCGCCGGCCCGGCGCGGCTGGATCTGCGGTCCATCCTCAAGGAGTTCCTGCAGTTCCGCGACGAGGTGGTGACCCGCCGGTTCCAGTTCGAGCTCGCCGAGCTCGAGAGGCGCATCCACATCCTCGAAGGCTTCGAGGTGGTGTTCGACGTGCTCGACGAGACCATCCGGATCATCCGCAAGTCGGAGGGCAAGGCCGACGCCGCCCAGAAGCTGATGAGCCGGTTCTCGCTCGACGCCGAGCAGACCGACGCCATCCTCGAGCTCAAGCTCTACAAGCTGGCGCGGCTCGAGATCAACCTGATCCGCGAGGAGCTGGGCGAGAAGCGGGGCCGGGCGGCGGAGATCCGCGCGATCCTGGCCGACAAGAAGAAGCTCTGGAAGGTGATCCGCAACGAGCTGGTGGCGGTCTCGGCCAAGTACGCCGACAAGCGGCGCACCAAGATCGGGGCGGGGGCGGGCGACGAGCAGGAGTTCGACGCCGAGGCCTTCATCGTCGACGAGGAGGTGACGGTGATCCTCTCGCGCGACGGCTGGATCAAGCGGGTCCGCGAGGTGAAGGATCTGTCCGCCACGCGCCTGCGCGACGGCGACGCGGTCCTGTGGGCGGGGCGCGGCGGGACCAAGGAGGCGCTGGGGCTCTTCTCCAACCAGGGGAGCTGCTACGTGCTGCGGATCAACGACGTCCCTCAGTCCACCGGCTACGGCGAGCCGGTGCAGAAGCTCTTCAACCTGAAGGACGGCGAGCGGATGGTCGGGGCCCTCCTGATGTCGGGGGGCGAGGCCCCGGCGGGCGCGCTGGCGCTGGCGGTCTCGAAGGGGGGCTTCGGGCTGCGCTTCAACCTCGATCCCCACCGCGAGCTGTCGACCCGGGCCGGCCGGCGGTTCGCCAAGCTCGGCGACGGTGACGAGGTGGTGGGGGTGGCGGTCGTGCGGCCGTCGTCGGTGGTCACGGTGGTGACGGCCGAAGCCCGGGTCCTGGTGTGCGCCGCCTCCGAGCTGCCGGAGCTGGCCAACCCCGGGCGCGGGGTGGTCCTGATGAAGGTGGCCGAGACGGACGCGGTGCTGGGCTTCGCGGTGAGCTCCCGCGGAGACAAGGAGGCACTGAGCGTCGAGACCGACGCGGGCAAGCGGCTCAGCCTCGGTCCCGGGCGCTACGAGATCACCAAGCGCGGCGGCTCGGGGCATGCCCTCGGTCGCAAGCTGCGCATCGTCCGGGTGATCCCGCCCGAGCCGGTGGTGGCGCCGCCCTCCTCGAACCTGCCGAACTGAGACAGCCCCATGGCGACGACCCCAGGATCGAACTACACATCCGAGCACATCACCGTCCTCGAGGGGCTGGAGCCGGTGCGCCGTCGGCCCGGCATGTACATCGGGGGCACCGACAGCAAGGGCTACCACCACCTGCTGTGGGAGATCGTCGACAACTCGGTGGACGAGATCATCAACGGTTACGGCGCGCACATCCAGGTGACCCTGCACGCGGATCACGCCTCCGTGACGGTGGTCGACGATGGGCGCGGCATCCCCATCGACATCAAGAAGGAGTTCCACAAGTCGGCGCTGGAGCTGGTGCTCACCACCCTGCACGCCGGCGGCAAGTTCTCCTCGGGGCAGTACCAGTTCTCGGGGGGCCTCCACGGGGTCGGCTCGTCGGTGGTGAACGCGCTCTCCGACGAGCTGGTTGCCACCATCAAGCGCGACGGGGCCTCCTGGCAGCAGAGCTACCGGCGCGGCAAGCCGACCAGCAAGCTCGCCAAGGTGGGGTCGGCGCGCGGGACCGGCACCTCCATCCGGTTCCACCCCGATCCCGAGATCTTCGGCAAGCAGACCTTCGACGCCGCCATCATCCGCGCGCGCCTCGACACCAAGGCCTACCTGCACAAGGGCCTCGAGATCACCTTCACCGACGAGGCGGCCGGCACCACCGAGGTGTTCTCGCACGCGGGTGGAATCGCGGATCTGCTGACCAAGGTGGTCTCCGATCGCGACAAGTCGCCGACCATCCCCCAGGTCTTCTACCTCAACCGCGACGGCGAGCAGGGCTTCCGCCTGGAGGTGGCGCTGCAGTGGACCGAGTCGCCCGACGAGACCCTGCGCTCCTACGTCAACGGGATCCCCACCATCCAGGGGGGCACCCACGAGCTCGGCCTGCGCGCGGCCCTGGTCAAGGCGGTGCGATCGTTCATCGAGACGGCCAGCGCCGCTCCGAAGGGCGTCACCGTCACGGCCGAGGACATCCGGGAGGGGGTGGTCTGCATCCTGTCCATCTACATGCAGGAGCCGCAGTTCCAGGGGCAGACCAAGGAGCGGCTCGGTAGCCCGGAGATCCAGAGCCAGTGCGACAACGTGGTCCGGCCGGCGCTGGAGAAGTTCCTCCTCGAGAACCGCACGGCGGGGCTGGCGATCGTCGAACGGATCGCGCTCGCCGCCAAGGCCCGGGAGGCCTCGCGGGCGGCGGCCCAGGCCGTCTCGCGCAAGACCGCGGTCTCGCACCGCCTGAACCTGCCGGGCAAGCTGGCCGATTGCTCGTCGACGGATCCGGCGCGCAGCGAGCTGTTCATCGTCGAGGGGGACAGCGCCGGCGGCTCGGCCAAGCAGGGCCGCGAGCGGCGGACCCAGGCCATCCTGCCCCTGCGCGGCAAGGTGTTGAACGCCGAGCAGGCGACGCTGCAGAAGGTGCTGTCGAACAAGGAGCTGCAGGACGTGGTGTCGGCCCTCGGGTGCGGGGTGGGAGAGGACTTCAAGGTCGAGCGCCTGCGCTACCACAAGATCGTGCTGCTGATGGACGCCGACTCGGACGGGCACCACATCGCCACGCTCCTCCTCACCTTCTTTTACCGCCATCTGCGCCCCCTCATCGAGCAGGGCTACGTGTTCCTGGCCCAGCCGCCCCTGTTTCGCATCGACCACGGCAAGGAGACCCACTGGGCGCTCGACGAGGCCGATCGCGATCGCATCGTGGGCGAGCTGCCCAAGAACGCCCGCCCGGAGATCATGCGCTTCAAGGGCCTCGGCGAGATGCAACCCGAGGAGCTGAAGCGCACCACCCTCGACCCCCGCAGCCGCCGGTTCCTCCGGGTGATGGTGGCGGATCTGACCGAGACCGATCGGGTGCTGACCGAGCTGATGGGCAAGGACGTCGAGGCTCGCTTCCGCTTCATCATGGAGCGATCGACCCAGGCCGAGCTCGATATCTAGGGACGCGCCTACGGCGCTCGCGGGAAGGGGCGGACCGGAGCGCGGGAAGGGGCGGACGGACGCGCCTTCGGCGCTCGCGGGAAGGGGCGGACCCCTCCCCGCGGGCCCCTCCCACGGACGACAAGAAGCGGGCCCGGATCTGCTTTGCTGGTGTCGTCTCCGGTTGGCAAAGCCAACCTCCGATCCACCGCATGGAGGACGTGGCAGCGGGGCATGAACTGGCCCGGGGAGAGCCCCAACCCCCTTCCTATCCCCTCGCCCCGCGCAGCGGGGAGAGGGTGAGGGAGAGGGGCCCCACTTCATTGCGGAGTACCGCGAAGCACCTCCACCTCCCGCTGTTCAGTGCGAGCGTAGCGCGGCTTTGCCGCGCGGAGCGAGAGGGGCGCGGGGACGTGCGAGCGGGGTAGCGAGCCACGGCCCCGATACAGTCGACTCGGGGGCGGGGGCGGGGTATAGGTCGGGAGGGTGGTCGACAAGCCTCGCTACATAGCGGTCGAAGGTCCGATCGGGGTGGGGAAGACCACCCTGGCCGAGCTCCTGGCCGAGCACCTCGGGGCGGAGCTGGTGCGCGAGCAGCCCGAGGACAACCCCTTCCTCGGCGCCTTCTACAAGGATCCCAGGCGCCACGCGATGTCCACCCAGCTCTTCTTCCTGCTCCAGCGTTACCAGCAACAAGGCGAGCTGGCCCAGGGGAACCTGTTCGCGCGGGGGGGCCTGGTGGCCGACTACCTGTTCGCCAAGGATCGCCTGTTCGCCGCCCTCACGCTCTCGAACGACGAGCTGGCCCTCTACCAGCGCATTTACGACATGCTGCGGCCGCGCGTGGCGACCCCGGACCTCGTGATCTACCTCAAGGCCACCACGCCGGTGTTGCTCGAGCGCATCCGTCGCCGGGGGCGCGCGGTCGAGAAGCCGATCCGCGCCGAATACCTCGACGAGGTGGTGCGCACCTATTCCGAGTTCTTCTACCGCTACGACGAAGGTCCGGTGCTGATCGTGGACGCGAGCGAGCTCGACTTCGTGAGCAACGGCCAGCACCGCGACGAGCTCCTCGAGGTCATCGCGCGCACCCGCTCCGGGATCAACCACTGGAGCCGGCGCTGAACGTCCCCGGCGTGCTAGATCCCCCCACATGATCGAGGCTTCCGCACCCGGCAAGCGCCCGGCGGTGAGCGCCGTGACCCTGGCCGCGCGCAAGGGCACCGGGGAGCGAACCGCCCTCGTGACGGCCTACGATGCCGCCTATGCCCGGCTGGCGGAGGAGGCGGGCGTCGACGCCATCCTGGTCGGGGATTCGCTGGGGATGGTGGTGCAGGGGCAGAGCTCGACCTTGCCGGTGACGCTCGACGAGATGGTGTATCACACCCGGATGGTCACCCGCGGCGCCCCCCGCAGCCACGTGGTGGCGGACATGCCCTTCCTCAGTTACCAGGCGTCGGTCGAGGACGGCATGCGCGCGGCCGGTCGCCTGCTGAAGGAGGGGGGAGCGGCGGCGGTCAAGGTCGAGGGTGGCACCACGGTGGCCCCGCTCATCGCGCGGCTGGTCGCCGCCGGCATCCCGGTCATGGGCCACGTGGGGATGACCCCGCAATCGATGCACCTGTTCGGCGGATTCAAGGTCCAGGGACGCACCGCCCCGCAGCGGGCCCACGTCCTGGAGGACGCGCGCGCGGTGAGCGCGGCCGGGGCCTACGCCACGGTGATCGAGAGCGTCCCGCGCGATCTCGGGGCCGAGATCACCCGGGCCGTCACCGCGCTGACCATCGGGATCGGGGCCGGCCCCGACTGCGACGGGCAGGTCCTGGTCATGCACGATCTGCTCGGGCTCGATCCCAGCTGGAAGCCCCGCTTCGCGCGCCGCTACGCGGAGCTCGGCACGGCCGCCCGCGACGCCTTCGCGGCCTTCACGGCCGACGTGAAGAGCGGGGCCTTCCCCGCCGACCGCGAGAGCTTCGAGTGAGCCCCCCGCCCGGCGACGGGACGTTGCCTGCGCCGACGCTGCCGTCGCCACCGACGCTGGCGACCGTGTCCGAGATGGCGCGCTGGTCGGACGACGCGCGCGCGCGGAACCAGCGCATCGCCCTGGTCCCGACCATGGGGGCCCTGCACACCGGGCACCTCTCCTTGCTCGAGGCGGCCCGCTCGCGGGCCGATCGGGTGGTGCTGTCGATCTTCGTCAACCCGACCCAGTTCGGTCCGAAGGAGGACTTCGCGCGCTATCCCCGGGATCTGCGGGCGGATGTGCAGCTCGCGGCTCCGGCCGGGGTGGACGTGGTGTTCGCTCCGACGGTGGCCGAGATGTACCCCGCAGGCCATCAGACCACCGTGCGGGTCGAGCAGCTCGAGCGGGCCATGTGCGGCCCGTTCCGCCCCGGGCACTTCGCCGGCGTGGCCTCGGTGGTGTGCAAGCTCTTCAACATCGTCCGCCCCGACCTGGCCTGGTTCGGCGAGAAGGACTTCCAGCAGCTGGCGGTGATCCGTCGGATGGTGCGCGATCTCGATCTCCGGGTCGAGGTGATCGGCGCGCCGACCGTGCGCGAGGCCGACGGGCTGGCCCTGTCGTCGCGCAACCGCTACCTCTCCGCCGACGAGCGGGCCCGGGCCCGCGGGCTCCCGGACGGGCTCTTCGCGGCGCGCGCGCGCTTCGCGGCCGGCGAGCGGCGGGCGGCCGAGCTGCTGACCGTGGCCGAGGCGCTCATCCACCCGGCGGTGGATCGCCTGGACTACCTCGAGCTCGACGACGCGGAGACCCTGCAACCGGTGCAGGGAGCCATCACGCGGCCGGCCGTCCTGGCGGTGGCGGGCTTCGTGGGCACCACGCGCCTCATCGACAACGTCCGCCTCGCTCCTCCCTGAGGGCAGCTCCCCCCGAGCCCGCAGCTCCCCCCGAGCCCGCCGCCCCCCCCGCGCCGTCAGCCGTCGGCGCGGGCGATGTGGGCGCGCTTCTGCGCCAGCGGCATGCGATAAAAATGCCGCAGCTCCGGCAACATGTCGGCCAGCCGGTCGGAGTCGATGAACTGGCGCGACAGGGCGGCAGCGTAGCGGCGCGCGTCTCGGTTGGCGGTGCGGTACCGGTCGAGCTCCTCGGGGTCGAGATCGTCGGCGAACCGCACGTCCTCGAACAGCCCCCGGGCCCAGCCCGCCGCCCCGGTCCGCCCCCGCGCCGCCGCGCCCTCGGGCCCGCCCGGCCGGTTCGCCGAGAGCAAAACGCAACACGCAAACTTATCCACCTCGGCCTGCAGCTCGAGCTCCAGCGCCGACACCGGGCGGTCGGCCCGCGCCCGCAGGGTGAAGTACACGAAGTGGCTCACCCCCTCGACGAGCAAGCAGAAGTCCGAGAAGTTGTGGGCTCCGAGGTCCTGCGCGGGATCGTTGCGCTCGAGGTTCTCCATCACCGCCTGGTCCAGGAACAGCCCGATCCCGAGCTCGTCGGCGCCGTCCTGGCGGATGAGCAGCTGCTCCCGGGGGGCCCGGGCCGGCCCCGCCTCCGCCCGACCCGCCTCATCGACCAGGAAGTCGGTGACATCGAGCTGGGTCTCGACCCGGTACAGCTCCTCCAGCCCCCGCTGGGTCCGCAACACCACCGACGGGATCGCCTCGGTCACCCGGGGGGGCGCCCTCAATTGCCAGCGCCGCCCCGAACGACGAGCGGCAGGACCCCGAGCTCGGCCAGGCGCCTGGCGGTCCAGCGGCTCCTGGTGTGCATCCACCGCTCGTAGAGCCGCAGCATGTCGCTCGGGCTGCGCGCGCGCCAGGTGCGCTGGCGGATGGTCATCAGCACCTCCACGAAGCGCGCGAAGTTCTCCGCGAGCTGCTGGAACACCGACTGGTGTGGCTCACCGCGGCCGGCGGGCGCGGCCGACGGCCCGGCCTTGGCCAGCATCCGGTACGCGCTGCCCCCGAGCGAGATGTAGTAGTCCACGTCCACCAGGCTGCGGTCGAGGCTGTCGGTCCAGAATCCGGAGACGTAGAGCGACGTGTCCCCGATCTCCCGCAGATGATGCCGCCGCTCGAGCGGCGGCTCGTTCATCGCCGTCATCAGGCGCAAGGCCAGGGGGGCGTCATCGATGGGCTGGGCGGCGTACCCGGTCAGCAGTCGGACCAGGTAGTGCTCGGTGTGCTCGTCGCGCTCGAGGCCCTCGGTCCGAAAGGCCTCGTCCACCTGACCACGGAAGAACGATGTCAACGTTTCGGTTACCTGCATCACCATGAAAGTTAGCGTGGATATCGACGGGATCTCGTAAATTCATTAATGATTTCATGTGTATATGGTGTAACTATTCTGGCAGGTGAAGCCGTCGATTGCCAGGCCACGTCGCCGAACGCGTTGACTTGAGCGCAGTTGCGACTAACCTGACCGCCTGGCAGTCAACCCATGTGAGTGCTAGCCCGTCGCCCCGGCGTCGCCGGGTGCGCCACAAGCTCCCCCATTTCCGCAGACGACCAGACAACAGGAGACAGACATGAAGGTTCGCCCGCTACAGGACCGCGTCGTTATCAAGCGAGTCGCCGAAGAGGAAAAGACCAAGGGCGGGATCATCATCCCCGACAGCGCCAAGGAGAAGCCGGCCGAGGGCGAGGTGATCGCCGTGGGTTCGGGCAAGTACAACGACAAGGGGCAGCTGCGGGCGCTCGACGTCAAGAAGGGCGACCGCGTGCTCTTCGGCAAGTACTCGGGCAACGAGATCCGCATCGACGGCGTGGACCACCTGATTCTGCGCGAGGACGAAATCCTCGGCGTCATTGTGAAGTAACCAGTACGCATCCAGCGAGACAAGGAGGATCCGAAGATGGCAGCCAAGGAAATTCTGTTCGACACCGAGGGACGTGAGAAGATTTTGCGCGGGGTGAACACCCTGGCCGAGGCGGTGAAGGCCACCCTCGGACCCCGGGGTCGCAACGTGGTGATCGAGAAGAGCTGGGGCTCTCCGACGGTGACCAAGGACGGCGTGACGGTCGCCAAGGAGATCGATCTCGAGGACAAGTTCGAGAACATGGGCGCCCAGATGGTCAAGGAGGTCGCCTCCAAGACCTCCGATCTGGCGGGCGACGGCACCACCACCGCGACGGTGCTGGCGCAGGCCATCTTCCGCGAGGGCTCGAAGATGGTGGTCGCCGGCCACAGCCCGATGGAGATCAAGCGCGGCATCGACAAGGCCGTCACGGCCATGGTTGCCTCGCTGGCCAAGGTCTCGAAGCCCACCAAGGGCACCAAGGACGTCACCCAGGTCGGGACCATCAGCGCCAACGGCGATCAGTTCATCGGCAAGCTCATCGCCGAGGCGATGGAGAAGGTGGGCAAGGAGGGCGTCGTCACCATCGAGGAGGCGCGGACCATGGACACCACCCTCGATCTGGTCGAGGGCATGCAGTTCGACCGGGGCTACCAGTCGCCCTACTTCGTGACCGACAACGAGCGCCTCGAGGTCAAGCTCGAGGATCCGTACATCCTGATCCACGAGAAGACCATCAGCGCCATGAAGGATCTGCTGCCGCTCCTGGAGCAGATCGCCCGTTCGGGCAAGCCGCTCCTGATCATCGCGGACGTCGAGGGCGAGGCGCTGGCCACCATGGTGGTCAACAAGCTGCGCGGGACCCTGCAGGTGTGCGCGGTCAAGGCCCCCGGCTACGGCGATCGCCGCAAGGACATGATGAAGGACATCGCGATCCTCACCGGCGGGCAGGCCATCACCGAGGATCTCGGGCTCAAGCTCGAGGCGCTGACCCTCAAGGATCTGGGGCGCGCCAAGCGCATCACCATCGACAAGGAGAACACCACGGTGGTCGACGGCGCCGGCAAGAAGGCCGACATCGAGGCCCGCGTGAAGCAGATCCGCGGCCAGATGGAGGACACCAACTCCGAGTACGACAAGGAGAAGCTGCAGGAGCGGGTGGCCAAGCTGGTGGGCGGGGTCGCCGTCATCAAGGTGGGGGCGGCCAGCGAGTCCGAGCTGCGCGAGAAGAAGGCGCGCGTCGAGGACGCCCTGCACGCGACCCGTGCGGCGGTGGAGGAGGGCATCGTCCCGGGCGGTGGGGTGGCCCTGATCCGCGCGCTGCAGGCGGTGGAGAAGATCGAAGGGCTGACCGACGGGGAGCGCATCGGCGTCAACATCATCAAGCGCGCCGCCGAGGAGCCGTGTCGCCAGATCGCCGCCAACGCCGGGCAAGAGGCCGGCGTGGTCGTCAACCGCGTGCGCGAGGGCAAGGGTGCCTTCGGCTACAACGCCGCGACGGACGAGTTCGAGGACCTGGTCGAGGCGGGCGTCATCGATCCGACCAAGGTGGTGCGCTGCGCGCTGCAGAACGCCGCCTCGGTGGCCGGGCTGTTGCTGACCACCGGCGCGCTCATCGCCGAGCCGCCGAAGGAGGACCTCCCGGCCCCGAGCCCGGGCGCGGGTGGCGGCGGGATGCCGGGCGGCGGCGGCATGCAGTTCTGACCTGAGGATCAGGGCTCGGGCCGCCAGCGCGCCACGCGCTCTGGCGGCTCGATCTCGCCGCGCGCCACCCGGGCGGAAGCGCGCGGTGCGATGTACAATTGAACCGATGCTCGATCCCCGGACGGAGCTCGCGGACCTGCACATTCACGTGGGGGCCGCCGTCGCCCCGCACATCCTGTGGTCGATCGCCCACGACCAGGGGTTCAAGCTGCCGGTCTCGACCTACTGGGAGTTCCGGGACCTGGTCACCGCCACCCCGAGCACCGTGTCGTCGCTCGGGGACTACCTCGCGATCCTGCACCAGTGGACCGAGAAGATTCAGTCCTCCCCGGCGGCGATCGAGCGCTCGATCTACGAGATCATCGGCAAGGAGTTCCGCTCGAGCTCGGTCACGTTGATCGAGCTCCGCTTCAACCCCATGAAGCGCAACCTCGGCGGGGAGCGCGACCTCGACCACATCATCCACGCGGCCCTGCGCGGGATGGATCGGGCCTGCCTCGAGTACGGGGTGCGGGCGGGATTGATCTTCTGCCTGGCGCGCGAATTCCCCTTCATGCTGAACGAGATCCTGGTCAAGAAGGCGGTGAAGTACCGCTCGCGCGGGGTGATCGGGATCGATCTGGCCGGGCCCGAGATCCACACCCTCGAGCTCAGCCCCGAGGCCGAGGGCTACAAGGAGCTGTTCTCGCGGGCGCGCGCGGCCGGGCTCGGCACCACCGTGCACACCGGCGAGACCGCGTACACCTCGGCGCGTGGCGTGCTGGCGGTCATCGACAAGCTGGCGCCGTCGCGCATCGGGCACGGGGTGGCCGCCGCCGCCGATCCGGAGGCGATTCGGCGCCTGGCGGAGACCGGCACGGTGCTCGAGATCTGTCCGAGCTCCAACCTGCGCACCCACGCGGTCGCCGATCTCGCGGAGCTCGGCACCGCGCTGCGGGCCTTCGGGGCCGCCGGGGTCCGGTTCACCATCAACACCGACGGACCGTACCTGCTCAACACCCACTTGCGGCAGGAGATCGAGCTCTTGCTCGGGGCGAGCATCCTCACCGAGGCCCAGGTCGAGCAGTGCATCGCCAACGCCCACTCCGCCACCTTCCTGCGCTGAAGTCCTCGCCGACGCGGAGGTGGCTGCTGACGGCGCTGGCCTGCCTGGCCTGTCACCGGTCGCCGGCGGCGGGAGGCGGGCGCCT
>Ga0265316_10000642_pt1 | contig 38955 bp, 48 predicted proteins | sample 4522metaG_FD_202092 | JGI IMG/M metagenome (GOLD analysis project Ga0265316, IMG submission 202092) | Rhizosphere microbial communities from Carex aquatilis grown in University of Washington, Seatle, WA, United States - 4-5-22 metaG | ecosystem: Host-associated > Plants > Roots > Rhizosphere >... | reverse complement strand
TCTTTTACTTCCCGCATCTCTTCTTTACCGCATTTTTTACATACATATTTGGCCATCTTCTTTGACTCAGAACATCCGCAACCCATATCACCCCTTGGTTAGAACATTTATTTTTTAATCTGCGCCTTTACAGCCTTTTCAGCATTTAGCCAATAATTCAGATCACGGCCTTGCTTGCGCCCATCTTTATCCCATAACTCATAAGCCTTTTTCTTGATACACTCCGCTTCATCTTTTTTATAACAATTATGTTCGCCCATTATTTCACCCCCCTTTTTTAAATTAATTTTAATTAACCATAGATTACAATACCTTAGATTCATGATATTATTATAGAAGTATTAAAAATGGAATCAATTGTACCTAGGTATAATCATATGAAGATTATAAACATAATCTCAATATTCTACAATTAGCTAATTCCTGTTTTTTCTGACTTTTTTCTACTGGGGTTGAATTATATGAAATATCCCTGTCCAGCATATTAATTTGCCTTTTCCGTTTTTCTGTGTTAGAATTTTTTTATGAGATGGCGTTTAATGTTTTTAACCCTTATGCTGCTTATGCTGCCAGTGCTTCTTTTGGCAGATGATAGCCAAATAATCACGCTTAAAGATGGATCCCAAATCAGGGGAGAGATAACTTCTTTTGCTTCCGGAGTTTACACGGTTAATACACCGGCTTTAGGTTACATCAAGATCAGCTCATCTCAAGTAGCTAACATTGCCAATAACAAAATTGCGCCCGGACAAAACTCTACAGGTACTCTTCAAGCCTCTTCTAACGAAGATATTAACCAACGGGTCCAAACAACCCAGACACAAGTAATGAATGATCCACGCATGATGTCTGAGATCACGGATATGATGAAAGACCCGGAAATAGTACAGCTTCTTTCCGACCCGGATCTGGCTAAAAAATTCATGTCCCGCGATGTCAAGGCCATTCAGAATGACCCTAAAGCGCAGAAATTAATGAATAACCCTAAAATACAAGCCATAATGGAACAGCTGCGCCATAATTCTTCTACCCAACAATAAATCTGATACAATTAGATAATCCGGGGATATTCCATTAAGCGAAGAGAATGATATTGATATTGCTGCAGTTTCAATACGTGTTAATTGCTCTAACTAGCGGTCAGAACTTCGCTCGATAAATTCATCTAATTTATCGAGAGATTTTACATCGGATTCAGAAAATTCAATCCTTGCTTCATAAATAAAATCTTTGACGATTTCCCGGGATTCAAGAACTACTCCCGCCATTCTAACATCAGTTCCATGGGTAAAAGGGCCCCTTATGATGAACTCCATATCCGTCAATTTCTCAAAGGGTTTATCCACTGTAAGCAACATACCGCCCCTGCTGATATTTTTGGTACGGGTAAGGTTATAATTTTCTAACGGGCCTTTAATTTTATAGTAAACTAAAAATCCGCCTACCAATCTTTGGTATTTTCTCCGGTCTGAATTTTCAAAGGCCTGCATCCCTGCCCCCTCCTGGAGTTAGGAAATTGCTATTAACAATTACCCAATACGCTTTTTATGGTTGATTTAATATCCTTCAACTCTACGGGTTTAATAAGATAGCCCTCGCCATAAGAGTGCGCGGCCTCATTCTTATGTCTTTCATCATCCGATGCCGTAAGCATAACCACGGGGATACCGGCAATTTCCTTGTCTTCCTTGATCTTACGCAACACTTCAAAACCGTCCATCTCCGGCATCCTTACGTCCAGAAGCACCAAATGAGGCTTCTCGGCCTGCGCAATGCGTAACCCTTCTTTGCCGTTTGTTGCATATATAACGCCGAAATCTCCATTTCTTTCCAACCCCGCCTTTACCAACTTGCATATCTCTTCATCATCATCGATAATCAGTATTTTTTTCACTTCAACCCTCCACTTTAATACTACCGGCCCCTCTCTTATCGCCGAGTAGAAACCTCTTTGTCTTTATAGGGGTGATTATATACGTAAAAACCTTTTATATCAAGAATATTCGGGGGAGTTAAAGAGGTATTCCATAATTTACTATTAATTAATCCGGTTCAGGATGGACGGTAACATCTGCATTAGGAACAAGCCCTTGGGTGGCCCGCTCGATATCTTCGGTCAACTGGTGGACTTCTCTAAAAGTCTGCCTACCATCGACAAGCACGTGCAAGTCAACAAACGGCTGAGGGCCAGAAAAACGAATCCTGACATTGTGACAGTCAATTACATTTGGTAGCGCCTCTACGGCTGTAATAATCTTTTCTTCAAGCCCTTCAGGAGTAGCATCCAACAGATCGCGAACCGCCTTCATGCCTAATTTAATACTGACATAAACAACAATGGCTCCGACTATAATGGCCGCGATCGTATCCGCGTAATGTAAAAATTCGTAACCTTTTAGCCAATCATGCAATTTAACGCAAAAAAGGCCTAGGATAACGACACAAGAGCTCCAGATATCCGTTCTAAAATGAAGAGCATCTGCTTCAAGGGCCTGGCTATTGAATTTACGAGCAGTCCGGTGAAGCATCCGAGATCTTGAGAAATCAACAAAAATAGAAATAAACATAACGCCAAAAGCCCAAATATTTACGTCAATTGCGATATGCCCGGATATTATACGTTTCACCGCGGCTGAAATAATCCAAAAACAGGTAACCAATAAAAGAAAAGTTTCAAATAAGGCGGAAAGATTTTCGATCTTTCCGTGTCCATAACGATGGTCCTTGTCCGCTGGCTTACCTGAAATTTTTACCGCCACAACAGTCACAATAGCAGCGAACAAATCCAATCCTGAATGTGCTGCCTCGGCAATAATTCCTAAACTACCCGTCATAAAACCGACGATAATCTTGAGCAGCGTCAAACCGCACGCTGCAATAACGGAACTGATCGCTGCGAATTCCTTTTCTGCCTGTGCCATGCTTTAATTCTCCTAAATATTTTCTAAAGCTTTATTTGTTTTCATTAGCTCCGGCTTGTATAAGTAACTGTTCTATTTCACGGCGGTTTTTTGATTTGGCTATTGATAAGGCTGTTTCGCCATTATCTAATTTTTCATTTACATCTGCGCCTTTTTCTATTAAAAGCTTTACAAGCTGAATGTGGTTATTCCATACTGCGCATTGTAAAGGTGTCAGGCCATAACGAGACTTTGCATTCACATCTGCGCCTTTAGATACCAATTCACTGACTTTTTGAATATCGTTACCCATTGCTGCATCGCATAGTTGGTCAGCAGTGTCTGCCAGGCAAAGTGCTGGAGTTAACATCACAATAAAGATTAAAACAGAAACAAACAATTTCAATCTCTTCATCGCTTATCTCCCATTTAATAACGAAATTGTCACTTGAAATTAATAAAATCCTGAATTTACTTATTAAGGTTACTCAATTGCCTCTTAATATCCCAATTCTTTGGCTCTAATCTTGGAATAAACCAGTGGGCGCCGTTTTTAATCCAACGCTGACGAAAGTCAGTTAATACTATCTGGATGTTTGCGCCATCAAAACCAAACTCAAAACCGCAACACGGACATATTTCATAAGAGGGCTCCTTTTCCTCAGAATAAGGAGGCTCTTTTAACCCGTCAAATCCGCATACAGAGCACACGTAATATTTTCCGTTCATTGCCTTATCCAGTATTGATAATCTGTTTTAAAATAGGTCTTGATCCGGCCGTTTTTGGCCATAACTGCAAATTCTCCCGTATTGACTCTATAATGCAAAATATCGCCATTAGTCCTTGTTTTCTCCAAGATATTCTTCCCTGCCGAACTATTTAAAAGTAGTTTTGCGTTTTCTAAATACTCTTCTTGGGTGATATTACCAAACTGATGCCCATGTTTAAAATAATGCGCCTCAAGTTGCCCTGGAGCAAAATCCGCTGCTTTAACATTTACGGCATACCTAGTATCAGATCCTGTAATCAAAGGCGATGAGGCATTTCTTTGAGAACATGAAAGAACGAAGATGCATAAAAATATAAAGAAAAAATAGTTTAGCTTAAACCTATGCATAGTTATAAAGTGCTACGCCCGTAAAATCAGGAATATACCCAAACCAAGAAACATAATTCCCATTAATATCTTAATCGTTCCAAGATGCCCTTTTAAAATCCTTTGGAAACGTTCAGAAGTAGTCCCGGCCAGAGCAAAACCGAAAATTACCAGAAGCGGCACAACAAACAAAAGATTATAAAGCAAAAGATAGATCAAGGCTTTTAATTTAAAGCTCGTGGTCTTTAAAACAAAAATGATGGTAGGCAGATAGATCTTGGCAACACAAACAGCCTCTAAAACAGAGACCAAAAAACCGCTAATTAATGCACTCACCGCCAACCCAACAAGATGCTTTTTAAAGCCGGGGTCTTTTGCTGCCTTATCGTGCGCGCGATAGTGCTTCCCTATCACCTTATGTATCTGGTTTCTTATGCCCTTAGGCAAAGACAAAAGCATATCATCGGTGGATTTGTTCCTTCGATACTGGATAAAATCGTAAAGCGCGTAGATACTAAAAAGGATACTGATGCAGCCAACGGTAATATTGATTATCCGTGTCAATAACCAGAAGTTCCGCAATGAATATAGCGCCTGGAATATCCCCAACCCGATCAAGACATACGTTAGATAGACAGAAGCAATAAAGATTAAACCAATAACAACGATCTCCCGTTTACGATACCCCTGAAGTGACAAAAATGACATAAAAAATACTATTACGGTAACAGCACAGGGATTGATGCCGTCAATTAATCCTACGGCGATAAGGGCAAGGGGCGTAAAGCTACTGAAACGCTTGACTAAATCTACCTTTGGTAAAGACTCTCCCTGTGTATCGGTAACCATCATTGGTGTCGTTCTAAGAAGTAAGGTCAAGTTATTCTTAACGTTACCCTCGCCATTCAAAAAATGGCCTTCAAAGAAAAATACGGGGAGGACATTATTTATTTTGGCATGATATTTTTCTTCTAAACTCAACATGAACTTATAATTTTCGATATCATCGATATCGCGATATACTACGGTAATTTTATCCTTAAACTCTGACTCTAGACCCGGCATTATTTCATTTTTGATACGGATGCAATTATGGCATCCCGGTGAGTGAAAAATAATCAACGACGGCAAGCGAAAGGTATTTTCTTTGCCATATGAAAATCCAGCCGAAGCGGAAATTATTGCGGTAATAAATATAAAAATTACAAATATTCTATTTTTCATATCATAAACCTCCGACAGCGGAGACTAGTTACCTGTCACTGATTTATCAACTTGCAGAGAACGAGGATTGGATACGGATTCGTAATTCACGCCCGCGATAGGCTCCTTCTGGATAGCTTGCCGCAAGTCGGATAGGATCTCTTGGCACTGAAACAACACCTTACGCTTCTGCCCCAGGGAAATGGACAGAGATCGAACGTTCGTATTCTCGCGAGAGAGAGCGATAATTCGCCCCTTGATTTCGTTGAACCGGGCGTAATCCGAAATCGCTGCTTTGAGATCAGGATCATCATAAAGTTTCGGTAGCGAGACCAAACCATCCAGATCCTTGCGTACCTGCTGATCCTCTTTGGCCATTACTACTTCCAACTCGTCCATTTTCTTGCCGCTTTCTTCCGCAATGTGCGGTGCAAGCAGGACTTGTATGCGCAATGCTGCGTTCTGAACGCCAAAAGCAAGCAGCGTCACATTTCCGGACTCCGGGGAAACGGCACTCTTTACCACGAGCTTAGAGAGAACGGTATCCATTTCCTTAAGTGCATCAGCGGCCGGGCCAAAAGCCAAACTATAAGCTTTAATGTTGGTATTCTTAACTGCCAGGCCCAAAAGATCGCTGTCGATATGCTGTAGTTCAGTAAAAGCCTTGGAGAATTGAGCAAGAAGGTCTTTTTCGCCCCGGGTTCCACCCGTAGCCAAAAGTTCCCCCAATTCTTTGCGTTCCCGTTCTACCTCTGCCGTGGCCGCACGGGCCTGATCTGCGAAAACCTGTGATTCTTGATCAGTAACAGCTAAGACCGCGCTCTTCTCAGCTTCTGAAGCCGAGGCTAATGTCAAACGCATTCTATCCACCAAATCCAGCCGCTTGGCTTTGAAAGCGAGTTTATCTACAGGGCTCTGCTCTGTATGGAAATGCAGCACTGCAAGCATAACCACAAGTAAAATCACCGCCCCGGCGCCCATCCACATAAATTCCTTGATGCCAGGTCTAATTGTCACGATACGATCTCCTCATCTTTAGCCAACGTCAGATCTAATATAGAAAACCTCTACAGCTTACCTTTACTGCATATTATAACTCATGATATTCGGTTTTCAATGGATTTTACGTAAGAAGAAAATAGCTAACCGAAAAATTATTAATTTAATTAGTGCTTATTTTTTGTTTAACAAATTAAATTTTTCTAGTAGAATATATCTAGTATGAAAAAATTCTCACGCCAACTATTTCGCCTTAAAGACCTGAATATGATTTTAGCCGAAAGCCATGAACCGGGGCATCGGCTAAAGAAGGTTCTGGGACCATTTGAGCTTATTCTCCTTGGTGTCGGTGTTATCATCGGTGCAGGAATATTCGCTACAGTCGGAACAGCTGCAGCCGGAGATGCACTACGTCCAGGAGCCGGGCCTGCCCTGATAATTTCTTTTGCCATCACCGCTGTGGCCTGCTGTTTCGCGGCACTCTGCTATGCTGAATTTGCCTCGCTTGTCCCGATATCCGGCAGTGCCTACACCTATTCTTATGCTTCATTCGGAGAATTAATTGCCTGGATCATAGGCTGGGACCTAATGCTTGAGTACTGCGTAGGAAGTATCGCGGTTGCCATAAGTTGGTCAGGATATTTCACGGCACTGCTGCATGGCTTCGGGATAACTCTGCCCCCATGGGCTACTATCGACTACCGCTCAGCGATGCATGGCTTTCACAAAGCTACTGAGCTCCTTAATTCCGGGGCTAATTTTGATAAAATGCAACCGGTACTGCAAAATGCATGGAGCGCGGTTAATAGCGCGCCGCATATCCTTGGCTTACCTATTATATGCAATATCCCTGCCTGTTTGATCGTTCTACTCTTAACCATGATTCTAGTAACCGGCATAAAACAGAGTTCCCGGTTTAATATCGCGATGGTCACCGTGAAGCTTATAGTGCTTGGTTTCTTTATAACATTAGGATCGTTCTACGTAAAACCGCAGAACTGGGTTCCATTTGCGCCCAATGGCTTCGCTGGAATTAAGGCAGGTGCTGCCATTGCCTTCTTTGCCTATATCGGATTTGACTGCATTTCCACCGTTGCCGAAGAAACACGCAATCCGAAACACGATATGCCTATCGGTATAATAGGGTCGCTGGTTATCTGCACGATTATTTATATGTTGGTAGCCGCGGTTTTTACCGGCATCGTCCCGTTTTCGCTATTAAAAACATCCCTGGCCCACGAAAAAGCTGAACCATTAACCTTAGCCATGCAGCATATTAACCTTCCCTGGGCTGCGGTTATCGTGGCCTTCGGTTCCATTGTGGCCCACATCGCGGTACTCCTGGTATTAATACTTGGGCAATCCAGGATATTCTTCTCCATGGCCCGCGACGGGCTTCTCCCGCAAGTTTTCGCGCGCGTCCATGAAAAATTTAAAACCCCTCATGTTACAACGATTGTCGTTGGCGTAATTATTGCTTCTATCGCCGCCTTCACCAACATCGATGAAATGGTTGACTTAACCAATATCGGCACTCTCTTTGCCTTTGTCCTGGTTTGTTTCGGCATTATAATCCTACGTATCAAAGAGCCCTTAAGGCACCGCACCTTTAAAGTCCCGCTTAATCCGGTAATTCCGCTCCTGGGTGTGGCTAGCTGCGTATTTCTAATGACGGGGCTTCCAGGAGTCACATGGATACGATTTGTCGTATGGTTGGCCATTGGACTAATTGTTTATTTCACCTATGGCTTTGAACACAGCTTGCTGCATCATAAAACGTACCCGGCTGCTCCTCATCCCGAGCATACTCAAACAAAATAGCGCTAATCCTTATTGAGGATCAGCGCTATCATTTGTTTACCCTTCCCCGTCGAGAAGCATATTGCTAGAGTACCCGGAAAAGGCTCAATAATTTCTCTTAACCGGACCTGCTTCAAGCGTATCGCGGGATTTAAGGGTCAACGCAAATATGTCCGAGAAAGGCACATCTCTCAACCAGCTATCACTGACTAAAATATTGAGAAGCGGTTTATCGGGGCTGGGATTATTAAAACTTAAATGATAGAAACTACAATCTTTACGCACGGGGTTATTGCCAAGGCCTTTTATTTTTGCTCCTTCCTTAGACCATTCCCTGTGGCCCAAATGAAACCAATCCCAAAACATAGGAACCGATAAAAACTTAAACGAACCATCCTCATAGACAAAGAGAACGGTGATAACGGAATAATAATAATTTTCACCGTATAACCTCAACAACGGATCTTCCTTATAGCTGTTACTATAACTTCCTCCGGCCAAAAAATGTATTTCGTCCACCTTAAACCCATGAGGTATGGGTATAGAAAAAAGATTATTGCCTGAAAGGTCAAGCCGTCCGTAGTCTCCCCAAATGTCCGGCCCCTTGACCAAAAAGTTTATCCCATCGTACGTCAAATATTTACTGGTAAAATTATTTGCTCCCGCACCTTTAGCGCTGAAATACTCCCTGGAATTCTTGGTAAGAAAATAATAACTGCCTTCTTTCTCCCATATGTCAGCTGCCCGCAACGTTAACGCAGGGAAAAAAACCGCCATTAATACAACACAGAATATTTTTTTCATATAAAAAATAATTTATCTTGTGGATTACTTCGCTCTATCAGCCTGGCCTATTTTAACGTCTGTTTCACTTTTTATCTTCTCGCAATAATAGACGTCTTCGGAAACATCGATATTATTATCATGCCCTTCCTTTTTTAACTTAAAAATAGCATCTGAAACATAAGATCCTGCAGTAGTATAGAACCTTTCCGCTTCGGCTGGTATTGAAGAACACTCTGCTTTATCTAACAAATGTATAGCTTTTCTATAGCTCTCATTCGCCTCGGCTAAGTTTGAATTGTCAGACAATTCTCTGCGGTATGGTGCTTTACATGTAACGCAACCACTAAGTGAAATAACTACAATTCCCAAAACAAAAATACTAAATCCTCTAATGTGCTTAATTATCATATTCCCCTCCTTTGTAGCAATAATCTAGACAACAGAAAATACATCTCTATATCCTGAAATTGCCTGCTTATATCTTTCATGAGGAGTGGCCACCTGCGATGGTAAATCCAAGCAGTTCCTCTACCATTGATACAAGCAAAGCAGATTGTTTAGAAACGGTGTCAATTGCTTCTTTTTGCTCCTCATTAAGAGAGCCATATGATCCGCCCTGAAGTAATGATATTTTCCCGCTAATCACTCCCAACGGTGTGCGCAGTTTATGAGAAATGAGTGCTACAGTTTCTTGTTTGAGCAATTCTTCAACGCGTGCCGCGGTAACATCACGTAAAATAAAAACAATACTTAATAATTTTCCGGCAGAATCTTTTATCAAATCCAAATTTACCTCTAAATATAATACCTCTAGCGTTTCCGACTTTTGGCGTACAATATCAAATGTTTTATGCGCAATCGTTAAATCCATAAGGGCTTCTTTATTTATAGAAACAGAATAATCCGCAAATAGCGTTTCGATAAAATTAACGTTCTTCGGATTGGTAATATCTAAATACTTTAAAATCGCCGCATTGCTATCTTTAATCAGGTAATCCGGGCTGCAGATAACAATACCATCACTTATTTTATCGACGACTGACTTGAATTTTCCCTTTTCCTCTAACTGCCGGCGGTAATAACTTATTTTAAGTATAGACTTAACTCTTGCTAATAGTTCGACCTTATCAAAGGGTTTGGAGATAAAATCATCACATCCTGCCTCAAGGGCCCTTATCTTGTCTTCAGTCTCCTTAAGTGCGGTTACCATTACCACGGGGATCGACTTAGTTTTTTCACCGGCACGCAATTTCTCCAGCACTTCTAAGCCGGAGATCCTAGGCATCATTATGTCCAACAGAATCAGATCGATTTGATTGCCGGAAATTTTATCAAACGCTTCTTCACCGCTTGCCGCCTTAACAATTTCATAACCCTGCGGAACAAGATAAGCTTCGAGAAGTTCAATGTTTTGGAGCTGATCATCAACAACTAAAATTACCGGCTTCTCTTTCATCCTCTACCTCTTTTAAATTTTATTTTTTAACATATTAAAAACTTACTTAACAAACTTACCGATCTCTTTCGCAAAGGAACGCGTATTTATCGGCTTACCTATTAATCCGCTGTTAGTTATAGCCCTTATCTCTTCTCTTTCCCCCGCCATAACCGAAGCAGTCACAAAAACTATCGGGATATCGCCTACCTCTTTATCTTCGCGCAATATTCTAGCAGCTTCGCTACCGCGCATATCCGGAAGCCGCACATCCATAATTATGATATCCGGCTTTTCTTTCCTGACAATACCGATCCCATCAGCTGCATTTTCAGCTTCCAATACTTCAAAGCCCGCGACCTCCAAAAGGTCTTTTTCCAGCATAAGATTACTTTTATTATCATCTACAACTAATGCTTTCTTCTTCATCTTACACCACCTTTCTAGATATAATCGGCAAAGTGAACTTGATTTGCGTGCCTTTACCCAGTCCATCTGATTCTACAGAGAACTTACCGCCATGCAGTTCAACCAGTTTTTTCGAGAGCGGTAAACCTAGCCCGGTTCCTTCAGTTACGCGGGAATATGGAGTATCGACACGAAAAAAACCCTCAAATATTTTCTCCATATTTCCAGATGCGATACCAACCCCTGTATCCCAAACCTCTACTTCTATTCCGGAATCAGCTTTTTTAGCACGCATGCCGATTTTACCGCTCTCTGGGGTAAATTTAACTGCGTTCGAAAGCAAGTTATAAAGTATCTCTTTTACCTTAAGCTCATCCGCTTCAATATTCGGCAGGTCTTCGGCTATTTCAAGCAACATTTCAATCTTCTTTTTACTGACCATATCCGCTACCAGCAGTGAGATCTCATTTAATAGGCTTTTCATGGGTAAGCTGGATAATGTCAGCTTCATCTTTCCGGATTCTACTTTTGCCATATCAAGTATCTGATTTATCAGTAAAAGAAGGTGCTTCCCGCTGGTTAAAATATTATTAACGTATTTTTTCTGTTTCTCATTAAGCGGCCCGAAAGTCTCATCAAATAATATTTCAGAGAAACCGTTAATGGAGTTAAGCGGCGTTCTAAGCTCATGGGACATATTGGCCAGAAATTCGGATTTTGCCCGGGTGGTACGTTTTAACTCAGCGGCCAGCTCTTCTAACTCTTCATGGGCTTTTTCCAAACCTTTTTCTACCCCCTTGCGCTCGGTGATGTCCTCGATAGCCAAAAGAATAATCCGTTCCTTGCCCGTTCCTCGTTCAATTTGCCGGGCATTCAAAAGCATTATACGCCTACCGATTGTAGTAAAATCGTGTTCAACCTCATAGTTATCAAAGGTTGTTTTTTGAGGAAGGATGGTTTCCAGCAATTCCCGTAACTTGGGAATATTCCACTGTTTATTACCCAAGTCATAAATAAGCTGCCCCACGGTCTCTTCAGGTTTTACCTTAAAAAATTTATAGAAGGAACGGCTTACGGAGACTACTCTTAAATCTTGATCCAGAGCAATCAAGGATTCACGTACGGTATTAATGATATTCTCGGCATAGTTGCGGGCATCCTGAGCCACTTGCTCTGTTTTCTTACGCTGTTCAATTTCCTGATGAAGCTGCTTAATGATCATTCTTTCTGCGGCGGTGCGGATCTCTACCTGATTCTGGAGTTTTCCCTTAAGTAATTCATTATTGCTCTTCTTATCTTTCATGGTTTTGCCTCTATTCATGCGAAAGGTTATTATGAAGGCTGTATTCTTTCATTAATAAAGAGCAGCCAAACATGCTTTTACCTAATATTTTAAGCGGGACTCGCGGATTGTTTTTATTAATCCAGATTTCAAACTTATCGGGTACACTTTTAAAATGGTAAGCCTGGAATTTACCTCCGGGAACTGTTATTTCATCTATTGAAACTAACTCAAACTTAAATTCATCGGGGATTCTCGCGGTAAATTCCCAGCCTATCTTATGTTCAGAAACCCTGCGCAGACGAAAAGGGAGTAGCACTCCATTTTGGATCGGACTATTTGCTTTGATTAACTGTTCACTTGTTAGTTTTTTGCCTTTAAATTTTCTTATTACGACTGTAAATTTCTTCTGATCATATTCTTCTGTTATATATTCTTTAAACCAGAACTTAGAAAAAGTACGCTCCACCCTATATGGTAATTGGCTTTCCGGGTCGCTATAAATTTTTTCCGTATCATCAAAAAATAATATTTTAGTCCTTAAAGTTACCAAATTAGCTTTTATCCCTTTTAAATCAACCATCCCGAAATCATTATATTCTGACCTACCAAAAGGGCTTATAAGATATAGAATGCTCTCTCCGGCATAATCATAGATGCCAGTTTCTCCCTTCAATAAATTTGTATCTAAAAAAGTCAATAAAACTATTGCTGTTACAATAAGTATTATATTAATTTTCATATTGACGGCCTACTCCCCATGAATCGTACAAATTTAATTATTACGGAGGCTGTGCCCCTTCATTAATATAGAACAGTTAACAATACCTTTAATGTTTATTTTAAGCGGAATGTGCGGGCTGCTTTTATTGATCCAGACTTCAAACGTATCAGGTACAGTTTTAAAATGGTAAGCCTGGAATTTACCGCCAGGGACTGTTATTTCATCTATGGAAACTAATTTTAAATCAAATTTCGTGAGTTCAAGTTCATTGGGGACCTTCGCAGTAATATGCCAGCCTATTTTAAGGTCAGGTTGCTTACGCAGATAAAAAAGAAGCGTGTTCATATTTTGAATCGGGCCGTCTGTTTTGATCACCTTCTCCTTTACTTGTATTAACTTTTTACCTTTAAACTTTTTTATGACAACTGTAAATTTCTTCTGATCGTATTCTTCTGTTCTATATTCTTTAATCCAAAAGCCCGAATTAATGCGCTCTGTTTTATATGGCAGCGAGGTTTCCGGGTCGTAAAAAATCTTTTCCACGACCTCGACAAATAATATTCTGCTCTTAATTGTTACCAAACTTGCCTTCACTCCTTTTAGATCAATAGTTCCAAGATTATTATATTCTGATTTTCCGACAGGATTTACAAGATACTGTATCTTTTCACCGGTAAAATCATAACCGGCAGTTTCTCCCTTCAATAAATCGTTATTTACAAAAATCGTTAAAGCTACGGCTGATACAATAAATATTTTATTAATCTTCATATTTTTGGGGTGGTTGTATCCTTAATCTTTATGGGCTCAGTTTTCTGAAAGCCTCCCTTGAACACTGATGTTGCTGCGGATTTAATATAATTACTGAGAATATCCCACTCCGCTTTTATGCGCCACTGGATAAGATAGCGCGAGCTATTTTTTTTCCCTAAGGAAACGGATCTTCTGGACCTGATCTTATCATAAACCTCTAACATATGTTTGGCACTGGAGATAATCGGATATTTCTGTACCGTCATTCTTACGATCTGCTTTATAGTTTGCAACTCTTCTGGAGTCCGGGATAAAACCCAAATAAGAGCATCAACAAAACTTCGCTGATCCATTTCGTTGAGCAGCCGGCCATTGTGATAATCTGCTACTACTTCCCGCGCTCCCGGAGCATCTAACGCCACCACCGGAACCCCTGCTGCCATGGCTTCAATGATAACGATCCCTTGCGTTTCGCTTAATGAAGCAAACGCGAAAACATCCATGGCAAAATAAGCATCAACCAGATGCTGATAATGCAGAACCCCGGTTAAATGCAATCTTTTCTCAAGGCCGGCTGCTCTAAAGGCATCTTTGATCAAATTTTGCGAAGGGCCAAGGCCCACAATCAAGGCATGGACCCGGGGGTCTCTTTTTAATAATTCAACCAGGCAATTTGTCAAGAATTCCAAATTCTTTTCCGGAGCCAGCCGCCCGGCATGTCCAACCACTAAGGCATCAGAAGGGATCTGGTTCTGCTTTCTGAAAGTAATTCCGTCCCCTTTTGAAAAATGTTGGGCATCTACCCCTGTCGGAATAACCTCCATAGGAGTCTTAACGCCCCTTTTAATCAAGATATCTTTCACGCTTTCACTAGGAGTGATCACCTGATCCACTAAATTGGCATATCCGGCAGCAAGCTTGACCATGAATCTTTTCACTCCCTCATTCTGCACCGGCCAATCATGCACGTACTGCTCAAACATACAATGATAAGTAAATACTAGCGGTATGGCGTGCTGTCGGCTAAGGCGTAAAGCAAAATCTCCCATGAAAAACGGGCCGTGGCTGTGCACTATATCCGGAACGAATTCTTTCATATATCGCTTTAAGAGCCCGGAAATAGGAAAGTTAACCGAAAAAACAGTTCCGCCAAATTTTTGGAAAGCAGGGATTCGAATAACGCCCGGCTCCTCTCTCGGTGCTCCTCCAAAGGCTGGAGTAACAATCAAGACCTCATGCCCTAAGCTTCTAAATGCCTCGCTAAAAGAATAAACCGATTGCTCTAACCCTCCCACCATCGGAAAATAAGTATTGGTCATCATAAGAATATTCATTGTTTATCCTTTAGCTCTATAAGCGCTTTTCTCGCCGCTACGCAAATTGCTTCGTAACTATTCTTCGCTCCCATAACTAACCCTTCCTTTTCTAAATCTTCTGGAAGAAGCGGCTTGCCAAATCTAACCCTGATCGGATGGAATTTGGGATATTTTGCCATACTGGGCCATGCCTCATAAGCACCTTCTATAGCCACAGGTACGAGCTTTGCCCCTGCCTCTTTAGCCAAAATACCAAACCCCTTTTTAAAAACTCCAACATCACCGGTAGTGCTGCGCAACCCCTCCGGGAAAAAACACAAACCTTTACCGCGTTGTAATACTAAATAGGCGCTGCGCAGCGCCTCCAGAAAATGCGTTGAATAATCAAAAGGAATGAGCCTTTCCATCTTAATAAGGTCCCTTAGCAAACGAGATTTTACAAATGGCCTAAAAAAATATGGTATGAATAAAAAGTAAAAAAGCTGAAATACCGGCCTGCGTGGCAGACAAGCGGTAATGGCCGGGCCGTCAAGATCGCTCGTATGGTTGGGATATAGGATATAAGCTCCCTCTTTAGGCACGTTATCTGCTCCTTCTGCCTTAATACGGAAAAACAATTTAAAGATCAAGCAATCTATGGCGGTTATACTAAACCTAAGCAACCAAGCGGAAAAACCTGTGCTGAATTCGAGCGCACCCAGATGCTCTTCTTTCGGCAGCACTTGTAAATGATTTTTCCAGTAGCCTGATATTGAAGGTAGCGCTTGATCTTCCTCCGGACGGATGCCTTTAGCTACTTTTAAGGCTTCTGTTATTTCCAGAATAAGGTCCTTTACAGTAAAGGCTCGCGAGATTGCTTCGTCTTTTATATCAGACTTAAAAGCTAACGCAAGATAGGAAGCCAACTGTATCCTACCTAATGAATCAATACCTAAGTCCAGTTCTAAAGAATCCTCGAGTATTATCGGCCTTTTAATACCGGATATTTCCTTCAGGCATTCCAAGATTTTTATGCCGGTTGCGCCTTCTATCAGCAAATGATCCGCGGTTGTTAACTCTGCCAACACTGGAAGAGCACCCTCTACCCCTGCGACCACCCTAGGTTCATATATTTCCTTAACCGCATGCCTGTCTAATTTACCAAACAGGTTATGCGGCAACTCCTCAAGCGTAACAGTAAAACCCTTAAGCCTTTTATGAACAGGCAGCGACAGCTCGGCACTATCAAATCTCTCCTTGATGGCTAAATGCAGATTCACTGAGGCGAATCTCCTGAATTCATCAAGATCCGGCTGAATAACGGCCCAAAGAAATTTCGACCCACTTACGCCTTTCATTCTGGAGATCGTAAAAACGCACATTTCTTTTACAGGTCCCGCTTTTGTATAAAACTTTTCGATTTCTTCCGGGTAAATTATCTTCTCCAAGTTCACGATGATAAAATCTTTTACTTTGACTGTAAGGTAATTTATCATTTACCCGCCTCATATTTAAATTCAAAAGAATTCGTTGCAGGGGAAATTCTTATACTCTTAAAACCGGGTAATTGAATATCGATCGGCGGTTCTTTCGCAAACCAAACCCCTTGCCATTGAACAAGGATATTTTGCCCTTGGGGTTTTATGGAAATTTGAATATCCCCAAAATTTGTAGGCGCAGGCCCAAACGCGATCGTTTGATTCTTATCAAGCCAGGCTCGCGGAATTCCTGAACATAAAATTAACCGCTCACCTTCTTCGCGCACAAAACAATTTCTTATAATCAAAACCCATTCCGCCGCGGCCCAGACTTGCTGTCCGTCACCCATACATCCGCCGCCAGTGCGGGGATGTACTGACTCAGGCCATTGCCCTGTAGGTGAAGCCAACTTAGCCACCGCTGTCATCAAACTAAAATACCTGGTGTCCCCGGCCCGCAAAAACACTTGCGCTAATTGTAACGTAAGGTAAGGATTGATCCCTGAGTGGGTCATATCATGGAAAAAACCTCCATGAACTAAACAATTTTTCATTAAAAAATCGGCTGTGTCTAAAATTCGGGGGTCGTTTTCTTTAAAAACACGAAGCGGATAACTAGCAGCCAAAGAACCGATCGCTCCTGAATCCAAACGCCGATATGGAGAAGCTGGCATCGCAGGCCTTTTCAAACGGGCATCTACTTGCTTCAAACTTTGATCAATACTCTCCAGCAATGCGTTTGACTCCCTTTCAAATAAAGAAGCTTCGTCAATATCCTTATAAGCAGCACACAAGAAAGACGCCGCTTTTAATCCCGTAACACCCCAAAAATCATCCCAATAATAAAAATCATTCGGGCCTAAATGCTCAGCGCTAAATCCCGAAGGCAATAATCCTGCGTGGGGAGATTGTAAGTTAGTAGACAAACGCTTTTTATAAATCCATTTACCAGCCTTATTGATTGATTTTCTCCATTCTTCGGGAGGAAGATTTCCTGTCATCTGGCAATACTGGTGCATAATCCACAAGGCCTCGCCGTTAGAGTCCCATTCTCCTTCCTGAGAGAGAAAATAACCTTCAGCTGTCTGACGTTTGCGGAAACAATCCAATGCCCGTCGGACACGTTCTTTTAAGCCGACAGATAACAAAGCATTTAATATGAAAGCGGCATCGCGAAACCAAAACTGCCGGTAAATATAAGGTCCGGGGAAAACTTCTTTAGGAGAATGTAAAATCATGGTATGAATAGCAGCTTCGTAAAGAAACTTGAAATGTTCATCGGGAATTTCTAATGAACAAACACCCTCCAGGCTTTTCTTCCACGCGAGTTCTGCAGTTTCTTGATATCCACAGTAGCATTCTTTTTCAATCTTGCTTTTTGTTAACGGCACGGAAATAGTAATTTCTTGCGAAACTGAGGATTCCAATGTATATATTGCTGCGGCACTTGCCATACCGACTTTGCATGAAATTTCTTTTTCATTTTCCTTTAAAGATAAGCGGCTATAAACATCGCCCCGATGATAATCCGAAAATACGCATTGCTCCGGAGGCTTATCAAAATAGACAAAATTATTACCGTTTACTTTCCAGCCTAGCGAATCTTCAAGAAGAGTAATGCTATTAATGAAACTCACCCCTTCTGGATTATAAGGCCTCAGCGAAATAACTAACTTAGCTTTTACGCCAGCAGATCCAATAATTTTAAGCAGACAAATAGGTAGCTCAGCTGAACCGATAACTTGCGCTTCCAATTGAAGTCTTAATTGATCAAGGCGGAATTCTGTAATCACAGAAAGATTGCCAGCTAAGCCTAACTTTTGCGATACGTTTTGGCTACCTGCCTCTCCGGCAGGCAGGCGCGAGGGGATTAATGGCTTCCCTTCTTCCGGCACAATCCAAACATCAATAGACCAGCTATCGTAATAGGGAGTAAGAAGGCCACGAGGATCTACCAGAGGAAATTCGGTGCTACCGGGAACGCCCAAAGCTGTCCAATTTCTATGGGTGAGATTAATTTGAGTTAACGAAAATGAACGCGGGATAAACGCATCATTACGAGGGTTATACTGACATTCCACCCAATAAGGCCAGATCCAATCAAGGTTATGCTGAATGGCCAAACTATTGATTAAGCCACGAGCGTGCAAAACAACACCGAAACGCAACAGTTCCATTGGGACTGTCACTTCTGAAGGTTGGGCAAAATTTTGCAACTGAGATATAACTTTAATGGGATCCAAAAATCCCCGCCGGCGAGCAATAGCCCTTACCAAGAATTTCAAAGGGAACCATTTCCACCATACAAAATAACCCCCTCTTTTTAACGAGTTTCTAAAGACCCACCATTTAAAACAAGTAAAGGTAAACAAACCTGTTAATATCGTCGCAACGATTAAGGCTAAAAAAACCCTGCCGTGCCACAATCTAAGAATAGTTTGATTTGTTAAAATATTAATCCCTAAAGCTAAAAAATTAATTAGCGCATACTGGCCAACTTCAACATACGATAATGGCTTATTCTGTTTAAATGTAAAAAATTTAATGAGGAAATACCCAACAAAACCCGCGCAGGTAAAAGAAATTCCCTTAGCAACGCTGTAAGGTAGGAAATGAAATAAAATATAATAAATACTAAAATCCGTTGCATTAACAATTGTCCCGGAAATTAAAAACCTGATAATCTCTTTTCTAGTATCCTTATCAATTTTCAATAAAATTTCTCCTTATGAATTATTTACCTTCTGATACAAGCCCGGGAGGAGCCTTATGCCACTTATAACCAACTACCGCATCTTCATATCCGCGCTTAAAGAGCCTCCGCATTTCCTGCTTATCGAACATCTCTTTTTGATTAGGCTTAAAATCTTCCGGAATATACGCTAAATTATAATCCCACACTTTTTCTTTTGCTAATGCGTAAATACTGTAAGTGTCCCCGAACATTTTTGATGATCCATTGGTTTCAATTAAACGCGAGGTTATCGCCACCAGATTATCTTCTATTTGTTTTGAGTGCGGCGACATATAACATAGATTCAAGACATATAATCGCGTTTTGAATCCATTGAAGCCTGATTCCGCGCCTTCCATTAACTGGTAAATATAAAAAATCCCTCCAATAACCCCGCCATCAGCATGCATCTCATCATAACGCTTGCCGCCAGCTTCAACTTGAAAATAAACCGGAGGAAGCATAACCGGAAACGAACATGAAGCCAGGATTATTTTGCGAAACATGTTCAACGAATCAAGGCTTCCTTGAGAGGCAAGCGCTCCCATATCCCATATAACAAACTCCTGAGCGTCAAGATCCGAAGTTCCCACATATAACCTGCGCCCCTTCCTATGCTCATTCGCGATCTTCACCATTAAATGTTCATCCATAATATCATTGATTTTTTTCGCGAACAAAGCGGAAGTATTTACAGAATTTCCGAATAAAATACTAAAAATATTCTTCTGCCGCACAACATCTTTGGTCGATATTGAAGTGAACAAATCCGCAAGCCGGTCTTCATAATCTGTTCCTGAAAATGCGGCAACAGCCAGAAGCGATCCGCTTGAGTAACCTGTGACTATTTTAAATACCGGCCGGGAGCCTGACTCTAACCACCCTTTCAACAGCCCTATACCATAAGCGCTGTTCGATACCCCGCCTCCGATAATGAGTATAGGATAGGTCTTTATACCATCAACCATATACTCTGATTTACCTTCATCTTTAAACGACTCTGTTAGGCTCTTGCGCACCATGAAGAAAGAATCAGGCTTATCTACATAGTAGCGTATATCCGGCATACCGACAACTACGGCCTTCCCGACAAGATTTTCCGGTACAGCATATCGCACATGAGCGCAACCTGATAATGCCAAAATACAGGTTACTATTATGAGCAAACGGCAGAGCTTATTTTGTCTCATTATGTTTTCTTACCAATTAAGAAATAAAGCACCATACCAATAACAGGTAAAAGAATTATCAAAATAATCCACAATGCTTTTTTTCCTGTGTCCGTGAAACTTTTCAAGACATCAACGATGGCGATAATATCCAAAACCAGAACTATTAAACCTAATATTCCTCCCATAGCCACCTCCTTGAAAAATACCTCAGCTAATTACTTATTTTTTGTAATTTATTTTCCGGCATTTTCAATATGTTTTCCGGTATCCGATAAGTCTTTTCCTGCGCCCCTAAACGCGTTACACCCTAAAATTGAAGTCATTAAGATTAAAACTAATAAACCTAATAAAGTAAGTTTTCTCATATTCTTCTCCATTCGACTAAACGTTCCTTACGACCAAGCGTGTCAGGCCTACTAGAACTACCGCTCCAGCTAGCGCAACAAGAAATGCGCCGAACGAACTACTCGTATATAACCCCATCGATCCGGCAATCCATCCGCCAAGCATAGCTCCAACAATCCCGATTATAATGTCTCCAATGATCCCAAATCCGCGCCCTCTCACGATGAGTCCTGCCAACCACCCGATCACCCCGCCGATAATAAAAAACCATACCCAATACCCTACGCTATTATTTCCCATGATTTTCACCTCCCCACTTTTATTATCTTACCTATATATAGATATATACATAATTATAAAAGTAGATATAAATATGTAGATTGGCTAATTCTACTTTTTTTTGGCCATTTTCTACTCATTTTTTTGCAATTTGAACACTTTTAGCTTCACTATTTTTCCATACGGATTTTATTTTCAACCGCAACTTTAATAAGATCAACTAACGCCTGATCATCAAAAGGTTTTTGTAAATATCCAACTGCCCCGGCTTTTAAGGCTCTTTCGTTAAGCCCGCCGTTTTTATCTGCTGACATAATAATTACCGAGCGGCTGGATCCTGATGTTTGAAGATGGTGCAGCGTTTGCCATCCATCTAGTGTCGGCATATGAATGTCCAAGATCAAACAACCTGGAACGCTATTAGGTACAGTACGGAAGAAGACTTCTGAGGAAGTAAAGGTATCCACTGTAAAACCGTAAGTAGCCAGTAGAACTTTAAGCGCGCGGCATACCGATTCATCATCATCTACGATGTAAATTTGCTTCTTCTCTGTTGCCATTTTATTGTCCATCCTTACTTTACACCTTTACTTACTTCTAATGCTTTTGAGCTATTTAAAATTATTATTTTTAGTAATTTTAGCGGCCTTAACTCCGCCTTCAGGATTAACAGTCTCCATGTATTCATATGATGGTTGGCCATAAACCCTGTCTTTATCGCGCTGCACTACCTTACCGTCAAGAAAAAATACTTTGGAATAGATAATACCCAAGGCATTCATTTTTTCTATTTTTGACCTGTTATTATTCGGGTATTCCCAAACCTCATATGTTTTATTCTCTATTACCATTGTACTTACTTTTTGCGGCTCTCCGATCTTATGGATTACTTCTTCTTTAGACATTCCATATATTAATCCCTTGCGTTCATTTTGGTCAAAATTTTGGAAAACAAAACCGCATCCAGATAATACCATTAACAAGAAAAAAACTATTATTTTTTTCATATCTAACCTCCTTGCACAGCAAGTACACACCGGCCTATCTGATAAAGCCGGGTGCTAGAAAAAACAATAAAATGGAATATTTCCATAGAATCATTATAGAAATATATCGGAATAAATCAATTGTACCTGGGTATAATCGAGTGACTAAGAAGAAACTAACGTTAGGAAGAAGTAATGCCTGTTTTTTGTGCGAAGCGGATTAGTTCGGTTACGGTTTTAGCCTGCATCTTCTGCATAACCCGGCCACGATGCACTTTTATCGTCTGAAGGGCAGTTCCCCTTTTTCTGGCGATCTGCTTACTCAACATCCCCTTGGCTACGAGCCGAAAAACTTCCAGTTCTCGCGGAGATAAAGTTTTGATGCGGCGCCTGATTTTTGCTATTTCGGCTTGCTCTTTATTTTGAGCTTTGCTTTTTAAAATGGCGGCAGTAACAGCATTCAACAGTTTCTTTTCAGTAAAAGGCTTGGGGAGGAAATCAATAGCTCCAGCCTTCATAGCTTTAACGCTCATTGGGATATCACCATACCCTGAAATGAAAATGATGGGAATAGAAATACCCTGATCTTTCATTACTTCCTGGAAGGCAAGCCCGTCGATTCCCGGCAGGCGGATGTCCAAAATCAAACATGACGGTAGCTTAAAGCATTTAAATGCCAAGAACTCTGCTGCGCACTTAAATGTCTCAACTTTAAACCCGTTTGATTTTAATAATAATGACAGAGCCCTGCACACAGAAATATCATCATCAACAATATAAATAATAGACCCGCTGTTGTTCACTTAAGCATCCTTTGCATCAATAGGAATAGTAAAATAAAAGGTTGCTCCACCTTCGAGATTGTTTTTTACACCCATTTTCCCTCCATGCGACTCGACAATGGAACGGCTGATAGACAAACCCATACCCAAACCATCCGGTTTACTGGTAAAAAAATGAGTAAAAAGCTTGGGCATATTTTGCGCAGATATTCCGCATCCGGAATCCTTTACCGCCACCAGGATTGTATTAATATCTTTACGTGATGTGCGAATAGATATTTCACGGATACCTTGGCTGCTATCCAAAGCATCGAAACTATTGCTAATAAGATTCAAGAGAACCTGTTGCAGCTGTATCCGGTCACCGCGGATAAACGGAAGATCGTTCTCAAATTCGGTCCTTAATACATCGTTCCTTACAGTGGCATCAGTAGCAATAAGCATAATAGTATCATTAATAAGCGCATTTATATCAAGCACCTTCATTTCAGGCGTGCTCTTCTTTAGCAGTGAACGTAATCGCTGAATAACCTCAGCTGCCCGATGATCATCATCAATGATATATGAGAGGATATTCTGAAGCTCAGGTTCCCTGCCTGCGAGCATACGCTGGGCAGCCTGAGCGTAAGAAAGAATAGACGTAAGGGGTTGGCTAATCTCATGAGCCAGAGAAGAGACAAACTCCGCAAGTTTACCAACTCTGGTGACGTGCAAAATCTCTGCGCGCTGTTCATCCATCTCTTTCATGCCGGTCCGGATCTGCGCTTCAGACCGTATCTGCTTCTTAACCCCGCTCCTTAATTGCTGATTTTTACTCTTAAGTTTATTAGCTTGTTGCCCAATTTTCTTTCGCTGATCATCGCGAGTTTTACTTAGATCAGAAACTAACCTTTCCAAGCGCACACGCTTATCGTTTTGGATTTTATTTTTCAATAACAGTTTGTTCGTTTTCTTCTTCCTTGTCGTTTTCATACTTTTAGGACTGCTCCCTTTACGGTGCAGAATTGCGTTGGCTGCGCTTATATTTTTTATATAAAGTGGTAAAAATTCCTCCTCCCAACATAATCCCTAAAGTGATGTTAAAATAAACCCAGCCAGGGTACAGGCCCGGTTTTAAAATACGGAAAAATGATACTGATGTAGAAAGTGTCAATAATAATGCCCAAATAAGCGCTATAAACCGACAACTGCGGATAAGCTCCGGTTCTTCCCATTGTTCTTTCGGAAGTTCGGCCTTCGCATATTGCAGGGTAAAAGGCTTACCGATAAAAATTGTTACCCAAATAAGAGCTGCGAAAAATCCATTAGAAATTATTGCCATATATTCGGCAACGAATACTAACTTAAGAAGATTAACCGTTATAGCGCAAGCCATAAAGAAAAAAAATGTTCCCCATTGCAGGATGAAACCTTTACGCAGTTCTCTGAAGCCAAATAGTACGCTGGCTAAAAGAGCTATAATAATAGATCTTTCCAGGTTGACTAAGGTATTGCCGGACAAAAAAAGAAACAGGATCCACGGAATAAAACCGAAAAGAAATTTTACTAATTCTATAAGTTCTTCCATTCTCCTCCCTTATGCATTAACGGGAAAGTCAGGGTCCCTCTCGTATGAGCCAAGAAGAAACCTCTCTCATTTTACAGATATGTATTATAAGGCTAGATTAAGGGATTATCAAGAAAAATCGGGATTTAAAGAGGCTATTCCTCACGTAATTGTCCTATTTGTCCGGCTATTTTTTGTTCCAAAATAACCTATCTATCTTAAAGTTAAGGAATTGGGTACTATCCGGTTTATTATACCAGACATCATATCAATTTAATATATTTCTTGTAACCCATGCCACAAACGCTTGCATAAAATTTGTAATAAATTCTTTAGTTGAATCGTTAATAAGATTGCCTGTTTCGTCAAATAAATTCGCGGCATTCCCGATATAAGCTTCCGGTTGTTGCATGGTGGGAACATTAAGAAACATCAGCGATTGACGAAGATGATGATTTGCGCCGAATCCTCCAATGGCGCCAGGTGAAACGCTCATCACAGCTCCTGGTTTCCCATCCCAGGCGTTTTGTCCATAGGGACGCGACCCAACATCAATAGCGTTCTTAAGGACGGCGGGAACAGAACGATTGTATTCTGGCGTAATAAACAAAACCCCATCGTACTTTCTTAAAGATTCCCGGAATTGCGTATATGCAACCGGCGGCTTGTCATCAAAATCCTGATTGTATATAACTAACCCTCCGATCTCGATAATATCTAGCTTGAGAGAATCAGGTGAAACTTTTATGAGGGCCTTAGCCATTTTAAGGCTAAATGATTCTTTCCGAAGACTTCCTACAAAAACAGCGATCTTTTTCTGTACCATAGCCTTTCCTCCCCTATTGCCTTTTTTGCTTTCCTATTTTTTTATAATTTCAAGAAATAAGGCCCCTATCATATAATTACACTTCTTAAATATCTCATTTGGTTCTCATTGATTTACGTCATTTTTTAGGCCCTTATTTCTTATTCGGCTTCCTTAAGAAAGGAAAAAAGATCAGCGTTGAGTTGTTCCTTGTGCGTATCGGTCAATCCGTGGGGCGCACCTTTATATACCTTAAGGCTCGAATTCTTGATGAGTTTTGAAGAGGCTAGAGCCGCAGCTTTGATCGGTACAATTTGATCGTCGTCACCGTGAATGATAAGGGTCGGCAGATCGAACTTTTTGAGGTCTTCAGTAAAATCTGTCTCGGAGAACGCTTTGATACAATCAAAGGTGTTCTTGTGACCGGCCTGCATCCCTTGTAGCCAGAACCGATCAATCATCCCCTGTGAAACCTTAGCACCCGGACGGTTGAAACCAAAAAACGGACCACTAGCCATATCTTTGTAAAGCTTGGAACGGTCGGCAATTGAGCTGGCGCGAATACCATCGAATACTTTAATCAGAAGGCCTCCGGGATTAGCAGCGGTCTTCAGCATTAGCGGCGGAACAGCCGAAACCAGCGCGGCTTTGCTCAACCGCTTTGTACCATGACGACCGATGTAGCGCGCGATTTCACCGCCTCCAGCAGAAAATCCGATCAGAAAGACGTTTTTTAGATCCAAGGTATCCATCAGAGTTGCGAGATCGTCGGCATAGGTGTTCATTTCGTTTCCGTTCCAGGGCTGACTGGATCGGCCATGGCCGCGACGGTCATGAGCGATGCAGCGGTAACCGTTGGACGCCAAGAAGAACATTTGAGACTCCCAACTGTCTGAACAAAGCGGCCACCCGTGACTGAATACTACGGGCTGACCCGAACCCCAATCCTTGTAGTAGATTTGTGTGCCGTCTTTGGTAGTAATCGTGCTCATAATTACGGTCTCCTCAGTAGCCTTTATAATGGATACATTATTTTGTATCTTTCCAATCTTATTGCTTATTTACAACAGCTTTTTTCTTTTTCTTCGACGCCTGCATTAGCTTTACAAAAAGCGTGCAGTTTACGAAGTTGCTCTTTAGAAAGCATTTTCTTTAAGCTTAAAAATGCGCTCAAAAGCTCTTTCATAGCCTCTTTCTTAAATGTGAACTTTTTATCGATTAGTTTGTTTATTTCGGCCATATCCGGTGAGTCTTCCCACATCTTTGCCATGATATCCACTGCGATTATCTCAATCTCTGCTGTAGATCTAATTAGGCTTTTCTTCGTATTTATCTTTAAATCCTTAACCTTACGAAGGTTCTCTTCGGAAAATCCCAACTCTTCATGATTTTCAAAGATAGCATGTGCCATATGGAAAAATTTACTACCTAAACAACATTCTTTATACATGATAATCTCCCTTTTGTTGTTACTCGTTAATATGTTGCAGTCTTACCGGCAACTTATTATATTATTTTTTCACCATGTCTTGCCCGCAGCAGCTTTTTACAACTTCTCCCTCTTTAACTTCTCTCGTCTCTTCTTTGCCGCATTTGCTACAGACATATTTAGCTATGTTCTTCTTTGGTTCAGAGCATCCGCAACCCATATTACACCCCCTAATTAGTTTTAGAGTAATTTTACTATTTAGCTTCCCCCTGTTCGGCCATAGGTTCCGTAGTCTCTCCAACCTCTTCTTTTCCCATATACTTCTTTTCACTCATCTTCTGCAGCTCTTGCGCTAAAACTGGATTTGATTTCTGAAGGGCCATAGCGGAATCCTGGAGGAGTTTTACCTTAGCATCATGCTTATTTTTCCACGCCTGCCATTTCTGTATCATTTCTGCTTTTTTATCCGCCAGATCATTCAATCCTTTGGCTAAAGCCGGATTAGATGCCTGTAGAGCCGTAGCGGAATCTCTCAGAGTTTTTATTGTAGCAGCATGGGCCTCTTTATTGACTTTACCACTCCCGCATCCTTTACATCCGCTACATCCACCCTGCATCATTTCGCCAAATGCCAAACCGGAAAGTGACATAGTTATCGCGAATACGGCTATTCCCAGAATTACATTTCTTAAATATCTCATTTTATTCCTCCCTTAATTTATTTTCCAGCATTTTCAATATGTTTTCCTGTGTCCGATATGTCTTTTCCTGCTCCCCTAAACGCGTTACATCCTAAAAGTGAAGTCACTACAATTAATACTAGTAGGCTCAATAAAGTAATTTTTTCATATCATTCTCCTCTGTTTGTTTTTTATTTTTTATAAAGATCCCTTTAGGGCTTGTGACAATTAAACCGCTTTCCGACCACTAATGAGACGCACAACAATAACGATAATGGCTATGACAAGCAAGATATGGATAAGCCCGCCCATGGTGTATGAAGTAAGCAACCCTAATAGCCAAAGCACAAGTAGAATAACTACAAGTGTCCACAACATATCTGACCTCCTTTTTAATAGTGAATTAACGCTAAATAATCTTTGTTATCGAAAATTAGCTATCGAGTGGCACGCCTTACAGAATCCGCCATATCATGACCCGCTGATCTAATGTCGTTTCCAGCTCTCCTAAAGAGAGGCCGATTTCCGGCTATGGCCCAGATAAGAAAAATCACCAGTAAAACTGTTAAAATACCCGTAGGCCTATACCCCCATGACTTACTGTACGGCCAGGCAGGCACAGCCAGAATGACCAAAGCAATCACTAATAATAGTAAAAAAGTTTCAGTAGACATTGAATTCCTCCTTTTTGTTATTGCCCATTACTGTGTTTTAGTGGTACGTGTTGTCGTTGTTGTGGTCGTACTTGTGGTTTCTAAGGCTTCTTTCAGCAACGTAACGGAGTGCGCATGGCGCTTTCCATCTCTTACCACGAATTCAACTTGCACCAGATCACCTGGATTTAATTCTAATCGTACCGATTGCTTACTCGGAGATTTCATGACAACGATTGTATTTGGATCAAAGACAAAATATAACAGATTTCCTTTTTCGCCTTCGTTGGGTAACGGTTCCCGTTCGATAACGAGCGTTCCGGCTTGAACATCTATAGCCTCAAGCTCACCAGTGACTTCTTGATAGACAGGCTCACGCATAGGCTCGGCAATGATCGTTCGGGCCAACGTTTCTCCGGGAGCATCAATCAATTCAATAGTAACATGCTGACCTACTCGTAAATCCTTAATGACTAAGAACTTATTATCCGAAGGATTATGCACACGGGTCTCATCCTGATTAATTTTGTACTCTGTTATGCCTCTATCATCTTGTCCTGCATCGCTATTAAGTTTCAGTTTACCGACCTTAACATCAATCCATGAAATTTCTCCAGAAACACTGCGCATCTTTGTATTAGACTCCACTTGAATGGCAGATACTTGAGCTAACCCGCCAAAAAACAAGACACCAAAAACTCCAATCAAAATTGCCTTAAACCTCCACATTTTGCTTCTCCTTTCAGTCTTTACTACGTTATTCCTACCCATTATTGCACCTCTTTTATAATCCATAGCAACGATTTAGTGAACATTTATTTGGAGCCCGGGTTCATCGTGGCGTTCATAATCCTTATTATTCATTGTTATCATGTTTTTATCATACTATTATTTAAAAAACTGCACATTGGCATAATCTACCTTTTTCTGACTTTTTTCTACTACGTTAAAACCTCTTCCATAGTAGTATTATATAAGTATGCAAAATATAATCAATTGTACCTAGGTATAGTATAGGATTTTACTGTGTCGGAACGATAAAATTTTACCTTTGAAGTAATTAAAATGTGACTCCCGTCAATAAACCCAGTAATATTCCACAAGGGGAAGACTCTCCATTTACAGCTAAACAAAAAAGGCTATTGATCGCATACGATCAATAGCCCTAAACTCTCCGATTTTTCTAGTTTTTAAAAATTAGCGCGGGTTTCAGTGAATTTAATGATATGTTCCATCATATCAACACATTCTACGGGATACAAACCGACTGCGGTCTCTGCGGAAAGCATCGCATAATCCGTTCCGTCCAAAATGGCGTTGGCGACATCTGAAACCTCCGCCCTTTCAGGGATATGATTTTCAGTCATACTCTCCAGCATTTGAGTAGCGGTAATGACAAACTTTCTTGCCCGGTTACATTTTCTGATGATCTCTTTTTGGACTATCGGCACCTCATATATAGGAATAGAAACACCCATGTCGCCTCTTGCGACCATAATCCCATCGCAAGCCTTGATTATTTCATCGATATTCTTAATACCTTCCCGATTCTCGATCTTTGCAATGATTTGGTATTTACGCGGATAATTCTTAAGATATTCTTTAATAATAAGGATATCGTCCTTGCTTCTTACAAAAGACTGGGCTATATAATCAATTTTATTCTCTATACAAAAATGGATATTCTCCTTGTCTTTTGCTGTCAATCCTTTAAAGCTGAATTTAACTCCGGGCATATTGATACCTTTACGCCCTTTAATCAGCCCAGGGATAACTACCTTGGCCTTCAACTTATCTTTCTCACGCGCTAGAACCATAAGGCCGATATTGCCGTCATCAATATAAATATGCTGGCCTGCTTTGATCTCATTTAAAGAATCTTTATAATCAAACGGTATCAGGCTGCCTTTTCCTAAAATATCCTCTTGAGTCAACCAAACTACCTGCCCTTTATTCACTTTGATGGCTTGGTTCCCTTTTAGCTTACCAACCCTTATGCGATAACCTTCTAAATCTCCTAATACCTTAACATTTAAGTGGTATTTTTTATTTAGTTCTCTTATGAGCCGTATACGGGCCAAATGAACCTTTAGAGTGGAATGAGAAAAATTTAACCTTGCCACATTCATACCGGAGCGCATCATCTTCAGCAGAATGCTTCCTTTTCCTGAAGCCGGGCCTAAAGTACAAATTATTTTAGTCTTTGGCATTTACGTCTCTTTCTTATTTTGTATTACACTTGCTCCATTTTTCCGTCGATTATATGTATCAACCGATGCGCATATGAGGAAACCCGATCTTCGTGAGTTACTAAAATTACAGTGGTCTGCCGCTCGGTGTTGATCTTTTTAAGCATCTCCAATATAACCTGTCCATTATGGCTGTCCAGATTTCCCGTGGGTTCATCGGCAAGAATACACTGGGGATCATTAAGCAACGCACGGGCAATACAGGCGCGCTGGCGCTCACCCGCGGAGAGGACCTCTACCAAAGCCGCTCTCTTATGCCCCATATGCAGTTCATCAAGCAGTATTTCTGCCTTCTTACGCGTTGGAGTTGGTATAAACCCCCGGTATAAACAGGGGAAAAGCACGTTCTGCAACACCGTGAAACCCGGATAAAGATAAAAATCCTGAAATACAAAGCCGATATTCATTCTGCGGTAGCGGACTTTATCCTTGATCTCTTTAAGGGGTTTTCCTTGAAAATAGACCAACCCTGTCGTAGGAGTAAGCAGCCCGGCCAAAACATATAGCAGCGTGCTCTTACCGCAGCCGCTGGGGCCTTTAATCCCCACAAATTCTCCTTTTTCAACATCCAGGCTAACGTCACGCAAAGCGTAACTTCTGGAGAGAGGATAATATTTGCCTACGTTTACGGCCCGGAAAAGAATTTCCGCGTTGTATTCTTTATTCACTACGTATAACCTCCACCGGGTTGGAATTAAGCGTTATCCACGCAGGCGCCAACCCTGCAAAGAGCGCGCCGGCCAAAAGCATCCCCACTATTTTGAGTATAAACACCAGGCTCAATTCCGGCACAAAAGCCTGAATACTGGTCATGCTGAAAATGTATGCCGTTACCTTAAACCCAAGGAATATCCCCAGCGTACCTCCGATAAGAGCCACAATCAAGGATTCGCAGAGAAAAAAGATGGCGATCGCAGTCTTGGGCCATCCCAAGGCAAGTAGAATCGAAAGAAATTTCTTTTTTTCAAAACTCGAAGTGATCATGGTATTAGCCAACCCCAATGCCACCGCGATAATGGTAATTATACTAACCAATAAAGAAAACTGTTCCCCCATGACGATGAATTTAGTCTTCTCGGCTACAAACACATCAGCGCGCATCGCGGCGACCGAAGGTAGAATTACCCCTATTTCTTTGAGCACCTTTTCAGTGGCGGCATCATTACGATAAGCAGATTTTAATTTTACATTGACGAAACTGGCCTTGCCTTCTTCACCCAGAGCGGCCTGAAGGTCTCCCAACGGCATAACCACCGCAGACTGTTCAAACGGACTGCTGCTCTTAAAGACGCCCACTATGTCAAAGGCACGCCCCTTAACCCTTATCTGCATTTCGTGCTCCTTATCCAAAATTCTCATAAGGGCAACTCCTACTATGGCTTCTTTTTTCCCTGCAGCGGGCCTGCGGCCTCGTGTCAACTCCACCGCATCAAATAAAAAAGTATCCGGCTCCCAGCCAAATACAGGTACCGCGGCCTTTTTCATGTTGTTGATATACAGAAGAACGGATCCCGCGGCGTCTATTGCGGGAATCACGTGTATCCTTCGGGCAACGTCCGCATCTACCCTGCTTAATAAAATACTTGGCTGGTCATTTTCCTGCATGACTATATCTATCTTGCGTTTACCGTAGACATCCCTAAAAGAATGCTTAATACTTTCCCCGATACCAAGCATAATAATACATACGCACACGCCAATACTGATACCGAAAATAGTCAAAAGGGCGCGCAACTTTTTCCGGAATATATCTTTGACTAAAAAATACGCTATGTTCATTCTTCCTTATTGACGCAGAATTTCTGCGTAGATATCCAAAACTTTCTCATTTTCCATATGTAAAAAATGCCCTACACCTTTGATGATTTTTAACTCGCAATCAGGTATCTGGGAAGCCAGGAACTTGACATCATCTAAATCGATAATGGTGTCATTTTCGCCGTTAAGCAGGATCGTTTTTTCCTTGATCGCACTAAGATCTACAATTTCACTCAATTGTTTTGATGCGATCACAAATAACCCGTGCTCGTAGAAGGCCTGAAGGTTAACCTCTTTCATGTTACGGAATTGATTAATGATACTCTCTTTCATCTTCGCAGGAAGGCTCTCGCCGAAGCTTTTTATTAGCGTGTGGGCCATCTGATCCCGGTTGTTCATATGGAGGCTTGCTCCTTTTTTAATGGTCTCCACCATTTTTTTATTCGGCTTTGTACCAAGGCTGGCCAGAATCAAACGCTTGACTCTATTGGGATATTTGGAGGCAAAGGCCACTGCGATCACCCCTCCCCAAGAAGCGGCACATAGCTTCGCATCCCGGCTAATACCCGTCTTATCCATCATCTCCTTCAATATTCCTACCTGCTCAACAAGGGATACCTGTGACGGCCCAGAAATGATCTTACCTTTACCCTGATTGGGAAAATCAAACAGAACTATTCTGTAATCGCGCCTGAAACGGGCGACAAAAGTTAACCACATCGCCATGGATTGCTGCACGCCGTTAACGCAGATAATATGCGGCCCTTTGTTTTCATATATCCTATAGGGGATCATGAACCTGCCGGTATGCAATACTTCTTTAATAAGGTGAGAATTTGTTTTCATATTAAATATAATAAATGCTTTCGTTAAGTTCTTATTATTATACAGCCTTAGAGAATAATTGCAATCTCTTCATCATTTATAAAAGTTAACTCCGATAAGAATACCCGAGCTTTTACCCCCCCCTAAAACATAAAAATAGCGCTGATCCTGTTTAAGAATCAGCGCTATCATTAGTTTGCCTCTTCCTTCGAGAGGAATATTACTGGGGTCCCTCTCGTATGAGCCGAGAGGAAACCTCTCTCTATTTATAGGTATTTATTATAACGGATTTATAGCCTTTAACAAAAAATTTAGCCCTCCGGAGAGACAATTCCTCATTAAATTTGTCCAAAATATTCTATATTTTTGCACCGGCCGGGATAGTGTTCTACTTCGATTTTTCGATTTGCTCTTCTACTTCCTTTGCACCTTTGGCATAAAACTTATCCTCAGCTGGGGCGAGCTTGCTAAGAAGCCGGAGAAACTCGCCTGCGTGAACGCGTTCTTCGTCGGCGATGTCCTTGAGCACTTCGATGACAAGTTTGTTGTCCGTTGACTCGGCGAGCTGCATGTACAACTGAATTGCCTCGTACTCTGCGGCCACCATAAAACGAATGGCCCTGATGAGTTCATTATCCGTAAGCTTCCTGTCGTTTGCTAGCCCTGAAAAAGGTGATCCAAACTCTGCCATTTTCATTCTCCTTTCTTTTCATCCTACTCACTCGATGCACGGTAAATATTATATTTTGGGGTCTCTCTCGTATGATCCGAGGGGAAACCCCTCTGGTTCCGAATAACGCCTATATATAGGAATTACCTTAATATATGCCCAATACTGCAATTATAGAGAGGTTATTCCTCTCGGATTACTGGGGAGATGAACTTAGGACTTTTTGTACTACAGAATAACGGAAAAACTAACCAAAAAACTAGTGTCCTATGGAAGGAGATAAAATTGAGCATCCTTGTAAGAAAATTATAGCTAATAATATAACTAATAAATATAAATTTCTTCTCATATCATCTCTTTTCTAAAATATAACCCTTCTTATTTTTTGAATTATTCTTTATCTTCTTTTGCAATTTATTTTCCAGCATTTTCAATATGTTTTCCTGTATCCGACACGTCTTTTCCTGCACCTCTAAACGCGTTACATCCTAAAAGTGAAGTCACTACAATTAAAGCTAGTAAACTCAATAAAGTAAGTTTTTTCATATCATTCTCCTTTGTTTGTTTTTTATTTTTTATAAAAAAATCCCTTTAAGGTTTGTGACAATTAAACCACTTTCCGACCACTAATGAGACGCACAACAATAACGATAATGGCTATGACAAGCAAGATATGGATAAACCCGCCCATAGTGTATGACGTAACCAACCCTAATAGCCAAAGCACAAGCAGAATAACTGCAAGTGTCCATAACATATCTGACCTCCTTTTTAATAGTGAATTAACGCTAAATAATCTTTGTTATTCTTAATAGTATTATAAAGGTATTCAAAATAGAATCAATTGTACCTAGGTATAATCTTAGTATTTTGCTATGTCTTTCAGGAAAAATTTAATCTTTGAGGTAATTGAGAGGTGACTCTCTGTATCAATTCGTTACTTCCCGAGAACGAGAATTACAAAACTATCTTTGATCATCGCGGGACGTGCTTTACCATTCGGCATTGTTTCCGTCTCGGTCTTAGAAAATAGGGCCGCTGGTAAATATATGTAGTGAGTCTTGGGGTCAAGTGCCATAGTACGTGCGCCATGTTGAGTAGGGACGGTTTTTACTGCCATAAACTTGCCCGGGGAGATTTCCTGTATTATTGACAAAGTGCCTTCGCCGTTTGAGCTAAATGCCAAACCCGCTCCTTGATCAAAATCGCATCCATCGACACCTTCTCCGATTGGCACAGTGGCGATCATTTTTCCGGTTTCAGCATCCAAAATAGCCATCATCTTATTGTGGCATGTTGAAAAGATACGTTTGTGTTCCTGGTCAAACGCTATACCTGTAGGCTCTTCACATGGCTTAAGAGAGAATCGTCTTGTTAATGCCAGTTTTACGCTGTCTATTTCGACAACCTCACCTGTATCTTCAAGATTTACAAAAACCTTCCCGTTATTGTTGGTAACCGCAAATTCTGGCCTACCGCCAAGCTGGATCGTTCCTAAAACAACCCCTGAGGCAGCTTCTATAACTGTAGTGTCATTGCTGCGCCCATTGAAGACGAATACTTTTTTAGTTAATGGATCATAGAGTATGGCATCCGGGTTTGTCCCGGTTTTCACTTGTCCTAAGGCGTTTAGTGTTTTCAAGTCAAATATTGTTACGGTATTTAATTTTCCATTACTGATAAAGCCGCGATTTAACTCAGGAGCAACTGCAATCCCATGCACTCCTGGAGTATTAGGAATATCACCAACTAATTTATCTGTTGCCAGGTCAAGTACCATTACATGCGTACCCCGAGATATGTATAGCCGTTCAGCTGAACTATCTACGGTAAGAGCATCCCAATGGCCTTCTCCTCCAAGTGGTATTTTTTTCAGTATATGGTAATCGGCGAAGGCGGCATAAGCATTCACGCTAGCCCACAATGACGCAACAAGTAAAGTGATAAATATTTTAATCTTCATATTATTTATTGTATATCATATAAAATATTGCGCAACTGATTTCCTAACCCAACCCATACGTAGGTCGATCAAAGGTGGACCAGAAAGAGACGGGCAGCAATATTCCACAAGGGGAAGCCCTCTAGGCATACAGCTATAAATAAAAAACCCATAACGAATGTTACGGGCTTATGATTTGTTAGGTACTCTCACATTAAAATAACCTGGGAGGTTCTACATGCCCTTCTGGCATGTAGAACCCAAAGTTAGAAACCGGAAAGAAAAAGGAATCTTGCTATGGCGACGGTATCGCCTTCTTAGCTCTTCGAACGATGATCCTTTATCAGAATTTGAATAATAAGTAAGATGCCCACTCCGCCTGCGCCCATGAAGCATAAAATCGCCAAGCCAGGATACCCAAATATACGAAACGAAGTATCCACCCGCATCAATAACGCTGCGCCGATGATCAACGCCGCCAAGATCAATCCCAGGGTAATTCGATTCGCGACCTTCTGGAGCCCATCAATAATTACGTTCTCGTCGATCGCATCGACCGATACCTTCAGCTCATTACGCGCGATCATATCGAGGATCCGGTTGAATCGTCTTGGCAGCCGCATCAGAAGATCTTTGACCTCCAGCACGCCGCCGAGCAAATTAGTCGGCGTAAACGCTTTCCAAACTCGTTGCTGCATGATTTTTTCCGCGTTGCTCCGGATCGATGCACTGGGATTAAACGTAGGATCCAAAGTCTTGCCGACCATATCCAAATTCAAGAGCGTCTTGCCTAGCATAGTCAGCTCCGCCGGCACCTGCAATCCGTTATCGCCTGCAATTTGCGTGATTTCCAGGACGACTCGTCCCATGGGAATCTGGTCCATTTTTGATCCTTGATTCTCGCTTACCAAGCCCGCGATGCGCTGGCGAAACGCATTCTCCAGAAAACTTTCTTTTATCCCGCCGATTTTAATCGCGATGCCTGCGACATCATCTCCACGACCGTCGCTTATCGCCAACACCAACTGCAGTAGGTTCTCCTGCAACTCCGGCGTGACGTAACCAACCATACCCAGATCAAGCAGAGCAATACGACGATCGTCCGTCAAGAACACATTACCCGGATGCGGATCGGCGTGGAAAAATCCGTCCACAAGGATTTGCTTCAGATACGCGTGAAAAAGTTCTTCCGCCAATTCTGTTCCCTTAAAATCCAGCTGGGCCAAAGGGCTTAAGTCCGTGATCTTTTTTCCGCTGATGTATTCCATGGTCAACACGCGCGAGGTGGTAAAATCCCCGATCGGCGTCGGCACGACTATCTCCAGGAATTCCTTCAGATTTGCGCCTAACGTAGTCAAATTATGCGCTTCCTGGCGGTAGTCCAACTCTCGATCTAGGCTCCTGCGAAATTCTTCGAGCATCTTGCCGAACTCGTAACGTTTACCCCACTGCGTGTGCCTATCCAAAAACCTTGTAATCTGTTCCAATACCTCCATATCCTCCGCGATCACTTCTCGAATACCGGGCCGCTGGATCTTGACTACCACCACCCGGCCGTCGAGCATCGCCGCACGATGGACCTGGCCCAACGAAGCAGCTGCCAAAGGTTTTGCTTCAAACGCTGAAAATGCTTTTGAAATCCGCACTCCCAACTCCTCAGCAACGATTGCCTCTACTTGCTCGAATGGGAATGAATCGATCTTGTCCTGTAATCGTGTCAGTGCGTGAATATATGCAGGAGGAAGAAAATCTGCACGCGTGGACAAAAGTTGACCGAGCTTGATAAAAGTCGGCCCCATCTTCTCCAGGTCTTTCGCCAGTGCATCGGGCTTAACCTCGCGCGCCGTTGACTCCGGAGATACATCCAAGTCCAGCGCTTCGTGTAGCCCGGTATGCTTCACCACGTCCGAGCGTCCATACTTGATCAAAAGCAGCGCAATATCCTTGTATCGTTTCAAATGTTTCAGTTTTGGAAAAATCCTCATGCATTGCTCCGTTTTTCTATTTCTTGAATTTATTTAAATTTCTCTCCGGCGCGATGCACCGCTTCGCTTAAATCATTCCAGGCTTTGTTAGCCCCTTCCCTTAAAATCTCCCAGGTATCACCATTCTTTCCGTTAATTTCCTTAATTTTCTTTTGCGCCTGCTGCATTTTTTTATTTGCTATTTCGACTTCTTTAAGAATCGCAGATTTTACCTCCGCTGTTTCTTTTTCTGCCCTGGCTTTCAGCACATCTATTTCGAGGCACCACGCTTTTAACTGCGCCGCTAATGCATCGATATAATCTTCTCTTTTTCCCATCTTGCCCTCCTGTTAAAGATCAATAACCCTATGCAACGACTGTGTAATACGCGCCGGCTGGCGCCAACTTCTATGAACCGATTCTATTATAAGGGATGGCAGAATGGAATCAATTGTACCTAGGTATAACGTAGGATTTTACTATGTCGAGCGGGAAAATTGTGTCTTTGAGGTAATTGGAAGGTGATTCCCGTGAGGGCGCCCAGAAAGGGCTCACCATAGAAACACTCTCTGTAAACAAGTATGACAACATTAGAGAGATATTCCCTCGCTTTCATAACCTCCCTTCTTCTAACCGATTTCTATTTAATGACCTCGTGAGTACCATAAAATAGGCGGAATATTGCCGATTTTCATTATATGGCGAGCATTAAATAAGAGAGGAATCGGCCTATTTTAGCTTTAGAGAGGCTATTTATAGCGGATTACTAGGGTAGATATAATAAAAATGGTCGCTGTATCTATTTTACTTCCTGGCGTTTCGAATTACTTAATTTTGCCAATTTTGCCTGCATCTCAGGACTCAATTGTTTCACAAGCTCTGCATTATACGAACCAGTAGGCATTGACTTTATGCTTAGATCATTAGTTGGGTTATAATTATATATATCAGCACCGACTATCTGCTCTGCCGCGATAGCATATTTACGCGATGTCGCAGCAGGCGAACCGTCTTTGACTGCCGGATCAACGTTGGTGGTAACGATCGAAATTGTATTGTCACTATTGAGGTAAATCTGGAAAATACGAAACTGCTGAGGGAAATCCCTTAACGATGAAGTTTCAACCTCCCAAAAGCCTTTTTCAGGAGCGTTGATTGGATCAGGTGATATAAAAGCTTTAACGATATTTAAATGACGGTGCCCCGCGATCCACAAGATCAAATTCGGATGACTTTGAAGCTCAGCAATTAGATTTGGCAGAGTAACAGCATTTTGAGGATCGGTCCACCAACCCATTTCGGACTTAGGTGCAGTCACTTCGACGCCTATCGGTATGTGAGTGGCGATGATCATAAGCTGACCGGCAGCATCACCATCCGCAAGTTCTTTTTTAAGCCAGTCCCAACGTGCCTGATCAAGAAAACCATGCCCATGAATGTCGGTAGAGCCATCATCCTCCCTTTGCGTATCATCGAGCACGATAACCTTAATCGGTATGGTCGATTTTGGCACGAAGCTATAACAGGCAAAGCCATTGTTGGCGTCAATCAAGTTGAAGCCGTGACCAACCGGATTTGTTGATGTTGTAAAAAATTCTTTCATCCACTCATCTCTCTTAAGTGAACGGCGGTTCGGATCGGCTACGATCTTCGGAACGCTGCTGAACGTTCCGACCGGTCCCGCATCTTTAATATTACCGTAAGGAGTCGAACCATCAAGTACGCCCATATAGTAATCGTGGTTGTTGATTATTGTAGGGTTGGTGAGGACATCTCCCGTGGCAAAAACTTCATCGCTGATGTAGGACTGCCGCAAATCCTTTCGAAGGCTATAGTCCACAGGGATTGAACCGATCCAGAAATGATCGTGGTTGCCGAGAGCCTGATACCAGGGGATTGTCTTATCAAGCCCTACTGCCTTATAAGGTTTCTGATAATCGATGGTGTCGGCTCCTATATGAGCTCCGGAGCTCGGG